>Ga0308171_1001201_pt1 | contig 37911 bp, 32 predicted proteins | sample PhyGR1_FD_202135 | JGI IMG/M metagenome (GOLD analysis project Ga0308171, IMG submission 202135) | Phyllosphere microbial communities from UC Gill Tract Community Farm, Albany, California, United States - DLSLSG.R1 | ecosystem: Host-associated > Plants > Phyllosphere > Unclassified | place: USA...
GTGCCGGAAGTCATCTACCCGCAGTTCGCCACGCATAACGCCCACACCTTGTCGGCCATTTACCATATCGCCGGTCAGAACTATTACCCCGGCCAGTACGAGTTCCAGTGCCTGCACGGCATGGGCGAACCGCTGTACGAGCAGGTAGTCGGCAAGGTTGCCGACGGCAAGCTGAACCGTCCGTGCCGCGTGTACGCCCCGGTCGGCACCCATGAAACACTCTTGGCCTACCTGGTACGTCGCCTGTTGGAAAACGGCGCGAACACCTCGTTCGTCAACCGCATCGCCGACCAGTCGATTTCGATCCAGGAACTGGTGGCCGACCCAGTGGCCAGCATCGAGCAAATGGCGACGGTGGAAGGCGGCTTCGGCTTGCCGCACCCACGCATTCCGCTGCCGCGCGACCTGTATGGCAGCGACCGCGCCAACTCGGCCGGTATCGACCTGGCCAACGAACACCGCCTGGCCTCGTTGTCCTGCGCCCTGCTGGCCACGGCCCACAACAACTGGAAAGCCGCACCGATGCTTGGTTGCGCGTCCAGCGAGCAAACGTCGACCGCGGTAGTGAACCCGTCCGACCTGCGCGATGTGGTCGGTCAGGTTCAGGAAGCCACCGTCGAAGACGTCGACAACGCCATCCAATGCGCGATCAATGCCGGCCCGATCTGGCAGGCCACCCCGCCGGCCGAGCGCGCCGCGATTCTGGAACGCGCCGCCGACCTGATGGAAGGCGAGATCCAGCCATTGATGGGGCTGCTGGCCCGCGAAGCCGGCAAGACCTTTGCCAACGCCATCGCCGAAGTGCGTGAAGCCGTGGACTTCCTGCGCTACTACGCGGTGCAGGCGCGCAACGATTTCACCAACGACGCCCACCGCCCACTGGGCCCGGTGGTGTGCATCAGCCCGTGGAACTTCCCACTGGCGATCTTCAGCGGTCAAGTCGCCGCGGCACTGGCCGCCGGCAACCCGGTACTGGCCAAACCTGCCGAGCAAACCCCGCTGGTGGCAGCCCAGGCCGTGCGCATCCTGCTGGAAGCCGGTATTCCGGAAGGCGTGCTGCAACTGCTGCCGGGCCAGGGCGAAACCGTCGGTGCCCGCCTGGTGGGTGATGATCGCGTCAAAGGCGTGATGTTCACCGGCTCCACCGAAGTGGCGCGCCTGCTGCAGCGTAATGTGGCCGGGCGCCTGGATGCCCAGGGTCGTCCGATCCCGCTGATCGCCGAAACCGGTGGCCAGAACGCGATGATCGTCGACTCCTCCGCACTCACTGAACAAGTAGTGATCGACGTGGTGTCGTCGGCCTTCGACAGCGCCGGCCAGCGTTGCTCGGCCCTGCGCGTGCTGTGCCTGCAGGAAGATTCGGCAGACCGCGTCATCGAAATGCTCAAGGGCGCCATGGCTGAATGCCGCCTGGGCAACCCGGAGCGCCTGTCCGTGGACATCGGCCCGGTGATCGACGCCGAAGCCAAGGCCGGCATCGAGAAGCACATCCAGGCCATGCGCGACAAAGGCCGCAACGTGTATCAGGTGGCGATCGCCGACGCCGAAGAAATCAAGCGCGGCACCTTTGTGATGCCCACCCTGATCGAACTGGAAAGCTTCGACGAGCTGCAACGCGAGATCTTCGGCCCGGTACTGCACGTAGTCCGCTACAAGCGTAAAGAGATCGACCAGTTGATCGGCCAGATCAATGCGTCCGGCTACGGCCTGACCCTTGGCGTGCACACGCGCATCGACGAGACCATCGCCAAAGTGATCGACAACGTTCACGCCGGTAACGTCTACGTCAACCGCAACATCGTGGGTGCCGTGGTCGGCGTGCAGCCGTTCGGCGGCGAAGGCCTGTCGGGGACTGGCCCGAAAGCCGGTGGCCCACTGTACCTGTACCGTTTGCTGTCGACTCGTCCTACCGATGCAATCGAACAATCCTTCGTGCGCGCCGACAAGTTGGCGGCGCCGGACGTACGTCTGCGCGATGCCATGAGCCAACCGCTGACAGCCCTTAAAGCCTGGGCCGACAGCCAAAAGTTCAGCGAGCTGAGCGTGCTGTGCAGCCAGTTCGCCGCGCAATCGCAAAGCGGCATCACCCGCCAACTGACAGGCCCCACCGGCGAGCGCAACAGCTACGCCATCTTGCCCCGCGAGCATGTGCTGTGCCTGGCGGACGTAGAAGGTGACCTGCTGACTCAGTTGGCTGCGGTACTGGCGGTGGGTGGCTCGGCAGTATGGCCGGAAACCGACCTGACCAAGGCCTTGTTCCCACGCCTGCCGAAGGACATTCAGGCGAAGATCAAGCGCGTGGCCGATTGGACCAAGGACGACGTGGTGTTCGATGCCGTTCTGCACCACGGCGACTCCGACCAATTGCGCGCGGTGTGCCAGCAAGTGGCGCAGCGTGGTGGGGCGATTGTCGGCGTGCATGGTTTGTCCCAGGGCGAAACTTCCATTGCGTTGGAGCGCCTGGTGATTGAGCGAGCGTTGAGCGTCAACACCGCTGCGGCGGGTGGTAACGCCAGCCTGATGACCATCGGCTAACCCTGAAAGAAATACCGCAAGACAATCTGGGAGGGGGCTTGCCCCCGATAGTGGAGTATCAGTCAGTACCTCGGGCACTGACACACTGCTATCGGGGGCAAGCCCCCTCCCACATTCTGCCGCTCCATCACTTAGATCAATCTTGCTGTTCACCTTTTATTCGCGCACTTAGACTCGGGCCAATTCCTCTAAAGGTAATCCGCCATGTCCGAGACGCTGCTCAGTTCCCGCAATCTGGCTTTCGAGCTGTACGAAGTCCTCGATGCCGAGGGCCTGACCCAGCGCGAGCGGTTTGCCGAGCACAATCGCGAAACCTTCGATGCAGCCATCAGCACCGCGCGCAGCATCGCCGAAAAGTACTTCGCGCCCCATAACCGTAAAAACGACGAAAACGAACCGCGCTACGAGGACGGCAAGGCCATCCTGATCCCGGAGGTTAAACCGGCCGTGGATGCGTTTCTGGAGGCCGGTTTTCTCAACGCGGCGCGTAGCTTCGAGGCCGGCGGCATGCAATTGCCGACCCTGCTGTCCCAAGCCTGTTTTGCGCACTTTCAGTCGGCCAACGCGGCGTCCACGTCGTATCCGTTCCTGACCATGGGCGCGGCCAACCTGATCGAAAGCTTCGGTACTGAAGAGCAGAAACAGCGCTTCTTGCAGCCCATGATCGAGGGGCGCTTCTTCGGCACCATGGCGTTGACCGAGCCCCATGCAGGCTCGTCGCTGTCGGATATTCGTACACGCGCCGAACCTGCGGCCGACGGCACCTATCGCCTCAAAGGCAACAAGATCTTTATTTCCGGCGGCGATCATCCGCTGTCGGAAAACATCGTGCACATGGTGCTGGCCAAGTTGCCGGATGCGCCGCCGGGGGTGAAGGGCATTTCGCTGTTTATCGTGCCTAAATTCCTGGTCAACGACGACGGTAGCCTGGGCGCGCGTAACGATGTGTTGCTGGCGGGGCTGTTTCACAAGATGGGCTGGCGCGGCACCACGTCCACGGCGCTGAATTTCGGCGACAACGGCAACTGCGTGGGCTATCTGGTGGGCAAGCCGCACCAGGGCCTGAGCTGCATGTTCCAGATGATGAACGAGGCGCGCATCGGCGTGGGCATGGGCGCGGTGATGCTCGGCTACGCCGGCTACCTGTACTCGCTGGAATACGCCCGCGAACGCCCGCAAGGTCGTCTGCCCGACAGTAAAGATCCTACGACTGCGCCGGTCTCGATCATTCAGCACGCGGACATCAAGCGCATGCTGCTGACGCAAAAGTCCTACGTGGAAGGTGCCTTCGATCTGGGCCTGTACGCGGCGCGCTTGTTCGATGACACCACCACCCTGGCCGATGAAGCGGAACGCAAACAGGCCCACGAATTGCTGGACCTGCTCACCCCTATCGTCAAATCCTGGCCATCGGAGTTCTGCCTCAAGGCCAACGAGCTGGCGATCCAGATTCTCGGCGGCCACGGCTACACCCGTGAATACCCGGTGGAGCAGTACTACCGTGACAACCGTTTGAACCCGATCCACGAGGGCACCCATGGCATCCAATCCCTGGACTTGCTGGGGCGCAAGCTGGCGCAGAACGGCGGCGCGGGGCTCAAGCAACTGATCCGCCTGATCGCCGACACCGGCGCGCGGGCCCAGCAGTACCCGTCACTCACCGCGTTGCGTGAACCGCTGGAACACCTGCTTAACAGACTGCAAAGCGTCACCCTCGGCCTGTTGACGGACCTCGCCCAAGGCAAGGTCAACAGCAGCCTGGCGAACTCGGCGCTGTACCTGAAGGTGTTCGGGCATACGGTAATTGGCTGGCGCTGGCTGGAACAAGCGATTCGCGCCGAAGAAGGACTGGCCAAGGGCAATGCGGCGGATGCAGGGTTCTATAAAGGCAAGCTCCAGGCCGCCCGGTACTTCCTGACCTGGGAAGTACCGAGCTGCCATCATGAACTGGCGATTCTGGAAGCACGGGACGATACGTGCCTGGGGATGCAGGATGAATGGTTCTAAGGCTGGATCGCCTTGGAAATCACCTCGACCGTGGCGCTGACTTGCTCTTGGTAACGGTCGAGTTCCTGCTGATGAGCCTGCTGCATTTCGATCTGCTCGGCGCACAGGTTCAGCGCCGCCAGCACCAGTAATTTGTCACCGATCAGGGTCGGGTACTTTTTCTTGGTAGTGGCCAGGGACGCCTTGAGCATGGTCACGGCGTGCATCAGGGTTTTGTCCTCCCCGGGTGGCGCCTTGATCGAGTAATCCTCTCCGAGAATCGAAACGACCTTTATCCCTTCGTTCATGCGCCCACGGGACCTGCGCTCACGCGCTCAACCAATGCCTGGATACGCGCGGCAGTGGCGCCGTGTTTTTCTTCCTGCTCCATCAGGTTCAGTTGCAGGCTGTCGTTTTCATCCTTGGCGCGGGCAAGTTCTGCCTTGAGGGATTCATTGCTGCCCAGCAGGTCTTGGTTTTGCTGTACCAGGTCATTGACCAGTTGTTCCAATTGGCTGAGGGATGCTTCTAACATTTTGATTTCTCGAGCGTTTTAAAAGGGCGGTGACGATAAAGAAAATTCACCTCGGATGCCAGGCTTATCCCCGGCGCGCAGCCCGGTTCTTCAGGGTGGGGCCACGCTTTCGAGCCTTAGTGACTGCATTTCCCCCATCTGGTTCCTGAATCCGTCCAACCCCTCGTCAGGTGCGACAAAAACGCACAGCACCCTTTAGACTTTAGTCGTACGACCGATAGCGATGCACACCCCGTCTCAAGGCCGCACGGATCGCGCTCCTTCCAGGATTCCAGCATGTCGCTTCGTAATATGAATATCGCTCCGAGGGCTTTCCTTGGGTTTGCGTTGATTGGTGCCCTCATGTTGTTTCTCGGTGTTTTCGCCTTGAACCAGATGAGTAAGATCCGGGCCGCCACCGAAGACATCACCCTCTCCAGCGTGCCAAGCATTCGCGCACTGGATGACTTCACCCAACTGACCCTGCGCCTGCGGGTACTGTCATACCGCCTGTTGACCAATCGTGAACCGGACGTGCAGCAAAAAACCCTGGAAGCGTTCGAACTGCGCAACCAGCAGATCCGCACCGCACAGGCTACCTACGAAAAGCTGATTGAAAGCCGCGAAGAGCGCGCTGCGTACGATGAATATGTGCGACTGCTTGGCCAGTACCACCAGATCGAAGCCCGCATGAAGAGCCTGTCCCAGGCCAATCAGATAGATGAGCTGCGCAACCTGCTTAACACTGAGTTGCTGAGCAACTCGGAGCAAGTCAACGCGGTGCTGACGCGTCTGTTGGATATCAACAACACCATGGCGTTGGCAACCAACCAGGAAGCTAAAGACCAATACGACCTGGCCGTTGACCTGGTGGTGGGTTTGCTGGTGATCGCCACAGCGCTGACAATGCTGTTCGCTTGGCTACTGACCCGCAGCATCACCGTGCCGATTTCCCAGGCATTGAATGCCGCCGAGACCATCGCCGAGGGTAACCTGACGCAGCCGGTCCAGGTCGACGGCAGCGACGAAGCCGGCCGCCTGCTCGCCGCCATGGCCAAGATGCAGACCAAACTGCGCGACACCCTGCAACGCATCGCCGGCTCGGCCAGTCAGTTGGCGTCGGCGGCAGAAGAGCTGAACGCGGTCACCGACGAAAGCGCGCGCGGCCTGACCCGACAGAACAACGAAATTGAACAGGCCGCCACCGCGGTCAACGAAATGACCAGCGCCGTCGAGGAAGTCGCGCGCAATGCCGTGAGCACCTCCGAAGCCTCACGCAACGCCACCGCCTCCGCCGGCGACGGCCGCGATCTGGTGCAGGAAACCGTCAGCGCCATCGAGCGTATGAGCGGCGACGTGCAGGCCACCGCCACCTTGATCGGTGACCTGGCCACTGAGTCGCGGGACATCGGCAAAGTGCTGGACGTGATTCGCGGCCTGGCCGACCAAACCAACCTGCTGGCTCTGAACGCCGCCATTGAGGCCGCCCGTGCCGGTGAAGCCGGGCGTGGATTTGCGGTGGTCGCCGATGAGGTCCGTGCCCTGGCCCATCGCACCCAACAGTCCACCAGCGAAATCGAGCGGATGATCGGCAGCATCCAAGCCGGCACCGAGCACGCGGTGGATTCGATGCGCAACAGCACCGAGCGCGCGGAATCGACGCTGAACATCGCCAAAGGTGCAGGGCTGTCCCTGGAAACCATCAACAGCGCGGTCGTCGAGATCAACGAACGCAACCTCGTGATCGCCAGCGCAGCGGAAGAGCAGGCGCAGGTGGCGCGGGAAGTGGACCGCAACCTGGTGAACATTCGTGATTTGTCGGTGCAATCGGCCACCGGGGCCAGCCAGACCAGCGCGGCCAGCGGTGAGCTGTCGCGCCTGGCGGTGGATCTGAACGGCATGGTAGGCCGCTTCCGCCTCTAACTGCCTGCACTGGCTTGAAATGTGGGAGGGGCTTGCCCCCGATAGTGGCGGGCCAGTTACAGATAAGCGGACTGACATACCCCCATCGGGGGCTTGCCCCCTGCCACATTTGGATCCATGGAATTAGGAAAAGCTTTTTGACAGGGCAGCAATTCAACAGGTTAGAATCCCTGGCACGCAGACTGCATGGTCAGTTTGCGCCCCGTCTTTTGTATCAGCTCATGGAGTACTGCCTTTGAATGCGACGACCATCAACAGCCTGTTCTTGATCGGCGCGTTGCTGGTGAGTGCGAGCATTCTGGTGAGTTCTCTTTCATCACGCCTGGGCATCCCGATTCTGGTGATTATCCTGGCCGTGGGCATGGTCGCCGGCGTCGACGGCGGCGGCATCATCTTCGACAACTATCCGACCGCCTACCTGGTGGGCAACCTCGCATTGGCCGTGATCCTGCTCGACGGCGGCTTGCGAACCCGAGTAGCGAGTTTCCGTGTGGCGCTTTGGCCGGCCTTGTCGCTGGCCACGGTGGGGGTGTTGATTACCACCGGCCTCACCGGCATGGCGGCGGCCTGGCTGTTCAACCTCAACATTATCCAAGGCTTGCTGATTGGCGCGATTGTCGGCTCCACGGACGCCGCGGCGGTGTTCTCGCTGCTGGGCGGCAAGGGCTTGAACGAGCGGGTCAGCGCCAGCCTGGAAATCGAATCCGGCAGCAACGACCCGATGGCGGTGTTTCTCACTGTCACCCTGATCGACATGCTCGCCAGCGGCCAGACTGGCCTGCACTGGAGCCTACTGACCCATCTGGTGCGCGAATTCGGCATCGGCGGCCTGGTCGGATTGGGCGGCGGCTGGCTGATGTTGCAGATGGTCAATCGCATCAACCTAGCCACTGGCCTCTATCCGATTCTGGTGATCGCCGGCGGCCTGTTCGTCTTTGCCCTGACCAACGCCTTCCACGGCAGCGGCTTCCTCGCCGTGTACCTGTGCGGCCTGGTGATCGGCAACCGCCCGGTGCGCAGCCGTCACGGCATCTTGCATATGCTCGATGGCATGGCTTGGCTGGCGCAGATCGGCATGTTCCTGGTGCTGGGCCTGCTGGTCACGCCCCACGATCTGCTGCCCATCGCCCTGCCGGCCCTGGGCCTGGCGCTGTGGATGATCCTCTTCGCGCGGCCGTTGTCGGTGATGGTCGGCCTGCTGCCCTTCAAGGCCTTCCACGGCCGCGAAAAAGCCTTTATCGCCTGGGTCGGCCTGCGCGGCGCGGTGCCGATCATTCTGGCGGTGTTCCCGCTGATGGCTGGCCTGCCCCATGCCCAGCTGTATTTCAACCTGGCGTTCTTTATCGTGCTGGTGTCGCTGCTGGTACAGGGCACGAGCCTGCCGTGGGTGGCCAAGCTGCTTAAAGTCACGGTGCCGCCGGACCCGGCGCCGATCTCACGGGCGGCACTGGAAGTCCACGTCACCAGCGAGTGGGAGCTGTTCGTCTACCGCCTGGGCGCGGAGAAATGGTGCATCGGCGCGGCCCTGCGCGAGTTAAAAATGCCCGAAGGTACGCGCATCGCCGCCCTGTTTCGTGGCCAGCAACTGCTCCATCCGTCGGGTAGTACGGTGCTGGAAGTCGATGATCTGCTCTGCGTAATCGGCCACGAACACAACCTGCCGGCCCTGGGCAAGCTGTTCAGCCAGGCGCCGCAGCGTGGTCTGGACCTGCGCTTCTTCGGCGATTTCGTGCTGGAAGGCGACGCCCAGCTGGGCGCGGTGTCGGCGCTGTATGGCCTCAAGCTCGAAGGTATCGACCCGGATACGCCGCTAAGCCAGTTCATCACCCAAAAAGTCGGCGGCGCCCCGGTGGTGGGCGACCAGGTGGAGTGGAACAACACCATCTGGACCGTCGCGGTCATGGACGGGAACAAGATCGGCAAAGTGGGCGTCAGATTCCCCGAAGGAAGTCGCCCGGGCCCCGGACTCTTCCTCTAAACTGCGGGGCGACAACGCCCCCGATTCTTCACTAGCTCGACCGGTCTCTATGCCAATCCTGCGCTCTTTTCTCGCCACTGCCCTGCTGGGTCTGACCCTTTGCGTCGGTAATGTTTACGCTGCCGACCCGCCCAGCGCCGACGCCATCCAGCAATCCCTGGACAAGCTGCCCGACCGCAAACTGCCCGATGCCGATATGAAGGCGCTGCAGACCATCCTGCAGCAAACCCTCACGTATCTGAGCAACAAGCAGGATTACGAGCAGCGCCTGGTCGATCTCAAGCGACAGCTGGACGACGCCCCGCGCCAGACCAGCGAAAACCAGCGCGAGCTGACACGGCTCAAGGCCACCAAAATCATTCCAGTGGCCCAGCGGTATGCCAGCCTGCCGATCCCGCAGTTGGAACAGCTGCTGGTGCAGCGCAGCACCCAGCAAGGCGACCTGCAAAAAGAACTGGCCGACGCCAACAGCCTGACCATCGCCGCCCAAACCCGCCCAGAGCGCGCCCAGACCGAAATCAGCAGCAGCCAGACGCGCATCCAGCAGATCAACGCCACTCTCAAGTCCGGCAAGGACAACGGCAAAGCCCTGAGCAGCGACCAACGCAATCAGTTGAACGCCGAATTGGCGGCCCTGAATGCGCTGATCCCGCTGCGGCGTCAGGAACTGGCGGGCAACAGTCAGTTGCAAGACCTGGGCAACAGCCAGCACGACCTGATCCAGGAAAAGACCGCGCGCCTGGAACAGGAAATCCAGGATCTGCAAACCCTGATCAATCAGAAGCGTCTGGCCCAGAGCCAGCAGACGGTGACCCAACAGTCCATCGAGGCGCAGAAAGCCGGCGGCAGCAGCCTGCTGGCCTCGGAAAGCGCAGCCAACCTGAAGCTGTCCGACTACCTGCTCAAAAGCACCGACCGCCTCAACGACCTGACGCAGAAAAACCTGCAAACCAAACAACAGCTGGACGCCGTCACTCAGAGCGATTCGGCGCTGGACGAGCAGATCAACGTGCTCAAGGGCAGCCTGCTGCTGTCCAAAATTCTCTACAAACAGAAACAAGCCCTGCCGCGTCTCACGGTGGACCGTGACCTGGCGGACGATATCGCCAACATTCGGCTGTACCAGTTTGAGGTCAACCAGCAGCGCGAGCTGATCAGCTCCCCCAGCGCTTATGTGGATAACCTGCTGGCCAACCAGCCCCCGGACGACGTGACCCCGCAACTGCGGCGCACCCTGCTGGAACTGGCGATCACCCGCAGCGACTTGCTCGAACGCCTGAGCCGCGAGTTGAGCGCGTTGCTGAACGAATCCATCACCCTGCAACTAAACCAGAAACAATTGCTCAGCACCGCCACCACCCTGCGCGCGACGCTGGACGAGCAGATGTTCTGGATTCCCAGCAATAAGCCGCTGGACACCGAGTGGCTGGAAACCGTACCGGCGCACCTGAGCAAGCAAATCACCACCCTGCCGTGGGCGTCGAGCGTCAGCGAATTGTATGACGGCCTGACCCAGCGCCCGCTGCTGTTCCTGCCGCTGCTGCTGTTGATCGGCGCGCTGCTGTGGCGCCGCAAGGCCCTGTATCAGCGCCTGAACAAGGTCCACCTGGACATCGGCCACTTCAAGCGCGACAGCCAGTGGCATACGCCGCAGGCCATTTTGATCAATATTTTGCTGGCCATGCCGGTGTCCCTGGGCCTGGCCTTATGTGGCTACGCGTTGCAGATCGATGCACGCGGGCAGAACGCCAACCTGGGCTCGGCCCTGCTGCAATTGGCCCAGGCGTGGCTGGTGTTCTACACCGCTTACCGGATTCTCGCGCCTGGTGGCGTGGCGGAACTGCACTTCCGCTGGGAAAAACCCCAGGTCGAATTCCTCCAGGGCTGGGTGCGCAAGCTCGGCCTGGTGGTATTGGCCCTGGTGGCCGTGGTCGCTATCGCCGAGCACCAACCGGCGGCGCTGGCCGACGACGTGCTGGGCATCGGCGTGGTGCTGACCTGCTACGCGCTGATGGCCTGGCTGCTGGGTCGCCTGCTGCTCCACAGCCCCACCCACGAAAAAGCATCGTTGTTTCGCAAAGCCGTGGGCCTGTTGTTTACCGCACTGCCTATCGCACTGTTTATCGCGGTGTGCTTCGGCTACTACTACACCGCCCTCAAACTCAGCGACCGCTTGATCAATACCCTGTACCTGCTGATGTTCTGGCTGGTGATCGAAGCCACCTTCGTCCGTGGCCTGGGCGTGGCGGCCCGTCGCCTGGCCTACTCCCGCGCCCTGGCCAAACGTCAGGCGGCCAAGGAGGCCGGCGATGGCGAAGCGGTGATCGAAGAGCCGACACTGGATATCGAACAGGTCAACGAACAGTCCATGCGCCTGATCCGCCTGGCCCTGCTCGGCGGCTTTATTGCGGCGTTGTACTGGGTGTGGTCGGACCTGATCTCGGTATTTTCCTACCTGGACAACGTCACCCTGTACGAATACACCAGCGGCACTGGCGCGAATATCAGCATGGTGCCTATCAGCATCGGCGATTTGCTCGGCGCGCTGATCATCATCGGCATCACCTTCGCCCTGGCGCGCAACCTGCCCGGCCTGCTGGAAGTGTTGGTGCTGTCCAAACTGGACCTGGCCCAGGGCAGCGCCTACGCCACCACTACCTTGCTGTCCTACATCATTGCCGGCGTGGGCTTTGTCTCAACCCTCTCTACCCTCGGCGTGAGCTGGGACAAGTTGCAATGGCTGGTGGCGGCGCTGTCGGTGGGGTTGGGCTTCGGTATGCAGGAGATCTTCGCCAACTTTATCTCCGGCATCATGATTCTGTTCGAACGCCCGGTGCGTATCGGCGACACCATCACCATCGGCAACCTGTCAGGCACGGTGAGCAAGATCCGCATCCGCGCCACTACGATTACCGACTTCGACCGCAAGGACATCATTGTCCCGAACAAAACCTTCATCACCGGGCAACTGATCAACTGGTCGCTGACCGACACCATCACCCGCGTGACCTTGAAACTGGGGGTGGACTACGGCTCCGACCTGGACCTGGTGAAGGAATTGTTACTCAAGGCCGCCAGGGAAAACCCACGGGTTCTGAAAGATCCGGAACCGCACGTGTACTTCCTCAACTTCGGCGAAAGCACCCTGGACCACGAACTGCGCATGCATGTGCGTGACCTGGGCGACCGCAACCCGGTGCTGGACGAGGTCAACCGCTACATCAACCGCGAATTCAAGAAACAGCACATCAACATCTCGTTCCGGCAGATGGAGGTGTACCTCAAGAATATGCACGGGCAGGAGTACAAACTAGTGCCGGTGGAGGACGAGCGTAAGACCATCGTCGGCGCGCAACCGAGCACGGATGCCCCCGAGCCGCCCGCCGGCAAAGTCGTCGATGCACCGGAACCGCCGCCGAGCAAACTCGACTAAACCCTCTATCCCCAGCAGAATGCTCGGACATTCTGCTGGAGATGGCCGGTGAAAGCCCTCGACGACCTGACCTTCGACAACCGCTTCGCACGCCTGGGCGACGCGTTTTCAACCCACGTTCTGCCCGAACCTCTCGACGAGCCGCGCCTAGTAGTGGCCAGTCCTGGGGCCATGGCCTTGCTCGATCTCGACCCATCGGTGGCCGACACGCCGCTGTTCGCCGAGCTGTTTGGCGGCCACAAACTGTGGGCCGAAGCAGAGCCGCGGGCGATGGTGTATTCCGGCCATCAGTTCGGCGGCTACAGCCCACAACTGGGCGATGGCCGCGGCTTGCTGCTGGGCGAGGCATACAACGCCGCCGGCGAGCACTGGGACCTGCACCTCAAAGGTGCGGGAATGACGCCTTACTCACGCATGGGCGATGGCCGCGCGGTTTTGCGCTCGTCGATCCGTGAGTTTCTGGCATCTGAGGCGCTGCACGCGCTGGGCATCCCCAGCAGCCGCGCCCTGTGCGTGATCGGCTCCGACACACCCGTATGGCGCGAGAAACAGGAGCGCGGCGCCATGCTGCTGCGCTTGGCGCCGAGCCATATCCGCTTCGGGCATTTCGAATATTTCTATTACACCCAAAAGTCCGAGCAGTTGGCGCAACTGGCCGAGCACGTACTCAACCTGCACTACCCCGAATGCCGCGAACAGCCGGAGCCGTACCTGGCGATGTTCCGCGAAATCGTCGAGCGCAACGCCGAACTGATCGCTAAATGGCAGGCCTATGGTTTCTGCCACGGAGTGATGAACACTGACAATATGTCGATCCTGGGCATTACCTTCGACTTCGGGCCGTTTGCGTTTCTGGATGATTTCGACGCGCACTTCATCTGCAACCATTCCGACCATGAAGGGCGCTATTCCTTCAGCAACCAGGTGCCGATTGGCCAGTGGAACCTCAGCGCATTGGCCCAGGCGCTCACGCCGTTTATCAGCGTCGATGCCTTGAAGGAAACGCTGGGTTTATTCCTGCCGCTGTATCAAGCCCATTACCTGGACTTGATGCGCCGCCGCCTGGGCCTTACCACGGCCGAAGAGGCTGACCAGAAGCTGGTGGAACGCCTGCTGCAATTGATGCAGAACAGTGGCGTGGACTACACCTTGTTCTTCCGTCGCCTGGGGGATGAACCGGCCGCGCTGGCCGTGAGCCGCTTGCGTGATGACTTTGTCGACCTGGCCGGGTTCGATGCCTGGGCCAAGCTGTACACAGCGCGGATTACACGGGACGGCGACTACACCGAAGAGCAACGCCGCGAACGCATGTACGCGGTCAACCCGCTGTACATCCTGCGTAACTACCTCGCACAAAACGCCATTACCGCCGCCGAGTCAGGCGATTACAGCGAAGTGCGGCGGCTACATGAGGTGCTGAGCCAGCCGTTCGAGGAACAGCCCGGCATGGAACAGTACGCGCAGCGGCCTCCGGATTGGGGCAAACACCTGGAAATCAGTTGCTCGTCGTGAAATCGAGAGGTCGACCCCAGCTGGCTACCTTGATAAACACCGGCGGCGGCGCCAAATAGAATCCATTGGCCATCCCCAGGAGCCCATCATGTCCGAACCTCTTGTCATCCCTTGCCCCCATTGCAACGGCCTCAACCGCATCCCCGGCGAACGCCTGGGTGATGCGCCCAAATGCGGGCGTTGCAAGCAACCCGTATTGCTGAACAAGCCGTTTGAGTTGAAACAAGGCGACTACGCCAGCCAGATCAAGGGCGATCTGCCGCTGTTGGTGGACGTGTGGGCCGACTGGTGCGGGCCGTGCAAGTCGTTTGCGCCGGTGTTTGAACAAGCAGCCGGTCAGCTGGAAGGCAAGTGCCGCCTGGCCAAGCTCGACAGCGAGGCCAACCAGCAGTTGTCGGCGCAATTGAGGATTCGCTCGATCCCCAGCTTGATCCTGTTCAAGAACGGCCGCGAAGTGGCGCGCCAGAGCGGCGCGTTTCCGCTGCCGCAATTGATGAGCTGGTTGCGTAGCCAGGGGATATAACCGCACCGAGACAATGCTGGACACTGTGGGTGGGGGGCAACCCCCTCCCACCTTGGATCTGTGTGGTGCTTGAAGGTCAGGCGTTTTCCAGCAGGTTATGCAGTTCCACAAATTGCTGAGTCAGCTTATGCCGTGGGTCCAGGTGGATCAGCGGGCGACTTTCCTGGTGCGACTCGCGCATGCGCACCGAACTGGCCAGGTACACCGGCAGCACCGGCAGGCCTTCGGCGATCAACTCGTCGAGCATCTGTTGCGGCAAGCTGGCGCGGGCCTGGAATTGGTTGACCACAATGCCTTCTACTTCCAGCCCTTCGTTATGGTCTTCTTTCAACTCTTCGATTTCCGCCAACAGACCGTACAGCGCCTGGCGCGAGAAACTGTCGCAATCGAAGGGGATCAATACGCGATCAGCGGCAATCAGCGCCGAAACCGCATAGAAATTCAAGGCTGGCGGGGTATCGAGGTAAATGCGGTCGTAATCGTCGTCCAGCTCGTCCAGCAGTTTTCGCAACTTGTTGATCTTGTGCTTGGCTTCGAGCTTGGGCTGCAGGTCCGCCAACTCGGCGGTGGCAGTGATCACATGCAGGTTATCGAAGGGCGTTTCGTAGATATCCACCTTGTTCTTCTTGGAAAACGGTCCGGAAGACAGGGTTTGCTTGAAAAAATCGGCGATCCCCATGGGGATATCGTCCCCAGTCAGGCCGGTCAGGTACTGGGTAGAGTTGGCTTGTGCATCCAGGTCAACCAACAGGGTTCGATAGCCTTCGCTGGCGCTGACCGCCGCCAGGTTGCAGGCGATGCTGGATTTGCCCACGCCGCCTTTCTGATTGAACACCACACGCCGCATGGAAAAACCTCCGTGTATCAATGAATGTCCGAGTGTAGAGGGCAAAAGCGCCTGTTAGCTACCTCGTTCATCCATGCACTGCTGCATCGACCGAAAGCCGTAGTACGTCACACACGAAGGTTTAGGAAGGGTCCGACAGCCCAACTAGCGCCTGGGTAACGGACAATCTGCAAATCTTTCCCACGATTTTGTAATCGGCCTTGAACATTTTTTTACCAATGTTTGCTAGAACCCCACGGCACCCGGATAATGCGCGCCATTCGGCGCTTGCTGCCTGTCCCGGTATTCGGGGCCAAATGCCGCACATGGAAGCCCGCAGGGGCGGGATAACTTCTCAGTGATCAATTTCAACATCGCCCAATGGCGCGCCTGGGCCCCTGGCCTGGAGAGTGCGGACGACTGGCACGCGTGGTGCCAGGCCCCGGTGTTGCTGCCTGAAAGCGAAGCTTCTCCCGATGTGTCATTTCTGCCGGCAATACAACGTCGGCGCTTGAGCCGTCTGGCGCGCATGGCGTTCAGTGTGGGCTGGCCGCTGGCCGAGGGCCTTCAAGACCTGCCGCTGGTGTTCATTTCGCGCCACGGCGAAACCCCGCGCACCCTCGATATCCTCAGCGACCTGGCCCACGAACAACCGCTGTCGCCGACCCAGTTCAGCCTATCGGTGCACAACGCCGTGATCGGCCTGTGGTCGATCCTGCGTAATGAAACCAGCGAGATGACCGCCCTCGCTGCCGCCGGCGACGGCCTGGAACACGGTCTGCTCGAAGCCGCCGCGCTGCTCCAGGAAGGCGCGCCGGCGGTGCTGCTGGTGATCACCGAAGAACAACCGCCCGCCGCCTATACCAGTTGGATCCATGACGTGCCGTTTCCGTATGCACTCGGCCTGTTGCTCACCCCAGGCGACGAGTGGCAACTGGAACTCACCACCGGCACTGTCCAAGCCACTCAAACCCAGTGGCCCCACGCCCTGAACCTGATGCGCGCCCTGCTCACCGACCAGGGTGCCTGCCAACATGCCTGGAAGAACCGCGTATGGAATTGGCAACGCAAGCCATGACCAACAAGCCCCGGGACGCCTACTACTGGCGCCTGTTCGCCACCGCTGCCAGCTTCGCGCTGTTCGGTTTCGGTGGGCTGTGCCTGCGCCTGCTGGTGTTCCCCCTGCTCAGTTGCCTGCCAGGCAGTGCGGCCCGGCATCGAGGGCGCGCGCGGCACACCATCAGTTGGCTGTTCTGGTTCTTTATCCGTCTGATGCAACGCGCGGGCGTGCTGACTTATAGCGTCGAAGGCGCGGAAAAACTCGGACGCCCCGGCCAGATGATCATTGCCAACCACCCGTCGCTGATCGATGTGGTGTTTCTGATCGGTCTGGTGCGCCAGGCCAATTGCGTGGTCAAGCAGAGCCTGTGGCAGAACCCCTTCACCCGCGGGCCGGTGCGCGACGCCGGCTATATCAGCAACGACGGCAGCGCCGAGATGCTCGATGCCGCCGCCGCTGGCCTGCAAAGCGGGCAAACCCTGATCATCTTTCCCGAAGGCACCCGCACCACTCCCGGTGCCGCGCCGGCCTTTCATCGCGGGGGCGCCGCCATTGCATTGCGAGGTGCGACAATCATCACCCCCGTCGTGATCAAGGTCAGCCCCACCACCCTGACCAAGGCCGAACCCTGGTATCGCATTCCTAAACGCCGCGTGCACTTCAGTTTGCGGGTTGGCGCCGATATAGAACCACAGGCGTTCGCTGCACTGGGCCCCGCGCCCCAGGCTTCACGCAAGCTCAACGATTACCTGCACCACTATTTCATTAAGGAGCTCGCCGAAGATGAGCGACAAACAACGCCTTGAGCACGACATAAAGACGCTGATCATCGAGGCCCTGGGCCTGGAAGACATCGGCGCGGACGATATCCCCAGCGACCAGATCCTGTTCGGCGAAGGCTTGGGGCTGGATTCGGTGGACGCCCTGGAACTGGGCCTGGCCATCCAGAAAAAGTACGGCATCAAGATCGATGCCGACGCCAAGGACACTCGCAACCACTTCACCAACGTGGCCAGCCTTGCGGCGTTCGTCACGGCCCGCCAGGCAGCTTGAGACCGGACCATGCAAACTCGTGACGATATTTTCAACACCCTGCGCGATGCCTTGGTGGAACTGTTCGAACTGGAACCTGAACGCGTGACCCTCGACGCCAACCTGTACCAGGACCTGGAAATCGACAGCATCGATGCGGTGGACCTGATCGACCATATCAAGCGCCAGACCGGCAAGAAGATTGCCGCCGAGGAATTCAAGGCCGTGCGCACCGTGAACGATGTGGTTGAGGCGGTGTACCGTCTGGTCCAACCAGCCGCATGAGCCGGCTGATCGGCCTTGGCCTGTTGCTGGCGGGGCTGCTGTACCCCTTCGCGGTGTATTACGGCACCGAGCATTTTGCGCCGTGGCAATTCGGCCTGCTGCTGGGCAGCCTATGGCTGTTGCGGGCGCTCACCGCTGCGCGGCGCCCTGGCAGCCGTTGGATGGCGGTGGCGGTGATCGTGTTCTGCCTGTTGCTGGCCTGGTTCGACAACCCGCTGCTGTTGCGCTGGTACCCGAGCCTGGTCAGTGCGTTCATGCTCACGCTGTTCGGCTTGAGCCTGAAATACGGCCCACCGATTGTTGAGCGCCTGGCGCGGATGACGGAACCGCAGCTGCCCCCCGAGGCAATTGTGTACACGCGCCAGGTCACGGTGGTCTGGAGTGTTTTCTTCTTAGCTAACGGCCTGCTCGCGGCCGCCCTCACCTTGTGGGCACCGCTGAGCTGGTGGACGTTGTACAACGGCCTGATCGCCTACGGGCTGATGGGGCTGCTGTTTGCCGTGGAATGGCTGGTACGACAAAGGGTGCGGGGCCGCGTATGAATTGGTTGAACCTTGAGCATCTGTTGCTTGAGCCGGTGGCGCAGCGTTCGGTGTGCGCAGACCTGAATCACGCCCAACTGTGGGACCAGGCCTTGCGCCTGGGCGCCGGGCTGCAACGCCGTGGCATCCAACGCGTGGCCGTGCACCTGGAAGATGCCGGCCTGCTGGCAATCGCCCTACTGGGAGCCTGGCGTGCCGGGGTCAGCGTGTTGCTGCCCGCCGACCTGCAGCCCCAAACCCGTCAACGCTGGGCCGACGCCGTCGACGCCTGGCTGACCGAGGCCGCGGACCTCGACGCCTTGTATCAGACTGCCCTGAGCCCGTCCGCGCTGGACCTGGACACCTGCCAATTGAGCCTGTGCACCTCCGGCTCCAGCGGCGAACCCAAGCGCATCGACAAGACCCTGCGCCAGTTGGCCAACGAAGTGCAGGCCCTGGAAACCTTGTGGGGCGCCGACCTCGACGGTGCCTGCATCATCGGCAGCGTCGCCACGCAGCATATCTACGGCTTGCTGTTCCGCGTGTTGTGGCCGCTGTGCGCCGGTCGCACATTTGTACGTCAACAACTGGCCTTCCCCGAAGATTTGCAGCGCGCCAGCCGCGAACACGCCCGGTTCGCCTGGGTTGCCAGCCCGGCGCTGCTCAAGCGCATGGGCGACAATCTCGATTGGCCGGCATTGAGCCAAGTGGCGCGGGTGTTCTCATCCGGCGGTGCGCTGCCGGTGGAAGCCGCCAGCAGTCTGTATGAGCGCTTGCGGCAATGGCCCACGGAAATCCTCGGCAGTTCGGAAACCGGCGGCATCGCCTGGCGCCAGGGGAACCAACCTTGGCAGCCGTTTGCCGATGTGCACCTGAGCCAGGATGCCGACGGCGCCCTGCGCATCGCGTCGCCGTACCTGCCCCCTGGGCATATCGAGCAGACCGCCGACGCCGCGCGCCTGCATGCCGATGGCCGCTTCGAGCTGCTGGGACGTCTGGACCGCATCGTCAAGCTGGAAGAAAAACGTATCTCCCTGCCCATGCTCGAACAGGCCTTGATGACCCATCCATGGGTCGCCGAAACGCGATTGGGCGTGGTTCAGGAAAGCCGCGCGTCCCTCGGCGCGCTGGTGGTGCTGAGCGCCGCCGGCCTGCATGCATTGCGCAATCAGGGCCGGCGCAGCGTTACCCAGACCCTGCGCCAGCACTTGAGCCAACATTGCGAAGCCCTGGCCCTGCCACGCCGCTGGCGCCTGCTGAGCCAACTGCCACTCAACGCCCAAGGCAAACTGCCCCAGGCCGACGTGGCGGCGCTGCTCATGGCGCCACGGCCCAAGGCGCCGCAGGTGTTGGAACAGGTTGAAGCTAACGGCGAGTGGACACTGCAACTGAGCGTGCCGCCGGACCTGGCCTATTTCAGCGGGCATTTCCCGGTCACTCCGGTATTGCCGGGAGTGGTGCAGGTGGAGTGGGCATTCAACCTCGGCCAACAACTGCTGGATTTGCCGTCGACCTTTGCCGGTATGGAAGTGCTCAAGTTCCAGCAACTGATACGCCCAGGCGACCGGATCGAACTGCACCTGCGCTTCGACGCAGAGCGCGGCAAGCTGTATTTCGCCTACCGCAACGGCATCGCGGCCTGTTCCAGCGGCCGCATCCAACTGGAAGCCGCCCATGCATAAGCCCTGCGCCCTGATCCCGGTCTATAACCACGAAGCCGCCGTGCCCGCCGTGGTCCATAGCCTATTGAAAAGCGGCCTGCCGTGCCTGTTGGTGGACGATGGCAGCAGCCCGGCCTGCGCAGCGGTGCTGGCGCAATTGGCGCGGCTGGAGAATGTCACCCTGCTGACCCTGCCGACCAACCAGGGCAAGGGCGGCGCGGTGATGGCCGGTTTTCGTGAGGCCGCACGCCAGGGCTTTACCCATGCCTTGCAGGTCGATGCCGACGGCCAGCACGACCTGCGCGAAGTCGAGACTTTTATCGACGCCTCCCGCCGCCAGCCCGACGCGCTGATCTGCGGCTACCCCGAATACGATGACAGCGTGCCCAAAGGCCGCCTGTACGCTCGCTACCTGACCCATGTGTGGGTGTGGATCAACACCCTGTCGCTGCAGATCCGCGACTCGATGTGCGGCTTTCGCGTGTACCCGCTGGCCCCGGTGTTGGCACTGATGGACTCGGCCTACATCGGCACGCGCATGGACTTCGACTCGGACATCCTGGTACGCCTGGCCTGGCGCAACCAACCAATGCGCTGGCTGCCCACCCAAGTCCACTACCCGGCCGATGGCCTGTCGCACTTCCGGCTGTTCCACGACAACGTGCGCATCAGCGCCATGCACACGCGGCTGTTCTTCGGCATGCTGGTGCGCGCGCCGATGATCCTGTGGCGGCGGTGGCAGGCATGAGCGACAGCACCAAGCACTGGGCCGACCGCGAAGAACGCGGCAGCTATTGGCTGATGAAACTCACCGCGTTCGCCGCCAAAGTGCTGGGCCGGCGCCTGCTGAGCCCGGTGCTGTACGGCATCGTGTTGTACTTCTTCGTGTTCGGCCGCACCGCGCGCCAGAGCGCCTGGCAGTACCAGCAACGCCTGGCCGAGTGGAGCGGGCGCGATGAACTGCGCCCCTCCCATAGAAAAGTCTTCGGCCAGTTCATGGCCTTCGCCGACGCCCTGCTCGACAAGCTCGATGTGTGGAACGGCAAGCTGCGCATCGAACAAATCGACATCGACGACCCGGCCAAGCTACGCGGGCAATTGCGCGGCGAGCGCGGGCAGATGCTGGTGGGGGCGCACCTGGGCAATCTGGAAGTGTGCCGCGCCCTGGCGGAAATCGGCGAACAAGTGACCATGAACGTGCTGGTACACACCAAGCACGCCGAACGTTTCAACCGTTTGCTGGGCGAAGCCGGCGCGACCCATTTGCGCCTGATCCAGGTCAGCGAGCTGGACCCGGCCACCATGCTGTTGCTCAGCCAGCGCCTGGACGAAGGCGAATGGCTGGCGATTGCCGGCGACCGCGTGCCGCTGCACGGCGGGCGCACGGTGCGCGTGGATTTCCTCGGGCATGCCGCCGCATTTCCCCAGGGCCCATGGCTCTTGGCCGGCCTGCTCAACTGTCCGGTGAACCTGCTGATGTGCCTCAAGCACAATGGCCGTTATCGCCTGACCATCGAGCCGTTCGCGCCATTGATCGAATGGAAACGCAGCACCCGCGAGCAGGTCATCGCCCAGTGGACCTCACGCTACGCCGCGCGCCTGGCCGATTTTTGCCTGGAAGCGCCCCAACAATGGTTCAACTTTTACCCTTTCTGGAAGACCGATGACGACGCATCTTGAGCCGGTAACCTTTGGCGAACGCCCCCTGCGCATCGAAGACGTGCTGGCCCTGGCCAACCGTCAGGTGCCTACCCAGTTGCAAGGCGACGCGGCCTATCGCCAGCGCATCGCCAAGGGCGCGCAGTTCCTCGACTCGCTGCTGGACAAGGAAGGCGTGATCTACGGCGTGACCACCGGCTACGGCGACTCTTGCGTGGTGGCGGTACCGTTGCAGCATGTCGAAGCCCTGCCCCGTCACCTGTACACCTTCCACGGCTGCGGCTTGGGCAAATTGCTCGACGCCCAGGCCACCCGTGCGGTGCTGGCCGCGCGCTTGCAGTCGCTGTGCCACGGCGTGTCCGGGGTGCGCGTTGAACTGCTGGAGCGCCTGCAAGCGTTTGTTGAACACGACGTACTGCCGCTGATCCCGGAAGAAGGCTCGGTGGGCGCCAGCGGCGACCTGACGCCGCTGTCCTACGTGGCCGCGACCCTGTCCGGCGAACGTGAAGTGCTGTTCCGTGGCGAGCGCCGCGCGGCCGCCGATGTGCATCGCGAACTGGGTTGGCAGCCGCTGGTGCTGCGCCCCAAGGAAGCCCTGGCCTTGATGAACGGCACCGCCGTGATGACCGGCCTGGCGTGCCTGGCGTTTGCCCGCGCCGACTATCTGCTGCAACTGGCCACGCGCATTACCGCGCTGAACGTGGTGGCGCTGCAAGGTAACCCCGAGCACTTTGACGAACGCCTGTTCGCCGCCAAGCCGCACCCGGGTCAGATGCAAGTCGCCGCGTGGTTGCGCCAGGACTTGGCCATCGACGCACCGACCGCGCCGCTGCATCGCCTGCAGGACCGCTACTCGCTGCGCTGCGCGCCCCATGTGCTCGGGGTGCTGGCCGACAGCCTGGGCTGGCTGCGCGGTTTTATCGAGACCGAGCTGAATAGCGCCAACGACAACCCGATCATCGACGCCGAAGAAGAACGCGTGCTGCACGGCGGGCACTTCTACGGCGGGCATATCGCTTTTGCCATGGACAGCCTCAAAACCCTGGTGGCCAACGTCGCCGACCTGCTCGACCGCCAACTCGCCCTGCTGGTGGATGTGCGCTACAACCACGACCTGCCGAGCAACCTGTCCGGCGCGCCGGCGGATCGCGCCATGATCAACCACGGCTTCAAGGCGGTGCAGATCGGCACCAGCGCCTGGACCGCCGAAGCGCTGAAAAACACCATGCCGGCCAGCGTGTTTTCACGTTCCACCGAATGCCACAACCAAGACAAAGTCAGCATGGGCACCATCGCCGCCCGCGATGCGATCCGCGTGCTGGAGCTGACCGAGCAGGTTGCCGCCGCCACCCTGCTGGCCGCCAATCAAGGCGTGTGGCTGCGTGCCCAGGCTGACGATGCCCGCCCGCTGCCACCGGCCCTGGCGGCCATGCACGCGGAACTGGCCAAGGACTTCCCGCCGGTGATCGAAGACCGCGCCCTGGAAGGCGAGCTGCGCCTGTGTCTGCAACGCATCGCCGAACAACACTGGAGGCTGCATGCGTAGTCAGGGCGTGTTGCACTGCGACACCGAGATCCTCGTGCCGTTTTTCGATGTCGACACCATGCACGTGGTGTGGCACGGGCACTACGTGAAATACCTGGAAGTGGCACGCTGCGCGTTGCTGGACAAGATCGGCCACAACTACACGCACATGCTCGACTCGGGCTATGCCTGGCCGGTCATCGACATGCAGCTGCGCTATGTGCGCGGGGCGGTGTTCGGCCAGACCCTCAATGTGCGCGCCAGCCTGGTGGAGTGGGAGAACCGTTTGAAGGTCAATTACCTGATCACCGACCGGGCCAGCGGCGAGCGCCTGACCCGCGCCAGCACCGTGCAGGTGGCGGTAGACATCGCCACTCGCGAGATGCAGCTGGCGTCCCCCAAAGTATTCACCGACGCCGTCGACAGGGCCTTGTCATGAAACTGATCACCTTCCTCGGTGCGTTGCTGCTGTCGCTTCAAGCCCACGCCTTCGACCTGCAACAACTCAGCGATCAGTTGGCCAAGCCCTCGGTGATCCACGGCAGCTTTATCCAGGAAAAACACCTGCGCGCCCTGCCGCAGCCATTGGTCAGCAAAGGCACCTTCGTCCTGGCCAAGGACCACGGCCTGCTGTGGCTGCTCAAGACGCCGCTGCAACAGGATTACCGCATCAGCGCCCAAGGCATCGCCCGCCGTGATGCCAATGGCTGGCAGCTGCTGCCGAACAAGAGCGCCGGCGCCGAGCAGAATCGCTTGTTCCTCGCCGTGCTGCAAGGCGACAGCAGTGGCCTGCAACGGGACTTCGAGCTGCACCTTCAAGGCGAGGCCACGCAATGGACGCTGACCTTGATCCCACGCTCGCTGCTGCTCAAGCAGGTGTTCAACCAGATCAACATCAATGGCGGCGCGCTGGTGCAGACCATCGAATTGCTGGAAACCCAGGGCGACAGCACCGTACTGCGCATGCAGGACTGCCGCGCCGACCTTCCCCTCAGCGATGCGCAGCAGCATGACTTTGCTCAGTGAGCGCCAGTTGCCGCGCCTGTTCCTGATCCTGCTGGTGGCCGTACTGGCCCTGGCCGGCTGGCAGTGGCGTCATGGCGCGCCGCTGTCGGCCAACCTGATGGAGCTGGTGCCCGGCAGCACGCCGGATGCCCTGGAACTGCAAGCCGAGCAGCGCATGCAGGAGCCGCTGAACCGCGAGATGCTGGTGCTGGTGGGCCACACCGATCGCCAGCAGGCAGTGGCCGTTGCCCAACAGTTGGGTGAGCGTTGGCAGGCCAGCGGCCTGTTTGAAACAGTGCAGTGGAACCTGCAAGCCGACCTGCCGGCGCTGCGCGAGCAACTGCTGCGCGGGCGCCTGGCGATGCTGTCGGGCAAAGACCGCGAACAGTTGATCGAACACCCCGACACCTTCATTCAGCAGCGGGTGCAGGCGCTGTTCGACCCCTTCACCGGGTTCAGCCTGGTGCCCAGCCAGGAGGATTGGCTGGGCCTGACCGGACGCATCCAGAACAGCCAGCCGCAACGTGGCTCGGTGCAACTGGACATCGGCAGCGGCGCGCTGATTGCCGATGCCGACGGCAAGAGCTGGGTGCTGCTGCGCGCGCGCACCACCGGCAACGCCTTCGACATGCACCTGCCACTGCGCGTGGCGGACCTGCTCCAAGCCAGCCGCGCCGAGGCCGGCGAGCATGGCGCGCAATTGCTGGCCGCCAGCGGCCTGTTGTACGCCGCCAACGGTCAGCAACAGGCCACTCGCGAAATCACCTGGGTCGGCGGCGGTGCGACCGTGGGCATCCTGTTGCTGCTGTTGCTGGCGTTCCGGCGCTGGCGCGTGCTGCTGGCGTTCGTGCCGGTACTGGTGGGGATGTTGTTCGGCGCGGTGGCTTGTGTGGCGCTGTTCGACCATATGCATGTGATGACGTTGGTGCTGGGTTCCAGCCTGATCGGCGTGGCCGTGGATTACCCGCTGCACTACCTGTCCAAAAGCTGGAGCCTGCAACCGTGGCGCAGTTGGCCAGCGCTGCGCCTGACGCTGCCGGGGCTGAGCCTGAGCCTGGCGACCAGTTGCATCGGCTACCTGGCGCTGGCCTGGACACCGTTCCCGGCACTGACCCAGATCGCCGTGTTCTCCGCCGCCGGGCTGGTGGGTGCCTACCTGTCGGCGGTGTGCCTGTTGCCGGCGCTGCTCAACGGCGTCGAACTGCGCCCAGCGCAATGGCCGCTGCGCATCGCCGAACGCCTGTGGCAACTGCGCGTTGCCTTGCTCAAGCGCGTCCCGAGTGCCGTATTGCTGGCACTGGTGCTGCTGTTTTGCGCGGGCGGCCTGTGGCAGCTGAACACCAAGAACGACATTCGCCAATGGATCGGCGCGCCGCCGCAGTTGCTCCAGGAGGCCCAGGCCGTGGCGCGCATCACCGGGTTCCAGCCCACCAGCCAGTTCTTTCTGGTGCGCGCGCCGGATCAACCCCAGTTGCTGGAGCGCCTGGACACGCTGGGCCAGCGCCTGGATCAACTGGTGAACATGGACAAACTGCAAGGCTACCTGGCCCTCAACCAATTGGTCAGTCGCCCCGCCGAGCAACAGCAAGTGCGTGACGCGTTGAACCGCCTGCCGCAGCATTGGCAGCCGCTGCTGGATCTCGGCGTTCCCGCCAGTACCCTGCACGCCGAAATCGCGCAATTGCAGGCCCTGCCCACCGAAGATATCGATGCCGCCTTAGCGGGCCCGCTGGCCGAACCCTGGCGCCCCCTGTGGCTGGGCCCCGTGGAAGGCGGCGTGGCAGCGATGGTCAGCCTGCAAGGCTTGAACAACCCAGCGTTGCTGCACGCGCAGGCGGCGGACTTGCCAGGCGTGCAACTGGTGGATCGCCTGGGCGACTTGAATCGGGTGTTCGCCGCCACGCAGATCAGCGCCGCTGAATTGAAACTGCTGTCGTGCGGGTTGATCGTCATCCTGCTGATCGTGCCGTTTGGCCTCGGCGGTGCGTTGCGTATCGTCGCGCTGCCATTGCTCGCCGCGCTGTGCAGCCTGGCCAGCCTCGGTTGGCTGGGCCAGCCGTTGACGCTGTTCAGCCTGTTCGGCCTGCTGCTGGTGACGGCGATCAGTGTCGACTACGCGATCCTGATGCGCGAACAGATCGGCGGCGCTGCGGTCAGCCTGCTAGGAACACTGCTGGCGGCGCTGACGACATGGTTGTCGTTCGGCCTGCTGGCGGTGTCGAGTACGCCCGCAGTCAGTAATTTCGGTCTATCGGTCAGCCTGGGCCTGGCGTTCAGCTTTATGCTGGCGCCCTGGGCCGGCCAACAGAAACATGCCTTATGAATGTGATTATCGCCAATGCGGCAAGGAGCCCTCGTGCCCACAGTTGAAATGGAACGCCGCCAGGTCGTGGTGATCGGTGCCGGCCCATCAGGTGCCATCGCCGCCGCGCTGCTCAAGCGCAAAGGGCATGATGTATTGATCATCGAGCGCCAGCATTTTCCACGGTTCTCGATCGGCGAAAGCCTGCTGTCCCACTGCATCGATTTCATCGAAGAAGCCGGCATGCTGGACGCCGTGCAGGCCGCCGGTTTCCAACTGAAAACCGGCGCCGCCTTCGCCTGGGGCGAGCGCTACAGCGCGTTCGATTTCAGTGACACCTTCAGCGACGGCAAGCCCACCACCTTCCAGGTGCAACGCGGCGAGTTCGACAAATTGCTGGCCGACCAGGCCGCGCTGCAAGGCGTGGACATCCGCTACGGCGAAACCATCGTCGGCGTGGATTTCAAAGGCGAATGCCGCTACCTGCATGTGCGCCGCGAGAACGGCAGCGAGTATCACCTCAAGGCCAAGTTCGTGCTCGATGCCAGCGGCTACGGCCGCGTGCTGCCACGCCTGCTGGACCTGGAAGCGCCGTCGAATTTCCCGGTGCGCCAAGCGGTGTTTACCCACATCGAGGATCGCATCGAACACCCAGGCTTCGACCGCACCAAAATCCTCGTCACCACCCATCCCACCCAGCGCGATATCTGGTTCTGGACCATTCCCTTCAGCAACGGCCGTTGCTCGGTGGGCGTGGTCGCGGCCAAGGAACACTTCGACGGCCGTGGTAATGACCTCGACGCCTGCCTGCGCGGTTTTATCGCCGAAACCCCAAGCCTGGCCGGCGTGCTGCAAAACGCCGTGTGGGACACGCCGGCGCGCACCATCGGCGGCTATTCGGCGAACGTCACGACCTTGCACGGCCCAGGCTTCGCGCTCTTGGGCAATGCGGCGGAATTCCTCGACCCGGTGTTCTCCTCCGGCGTGACCATCGCCATGCGCTCGGCCAGCATGGCCGCAGGCGTGCTGCACCGCCAGTTGAGCGGCGAGGCGGTGGATTGGCAGACCGAATTCGCCGCGCCCCTCAAACGCGGTGTCGACACCTTCCGCTGCTACGTCGAAGGCTGGTACGCCGGGACGTTCCAGGACGTTATTTTCCATCCGGGCAGTGCCCCGGAGATTCGCCGTATGATCAGCTCGATCCTCGCCGGCTATGCGTGGGACGAGCGCAACCCGTTCGTCAGCGAGCCCAAGCGACGTTTGCGGATGTTGTCGGAAATCTGTGCGAGTGAGCCGGTATGAGCACGCAATACCTGAGCAAAAACTACGTCGAGGAAACCCGCTTCGGCCTGTGGTTCCTGCGCAGCCACACCTGGCAGCACCACGTGCTGCGCGTGGCGATCAACGACCTGCGCGGCCTGTTCAGCGAGCCGCTGCCCCAGGCGCCGGTACTGCTGGACGCCGGTTGCGGCCAGGGCAAGTCGTTCACCCTGCTACAACAAGCATTCGCGCCGGCACGCCTGATCGGCCTGGATGCCGACCCTCACAGTTTGCAGATGAGCCAGGCCGAGGCCGAGCGCCAGGGTTTGAACGTCGAGCTGATCGGCAGCGATTGCGCCACCCTCGATGTGGCGGACAACAGCGTCGACCTACTGTTCTGCCACCAGACCTTCCACCATCTGGTGGAACAACACCGTGCGCTGCAAGAGTTCTATCGCGTGCTCAAACCCGGCGGCTACCTGCTGTTTGCCGAATCCACCGAAGCCTATATCGACACCTGGGTGATCCGCTGGCTGTTCCGCCACCCCATGCACGTGCAGAAAAGCGCCGAAGGGTATCTGGCGATGCTGCGCGAGCAAGGCTTTGAGTTCGGCCCGCAGAATGTCTCGTACCCGTACCTGTGGTGGAGCCGTTCGAAGGATTTCGGCCTGCTCGAACGCCTGCGCCTGCGCCGACCGAAACCGGTGGGGCAGCGCGAAGAAACCCTGGTCAACTGCGTGGCACGCAAACCCTTGGCGAGCGTCGTACCATGATCCGCGCACTGTTGATCGGCTGCCTGTTGCTGCTCAGCGCTTGCGCCAGCCAACCACCGCTGCCCGCCACCACCCCGAGCTTGCCGCTGCCGTTGCAACTGCATGTGCAGCGCCTGGCGGATGGCCAGAGCCAGGATTGGCTGTTGGTGGTGCAACGCGAAGGCGGCGCGATTCGCTGGTCGATGATGGATCCGCTGGGCATCCCCCAAGCCCGGCAGAAACTGGTCGATGGCCAGTGGCAGGCCGATGGCTTGCTGCCGCCCAACCCCCAGGCCCGCGAGTTGTTCGCCGCGCTGTTGTTTGCCCTGACGTCGGCCGATGAAGTGCGCGCGCTGTACCCCAGCGCCCAGGCACGCGACCTGACCCGCACCCTGCCGGGTCATTGGCAAATCGTCTACCAGTCTTCAGAGGTGTTCAGCGTGAACATCGCCGGACAGCCCTTGAGCTACCGCATTACGCCGCTGGGTGCCGCACGATGAGCGCCTACTTGAACGCCCTCGGCGTGATCTGCGCCCTTGGCCGTGGCCAGGCTGAGGTCAGCCGCCGTCTGTTCGCCGGTGACTGCTCGGGCATGCGCGCCGAAAGCGGCTGGGTGCCCGAACGCGTGTTGCCAGTGGGCGGCGTGCAGGGCGAGCTGGCGAGTATCCCGCCTGAGCTGGGCCAGCAAAGCAGTCGCAACAATCAACTGTTGCTGGAAGCGGCGCTGCAAATCGAAGAAGAGATTCGCCAGGCGATCCACACCTACGGCGCATCGCGAGTAGGCGTGGTGCTCGGCACCAGCACTTCGGGCATCGACGAAGCCAGTCGCGGCATTGCCGAGTACCTGCGCGACAACCGCTTCCCCGGCACCTATGACTATCAGCAACAGGAACTCAGCGCCCCGGCCAACTTCCTTGCCGACTGGTTGCAACTGAGCGGCCCGGCCTATGTGATTTCCACCGCTTGTACGTCCAGCGCCCGTGCGCTGATGAGTGCCCGGCGCCTGTTGGACCTGGGCCTGTGCGATGCGGTGATCTGCGGCGGCGTGGACAGCCTGTGCAAGCTGACCCTCAACGGCTTCAGCGCGCTGGAGGCGGTATCCGACACGCGCTGCAACCCGTTTTCGCGCAACCGCGACGGCATCAATATCGGCGAAGCGGCGGTGTTGTTTCTGATGAGCAGGCAACCGGCGCCCATCGCCCTGTTGGGCAGCGGCGCCAGTTGCGATGCGCACCATATCTCCGCGCCGGAGCCGAGCGGCAAAGGCGCGCTCCAGGCGATGCGCAAGGCACTGGCCTGCGCGAAACTGGCGCCGGAGCAGATCGGCTATCTGAACCTGCACGGCACGGCTACCCAACATAACGACGCCATGGAAAGCCTGGCGGTCGCCAGCCTGTTCCCCGACGGCGTGAGCTGCTCATCGACCAAACCCATGAGCGGCCATACCCTGGGCGCCGCTGGCGCGCTGGAAGCGGCGTTCTGCTGGCTGAGCCTGCGCCACGGCCAGGTGCCGCCCCATGTGTGGGACGGCGAGGCCGACCCTGCGCTCCCCGCCTTGCAGTGGGCGCGGGCCGGCGAACCTTTGAAAAACACGCGCCTGATGAGCAACTCGTTTGCCTTCGGTGGTAACAATGTCAGCCTGATTATCGGAGAGGCCCCATGATCGATTGGCCACTCGCCGAACTGATCCCCCACGCGGGCGACATGATCCTGATCGACCAGGTGCTGTCGTTCGACGAAGAACAGATTCACACCCGCGCCACCGTCAAGCCCGGCGGCCTGTTCAACCGCCCTGACGGCAGCCTGCCGGCCTGGGTCGGTATCGAGCTGATGGCGCAGAGCGTGGCCGCCTATGCCGGCTGCCATGCCCGTCGCAAAGGCGAGCAGGTGGCGTTGGGCTTCCTGCTGGGCACGCGTAAGTTCGAGTGCAACGTCGAGCACTTCCCGGCTGGCGCCGAGCTGAGCATCCACGGCCTGCGTTCCCTGGAAGACGACAATGGCATGGGTGTGTTCGAATGCCACCTGCGCGGCGACGGGTTCCACGCCAGCGCGCGCTTGAACGTATTCCGACCGCCCCAGGCGGCCGCCTATTTAGATGAATCGAAGGACGAAACGCCATGACTGAATCCGTACTGGTCACCGGCTCCAGCCGTGGCATCGGCCGCGCCATTGCCCTGCGCCTGGCCCAGGCGGGCCACGACATTGTGTTGCACTGCCGCAGCGGCCGCGCCGAGGCGGATGCGGTGCAGGTGGAAATCCAGGCCTTGGGCCGTCAGGCGCGGGTGCTGCAATTCGACGTGGCGGATCGCGCCAGCTGCAAGCACATCCTTGAAGCCGATGTGGAGCAACACGGCGCCTATTACGGCGTGGTGCTCAACGCCGGCCTGACCCGCGACGGCGCGTTCCCGGCCTTGTCGGAGGACGATTGGGATGTGGTGATGCGCACCAATCTGGACGGTTTCTACAACGTGCTGCACCCGGTGATGATGCCGATGATCCGTCGTCGCGCGGCCGGGCGCATCGTGTGCATTACCTCGGTATCGGGGCTGATCGGCAACCGCGGGCAGGTCAACTACAGCGCTTCGAAAGCCGGCCTGATCGGCGCGGCCAAGGCCCTGGCCATCGAGCTGGGCAAGCGCAAGATCACGGTCAACTGCGTCGCGCCGGGGTTGATCGACACGGCCATGCTGGACGAAAACGTACCCGTCGAGGAACTGATGAAGATGATCCCGGCACAGCGCATGGGCACCCCGGAAGAAGTCGCCGGGGCGGTGAACTTCCTGATGTCCGCCGAGGCCAGTTACATCACCCGCCAGGTGCTGGCGGTGAATGGGGGCCTGTGCTGATGAAGCGCGTCGTCGTCACCGGCATGGCCGGCGTGACCTCCCTGGGCAGCGACTGGCCGACCATCTCGGCCAACTTCCGCGCCAACCGTAGCGGTATCCGGCGCATGGACGAATGGGACCGTTTCACCGAACTGAACACGCGTCTGGCCGGGCCCATCGACGATTTCGTGGTGCCCTCCCACTGGACGCGCAAGCAACTGCGCAGCATGGGCCGCGTCTCGCGCCTGGCGGTGTGGGCTGCGGAGCAGGCGTTGCAAGACGCCGGTTTACTGGGGGATGAGTCGATCAAGGACGGGCGCATGGGCGTGGCCTGTGGTTCGTCCACCGGCAGCACCGATGAGATCAAAGCCTTTGGCAATATGCTGCTCAACTCGGTGGCCGAGGGGCTGAACGCCAACTCCTACGTGCGCATGATGCCGCACACCACAGCGGCCAATATCAGCATCTTCTTTGGTCTGACCGGGCGCTTGATTCCCACTTCGAGCGCCTGCACCAGCGGCAGCCAGGGCATCGGCTATGCGTACGAGGCCATCAAGTTCGGGCGCCTGCCGTTGATGCTCGCCGGCGGCGCCGAAGAACTGTGCCCCACCGAAGCCATGGTGTTTGACGCGCTCTACGCCACCAGCCTGAAAAACGACGCACCGCAAACCAGCCCACGCCCCTATGACAGCGGCCGCGACGGCCTGGTGATCGGTGAAGGCGGCGGCATGCTGGTGCTGGAAGAACTGGAACATGCGCTGGCGCGCGGTGCGCATATCCATGCGGAAATCGTCGGTTTCGGCAGCAACGCCGACGGCCAGCACACCACCCGCCCAGAACAGAAAACCATGCGCCGCGCCATGGAACTGGCCCTGGAAGACGCCGGCCTGGCACCGGCCGCCATCGGCTACGTGAACGGCCATGGCACCGCCACCGATCAAGGCGACATCGCCGAGACCCTGGCCACCAGCAGCCTGTTCGGCAGCCGCATGCCTATCAGTTCGCAAAAGAGCTTCCTGGGCCACACCCTCGGCGCGTGCGGCGCGTTGGAGTCGTGGTTCAGCATCGAAATGATGAACCGCGACCAGTACGTGCACACCTTCAACCTCGACACCGTCGACCCGCAGTGCGGCGAGCTGGACTACCTGCAAGGTGGGTTTCGCCAGATGCACCACGACTACGTGATGAATAACAATTTCGCCTTTGGCGGCGTCAATACGTCGCTGATCTTTCGCCGCTGGTCCTGATTTTTAATCGATTGGAGAAAACGGAATGTCTTCCTTGCTACGCGCCACCTTCATCACGTTGGCCCTGCTGACCGCCGCCGGTTGCACCAGCAAACCGGTGCTCAACCCTCACAGCGAGCTACCGGCAGGTACTCAGGTCAGCGAAGAGAAAATGAAGCAGGTGATCGTCAACGCCTTGCAGAAACGTGAATGGACCGTGCAACGCCTGAGCCCGCAACTGGTGCAGGCCGAAATCACCGTGCGCGGCCAGTACCACGCTGAAATCGATATCCGCTACACCCGCAGCAGCTACGCCATCACCTACCGCGACAGCCGCGACCTGGGCTACAAGGACGGCAAGATCCATCGCAACTACAACCGTTGGGTGAACAACCTGGATAACGACATCAAGGCAGGCTTGCGCAGCAATGGTGTGAGTGGCGAGGCAGGGTCGGCGGCGCAGTTGTTTGAGCAGACCGGCACCTCAAAGCAGAACTGAGGCCAAGCACTACCCCTTCGATGGCCGGCCCATCTTATGTGGTGATAAGCCGAGCATTTTTGCAGCGGCCCCTTTTTCAAACGATGCCGTTCAACCGGCACATGGGATCGGGGCGGCTGCCCAGCCCGGCGCGGGGCAAGCCCGCTCACCACAACAACCGACTCACCGTAGGAAGCGTTACCTATGTAGTGAGACAACCTTGTGGTGAGGCAACCTATGTAGTGAGACAACCTCTGTGGTGAGCGAGCTTGCCTCGCGCTGGGGCGCGAAGCGGCCCCTTTTCGGGCGGCGCGACGATTACTGTGTGGCCTTGCGCGTGAGCAATTCCACGAATGCCTTGCCCATTGGCGTTTGTGCGCTCTTGCGTTGCACCAGCCACACTGACGTCACCGCCTCCGGGTCCAGCAAGGTGCGATACACCACGCCATCGATGCGGATGCGCTGATACGACGCCGGCAGTACCGACACGCCTAACCCCGCCGCCACCAACCCGATAATCGTCATGGCCTCACCCGCTTCCTGAGCGAAGCGCGGGCTGAAGCCGGCGTCGCGGGCCAGGTTGAGCAGTTGGGCGTATAGGCCACTGCCGTAACTGCGTGGGAAAAACACAAACGGTTCTTCCGCCAATTGCGCCAGGTGCAAACCACGCTCGGAGCCTTGCGCCAGGGGGTGGCCGGCGCTTAGCACGGCCACCAGCGGTTCTCGCATCAGCTCGATCACAACCAACGAATCCGGCAAAGGCAACGGCCGCATCAGCCCGACCTGAATCGACTCATCCACCAGCGACTCGGCCACCTCGGTGCTGCTCATTTCCTGCAGGTTGAGGTGAACCGCCGGGAACGCCTGGCGGAACGCAAAGATGGCTTGGGGAATGCTGGCATTGAACGGCGCCGATGACGTGAAGCCAATCTTCAATTCCCCCAGTTCGCCCAACTGCGCACGCCGCGCCACGTCCGCGGCTTTATCGACTTGGGCCAACACAAGGCGTGCCTCTTGCAGAAACAGGCGCCCGGCCTCGCTCAGTTCGACCCGACGATTGGTACGCTCGAACAACCGCGCCCCCACCTCATGCTCCAATGCCTGGATCTGCTGGCTCAGGGGCGGTTGCGAGATGCCCAGCACCTGCGCGGCGCGGCCGAAGTGCAATTCTTCGGCGACCGCGATGAAGTACCGCAGATGTCGCAATTCCATGCCCACCTCATTAGGTCGTTTAAGCTATCAAACAGGTCGAACAATATATTGGAAAGAATCATTAGCCAGCTATATTCTTTTTTCCATTGCCCGCCCTGGCAGGCTTTTGCTCCCCCGAGGTTCCTGTGAAATCTGCTGTTGCGCCACTGGCTCATGATCTTCCGCCCACCGCCCTGGATGAGGTGGTGGCTCAACTCAACGACGAGTACATCGAAAAAGGCACACCGCTGTTCATGCGCACAGTGCTCGCGCTGTTCTCCGGCGGCTTCGCCACGTTTGCCCTGCTGTATTGCGTGCAACCGATGATGCCGGCGCTGTCCCATGAGTTCTCCATCAACGCGGCGCAGAGCAGCCTGGTGCTCTCGGTTTCCACGGCAATGCTGGCGCTGGGGCTGCTGATCACCGGGCCGATTTCCGACACCCTGGGGCGTAAACCGGTGATGGTGGCCGCGTTGTTCTGTGCCGCGTTTGCCACCATCGCCAGCGGCCTGATGCCGTCCTGGGAGGGCATCCTATTGATGCGCGCGCTGGTGGGGCTGTCGCTCAGTGGCTTGGCGGCCGTGGCCATGACGTATTTGAGCGAAGAGATCCACCCTCAACACATCGGTCTGGCCATGGGTTTGTATATCGGCGGCAACGCGATCGGGGGCATGAGCGGGCGGTTGATCATCGGCGTGTTAATCGATTTCGTCAGTTGGCACACCGCGATGCTGATCATCGGCGCCCTGGCACTGATCGCCGCGACGGTGTTCTGGAAAATCCTGCCTGAATCGCGCAATTTCCGCCCCCGTAGTTTGCGGCCGCGCAGCCTGTTGGAAGGCTTCGTCATGCACTTCAAGGATGCCGGCCTGCCATGGCTGTTCCTTGAAGCCTTTCTGCTGATGGGCGCGTTCGTGACGCTGTTCAACTACATCGGCTATCGCTTGCTGGCCGATCCGTACGACCTGAGCCAGGCCGTGGTGGGTCTGCTGTCGCTGGTGTACCTCTCGGGCATCTACAGTTCAGCGAAGATCGGCTCGCTGGCCGACCGCCTCGGACGCCGGCGCGTGCTGTGGGCCACCATCCTGGTGATGCTCGGCGGCATGGCCATGACTCTGCTATCGCCGTTATGGCTGGTGGTGCCGGGCATGCTGGTGTTCACCTTTGGCTTCTTCGGTGCCCACTCGGTGGCCAGCAGTTGGATCGGCCGCCGGGCCACCAAGGCTAAGGGCCAGGCTTCCTCGCTGTACCTGTTCTGCTACTACGCCGGCTCCAGTATCGCCGGCACGGCAGGCGGGTTCTTCTGGCACTTTGCGGGTTGGAATGGCATCGGCGCGTTTATCCTGACCTTGCTGACAGGCGCGTTGCTGGTGGCGTTGAGGCTGGCCAAGTTACCGCCGCTGGCCTCGGCCTGAGGCCCCGGCGGCTGCGTAAACGACATCCGCGCCATCACCCGTTTACCGCGACGCTCATGCATCACCACCGCGCCGATATGCAGCACCAGCATCAGCAACAACGCCACGCACGACAGCACATGCACGCGGGTGTAGAGGGCGATGCGCGCCGCGTCGCTCTCAAAAGGCGCAATGGACACCAGGTTAAAGATATTGATCGGGCGGTCCATCATCAGCACACCCGTCGCCAGCACCACGGCCAGCACCAGGTACATCGCCTTGTGCACCAGCAACGCCAGGTACTCCTGCACCGTGCCTTTGCTTGAAAAATCCAGGCCGTGGCTGAAAGAGCAGAACACCCGCAACACGAAGATCGGGATATAGACGGTGGTCAACGACACATTGAAGAACGCGACCCACGCCTTGACCGACGCCGGCACACTGAACACGGCGACGAAAAAACCGGATAACAATGCCCACAGAATGATGACGGCCGAAATCCAATGCAGGAGTTTCTGGCCGGTTGAATACGCTGAAGTGTTCATCCTGATATCACCTGACAATAAACGCCAATCACTGGCGAGTGGAAGAGTCGGGTAGGATTTTTACCGAGGCAGTTACCGAAGGCTGTAGGAGAAATCCCAACATCGGCAGCGTACCAAGGTCGGACTTAACAAACGCTGAAGCGCAACGAGCCGCCCACTGCCAGACAGAGGGCGGCTCGCTTGAGGCGGGATGTTACTGGTGGTATTGCGCGGACAGCTCGTGCACAGCTTGCAGGAAAGCGCCGGCGTGGTCCGGGTTTACCTCCGGGGTGATGCCGTGGCCCAGGTTGAACACATGCCCGGTGCCTTTGCCGTAGCTGGCCAGGATACGGCCGACTTCGGCGCGGATCGCTTCCGGCTTGGCGTACAGCACGGTCGGGTCCATGTTGCCTTGCAGCGCGACCTTATCGCCGACCCGGCGGCGGGCGTCGCCGATATCACAGGTCCAATCCAGGCCCAGGGCGTCCGCGCCAGCATCGGCGATGCTTTCCAGCCACAGGCCGCCGTTCTTGGTGAACAGAATCACCGGCACCTTGCGGCCTTCGTGTTCACGGATCAGGCCGCTGACGATTTTGCGCATGTAGGCCAGGGAAAACTCCTGGTAAGCCGCCGCGGACAGGTTGCCGCCCCAGGTATCGAAAATCTGCACCGCTTGCGCACCGGCCATGATCTGGCCGTTGAGGTAGCTGGTGACCGACTGCGCCAGCTTGTCCAGCAGCAGGTGCATGGCTTGTGGGTTGTCGTAGAGCATGGCCTTGGTCTTGCGGAAGTCTTTCGACGAGCCACCTTCGACCATGTAGGTCGCCAGGGTCCAGGGGCTGCCGGAGAAGCCGATCAGCGGCACGCGGCCGTTAAGCTCGCGGCGGATGGTGCTGACCGCGTCCATCACATAGCCCAGGTCTTTGTGCGGATCGGGAATCGGCAGGGCTTCGATATCGGCCAGGGTGCTGACGACTTTCTTGAAACGCGGGCCTTCGCCGGTTTCGAAGTATAGGCCTTGGCCCATGGCGTCGGGGATGGTGAGGATATCGGAGAACAGAATGGCCGCGTCCAGTTGTGGATAGCGGTCCAGCGGCTGCATCGTGACTTCGCAGGCGAACGCCGGGTTCATGCACAGGCTCATGAAGTCGCCGGCGTGGGCGCGGCTGGCGCGGTATTCCGGCAGATAGCGCCCTGCTTGACGCATCATCCATACCGGGGTGACGTCTACGGGCTGCTTGAGCAGGGCACGAAGGAAACGGTCGTTCTTGAGGGCAGTCATGTCGGCATCCGCAAAAAAAGTGCGGGCATTTTCTCAGAGCCGGACGCAAAAGGCACGGAGTGAGCCGTGCCTTTTGTCTATCGGGTCAATTTGTCGCAATGACTGGCGACGCAAACCCCACTGTGGAACGGGGTTTGTGTGGGAGCTGGCTTGCCTGCGATGGCGGTGGTGAATTCACGATTGCTATCGCAGGCAAGCCAGCTCCCACATTCGATCCCATTTCAACCCATGACTTTATTGAATACACACAAACCAATGTGGGAGCGGGCTTGCTCGCGAACGCGGTGGGTCAGTCGATACATCTGGTGACTGATAAACCGCATTCGCGAACAAGTCGAACCGCCGCTCCCACATTTGATCCCATTTCAACCTGGAATCAGGGTCAGACTTGCAGGTAGTCCAGGATCCCTTCGGCGGCATTGCGGCCTTCGAAGATCGCCGTCACTACCAGGTCAGACCCGCGCACCATGTCGCCACCGGCGAAGATTTTCGGGTTGCTGGTCTGGTGCTTGTACTGGCCTTGTTCCGGGGCGACGACGCGGCCCTGGCTGTCGGTCTGGATCTGGAACTGCTCGAACCACGGCGCCGGGCTTGGGCGGAAACCGAAAGCGATGACCACGGCGTCGGCCGGGATGATCTCTTCGGAACCCGGGATCGGCTCGGGGCTGCGACGGCCACGGGCGTCCGGTTCGCCGAGAC
>Ga0308171_1001203_pt1 | contig 37856 bp, 35 predicted proteins | sample PhyGR1_FD_202135 | JGI IMG/M metagenome (GOLD analysis project Ga0308171, IMG submission 202135) | Phyllosphere microbial communities from UC Gill Tract Community Farm, Albany, California, United States - DLSLSG.R1 | ecosystem: Host-associated > Plants > Phyllosphere > Unclassified | place: USA...
GGGCTCCCCCGGCAGGGGATACGATCCCCTGCACCCGCGGCAAGTTTGCCGGCGTGAGCAGAATCATTTCAAAGACACTCAACGGTCTGGACGGCCCCCTTCGTTCGGAGGCGCCCAAAACCGGTGTTGCCAAAGGCCTCAGGCCTTTGGCGGGGCGAGTTTGAGAGGGGCGGCGCCCCTCTCAAGGACCCAGCCCCCAACGAACGCCCCGTTCCCACAAAGCCCGCCAGGGTCCATCCTGCCCGCATGCCGAACGCGCTAGTCCTTGGGGCCGGGATCATGGGCCTCTCCACCGCCTGGGGGCTCTCCCGCGCCGGGTGGTCCGTCACCATCGTCGAGCAGGACGAGATCCCCAACCCAAGGGGCTCCAGCGTCGATGACCACCGGCTGATCCGGCACGCCTATGGCGCCCAGGCCGGTTACATGCGGATGGTCGATGCCGCCTACGCCGCGTGGGACACCCTGTTCGCCGATATCGGTGAGCGTCCTTATGTGCAGACCGGCGTGCTCTCCGTCGCCGCCGGCCCGGCCGGCTGGCTGGGCGAAAGCCGCACCGCGCTGCGCCAGGGCGGCTACCCGTGCGAGGACCTGGACCCCGCCTCCCTGACCGCCCGCTACCCCATGCTGCACCCCACCGGCATCGGTGACGCCCTGGTCATGGCGCAAGGCGGCGTGTTGCTGGCCCGCCGCATCGTCGCGGCCCTGGCCCGGCACCTCGCCACACGCGGCGTCACCTTCCTGCGCGCCCGCGCCGTGGAGGCCGACCCCGCCCGCGCCCGCCTGGTGCTGGAGGATGGCGGCACGCTTGAGGCCGACCTGCTGGTGCTGGCCGCCGGCCCCTGGGCGCCGCGCTTCCTGCCCGGGCTCGCCACGCGCGTCGTGCCCTCCCGCCAGATCATCGTCTACCTGGAGCCGCCGCCGGCCTGGCAGGCCGCCTGGCAAGCTGCCCCCATGTTGCTGGACCTTTCCGAAGAGGGCGGCTTCTACGCCGTGCCCCCGGTGGCCGGCACGCCGCTGAAAATCGGCGACCATCGCTTCAGCCGCAGCGGCGACGCCAACGACCCGCGCGAAGCCACAGCCGCCGAGGCCGAGGAGATCCTTGCCCTGGCCCGTCCCCGACTGGCCGATGCTGGCGCCTACCGCGTCCTGAACGCCCGCGCCTGCTACTACGACGTCGAGGCCGTCGAGCGCTTTGTCGTCGAGCCCCTGGGCGACAAGTCCTTCGTCATGAGCGGGTTCTCCGGCCACGGCTTCAAATTCGGCGCCGTGCTCGGCCAGGCCGTGGCCGCCGCCGCCGGCAACCCCGCCCTGGCCGCCGCATTGCCGGCCTGGGCAGCGGGGGAAGCCGCACCAGCGCCTGGGCTTTTGCCGGAGGTTTGAGAAGGCCGGGGAAAGAATTCCCCATCAAACCTATAGGTTTGATCCTTCTTTCTTCTGCGAGTTCAGTGTCACGCCTCAGTTCAGGAGCGGACGCTCTTTTTGATGATATTTAAGGGGGGGGCCACGCGGGCTGAACCGTCAGTCTCCGGAGGTCTGAAGCAGATTTCCATCAGGTAGAATCGCCTGATGGAGTAGGACGCTCTTCAAAACAACAAGCCAGAGCATTGAAGTGAGCTTGTGCGAACGGACAATGCTCCAGGCTGGATCGACATTCGACGGGGAGAGAAGGTCAGGGAAAGAATTCCCCTGCGTAAACGGATACGTTTACGCCATCTTTTTCTGTCAGTGGGCGACGGGCTTCAGGACCGGCGGATGCGGTCATGAGCAAGGATCTCCGGCGTAACCCAGGTCTGACCCAGAATGGCCAATGCCCCCACATCCACACCCGAAAGACTCGCAGAAGAAAGAAGGGGTCCAGGGAATTCCTTCCCCGGCCTTCTCATCCTCACCCCGCCGCGTCACGCCCGATGACATGGCTGGACGAAGTCGCCCAGCTCAGCGGCAATGTATCCCCGGCCGAGATGCCTTGGGCCGCCAGACCTTCCAGCCGCGCGCGGAGGGGCGTACCGCCGGCATGGCCGGTGACCAGGGCGCTGTCGCCGAAATGGACGATGACGTCGACGGTCAGCCGGGCGGCATTGTCCAGCCCCGACCCTGGCTTCAGGCATTCCGGTCGCAGCAGCAGCTCGATGGCATCGCCGGCGCGGGCGGCGGGCAGGGCGGGCACGCGCACGGTGCCGATGCCGGCGATCTCGGCCTGGCCACCGGCCGGGTCGGTCAGCCGGGCGGCCAGGATGTTGCTGTCGCCGACGAAGCGGGCGACGAAGCTGCTGCTGGGGTAGCGGTAGATATCCAGCGGCGCGCCCACCTGCTGGATGCGCCCGCCATCGAAGACGACGATGCGGTCGGACATCGCCATGGCTTCCGACTGGTCGTGGGTGACGAAGATTGTGGTGACGCCGAGGCGCCGCTGCACCGCCTTGATCTCGATCTGCATCTGCTCGCGCAGGTTCTTGTCCAGCGCGCCCAAAGGTTCGTCCAGGAGCAGCAGGGCGGGGTCGAACACCAGGGCGCGCGCCAGGGCCACGCGCTGCTGCTGGCCGCCGGACATTTCCCGCGGGTAGCGCCCGCCGAAGCGCTCCAGCCCGACCAGGCCGAGCATCTCGGCCGCCTTGGCCATGGCCTGGGCCTTGGGCATCTTCCGCATCAGCAGCGGGAAGGCGACGTTCTCCGCCGCCGTGCGGTGCGGGAACAGCGCGTAGTTCTGGAACACGACGCCGATGCCGCGCTTGTGCGGCGGCACCCGGCCGATCGAACGGCCCTCGATGAGGATATCGCCTTCGCTGGCGCTCTCGAATCCCGCCACCAGCATCAGCGTGGTGGTCTTGCCGGAACCGCTGGGGCCGAGGAAGGTAATGAACTCCCCCTTGGCCGCGGTGAGGGAGACGTTATCAAGCGCGCGCGTGCGCCCGTCATAGCTTTTGCCGAGGCCACGGAGTTCGAGATAGGGGGTGGACATGCGCGTCAACTCCGGCTGCGGGAGAAGGAACGCCAGAGCATCGGCAGGATGACCAGCGCGGCGACGGTGAAGAACAGCAAGGTGGACACCACGGCGATCACCGGGTCGGCGGTGGTGCGGATGCTGTCGAACATCTTGCGCGGCAGCGTCATGGAATCGCGGCCGGAGACGAACAGCGCCACGACGGTCTCATCGAAGCTCTGGATAAAGGCGAACAGCGCGGCGGCGGCGAAGCCCGGCCACAGCACCGGCAGCGTGACATGCCGGAACGTGGCGGCCGGGCTGGCGCCCAGGCTCATCGCCGCGCGCTCCAGGCTGCGGTCGAAGCCCTTCAGGCTGGCGGAGAGCACCAGGAAGGCCATGGGCACCGACAGCGCCGTATGCGCCAGGATGACGCCGGGAAAGGTCTGCAGCAGCCGCAGGTCGCTGAGATAGGCGTAGTAGCCGATGGCGATGACGATATGCGGTACCGCCAGCGGCAGCATCAGCAGCAGGTTGATGGTGGACTTGCCGGCGAAGCGGTGGCGCACCAGCGCGAAGGTCGCCGGCGTCACCATCGCCATGGTCAGCACCGCGACGGCCAGGGCGATGAGGATGCTGTTGATGGTAGGCTGCGTCCAGCGCGCATCGCCGAAGAAGGCGCCGTAATAGGCCGTCGTCCAGCCCGGCGGCGGGAACTCCAGCGATGCCGCGCTGCTGAAGGACATCGGCACCACGATCAACAGCGGCGCCGCGATGAAGGCCAGCACGACGGCGCCGAGGGAGAGCAGGAGACCACGCATGCGCTAACCCCAGAGCTTGTCGAGGCCGAAGCGGCGGTGATACAGGCCGAGCACGATGAGCGTGCTGGCCAGCAGCACCACGGCCAGCGCCGATGCCTCGCCGAAATTCAGGAACTCTTCGATCTGCTGGCCGATGACGCCGGCCACCATCTGCTCCCGCGGGCTGCCGAGCAGGATGGGCGTGACGTAGAAGCCCAGGCACAGCACGAACACCAGCGTCAGCCCGTTCACCACCCCCGGTGCCGCCAGCGGTAGCACCACATGCCGCAGCACGGATGTCGGCGAGGCCCCCAGGCTGGCGGCCGAGCGCAGCAGCGACGGCTCGATCTTGCGCAGCACGGCGTAGAGGCTGACCACCATGTAGGGCAGCAGGATATGCGTCATGGCGATGGTGGAGCTGAAGCGGGTGAACAGCAACTCGCCATGCGGCAGGCCGATCCAGTCCAGCAGCGCGGCGATCGGCCCGCTGCGCCCCAGCAGCACCATCCAGGCATAGGTGCGGACCAGGAAGCTGGTCCAGAAACTCATCGTCACCACGATCATCATCGCGGCCGCCATGTTGGGGGAGGCCGCTGCCATGGCGTAGGCCAGCGGAAAGCCCAGCACCAGGCAGCACGTGGCGACCAGCAGCGCGGTGGCGAAGGTATCCGCCAGCACGCGCAGGTAGAAGCCGTCGGTGGCGATGGACGCGTAGTGGCCGAAGCCGAATTCAGGCTCCGTCACGCTCATCATCGCCACCTGGGCCAGCGGCACCAGGAAGAAGGCGGCCAGGAACACCAGCAGCGGCATCAGCAGCAGCCAGGGGCGGAGCGAGGCGCGCTGGGGCGCGATCCGCCGGCTCACCGCCGGGCTGCCCGCCGCCTCGTCCATGACGGCGCTCAAGCGCCGATCCAGCGCTCGAAGCGCTGCGTCACCGCATTGACGTCGCCGCCGAAATTCAGCACGTCCTGCTCGAACACCTTGCCCTTGTAGGCAGGCGCTGTCGGCATGCGTGCGGCCTCGGCCTCGCTCAGGTGGTTGAAGGCGGCGGGGTTCAGCGGGCCCAGCATGGCGTCGCGGCAGAAGCCGGCCAGCCGCTCCGGCTTCAGCGCCGCCTCGATGTAGCGCAGCGCCGCATCCCGGCGCGGCGTGCCCTTGGCGACGACCCAGTAGGCACGGTCGATCTGCGCCTGGTTCCAGACGATCTCGACCGGCTTGCCCTCGTCCTGCAGCTCCAGCACCCGGGCGTGCCACAATGCGATCATGTCGATCTCGCCATCGCGCAGCAATTGCTGCGATTGCTGGCCCTGCGTCCACCACACCCGCGTCGCCGGCTTGATCTTGTCCAGGCTGCGGAAGGCACGGTCGATATCCATCGGGTAGAGCGTGTCGGTCGGCACCCCATCCGCCACCAGCCCCAGCGGCAGCACGCGGCTGGCATAGCGCTGCATGCAGCGGGAGCCGGGGAACTTCCCCTGGTCCCAGAAATCCGCCCAGCCGGTGGGCGCGCCGTTCGGGTAGCGTGCCTTCTGGTAGGCGATGACGGTGGCAAAGGCGTGGCTGGTGGCGCCGTTCTGGAACACTGCGCCGTGGAAGGGCGGGCTCTTCGCCAGGTCGGTGCCCTCCAGCGGCTCGATGATCTTCGCCTGGTTGGCGCGGATGATCTCGCCGCCGCCCAGCGTCGTCACGTCGAACTCATAGGCGCCGCTGCGGACCTGCTGCGCCAGCTTGGCGAACGAGACCGGGGAGACCGGGCGGATCTCGATGCCGGTATCCCTGGTGAAGGGCTCGAACAGGTTCTTGATGGCGGCCCGTTCCCAGATGCCGCCCCAGGTGTTGACGAACAACACCTCCGCCGCCCGCAGGCGCCGGACGTTCGGCGCCGCCAGCGCCGCGACGACGCCGCCCCCCAGCGCCAGCGCGGCGCGGCGGCCCAGATGGCCCTGCTTGTGGTTCTGCATGCTACGCCCCCCAAATGTCATGCGGCGCCCGCCGCGGTGCCGTCAGCCCTGCCGGAAGGTTTCCCCGTAAAGGCGCAGCCAGTTGCCATGCGTCAGCTTGGCGATCTCATCATCATGGAAGCCCACTTCCTTCAGCCCGCCGGCAATCTTGCCGAGGCCGGAGACACCCTCCGCCAGCCATTCCGCACGTGGCGTCTTCAGTGGCTTGCCGGGGGCGGAGGCGCCATAATCGACATGCCGGGTCCAGCGCCCCATCCGCATCCAGGCGTAATCGGCCGGGCCGTTGTCGTGGCCGTAATCCGTGCCGATGCCGACGGAATCGATGCCGGCGATCTCCACCGTCTTCGCCACCATCTCCGCCCAGTTGCGGGCAGAAGCGCAGAAATAGTCGCCGGTGATGTTGCGGTAGACGGCGCAGCCGATGACGCCTTTGCTCTCCCGCAACGCGTGCAGGATGTCGTCGCTCTTGTTGCGGCTGTGGTCGAACACGCTGCGCGCATTGCCATGCGTCACCGCGATCGGCTTCTGCGAATGCCGGATGGCATCCAGCGTCGTCCTCTCCCCGACATGGGAGCAGTCGATCAGGATGCCGGCGCTGTTCATCTCCCGCACCAGTTCCCGGCCGAAGCGGGCAAGGCCGCTATCCTCGGCCTCGTAGCAACTGCCGCCGACCGAGTTCTGGTTGTTGTAGGTCAGCTGCACCACGCGCACGCCCAGCTCGGCGAACATCTCCACCAGCCGGATGCGGTTGCCGAACAGGTCCGTGTTCTGGAAACCCAGCACGATGGCGGTGCGGCCCGAGGCGGCCACGGCCTCGATCTCCGCCGGCGTCCGGGCCAGCGCCACCAGGTCCGCGTTCTCGCCCACCAGGTCACGCCATTTGCCCAGCGAGTCGAAGGACTCCATCGGGTCCTCCCAGAACCCGCAGGTCACGGTCACGGCGGAAACCCCGCCCTGCCGCAGCTGGGAAAACACCTCGCGCGAGAAGTGGCCGCATTGCAGCGCGTCGATCAGCATCAGGAAGCCTTCTCGGTCAGCAGGGACATGTCGGTGTCGTCATCATGGTCGCTGCGGCCGATGACGCGGCCATCCTCCAGCACGATCACCGGGCCGGCATGCCGGCGCGACTCCGGCGTGTCCGGGCTCAGCGAGGTATTGGAGAGATGGTGCAACTCCCACCACAACGCCGCCTCGGTCGGGATGCCGTCGCGCAGCGCGCGCGCCAGCACGGGGTCCTCCACGCCGCCGGGCGTGGCGGAGAGGACGACGGCCGCAGGGCCCGCATCCACCACGGTGATGGCCAGCCCCAGCCGGCCGCCCATGGCGCAGGCGGTCGCCAGCTCCTCCGGCGCCAGGGCGTCCCGGATAGCCAGGCGGCCGCTGCCATGCGCCGCCACCAGCTCGGCCAGCACATCCAGCGCCATCGGCAGCACCACCCAGCTATGCTGGCCGTGGGCTTCCAGCCGTGCCTCCCCATGCCCGGCCTCGTGCAGGGCGGCGGCATCGGGCCGGGCATCGCGCAGCGCCGCGAAATCCCGCCGCAGGGCAGGCAGGCCGCCCAGCCCGGCGGCGGCCGAGTACAGCAGCACGTCGCGCACCGCCGGCACCATGCCGGCCGGCAACGGCGTCAACAGCAGGATACGTTCCACCACCAGCCGCACCTCGCGCGGCAGCAGCGTCACGGGCGTCATGTCCCCGCTCTGGCAGGCGTGGTTCATCGTGCGTGCTCCGAAGGCTCGGCGGGGTAGAACCAGATCTGGTCGGTCTCCTGGCCCAGCTCGCTGGCCACCGGCGCACCATGGAACAGCACGCCGCGCAGGTTGCGGTTCAGGTAGTCCCGCGTCTTGTCCACGCCGTGCAGCGTGACGTTCATCAACCGCACCAGATGCGCCGGCACGAAATCGTCAGCCATGATGTTGGTGTGCGGCGAGTGGTAAGACAGCCCCGCCAGCCCCTGGACCCGGGCGACGATGGCGCGCAGGCCGGGCTGTTGCAGCAACAGCCTCCCTACGGGCTCATCCGCCGGCTGCTGCGCCAGGGCGGCGTCCAGCGCCTGTACCTGGCCCGGCAGGTCCAGGCCCAGGTTGAAGGCGTCGGGCGCTTCCTCCCGCGGGCCGCGCCGTGGCTCCTCCGCCGTGGCGGATTTGTACCAGACATGGCGGTAGGCACCCTCCGCCTGCATGTCCCACTCCAGCGCCCAGGCATAGTCCTGTCGCAGCAGCGCCCGCAGCGCCGCGTTGCGCATGCTGCCCTGTACCTGCAACTCCTCGCTGACGATCATGCCCATGGCCAGCCGGTCGGCTTCCTCCGGCACCAGCTCGATCATCAGGGAGAGCAGCGTCTCGCTGGTCTCCGGATGGAAGCGCGCCTCCACCGCCGCCGACAGCGCCGCCAGCGGATAGGGCGCCGTCAGGTCCAACTCGGGCAGCAGCGCCGCCACCTGCTCCAGCTCCGCGGCAATCCGCGCGCTCGGGGCGAAGGCGTCATAGACCATCCGGTCCTGCCGCCGGAACGTCGCTGCCCGCAGCAACAGGCTTCGCAGACGATCCAGCCGCGCATCGCCCGCCGCCAGCGCCAGGGATTGCGCGGCGACGATCGCCTGCTCCCGCGCGCTGATCCAGGCATGGATCAGGCGTGGGTGGTTGTTGATGAACAGGATCAACCCCAGCGCCGAGCCATTGCCGATGCCCAGGAAGCGCCGCCGCTGCGTCTCCAGCGCCACGGCGGCGGGCGATTGCAGCGCGGCCAGGTGGTTCACGAGATCCGCCGCGAATTCCCGCATCATGTAGGCGGAGAGCATCTGCGCCGCCAACGGGTGCCGCAGCGGATGCCCCTCCTCCAGCGCCAGGAAGGAACGGGTGCCGAAGGTGCCGTTGCCGTCCAGCCCGGTATTGCGCATCAGGTAGCAGGCCTGCGCCAGCAGCGAGACCTCCGGCTGGCGCCCCTCGGCCAGGGCGGTGACAGTGGCATCGAAGATGCGCATGCTGCGGTTGGAACGGCACCACACCAGCGTGCCCGGTGTGGCCCGCCCGGCATAGAGCTTCGGCAATTCCTGCCGCGTGGCCTCGATCACCGCGTCATCGGCCACGCCTTCCACCAGCGCGCCGGTCATGTCCCAGCTGCGGCCGATGATGCGCCCGGTGCGGCCTTCCCGCTTCGGTGCGTTGGAATAGGCCAGGAAGCTGAACCGGCCGCCCGGCGCCGCGATGTCGTACACCGCCGTGCCGACCGAATCGGCACCGATCTCGAGGCACCGCGTGGTGATGCGCCAGCCTTCCCGCAGCATCTGCGCCATCAGCGCGCGGGATGCGCTGATGCGGCTGGGCTGCATCGCCGCCAGCCGTTCCGGCCGCATCAGCAGGTTCGGGTCGCGTGGGCCAGGGGGGGGAGGGGGCGATGTGGTCATCGCGTCAGGCATCATGGCATGCGGCCTTCCATCAGGGCGCTGAGGCGTTGGGCAGCCTCCCGCAAGGGTTTGATCCAGCCATCGGCGGCGAAGCGCTGCGTCGGCGCGACGAGAGAGAGGGCGGCGATGCAGCGCCCGGCATGGTCGAACACCGGCACCGCCGCCGCGCGGATGCCGGCGATGCTGCGCCCGCTGGAGATCGAATGCCCGGCCTGCCGCACCGCCTGCAGCGTCGCCCGGTCCGGCAAGGCGGCATCCATGGATTTCAGCGCGGCCAGCACCGGCTCGGCTGCAAAGGCCGCCAGCACGCGGCCAGAAGCGCTTTCCCGCAGCGACATCGCGGCGCCGACATGCATCTCCACCTTCAGGATGCCGCTGGGTTCCACGCGCTGGATGATGCGCGGCTCCCCCTTCTCCAATACGGCGAGGGAGGCTGCTTCCCCGGTCTCGCTGACCAGCGCTTGCAGGATCGGCAGCGTGCGGTCCCCCAGCCCGGCCTGGTCGGTCGCCGCCTTGGCCAACCGCGCGGCGCGCAGGGTCAGGCGGAACCGCCCATCCTCCAGTTGCTCCACCCAGCCGGCCTCGACCAGCGTGATCAGCCGTTGATACAGCGTGGCACGGGGAAGACCGAGACTGCGTGACAGCTCCGCCAGCCGCATGGCCTCCGCGCAGGTGCCCAGGTGGTCGAGCAGCGACAGGATCTTCAGCGCGGAGGCCAGGGGCCTGACGCCGGAAGTCTCTTCGCTTAGTATTCTATGGGAATACATCGTATTCATGACGCATCAGTGTCTCGATTCTTTCATTCATGCGTCAAGATGAAAGAATCAGTTTTGCCGCGAAGATCGCAAGATCGCCGCTATTCCGTGCCATCTCTGGAAATGGACGTGCTTCGCCGGCCAGCGGCGGATATCCGCCAGCGGCATGCACATCGCTGATGTCAGGCGGAAGCGGCGGATAACCCGCACGGCCTTCCACAATAAACACGGCCTCGCCGGGAATCAGCCCGACTGACGCTCGACCAGATGCCGCTTCACCTCGTGCAGCAGCCCGGTCGCCTTGCCTTCCAGGATGCCGCGCACGATGCCGGAGAGCTCCGCCGGATGCTCGCTCAGGCTGGTCAGCGATGGGCGCTGATACGCCGCCCAATCCGCATCGCCAAAGCCAATGACAGCCACGTCGCCCGGCACGCTCCTGCCGGCATCCTGCAACGCCGCGATCGCACCCAGCGCCAACTCGTCACTGGCCGCCAGGATCGCCGAAAACGCCAGGCCCCGCTGCAGCGCCTCCGCCGTCGCGGTGAAGCCGGCGCGGTAGCGGTAGGATGCATCCCACACCAACGCGCCATCCACCGCATGCCCAGCCTCGCGCAACGCATCCCGATAACCCTCGCAGCGTTCCGCCCCCATCAGCGAACCACTGATGCGGCCAAGGAAGGCGATCGGCATCCGGCCTTTGCGCAGCAGCGCTGCCGTCGCCAGCTTCGCGGCGCTGTGCTCGTCCTGGATGACGGAGGCGATGCCGTGCTGGTCCAGCCTCTGGCGCAACGCGATAACCTTCACCTGCTGCGCCATCAGGCCGCGCAACAGCCCGATGCAATCCTCTGGCAACGTATCCGTTGTCGCCAGCACGATGCCGCGCAGCCGCCGCGCCGGTGCACGTTCCAGAAAGCGCCGCAGCCGGGCTTCCTGGTGCGCCAGGTCATAGACCAGCAGGTCCAGCCCCATATCCTCCAGGGCCGCCTGCATGTGGCGCGTCAGCCCGGCATAGACGCCCTGCTCGATATCGCCCACCAGCAGCGCGATGCTGTCGCCCTGGCCGCGGCGCAGGGAACGCGCCGCCGGGTCCGGCTGGAAGCCCAGCTGCCGCGCCGCCTCCTGCACCCGAATCCGCGTCGCATCGGCGAACATCTCGCTGCCATTCAGGATGCGGGAGACGGTGGCCGCCGAGACCCCGGCCAGCCGCGCCACGTCGGCAACACGCGGGCGGGCGGCGATGGCGATGCTGTCATCCGGCATCGCTCAGCGGCCCGCCGTCGCGCGGGTGGCGAAGGTGCCTTCGTCGAACCCGGCGGTGTAGCGCAGCCCTTTCCGCCCGGCCCAGATCCAGGCCGGCGTGTAGAGCGGCACCAGCCCGACATCGGCCATCGCCGTTTCCATCGCCTGCTGCTGCAAGCGGGACCGTTCGCCATCGTCGATGGTTCGCGCGGCGGCATCGGTCAACCGGTCCAGCTCGGCATTCGCGTAACGGCCGCGATTGAAGCCGCCCAGGCCGCGCGCCGCATCCACCGAATGCAGCGCCTGGCGCAACACCACCAGATTATCGCCGATGCTGCCCCAGCCATTCAGCAACAGGCTGGCATCGAAGCGCGACATGCGGGTGTAGAACACCGATTGCGGCTCCGCCTCCGCCGTGGCGGCGATGCCGATGCGCGTCAGCATCTGCGCCAGCGCCTGGCAGGTGGCGCGGTCCGCTACATAGCGGCCGTTGGAACAATGCAGCGCCAGCCGGAAGCCTTGCGGATAGCCGGCCTCCGCCAGCAGCGCGCGCGCCGCCTCCGGCTGCCACTCGGCCGCGGGAATGGCGGCGGAACCGCCGAACATGCCAACTGGCGCCGCCTGGTTGGCCACGCTGCCTTCGCCCTCCAGCACCCGCTCCACCAGCGCCTTGCGGTTGATGGCGAGCGAGATGGCCCGCCGCACCCGCACGTCCCGCAACGGGTTCGCCGGCAGCGGCTGGCCGTCATGGCCGGTGACGAAGGGGCTGACCTCCCGCGCCGTATCCGGCACCAGGAACATGGTGCGGTTGCCCTCATGCGCGAACACCGCCACCTGCGGCTCCCGCCGCAGCCGCGCCACGTCCGGCGTCGGCACCTTGTCGATCAGGTCGACGCTGCCGGACAGCAGCGCCGCCAGCCGCGCTGCATCGCTGGCGATCGGCCGGAAGGTCACGCTGTCCCATTCCGGCGCCTCGCCCCAGAAGCGCGGGTTGCGCGCCAACTCCAGCTTCTCGCCCGGTGTCCACCCCCGCAGCACGTAGGGCCCGGTACCGATCGCGGCCTCGCCGCGGTTGAACGCGTCCGTCCCCGCCTGCTCGCCCACGGCGGCGGAGACGATGCGCAGCCGCGCCAGGTCCAGCGGCAGTTGCGGGTAGGGCGTCTCGGTCTGCAGTTCCAGCCGCAGCGGGTCCAGCACCGTGATGCCGGTAATGGCCTTCACATAGGGCGCGGCGGTGCCGGCGGCGTGCCGCACCAGCGTGGCCCGCCGCAGGGAGAACGCCACGTCCTCCGCCCCGAAGGCCCGCCCATCCGAGAAGGTGACGCCAGGCCGCAGTTCGACCAGCCAGCGCGTCGCGTCCACCGCCTGCCAGCGCAGCGCCAGGTTGGGCACCTGCCGCAGCTCCGGGTCCAGGCTGATCAGGCTGCCATAGATGTGGTCCTGCAACGCCGCCGTGGTGAAGGTGGGGGCGACATGCGGGTCCATGCTGGTCGCATCGGTCTGCAGCGCCACGGTCAGGCCTGCGGCCAAGGCGGGCGCCGCCAGCCCCAGCCACGCGCCCATGGTGAACCCCGCGATGCCCGCCGCCATCCTGCCCATGCCCCGCTCCCCCGCCGCACCGCTCGATGCAATCGATTTATTAAATCGATTGCATCGAGCCACGGGTCTTCCCCCCGCGCAAGCGGATTCGGCGCCGGCCGCGGCTTAATCCCGGTCTGGCTGTCGCGGTGGCCGGGCAGGGGCGCTAGGCTATGGCTCCGCTTGCGGCCTGGGGATCAACGGATGAAGCGTGCATTGCTGGGTCTGGCGGCTTGTTTCACCACCACTCCGTTCTTGGCCGCGACGGCGGCGCCCGCCGCACCCGTCGCCGAGTTCGCGGCATTGGAGTGCGCCAGGCCCAGCCGTCGGGTGGACCGCATTCTCTGCGGCAACCCCGCCCTGGCCGAGGCCGACCGCACCCTGGCCGCCCTGGCGGCCGAGCTGGCCCAGCGGCTGCAGAACCGCCCCCTGCTGCAAACGGCGCAGCAGGACTGGGCCCAGCGCCGCAACCGCATGTGCGCCCCCAGCTACGCCGCGGAATGCCTGACCATTGCCTATGCCGAGCGGGAAGCCTGGCTGCGCGCCCGCCTTGCCAGCCTGCCCGAAGCCCCCCCGTCAGAGGCCGCGCCGGCCGCAGCGGCCCCACCAACTGCCGATCCCGCCACCACCGCCGTGCCCATCCCGGTGCCGCCGCTGGCCGGTCGGCCGGCCGCGCCCACCACACCGGTACCGCCCCCCGCCCAGCCTACGCCCGCCACGCCGCTGCCACTGACGTCCGGTGTCTCCGCAATGGCGGCCCCAGCCGCGCCGCAACTGGCGTTGCCGGACCCGGCGGCCTCGCCCACGCCGCCGCCACTAGGTGCCCGGCCTTCCACGCCCGCCCAGCTACCCGCAGGCGGCAGCTTCGCCGCTCAGCTTGCTTCGGCGCCCTGCGCCATGGTCAGCAGCAACGCCGTGCGCGCCGCCGGCTGGGCCAACGGCCAGTCGCCCTTCGGCATGCCGTTTCAGCAATGGACGCAGCAAGACTACAGCGCCCTTTCCACCCGCATCCGCGAATGCCAGGCGGAGAATGGCGAGAGCCTGCGCAATGTCCAACTTCTCCAGACCTATCTCGGCTCGTTCCGCAACAGCGCGCCCCCCGGCCCGTCACGCCCGCTGGCGCCTTCCAGCGTGCCGCCTGCCGCCAGCCCTGCCGCCACCGCGCCCGCCGGCGCGCCGCCCACGCTGGACTGCGCCGACCAGGCCCTGCTCACCGACGTCGTCTTCATCTTCCAGTCCCAACCGGGCGCCGACGGCCAGAACAACGTCCAGCGCCTGTCGAACCCGCGCCCCTATACCGACGTCATCGTGGAGGCCTACAACGCCAGCCCGGCGCTGCGGGACGACTACCGCCGCCTGCAGCCCTATATGGCCCCCGTGCCGCAATGCCTGGTGAATGCCACGACCCCACAGGGGGACATCGTCCTCTCTTACCGCCTCTATGCCGAAGGCGGGCGCACCCTGGTCGAGGTTCGCCGGGTGCCTTGAGGGGAGGGGCGAAAACAGGAAAGGCCGGGGAAGGAATTCCCTGGACCCCTTCTTCTTTCTACGAGACTTTAGGGTGTGGCTGTGGGGCGGCCATTTTGGGCCATATCGCGGCTACTCCGAAGGTTCGTGGCCCCCCGGGGGCTGATGGTTCAGCCCGGATGGCGCGCGATACTGCTCATAGCTGTATCCGCTCGTGCTGAAGCCCCACGCCAACCGCTAGAAAAGGATCGGGTTCAGGGAAATTCATTTCCTGCTCATCCTTCCGGCAGCAGGTCGAATGCCGATCGGCTCTAGACTGAGCGATACGCGAGGGCGGCGCGATCACGCACATCTCCACCGGAATCCAAAGACGAGCCCTTCAATCCTAAAGACGCACGCCAAACTGGCAGAAAAAAAGAAGGGGTCCGGGGAATTCCTTCCCCGGCCTTCCTCCCCGCTCAGCCCATAGCGAAAGCCACTTACTCCGATTGCTGCGGCGGCTTCCGTTGCCGCCCCGGGGCCACGTCCACCGGCCCGCCCAGCAGAGATGCCATCTCGTTGGTATCCCCCGCCTGCGGCTCGCCCGGCGGAATGGGGCTCTGGATAGTGCCGCTGGCGCGTTCGTCCTGCGGCGGTTGCGGGTCGGGCCGCGGCTTCTTATCGCTCACGGGTGCGCTCCTCAGGACTTGGTGGCGGGGTCGTGGGTGTGGCGGCGGTCACGCTCGCCCCCACCGCCCGAGACCAGGCTGCGGTCCGGGTTGGTGGCCTGCCCGGCCTCTGGGCCCTGTGGCGGCACGGCATGCTTATGGCCGGTGGGCGAGGACTTGTCCGGGTCCTGCCGGTTCTGGTGGCTGCTGCCGGGGCCGCCATGGCGGCCGGTGTCGTCGTGCTTGGCTGACATGGTGTCCCTCAGCGGTCCTGCTGGAAGCCCTGGTGGGTGGTGTTCTGCTTCAGGTTGCCGCTCTGGCCCTGTTGCAGCGCCTCGTCCCGCTCGGTGCTTGCGTTGCGGGCGTCCTTGGCATCCACACGGTCTGTGCCGGGCACCTTGGCCTGGTTGGCGGGCGGCACGGGTGGCAGATGGGCTTTGGCCATGGCCTTGTCCTCCTGGGTCTTGGCCCGCACGGGGCGGTGCGGGCGGTGTCCAGGGAAAGAACAGGCACGGCCGGGCAGGGGTTGCACGCGGGCGCGCAACGTCCGCCGCCGCATGGCACAAAAAAGGGAGGCCGAAGCCCCCCTTCAAACACCTGCCATGCCTTGCCGCTCAGTCCTTCTGGACGGAGATGTCCGGCGCATCCTCGGCCTTCATGCCGACGACGTGGTAGCCGCTATCGACGTGATGCACCTCGCCCGTCACGCCGGAACCGAGGTCGGAGAGCAGGTACACGCCGGCACCGCCCACATCCTCGATCGTCGTGTTGCGCTTCAGCGGCGCGTTGTACTGGTTCCACTTCAGGATGTAGCGGAAGTCGCCGATGCCGCTGGCCGCCAGCGTCTTGATCGGCCCGGCGCTGATGGCATTCACGCGGATGCCGCGCGCGCCGACATCGACGGCCATGTACCGCACGCTGGCTTCCAGTGCCGCCTTGGCCACGCCCATCACGTTATAATGCGGCGTGACACGTTCGGCGCCCAGATAGGTCAGGGTCAGCAGGCTGCCGCCTTCGCTCATCAACGCCGCCGCGCGCTTGGAGACGCTGACGAAGGAGAAGCAGGAGATATCGAGCGCCTGCAGGAACGCCTCGCGCGGGGTATCCATGTACCGCCCCCGCAGGAACTGCTTGTCGGCGAAGCCGATGGCGTGGACCAGGAAGTCCAGCTTGCCCCAGCGGGCTTCCAACGCCGCGAACACCGCGTCGATGCTGGCCTCGTCCGTCACGTCGCAGGGCAGCACGATGTCGCTGCCCAGGCTCTCGGCGAGGGGACGGACGCGCTTCTCCAGCGCTTCGCCCTGATAGGTGAAAGCCACTTCCGCGCCCTGGGCCGCCACGGCACGGGCGATGCCCCAGGCGATCGAGCGGTCATTGGCCACACCCATGATCAGGCCCCGCTTGCCGGACATCAGCGTGCCCTTGGCGGGTTCGAGGGGAGTGTGCGCGGCAGATTCCATGTTCTGGCAGGACCGGTTCTGTTGAAAGATGCGAGACGCCGGGCAGAGGAAGGATCCGGCGGGGCAAGCGTTGCAAGGGTCAGGGCGTGGTGGCACACCCCTGACGCCCGGGCAAGAGGAAGCGGGCGAGCGAAGCCGCAAGGGAAGCCGCAAGCCAATGACCGAACCGACGCCGCATGCCGACCCCTACGCCCTGTTCACCGCCTGGCTGGCGGAAGCCGAGGCTGCGGAACCCAATGATCCCAACGCCATGTGCCTGGCCACCAGCACGCCGGATGGCTTTCCCTCCGCCCGCATGGTGCTGCTGAAGGGGCTGGACCCGCGCGGCTTCGTCTTCTTTACCAACCACGGCAGCCGCAAGGGCGAACAGCTCTTCGCCAATCCGCGCGCCGCGCTCAACTTCCATTGGAAGACGCTGCGGCGCGTCGTGCGCGTGGAAGGGGAGGTGGAGCAGGTGAGCGCCGCCGAATCCGACGAATACTACGCCACCCGCCCGCGGCTCTCCCGCATCGGCGCCTGGGCCTCCCGCCAGTCCACCCACCTGGAATCGCGCGCCGAGCTGGAGGCCGCCGTGGCCGCCGCCGAAGCCCGCTTCCCCGATGCCGAGGTGCCGCGCCCGCCGCATTGGGGCGGCTTCCGCGTGCTGCCGCGCCGCATCGAGTTCTGGCGCGACATGCCTTTCCGCCTGCATGACCGCCGCGTCTTCCACCTGCAGGCCGATGGCGGCTGGACGTCCGAGACGCTGTATCCGTGAGCATTCCGGCGGCGCAGTCCGAAGCGGCGGCGCTGCTGGCCCGCCTGACCGGCGACGAGACCCCGGTGGAGACCCACATCTCCGCCGTGTTCATCGGCCAGGGGCGGGCCCTCAAGCTCAAGAAGGCCATCGGCCTCGGCTTCCTCGACTTCACCAGGCTGGAGGACCGGGAGCGCTTCTGCCGGCGTGAGCTGGAGCTGAACGCCCCCGCCGCGCCCGCGCTCTACCGTGCCGTCCACAAACTTTCCCGCGCCCCGGATGGCACCCTCTCCCTCGGCGGCGACGGCCCGGCCGAGGAATGGGTACTGGAAATGGCCGCGCTGCCGCCTGGGGATTTCCTGGACCGTATCGCCGAACGTGGCGAACTCGGCCCCGCCTTGCAGGATGCCCTGGCCGATGCCGTCGCCGCCCTGCACGCCACTCTGCCACCCATCCAGGGCTGGGATTCCGCCGGTGCCATCGCCCGCGTGGTGGCGGGCAACATCACCGCCGCCCACGCCTCCGGCCTGCCCGATGCGCGCAGCAACGCCTGGGCCGCCCGTGCCCAGGCCGATATCGTCCGCCTGGCCCCGGCCCTGCAGGCCCGCGCCGCCGCCGGCCGCATCCGCCGCTGCCATGGGGACCTGCATCTCGGCAACCTCGTGCTCTGGCACGGTCGCCCGGTGCCGTTCGACGCCCTGGAATTCGACGAGGCCCTGGCTACCATCGACACCGGCTACGACCTCGCCTTTCTGCTGGCCGACCTGCACATGCGCGTCGGCCGCGCCGCCGCCAACCGCGTGCTGAACCGCTACATCGCTCGCACCGGCGATGCCGGGCTGGTCGCCGCCCTGCCGCTCTGGCTCTCCACCCGCGCGCTCATCCGCGCCCATGTCAGCCAGCGCGCCGCCGGCACCGGCATGCCCTGGCTGGACGCCGCCGAACAATGGCTGGCACATCCGCCCGCCCGCATCCTCGCCATCGGCGGCCTGCCCGGCTGCGGCAAGTCGCACCTCTCCCGCGCCCTGGCCCCCGGGCTGGGCGCCGCCCCCGGCGCGCTGGTGCTGCGCAGCGACGAAATCCGCAAGCGCCGCGCCGGCGTGCCGCCCGAGCAACGCCTGCCCGAAACCGCCTACCGCGCCGGGGAAAGCGCCGCCGTCCACGCCGAGCTCTTCGCCGCCGCCGAAGCCGCCGCCCGCGCCGGCCACAGCGTCATCGCCGACGCCGCCTTCCTGGACCCCGCCATGCGCGCCGGCATCGCCGCCGCCGCCCAGCGCGCCGGCGTGCCCTTCCAGGGCCTCTGGCTGGAAGCACCGCTGGACCTGCTGCGCCGCCGCGTCGCCGCCCGCACCGGCGATGCCTCGGACGCCGACATCGCCGTGCTCGACCGCGCCGCCGAGGCGGATACGGGGGTCATCGACTGGGCCCGGATCGACGCGGCCGGGGATGCGGCCGCGGCATCGCGGAGGTTGCTCGCTCTCTGAAGTCAGGAAAGGGCGGCAGAAGGCCGGGGAAGGAATTCCCCAGACCCCATCTTCTTTTTTCGAGTTTTGCGGCGTGGCTGTGGGGGGGGTTGTGCTGGGAGCCGGCTGGGTGCGCCGGAGGTCCTGGACCTCCGGCGACTGAGGGTTCAGCCCGCGTGGCCCATTATGAATATCATCAAGCAGCGCCCGCTCTCAGCCTTGAGGCGCCCCGCCAAACTCGCAGAAAGAAAAGAAGGGGTCCGGGGAATTCCTTCCCCGGCCTTTCCTCCCTTCGCCCCAATACCCAACCTCCGGCCCACACCACCCAAGCCCACGATGGCGTCCTTCCGTCAGAACGACGCCGTCAGTGTCACCCGCATCCCGTGATAGTTGTTCTCGCCGTCCAGCAGGCTGACGCCGAGCTGGACCGGGGCCTGGGTGCCGAGCTTGGCGGTGATGCCGTATTCCTGCCAGGACGGCACCGCCATCCGGTCCCCGGCCAGGCGGGTATCGCTGAAGGACACGCCCAGGCCGAGTGGCAGGCCGCCCACTTGCCCGGCGGGGCGGGAGAGCGACACGCTGTTGCGGAACGCCCAGCTACGGACGTGGTAGGGCAGCTCGATAGTGTCGATCTTCATCGGCTCGATCTGCGCCCGGCCGATGCTGTTGCCGAGGCCGAGGGTGAAGGGACCGAGCGCCAGCCGCAGGTCGCTGCCCAGCGCGCCGCTGGCCAGGATGCCGCCGCCGCCCACCCGTTCGGACCCGCCGGCACCCAGGCGCAGGCTGGGCGTCACGGCCCAGCGTAGGTGCGGCGTGGTGACCACCGGCAGGCGGACGCCCGCCGCCAGGCTGAGCATGTAGATGTGGGCGCCCTTGGTCTCGCTGAGGGCGAGCGGCGCCTGCAGGAAGGCTTCCGGCCCGTCCTCGCCGAAGGCGTAGGAGAGGCCGAGGGGCAGGCTGAAGCCGCGCGTGTCGAACTCCCGGATGCTGTGCTCGTCGAAGCCCAGCCCGGCGCTGCCGTGCCAGCCGGCGGCGCGCGGCGCCATGCTGCCATCGTCCCCGGGCAGCCGGGTGGCGAGGTCCAGGTCCGCCGCGACTGAGCGGCCAAGCAGGGAGGCCGGGTTGCCCGCCACCGGGTCCACCGGGCTGGTCGCCACCCACTCCTTGATGACGCGGCGCATCCCGGCCGGGTCTTCGCGCCCGGTCAGGAAGCGGTCGAAGCGCTCGGTGGCTTCCTCGCGGGTGGCGCCGGTGAACAGGCGGGTGATCTCCCCATTGCGGCCCACCCGCAGCAGGATGTCGGTACCGTTCCGGGGGGAGGAGAGCGTCGCCGGCAGGCCGCGCAGGTCGATGCGCAGCGCCAGCGCCGAGTTATCCTGGTAGAACGGCACCGAGGCGCCGAGCGAGCCCTGCCGCAGCAGCCGCCACACCGCGGTGGCGTCGTTGGTGGCACCGCCGAAGGTGAAGCCATCCACGGTGATGGCCGTGCGGAACAGGTCCCGCGCGGCGGCTTCGGGTGGGGCCAGGGTGGCTGCGAGGGTAGCCAGGCAGACGAGGCGGGGCAGGGAATCGCGGAGACGAGGCAGCGGCATGGCGCGCCTTATGACGAGGGCACGGCCGCCGATCTGCCCGAAATTTTCGTCGATTCCACACGCGATCGTGAGTGTGCTTTCCGTGCCACGGCTTTCTGGACGAAGCCCTGGAACTATGCCCTCTGTACGCCTTTCCCACCGGCGGAGCAGCCGATGAGCATGCCATTCGCGAAGACCGATGCACTGCCGGTGGCAGCGGTGGAGGAACTGGGCCGGCCCGGCGGCCCGCGCATCCGCCGTATCCGCGCCGGCAATGCCGGGCCCTTCACCTTCATGGGCACCAACAGCTACGTGCTGGGCGAGGGCACCGTCACGCTGATCGACCCAGGGCCGGAGGATGCGGCGCATCTGGCCGCCCTGCTGGCTGCCCTGGCGGGGGAGCGGGTGGAGCGCATCCTGGTCACCCACACGCACCGGGACCATACGGGCGGCCTGCCGGCGCTGCAGGCGGCCACCGGCGCCGCCACCCTGGGCTTTGGCCCGCACCAGACGCCCCCCGGCCCCGGGGCCGAGGGCGCCGACCACGACTTCCAGCCGCAGCACCGCCTGGCCGACGGCGCCACCGTGGCGGGCGAGGGCTGGCGCCTGACCGCGCTGCACACCCCCGGCCACTGCGCCAACCACCTTTGCTTCGCGCTGGAGGACCACGGCATCCTGTTCGGCGGCGACCACGCGATGAGCTGCTCCACCAGCGTGGTCATCCCGCCGGATGGCGACATGGCCGACTACATGGCGGCGCTGGCCCGCGTCGCGGCGCGGGAGTGGTCAATGCTGCTGCCCGGCCATGGCGCGCCGCTGGCCGAACCCGGCGCCCTGCTGCACGCCCTGCTGGCCCATCGGCGGGAGCGGGAGCAACTGGTACTCGTCGCGCTAGGCCAGCACGGCCCGGCACCGCTGGAGGTGCTGGTCCCCGCCGTCTACGGGCCAATCGACCCCCGGCTGGTGCGCGCCGCCGGCCACAGCCTGCTGGCGCATCTGCGCAAGCTGGCGGCGGAAGGCGCGGCCGCCGAGCAGGCAGGGCTGTGGCGTGGGCGATAACGCAATTGCCTTCCCTGCAAAGCGCTGCAACAGGCGCCGCCGCTCAGGCGGGACTGGCGCGGAGGGGTGCGGCGGGTCTATCCCTGTCCCGCCCCGTGCAGGATTCATGGGCTGTCGGAAGGGGCGTGCATGACCGAACCGCCATTGTTCACCGCCGTCACGCGGGATGTGCGGGTCTCCGTCCGGGCCTTCTACCTGGAGGACCAGTCGAAGCCGGAAGAGTCCCATTTCGTCTGGGCCTACCGCGTCACGATCGAAAACCTCGGCACCCGCACTGTGCAGTTGCTCAAGCGAAGCTGGCTCATCACCGACGGTCTGGGACGTACGCAGCAGGTGCATGGCCCCGGCGTGGTTGGCGAGCAACCTGTGCTGGAAGCGGGCGAGGATTTCGAATACACCTCCGGCACGCCGCTCTCCACGCCCTCCGGCTTCATGCGCGGCACCTACCACATGATCGAACGGGACAGCGGCGAGACCTTCGACGTTGCCATTCCCGCTTTTAGCCTGGACAGTCCCTACCAGGGCGGCGCAGTTCACTAAGCGCAACGAATCGCGGAATTGTCCGCTCCGCCGAACGGATGACACAGTCGTCCGCTCCGCCGACCTGGAACCCAACCCGGCATAGACCGGCCTTCGCACGGAAGCATTGGCAGTGAACATTCAGACGCCGGCCGCGGCAAAAGCCGCCGACGCAACCCGGACCAAGCCGACGCGGGAGGAGGCCGAGGCCGCTGTCCGCACGCTGCTGATGTGGGCCGGCGACAATCCCGACCGCGAAGGGCTGATCGACACGCCCTCCCGCGTCGTGCGCTCCTACAGCGAGTTCTTCTGCGGCTACGACGAAGACCCCGCCGACATGCTCGCCCGCTCCTTCGAGGAGACGGACGGCTATGACGAGATGGTGGTCCTGCGCGACATCCGCCTGGAGAGCCATTGCGAGCACCACATGGTGCCGATCATCGGCCGCGCGCATATCGCCTACCTGCCGGAAGGCCGCGTTGTCGGCATCAGCAAGCTGGCGCGGGTGATGGAGCTGTTCTCCAAGCGCCTGCAGATCCAGGAAAAGCTGACGGCGCAGATCGCCAACACCATCCAGGACGTGCTGAAGCCTAAGGGCGTGGCCGTGGTGATCGAGGCCGCTCACCAGTGCATGACGACGCGCGGCGTGCACAAGCCGGGCGTGGCCATGATCACCAGCCGCATGCTCGGCGCGTTCCGCGACAACTCCGACACCCGCCGCGAATTCATGGCACTGCTGGGCGCTCCGCGCGCCGGCGGCTTCGAGGGCTGAACCACGTTCCGGGGGGGACCTCCCCCCCGGACCGTTGCCGTCCGGTAGCCCTGCTTGGCCCTTTAAGGCTGAAGCGGAGAAAGGCCGGGGAAGGAATTCCCCATCAAACCTATCGGTTTGATTCGACTTTTTCTGCGCGTTTAGCGTTACGCTTCACGGGCGTGAGCCGACGCTGCTTGATGATTTTAAGAATGGCCCGCTCGGGCTGAACCGTCAGGCGCCTGAGGTCCAGGACCTCCGGCGCACCCAGCCGTCTCCCAAGACCGCGCCCTCAGCCGCCACGCCCGGAAAACTCGAAAAAAGAAAAGAAGGGGTCCGGGGAATTCCTTCCCCGGCCTTCCTCCACGCCTTTCAGTCGGCCCGTCGCCAGGGAAGGCCAGGATGCCAGTGGCTCGGCGGTCAGCGCCCCGCCCTTAGTCCACCGCCTCCGCCTCGACCTCCACGACGAAGCGCGGGTCCGCCAGCCCGGCCGCGACCAGCAGCGTGCTGGTGGGTTGGTGGTCGCCGAAGAAGGCCGTGCGCGCCTGCCGCCACTCGCCCAGAAGGGCGCGGTCGGTCAGCAGCACCAGCACGCGCACCACTTTGTCCGGCCCCATGCCGTGCGCGGCGAGCGCGGCGCCCAGATTGGCCAGGGCCTGCCGCATCTGCGCCGGCCCGTCGGCCGCCACCGTGCCATCCGGCGCCACGCCAATCTGCCCGGCGATGATCAGCCGCCGGCCTGGCCCCTCGACCAGGGCAGTCTGCGAATAGAAGCCCGCCGGCGCCGGCAGGCTGGGCGGGTTGCTGAAGGTGACCTTGCTCATGCCGATGTCCCTCAGGGCCGCGGCAGCGGCGTAGTGGCGCCCAGGCTTTCCTGCTGCACCGCCGTCGGCGGCACCACGCCGGGGTCGCCGGTCATGATCCAGTCGCGCAGGTTGCGGCGGATCTGGAACTCCAGCTCCACATTCAGGTCGTCCATCGCCTGCCGCACGATCTGGTCGGCCGCCCGCGCCTGGCTGGCCGGGCCTTCGACGATGACGGTGGCGTTGCGGCGCACCTCCGCCTCAGTAAAGGCCACGCGGGTGCCTTCGCCGTTGAGGATTTCGATCCGCACATGGATCATCACGTTGAAACGGTCTGACTGCTGGGCGAACAGGCCACCGGCCGTTGCCTGCTCCCGCGTCAGCGTCGCGGCATCGACGATGAAGCGCGCGCGGCCGACCGTGCCCACCGGCACCAGCCTCTCCCGCCCCATCCGCACCGCCTGCGCCACTGGGGAAAGCGGGGCCGGCAGGTCGGTACGGAAGGCCGGCCCGGGCACGGGCTCGGCCACTTCGATATCCAGCACGTTGAGGCGCAGCGGCGTCAGGTAGCCATAGCCGGGGGCAGGGGGCAGGGGCGGCGCGGTCTCGCTGGTGGCGCAAGCGGCGGCCAGCAGGGGCAGCAACAGCGCCACCCGGCGGCGCGTGATCGTCGGCATCATCCGGTAATTCTCCCCCGTGAAAGGCTGCGGATCATGATCGCTGGCGGCGGAAGCGGCAATCCTGATCCGGCTGGGGGCAGGTCGGGCCTGAGATGGAGGGCCCGCAGGTGATGGTGGCTGCATGGCTGGAGGCCGTGGGTCGAGAGGGCTCTGCCCCCTCGAACTCCCCCGGCAGGGGATACGATCCCCTGCACCCGCGGTCAGTCAGGCGCATTCCTTACTCAAAAGGATGCCATCCTCAAAAGGATGCCAGAAAACCCAGTTATAATAATAGATTAGAAAAACACACTCTCCGCCGTACCAACCCGAACATGTGGGTTTCCAAAGGCCTCAGGCCTTTGGCGGGGAGAGTGTGAGAGGGGCAGCGCCCCTCTCATCCCATCTGGCCGCTCAGCCCTGACGGGATGCGGCTCCCACCTCGCTCCGTGCGAAGCGGAAGGTGGTGTTGCAGAACTCGCAGGTCATGGAGATCTCGCCCGCCTGAGTCATCTCGTCCAGATCCTCCTCGCTGAACCCTTCCAGCACCGAGCTCAGCCGGGCGCGGGAGCAGCGGCAGCCGTAGGAGAGCGGCCGCGGCTGCCCCAGCGCCAGCCCCTCGGCATGGAACAACCGGTGCAGCAACTGGCCGGAGGCCAAGCTGTCATCCAGCAGCTCCTCCTCCTTCACGGTGGAGGCCAGGGCGATGGCGGTGTCCCACGCATCGTCCTGCGTCTCGTCGTCCATCTCCGGGTCGATGCCGCCCTCGCCGGCGACGCGCTCCAGGATCAGCGCGGTGCCGCGCCAGCCTTCCTCGCCCTTGCCGGCAGCCAGCCAGACGCGGCTGGCGAACTGCTCAGAGGTCTGGAAGTAGTGGCCGGTCATCTCCGCCAGGGTCTCGCCCTCCAGGGAGACGATGCCCTGGTAGCGCTCCATCTCCGGCCCCTGGTCGCAGGTGAAGGCCAGGTAGCCATTGCCCAGCAGCGCGCCCGCCTCGGCGTCCGCGCCGTTCAGCAGGGCCAGCCGGTCGTTGTCGGCGCGGGCATAGCCGCGCAGCGTGCCGGCATCGGTGCAGTCGGCTAGCAGCATCGGCACGGCGCCGTCGCCCTTGGCCTGCAGGCTGAAGCTGCCCTGGTACTTCAACGCGGTCGCCAGCCCGGCCGTCAGCGCCAGCGCCTGGCCGGTCAGCTTCTTCACCACATCCGGGTTGTCGTGGCGGGAAAGCAGCACATCCGCCAGCACGCCCAGCCGCACCAGGCGGCCGCGCACCGGCTTGTCCCAGAGGTGGAAGGGCTGCACGGCCTCGGCCACCGTCACGTTGGGGGCGGGGCTGCGGTCGTCGTCATGGGGGGCGTTGGGAAGCGTCGGATCGGTCACGGAAGCCCTGCGAATGCTCGGGGCCGGAAACGCGCCGCGCGGGGCCAGATGGGTCCCAGGGGTGGTCTCGGCCGGTGGTTGGGGTGGCGCGGCGCCTGCCACGCCCGAAGGCCGCGGGGGGAAGCACCCGCGCTGTGTCTCGCCCTAGATAGTGTGGATGCAGCGCCGTTGCGACACCTTGCGACAATGCAGGGGTGGATGGCTTCCCTGCCGGGGGCGCGGGTGGTGGGGCGGAGAGAAGGCTGGGGGAAGGAATTCCCCCAGACCCCCATCTTTTTTCTGTGGTGTTTGGTGTGCGCCTGGCGGCGTTGGCCGCGCGAGGGGCTCTGCCCCTCTCACCCTCTCCCCGCCAAGGCGTGAGACATTTGGAAACCCGTTTCTTAGCCACCGAGGGCCGCGACCGTCAGTTAATGCATTGATTTAAATCATATTTTTAAAAGGAGCGCGGTCTGGCACCGCCGCCCTCCCAAAGAATCGCGGGTGCAGGGGATCGTATCCCCTGCCAGGGGAGCTCAAGGGGGCAGCGCCCCCTCGATCCCACCCAACAAGCCAACGTCGCCGCTCAGGCCCGCGCCTCGGCATCCATCAGCCGGTTGACGATCGCGCCGCGTACCGGCCGCAGGTGGTTGCCCAGCCGCAGCGCGGCACCGCGCAACAGCCGCGCCGGCAGCTTGTCGCTGGTATAGAGCAGGGCGGTGGCGTTGGTGGCCAGGTACAGGCCGCGCGTCGCCTGGCGGTGCTCGGCCTCGTAGCCGCGCAGCACCGGGCCGGCGGCGAAGTCACGCCCATCCGCCAGCGCGGCGCGGATGCGGTGGGCCAGGATGTCCTGCCCATGCAGGCCGAAATTGAAGCCATGCGCCGTCACGGGGTGCATGCCCACGGCGGCATCGCCCAGCAGCGCCACCCGCTGCCCGGCGAAGCGGCGGGCATAGACCGCGATCAGCGGATAGGTGTGCCGGGTGCTGATCAACTCCATCGGCCCCAGGCGCCCGTGGTAGCGGCGGGTGATCTCGGCCCCGAAGGCGGCGCCGTCCATCTGCCGCATCCGGTCGATCTCGTCCGGCGGCAGCGTCAGCACGGCGGAGGACACCTCGCCATTCAGCGGCAGCATGGCCATGGTCTGGCCGTAGTCGAACCACTCGGTGGCGATGTGCTGGTGCGGCAGGGTGTGGCGCATCCGGGCGACGAGCATCGCCTTGCCGAAATCCAGCGTCTCCGCCTCGATCCCGGCCAGACGGCGCAGGTTGGAGAAGCGGCTGTCGGCGGCGACCACCAGCTTCGCCTGGATCTCCGTCCCGTCCGAGAGGCCAAGGCGGGCGCCGTCCACGTCGGTCCGCAGCGCCACAGCCTTGCGGCCCGTCAGCAGCTCGGTGCGGCCCGGGGCGGCCTTGAGGGCCTGGTACAGCGCCTGGCGGATGATGTGGTTGGGCACCAACTGCCCCAGCTCGGCCGCCTTGCGCCCGGCGGTATCGAAGCGCAGCGCGTAGGGGGAGCCGCCATTCAGCACCCGTGCCTCCCGCAGGGCGGAGGGCACGCCGGCGGGGATGTGCGCCCACGCGCCCAGCGCCCGCATGATGTCCTGCGACCGATGCGTCAGCGCGATTTCCCGCCCGTCGAAGCCAGGGGCGGCGAGGGCGGCTTCCTCTTGCGGTTCCACCACGGCGACGGAGAGCCCCGTACCGGAGAGCGAACCCGCGAAGGCCAGGCCCACCGGCCCCCCGCCCACGATCGCGACATCGAACTGCATGGCCTGTGGCCCCCGTCGTTTCGGACTGGCCTGCACATAGGCGCGGGGGGCCACTCTGTCACCCAGGCGGGGGTGCTGTCCGTTGCGGCGGCACGGCGCGGAAGCCGTCCAGGAACAGCAGGTCCTTCGTCATGCCGCGCAGGTCCAGCAGGCCGAGCATGCCGAGATCGGCGACCAACTGCGTCCGTAGCAGCGCGATCGCATGGTCCACGCCGGCTTCCCCCGCCAGGGCGGAGGCATAGTTGAACGGACGCCCGACAAACACGAACCGTGCGCCGAGGCCGATTGCCTTGAGGATATCCGTGCCGCGGCGGAAGCCGCTGTCGATCATGATGTCCATGCCGCCGGCCTGCGCCAGCGCGGCGGGCAGCACCCGCAGCGGCGATACCGCGCCATCCAGTTGCCGCCCGCCGTGGTTGGAGAGGATGACGCCATCCGCCCCGGCCTCCCGCGCCAGCGCCACGTCGGCCGGGTGCAGCAGGCCCTTGATGACCAGCTTGCCGCGCCAGCGGGCGCGGACGGTGCGCACCACCGCCCAGTCCAGGCTCTCCCGCCCCGAGAAGTCGCGCACGGCCTGGCGGGAGAGCAGCGGCGCCCCGCGCCCCGGCCCCGCATTCTCGAAATGCGGGTTCCCGTGCCGCAGGAAGGTCCGCAGGAAGGTGCCGAGCGACCAGGACGGATGCGTCATGCCATGCCACAGCAGCGCCGCATCCGGGCGGATGGGGGTGCGGTAGCCGGTGCGCAGGTTGTTCTCCCGGCTGGGCACCACGGCGCTGTCGGCGGTGATGACGAAGGTGCCGATGCCGGCTCGCTCCACGCGGTCCACCATCGCCACCGCCTCCGCCTGGTCGCCGGAGAGATAGGCCTGGTACCACGCGCCCGGCGCTACCTCGGCCACGTCTTCCAACCGGATGAGGGACGCGGCGCTGATGATCATGGGAATGCCGGCCCGCTGCGCCGCGCGCGCCAGCGACAGGTCGCCCCGATAGCCGGTCAACGCGCTCACCCCCATCGGCGCGATGCCGAAGGGCATGGCATGGCGCTGCCCCATCACCTCGCAATCCAGCCGCCGCCCGGTCACGCCGACCAGCATGCGCGGCAGGAACTGGATCTCGTCGAAGACGCGGCGGTTATCCGCGAGGGTGGCATTGGTTTCGGAGGCGCCGGCGACATAGCCGAAGATCGGCCGTGGCAGCAGCCGCCGCGCCGCGTCCTCCAGGTCCTCCAGCGCGAAGATCCGCCGCATGCGGCGTGGCGGGCGCTGCGGCGGCGCGGGCGTGAAGGCCGGGTCGCTCATCGGCGGTGCGCCCGCCCCGCCGGCATCATGCCGGCAGGGCACAGGCTGGCCAGGGCAGGTAGCGGCATCCCGGGGCCGCTCAGCCGGCGCCGAGGGCCCAGAGCAGCACACCCTTCTGGGCATGCAGCCGGTTCTCGGCCTCGTCGAACACCACGCTTTGCGGGCCGTCGATCACCTCGGCGGTGATCTCCTCGCCACGATGCGCCGGCAGGCAGTGCATGACGATCGCATCCGCCGCCGCGTGCTGCAGCAGCGCCGCGTTCAGCTGGTAGGGGGCGAGCATGTTGTGGCGCGCCGTCGGCCCGCCTTCCTTCTCGTCCGACATGCTGACCCAGGTGTCGGTGACGACGCAGCGCGCGCCGCGCACGGCGGCGACGGGGTCGGAGGTCAGCTCGATGGTCGCACCTTCGCGCCGAGCCCAATCCACCAGCTGGGCCGGCGGCGCCAGTTCCGGCGGCGTCGCCAGGCGAAGCGTGAAGCCGAAGCGCGCGGCGGCCTGGATGAAGCTCTGGGCAACGTTGTTGCCATCCCCCACCCAGGCGATGGTCTGGCCGGCGATGGGGCCGCGATGCTCCTCGAAGGTCAGCACATCGGCCATCAGCTGGCAGGGGTGGGACACGTCGGTGAGGCCGTTGATCACCGGCACCGTGGCGTGCTCCGCCAGCTCCCGCAGCTTGGCCACGCTGTCCGTGCGCAGCATGATGGCATCGACGTAGCGGGACAGCACCTTGGCCGTGTCCGCCGCCGACTCGCCACGCCCCAGCTGCATGTCCTTGGAGGACAGCACGATGGCATGGCCGCCAAGCTGGTGGATGCCCACCTCGAAGGAGACGCGGGTGCGGGTGGAGGGCTTCTCGAAGATCAGCGCGATGGTCTTGCCGGCCAGCGGCTTGTCCGCCACCGCGCCGCGCTTGGTGTCGGCCGCCAGGTCCAGCATCTGCCGCAGGGTGGCCGCGTCGAAATCCGACAGCTCCAGAAAGTGGCGAGGGGCGGCTTGCGCCGCCCCCCCCGTCATCGACTTCAGCACGGCACTCACTTTGCGGCTGCCTTCTCCCGCAGCGCGGACGCGGCCTTGGTGAAGGCGCGGTCCAGCGCCGCCACGGCTTCGTCCACATGCGCGCGGGTGATGATCAGCGGCGGCGCCACGCGCAGCACGTTCTGGCCGGCCGCCACCGTCAGCAGGCCTTCATCCACCGCGGCGCCCTGCATGTCGGTGTTGGTCACGCCATCCGCGCATTGCAGGCCGACCAGCAGGCCGGCACCGCGCAGCCCCGTCAGCACCGTCGGGTGGCGGCCGACCAGGGCGGTCAGCTGCTCCCACAGGTACCGGGCGGTGGCGTCCACGTTGTCCAGGAAGCCATCGGCCAGGATGACGTCCAGCACCGCGTTGCCGGCCGAGCACGCCAGCGGGTTGCCGCCATAGGTGGTACCGTGCGTGCCGGGCTTCAGGTACTTCGCCACCTTCTCCTTCGCCAGCACGGCGCCCAGCGGGAAGCCGCCGCCGATGCCCTTGGCCGAGGACATGATGTCCGGCTCGATCCCGGCCCACTGGTGGGCCCAGAGCTTGCCGGAACGCCCCATGCCGGTCTGCACCTCGTCCAGCGCCAGCAGCAGGCCGAACTCGTCGCAGACGGCGCGCAGCTCACGCAGGAAGCGCAGATCAGCCGGGCGCACGCCGCCCTCGCCCTGGATCGGCTCGATCATGATCGAGCCGGTATTCGGGCCGATGGCGTCGCGCACCGCGTTCATGTTGCCGAAAGGCACATGCTGGAAGCCCTGCACCGGCGGGCCGAAGCCCTCCAGGTACTTGGCGTTGCCGGTGGCCGAGATCATCGCCAGGGTGCGGCCGTGGAAGGCGCCCTCGAAGCAGATGGTGTGGAACTTCTCCGGGTGGCCATTCTCGGCGTGGTACTTCCGCACCGCCTTGACCATGCCTTCATTGGCCTCCGCGCCGGAATTGGCGAAGAAGACGCTGTCGGCGAAGGAGGACTCCACCAGCCGCTGCGCCAGGCGCTCGGCCTGCGGCACGCGGTACAGATTGGAGGTGTGCATCACCTTGGCCGCCTGCTCGGCGATGGTCCGCACGAGGTGCGGATGCGCGTGGCCGATGGAGGTGGTGGCGATGCCGGAGCCGAAATCCAGGAATCGTCGCCCGTCGCTCGTCCACAGCCAGGCGCCTTCGCCCCGCTCGAAGGCGAGGTCTGCGCGGTTGTAGGTCGGCATCAGGGCGGGGATCACGCTGTTACTTCTCCGCAGTCCCGTGGGGGCCGGGCGACCATCGCCCGCTATCTTGTCCACGGCAGCCGGCGATGCTGCCGCAATCCGGCCGCCACGGCAACCTCGCCGGGCCATCCGGCGGGCAACCGGGTCCGCGGACGGTGCGTTTGTCTGGCATGGGCAGCAAAAACCAGCCCGGATCGTCAGCCAGGACCTACGGAGACACCAGCATGCGGACTTCCACGATCGCCTTGGCCACCGTCGCCCTGATCGGGCTCGGCAGCGCCGCGCAGGCGCAGATGACCGGCCAGAGCGGCGGCACCAGCCCCGGCACGACCCCTGGTACCACCGCGCCCGCTACGCCCGCGACGCCGACCGCCCCGGGCACCGACCCGAACAACCCGCCCGGCACCGCCGCCACCCGCCTGCTGGACCGTACGCTGGGCACCAACACCTCCGGCGCCTATCCGCAGAACTCCGACGGCAACAGCGCCAACAACCCGCCGGGCACCGCCGCCGGCCGGGCAATGGACAGCGCGACCGGCGACGCGGACCCCAATGCCCCGGTGACCAGCACCCCAGGCAACAACGCCCCGGTGACGCAGGCACCCCGCAACGACACGCCGGGCGCCAACACCCGCGCGCCGGATACCGCGCCCTCCGCCCCCACCGGGTCCTCGATGGGCCGGGCGACGGAAGGCCAGACGGGCACGGCGCCCTCCACCACGCCGCGCTGACGCCGGCTTGGGGTCGGGGGAGGGGTCCGTCCTCCGCCCCGGTGCCAGCCACATGCCGACGGGTCCATCGGCCCCGTAGCAGGCGGAACCCCAGCCTTGATGGCCGGAGAGCCTCGGCCTCCGGCCACGCCGCGTCCTGGAAGCGGATGAACTCGAGCTGATCGCCCGGCGGTAACCCCTGCGGGCGGGTAGCCCTCCGGGCACCGGCCATGCTCCAGTCTGGATGCTGCGCTGGCGGCCGGCCCGGTGCCCCTCCCCATCGCTACGGTTGTTGCGCTGCAATGATGGACGGGCCCACCGAAACGCGGCACCATCGCCGTCAACGGAAAGCAGATAATTCTACATTTTCTGCTAGGCATTGACAGAATCTCACTTTCGCTCTTTGTCGTTCGCAGTTGCGAAGGAACCTGCCCGATGACCATGACACGCCGCGCGGCCCTGCTGTCCGGGGCCGGACTGATGTTGGCGGGCACCGCGCCCGTATCGTCCGCCCTGGCCCAGGCCGCCGTCGCACCCCGCCGTGGCGGCGTGCTGACCGTGCATCTGGGCTCCGAGCAGCGCATCCTGAACCCCGCGCTGCGCGCCTCAACCGGCGTCTACATCATCACCAGCAAGATCATCGAGCCGCTGGTGGACCTCGGCACCAGCGGCCGGCCGGAAGGCGTCCTCGCCACCTCCTGGGATGCCAGCGAGGACGGCAAGACCATCACCTTCAAGCTGCGCGAGGGGGTGAAGTGGCATGACGGCAAGCCCTTCACCTCGGCCGACGTCGCCTATTCCGCGATGGAGCAGTGGAAGAAGCACCTGAACTACGGCACCACGCTGCAATTGTACCTGGATGCCGTGGAAACGCCGGACGCCCATACGGCGGTGTTCCGCTACTCCCGCCCGATGCCGCTGAACCTGCTGCTGCGCGCGCTATGCGACCTCGGCTACATCGTGCCGAAGCATGTGTTCGAGACCGGCAACGTGCTGGAGAACCCGGCCAACACGGCGCCGATCGGCACCGGGCCGTTCAAGTTCGTCGAATACCAGCGCGGCCAGTACATCATCGCCGAGCGCAACCCGGACTATTGGCGCGAAGGCTTCCCGTACCTGGACCGCATCGTCTGGCGCATCATCACCGACCGCTCCGCCGCCACGGCGGCGATGGAGACGGGGGCCATCCAGCTCTCCGCCTATAACGGCCTGCCGCTGGCGGACCTGGACCGCCTCAAGACCGACAACCGGTTCGAGGTCTCCAGCCGCGGCGTGGAAGCCAACGTGTTCAACAACACGCTGGAATTCAACACGCGCCGCAAGGAACTGGCCGACGTGCGGGTACGCCGGGCCTTGGTGCACGCCATCGACGTGCCGTTCTTCCTGGAGAATTTCCTCTACGGCCTGGGCAAGCCCGCCACGGGCCCCATCCCGTCCAGCTCCACCGACTTCTTCCCCAACAACGCCGTGCCCTATCCCTACGACAAGGCGAAGGCTGAGGCGCTGCTGGACGAAGCCGGCTACAAGCGCGGCGCCGGCGGCATCCGCTTCAGCCTGCGCATCGTCCCCATCATGAACGGCGAGGACGTGCCGCTGCTGGCTACCTACATCCAGCAGTCGCTGCAGCAGATCGGCGTGCGGGTGGAGATCGTGCAGCTCGACATCGCCGGCGCGCTGACGGCGGTGTACCGGGACTGGAACTTCGACATCGCCACCGGCTGGCACCAGTATCGTGGCGACCCGGCGGTCTCCACCACCGTCTGGTACCGCTCCGGCAGCCCGAAGGGCGCGCCCTGGACCAACCAGTATGGCTGGCAGTCCGATGCGGTGGACAAGCTGATCGACGACGCCGCCAGCGAGATCGACCCGGTCAAGCGCAAGGCGCTCTATGCCGACTGGGTCAAGGCAGTGAACGAGGAAATCCCGGTGGCGATGCTGACCGAACGGCCCTTCTACGCCGTCACTAGCAAGAAGGTGCAGAACCACCACACCTCGCCGCGCTGGGATTCGGGCGACTTCCACGACACCTGGCTGCTGCCGTCCTGAGGCGATAGATGCGCATCCTGCTCCTCGCGCTGCGCCGGCTGGCCGCCAGCCTGCCGACGCTGCTGCTGATCCTGGTCGGCCTGTTCCTGCTGCTGCAACTGGCGCCCGGCGACACGGTCGATGCGCTGATGGCGCAGATGGGCGGCGGCGACCCGGCGATGATGGAGCAGCTGCGCAGCTTCTACGGCCTCGATGCCCCCGTGCTGGTGCAGCTGACGCGGTATCTGTGGCGGCTGGTGCAGCTGGATCTCGGCTTCTCCGCCATCTACGGCAAGCCGGTCTCCAGCGTCATCCTGGAACGGCTGCCGGTCACGCTGCTGCTGATGGGCACCTCGCTCAGCTTCGCCTTCGCGGCGGGCATGGCGCTCGGCGTGCTGGCGGCGCGCCGCGTCAACAAATGGCCGGATGCGCTGATCTCGACCCTCGGGCTGATCTTCTACGCCACGCCGTCCTTCTGGTTCGGCATGATGGGGGTGGTGGTCTTCGCCATCAAACTCTCCTGGCTGCCGGCCGGCGGGTTCGAGGATATCGGCGCCGGCCATACCGGGCTCGCCCGCCTGGCCGACATCGCGTGGCACCTGGTGCTGCCGGTGACGACGCTGGCGCTGATCTTCCTCGCCACCTACCTGCGCATCATGCGGGCCTCGATGCTGGAGGTGCTGACGCTGGATTTCGTCCGCACCGCCCGCGCCAAGGGGCTGAGCCAGACCGGTGTGCTGCTGCGCCACGTGCTGCGCAACGCGCTGCTGCCGGGGCTGACGCTCATCGGCCTGCAGGCCGGCACCATGCTGGGCGGCGCCGTGGTGGTGGAAAGCGTGTTCAACCTGCCGGGCCTCGGCCGCCTCGCCTATGAATCGGTGGTGCAGCGGGACCTCAACACCCTGCTCGGCATCGTCTTCGTCTCCGCCCTGCTGGTGATCCTGGTGAACTTCATCGTCGACCTGCTCTACGCCAAGCTGGACCCGCGCATCGCGGCGGAACGCTGATGGCCCTGCTTCAACGCTACCTCCGCAGCCCGGCGGCGGTCATCGGCCTGGTGCTGTTGCTGCTGGTCATCGCCATGGCTATCAGCGCTCCCTGGGTCTTCCCGCGGGACCCGCTCTCCCTCGCCGGCCGGCCGCTGCAATGGCCGGGTGCCAACCCGAATTTCTGGCTGGGCACCGACAATACCGGCCGCAACATTGCGGCCCAGATCTTCCATGGCGCGCGCGTCTCGCTGCTGATCGGGCTGGTGGCCACCGCCATCTCGATCGGCATCGGCATCGTGGTCGGTGCGCTCGCCGGCTTCTATGGCGGCTGGGTGGACGATGTGCTGATGCGCATCACCGAAGCCTTCCAGACCCTGCCCAATTTCATTCTTCTGCTGGTGCTGGTGGCGGTGTTCGGCTCCGACATCCAGACGGTGACGATCGCCATCGGCCTCGTCTCCTGGCCCCCCTCCGCGCGGTTGACACGGGCGGAGTTCATGTCGCTGCGCTCGCGCGAATTCGTCCAGGCCTGCCGCGTGCTCGGCATGCGGGACGCCCGCATCATCTTCCGCGAAATCCTGCCCAACGCGCTGCCGCCGGTCATCGTCTATGCCAGCGTCATCATGGCGGTGGCCATCCTGCTGGAAAGCTCGCTCGCCTTCCTCAACCTGTCCGATCCCAACGTCCCCTCCTGGGGCAACCTGATCGGCGCCGGGCGCGGCGTGCTGCGGGTGCAGTGGTACGTCTCCGCCATCCCGGGCGTGGCGATCCTGCTGACGGTGCTGGCGGTCTCGCTGGTCGGGCAGGGGCTGAACGACGCGCTGAACCCGAGGCTGAAATCCCGATGAGCCTGCTCTCCATCGAACGCCTCACCGTCGCGCTGCCCAAGGGGGGCGACCGCCCGCACGCGCTGCGGAACGTGACGCTGGAGCTGAACGAGAACGAGATCCTCTGCGTCGTCGGCGAAAGCGGCTCCGGCAAGTCCATGACGGCCAGCGCGGTGATGGGCCTGCTGCCGGAGGGCGTGCTGGCCGAATCCGGCCGCATCCTGTTCGAGGGCCGGGACCTGCTCGTGCTGCCGGAGCCGGAGCTGCGCAAGCTGCGCGGCGCCCGCCTCGGCATGGTGTTCCAGGAACCGATGACGGCGCTGAACCCGCTGCGCACCATCGGCAGCCAGATCGCCGAGATGTTCCGCGTCCACACCCAGCTCTCCGCCCACGAGCGCGACGCGCGCGTGCTGGCGCTGCTGGAGCAGGTGCGCATCCCCGACCCCGCCGCCGCCGCCAAGGCCTTCCCGCACGAACTCTCCGGCGGCCAGCGACAGCGCGCCATGATCGCCATGGCGCTGGCACTGGAACCCAAGCTGCTGATCTGCGACGAGCCGACCACGGCGCTGGACGTGACCACCCAGGCGCAGATCCTGGAACTGATCCGCGACCTGCAGCGCCGCACCGGCACCGCCGTGCTGTTCATCACCCACGATTTCGGCGTGGTGGCCGATATCGCCGACCGCGTGGCGGTGATGCGCCATGGCGAGGTGGTGGAGCAGGGCCCGGCCGCCGAGGTGCTGAACCACCCGCGCCACCCCTATACCCGCGCCCTCGTCGCCGCCGTGCCGCCGCTGACGCCGCCCGCCGCGCAACCCCTGGGTGGCGAGACGGTGCTGCGGATCGAGCATCTCACCAAGACCTACCGCAAGGCCGGGCTGTTCGGCCGCAACCGCCGCGTCACGCATGCGGTGCGGGACGTGACGCTCAGCCTGCCGCGCGGCGGCACGCTGGGCATCGTCGGCGAAAGCGGCTCCGGCAAGTCCACCCTGGCCCGCTGCCTGGTGCGGCTGCTGGACCCCGAGGCCGGCAGCATCCACATCGACGGCCAGGACCGCCTGGCCCTGTCCAAGACCGAGCTGCGGCGCGACGCGCGGCGCATCCAGATGGTGTTCCAGGACCCCTACGCCAGCCTCAACCCGCGCCGAAAGGTGGGGGAATTGGTGGCGCAGGGCCCGATGGTGCACGGCACCCCGCGCGCCGAAGCCATGGCCCAGGCGCGGGAATTGTTCGAACTCGTCGGGCTGGACCCGCGCGGGCTGGACCGCTTCCCGCACGAATTCTCCGGCGGCCAGCGCCAGCGCATCGGCCTGGCGCGCGCCTTGGCCATGAAGCCGGAAGTGCTGGTGGCGGATGAACCGGTCTCCGCCCTCGACGTCTCGGTCCAGGCGCAGGTGCTGAAGCTGCTGGCGGAGCTGCGGACGCGGCTGGGCCTGTCCATGGTGTTCATCACCCACGACCTGCGCGTCGCCGCCCAGCTCTGCGACCGTATCGCCGTGATGCGCCAGGGCGAGGTGGTGGAAGAAGGCGCCACCGCCGAGATCTTCGCCAACCCCCGGCACGAATACACCCGCGCCCTGTTCGATGCGGTACCGGGGCAGGGGTGGACGCCGCCGGTGGCGTTTGGTGCTGAGGAAATGGCCTGACTTTGGGTCGGCTGGGATCGAGGGGGCGCGGCCCCCTGGAGCTGCCCTGGCAGGGGATACGGTCCCCTGCACCCGCGATTCCGTTCGCGCCAGTGCTGTTCAGGCGTTTCGCTCAATGACCGGATGGTGGGGAAGCCAAATCCCCGCCGCAAGCCTGTGTGTCGCGGGGGGCGTAAGGGAAAAAGCCCGGCGAGATTCCAGAATACCCGTGTCGAACCCGCAGCCAAAGAGGCCTGGCACAACGCAGCCCGGTCGCTGAGGCGGTTCCCCTGGAATCAATTCATGCACCCACAAATGCCTCACTCTGCGGGGTGAGCAGGGCGAATTTACAAGCCCGATTTCGCTTCCGGCCTCCACCCAGGCGGCAGCCTTAACCAACACCTGGGTTTCCGAAGGCCTGAGGCCATGGGCGGGGAAAGTTTGAGAGGGGCGGCGCTCCTCTCAACCCCCAAAGCGGTCAGGCGTGCTGAAGCCCGGTCCCGCCCCAGTGCCGCATCAGCCGCCCCAGCCGTTCGGCGGCTTCCAGCGGCTGCGCCACCACGGCGTTCGGCTCTTCCGGCAAAGTCGGGCCAGGGCCGTAGAGGGCGAAGCCACGTGCCTCGTGCCATTCAATGGCCGGGGAAAGCCCCTCGGCTGCCAGTTCTATCCACCAGGCGCCGTTGCGGCCGGGCCCCTCCAACTCCGCCCGAAGGGCAGGGAATTGCCGCGCCAGATGGCCGACCACATCCACCAGGGCAAGTGGCGCGGAGTCCGGCAGGTACCGGAGAACGAATTCGTTGCCGTCGAAAGGCATGCGGACAGCTTCCAATGGAGCCCACCGATCACTTCGGTGCGAGGGAAGCTTCGCGCGGATTATGGGCGGCAAATGGGCGAAAACTGCCTCAGTTAAGCCACGATTCGCCCGCGTCCGGGTTGGCTGGCGTCAGGGCCAATCGCAACGCAAGTGGCAACCGAAAGGGGAAGGCCGGGGAAGGAATTCCCCGGGCCCCTTCTTCTTTTTTCGAGTGTTCAGGAAGGCTGTGTCGAGTTTGGGCTTGGACCCCAGCAGCATCTCGGGTCCGCCCAGCGCACATCCAAATCCAGGCCCTGCCCATCTGCCAATGCGCCCTGTGGCCAAAGACCAACTCCGACTCGCAGAAAAAAGAAGGGGTTTCAGGGGAATTCATTCCCCTGACCTTCCTCCTACCCAACACGCAACCGGCGCTACCCTTTATACGGTCGCCCCAC
>Ga0308171_1001204_pt1 | contig 37837 bp, 27 predicted proteins | sample PhyGR1_FD_202135 | JGI IMG/M metagenome (GOLD analysis project Ga0308171, IMG submission 202135) | Phyllosphere microbial communities from UC Gill Tract Community Farm, Albany, California, United States - DLSLSG.R1 | ecosystem: Host-associated > Plants > Phyllosphere > Unclassified | place: USA...
ATGGCGCAGGCCACGCATGGTCCGGCGGCAGCTCAGAGGGCAGCTACACCACGCCAGGAGGAATCGACGCCAGCGCCGAGATGCTGCGCTTCTTCCTTTTGCACAAGCGTGCTCACGTCTGATAACGCGCGGCACCGGCAGCGAACCGCTTTTTCCCTTCCGCATCTACGCGTCCGTTGCACTATTGTTCTGTATTTTGCGTGATGGCCGTCATGCAAAATGCGCAACCCAACATCAGAGCAGCCAACAAAGAGGCTTCGCGCGAGCGCATCGCGCAGGCAGCAGTCCGCGCCATCCGGCACAGCGGCTACGACGGAACGGGAGCCGCCTTCATCATGAAAGAGGCGGGTCTGACGCACGGCGCGTTCCATGCCCACCTTAAGTCCCGTGAAGCCCTGCTGGCCGAGACTGCGGATCGTGCGGGAGCCGATTCCAATGCCTTCGCGGCCCGTGTCATTGCAGCGGCCGCGCTCGAACAGGCGTTGCAGGCGCTCCGCGTCCGCTGTGGAGTGAAGCGGTCGTTTATGGAGGGCGTGTGAATGACGGCTACCAGCCTGAAGCAGGCTCTCGAACACTCACTTCGGCTCTGCAGCGGTTGCTGCCGCTCGCATGCGAGGCTCGAGCGGAAGCTATGAGGCTGGCAGCAGACAGCTGGCCTGGCACCTTTGCGCCATATATATGTTTCTACGTGTGTATAAAATGTTAAAAGCAGGGGTACAAGTATCCCCAAGTGTCACGGTCTACTTGAGGGGACAATGTTGAGTACAAAGCTTTCAACGTTCGCGACAGGCGCTTATTTAACCGCAGTGTCTATGGCGTTTAGTCATGCGGCTGTAGCTGCCTGGGTACCAAGCGCCCCCATGTTGACCGAGCGTGCGCAGCATGCAGGCGCGTTGCTCGATGATGGCACCTTTGCGGTGTTCGGAGGAGTTAACCGCACCGGATTCGTTACTACAGCAGAGCGGCTGACAGGCAATACGTGGAGCGCAATCGGCTCCATTGGCATTACTGGCAACGTAATGGAGGCAGTGACACTGGGTACTGGCCAAGTGCTTGTGCGCGCAGACGGTAGCCGGCAGGCTCGTCTGTACGACCCAGAGTCCAATTCTTGGTCAGATGCGGGAGTTCAGAGTGTTACGCGCAGCATGCCCTCCATGACACTGCTGGCCAATGGCAAAGTTCTTTTGGCCGGTGGGGTGAGCAGTGGTGGTGTAAGAGAGACTTCGGCGGAAATATATGATCCTCGAACTCGCACGTGGACAATGACTGGCAGTATGGCAATGGGAAGAAACGCCCACGCCGCCGTGTTGATGTCTGACGGCCGTGTATTGGTGGCGTCGGGTTTCGGAGGAGCTGGAGAAGTCCTGGGTGCAGAAATCTACGATCCTGTTGCAGGCACGTGGTCACTGGCCGCACCGCCCCTGGTGCCGCGCCACTATGCAAGCATGAATCTACTGCCTGACGGGCGCCTGCTACTGGCGGGGGGATTCACATCCGCTGGTGTGACCAATCATGCAGAACTCTATGACCCGGTCGCCAACACTTGGACAGCCACTGGTTCTTTAATTTATCCGCGCAACGGCACGATGGGCTCTCCAATGGCGCATGCAACCGTACTGCCGTCCCGCAAGGTATTGATTGCTGGCGGCTCAGACGGGGCACGCAATGCCCAGGCAGTGGCGGAAGTTTATGACCCTGCAACTGGCACTTGGTCCAACTCAGATGCAGTCACTCAAGCGCGGGAAAATGGAACAGCGAATCTTTTGCCAAGTGGCGAGGTGCTGATTACGGGTGGTTTCAGCTCGAATCCCAGCTTGACTTTTTTTGCGAACACAGATCGCTATCAGCCTCCTGTGCCGGTCAGTACTCCAGCCGTGCTGGATCCCCTGCCGCTTTTGCAACGGCGAGGGGGCGTACTGACTCTTACAGGTACTGGGTTCAAGGGCGCTGGAGGTACCGACATACCGAGACTTGAGCTACAACGTGTAGAGAATGGATTCATCTACCAGATAGGTTTTACTTCTCATTCAACGACACAGTTCGTGTCGACGCCGTTGCCCGATCTGCCTGCAGGGCTGTATATGGCGCGCCTGATTGTGGCTGGCGAACCCTCTACGGTCGCCCAGTTAGTTCGATTCACCGATCCAGCAGGTGCGCCAACAGGCACTGCGGGTGAACTGCAGATCGCCGTAAGCTGGACTGCACCTGCCGATGATCGAGGCAATCCTCCGGTCGGCTATGAAGTGACTTCCAATCCAGCGAGTGCAGGCTGTACCGCAGTCGCGCCAGCGACACAATGCACCGTTAGCGGGTTGACCGCTGGTACGGACTACACGTTCACCGTGCGTGCCAAGCACGCCAATGGCCTGGGGCCAGAGTCCACATCTTCTCCACCTGTGACGCCCCTTGCGGCACCTGGTCCTCAAACCATCAACTTTGCGCCACCAGCGCCGCATCAATTTGGTACGACCTATCAGCCGCAAGCTACAGCCACTTCGGGGTTGAGCGTGAGCTTTGTGGTCGATTCCGGGCCTTGTGTAGCCCAGCAGCCATCAGGCCCCATCACATTCGCTGGTGTTGGAAGCTGCACGATTCGTGCAACGCAACCAGGCAACGCCGCTTATCAAGCAGCGCCCGACGTGACGCATGTCTTGGTTGTGGAGCAAGCGATGCAGACGCTTCGCTTTAACCCGCTTCCGCCCTCGACTGTGCAAGTGGGGGCGCGCTACACACCCGTTGTAGAGGGGGGCGCGTCAGCAAATCCTGTTATCGTTACGGCAAGCGGTGTGACCAAGCAGCAGCGCCTGATGCAAAAGGCCGCAGGCGACGTGTGCACGCTTGACGCAGGCACGGTGACCTTTGGTGCAGAAGGCACCTGCACGATTACCGCCACACAAAACGGAAACGCCAACTATGCACCCGCACAAGCTCAGTCTTACGACATCACGGTAACGCCCGCTGCGGTTGTGACACAGCCAACACCGGTCCCGTCGCTGAGCCAGTTAGCGCTGATGCTGCTTTCCGCTGCAATGGCGGGACTAGCTGCCATTGGCTTTCGTCGCAAACGGCTAAATTGATGGCTATGTCCCCGTTGAGTGTGGAAAAACGCCAATAGCCGTGAGCTGCAGTGACTGGCGGGATCCTCAGATGCTGTGTATCCACTGGGGCCATTTATAGAGAGCTAAACGTTAGCTTCTTGTTTTGAAATTTTGCACTGAATTTCTTAGTTTGTGAGGCGCGAGCATGGGAGTGCGAGCTGCACAAAAGAGCTTGGCGATGTTATGTATCGGTTCTGACCGGCGAAGACTCCTTCGCAGCGATTGCCGCTGCTCGTAGCCGCAACGCCTCCTAACGTTCACCGTCCCATACCGGCCATCCGAGCATCGACGCGGGCGACTGCTCAATGACGGGTTTCAGGTGGACAGCGGATAGGGACCATCAAGTGCAGGCAGATAGGTCGCTGGATGTCCGCTGTCACGTCGTGCGAATAGGAGCTAGCGACCCTTAGCTGACACTAATCTCCAATTAGCATGCGTTGGCTTCCGAGCAATTGCCGCAGATCGCAGTGAGCAACAGAGCTCCCTGCTATTCCAGAAACATGTGTCTCAAACCCCGTCGTTCGAGCTACGAGATGCGAGGTTTGCATCAATCCAAGACGACACGTCCGTCACCGGAATGCCGTGGATCTGGTTGAAGGTACCTCTCTTGTCCCACGCCATGCCTCGGCCCTGGGCAAAAGCAGCACGGTACTTGCTCATCATGTTTTGTGGATCGCGCGCCAACTCTTCCAGTAGGTACTGCACAGTCCATATCGACCTGGTGAAAGAGCGGTCAAGACCCGCTTCTAATTTGTCCGCTACTTCGCCATAAGTCACGGTGTCACCTGCCAGGTACACGATCTCGTTGCGGATACGCGGTTGTGCGAACATCACTTCCGCTGTCAGTGCGCCGATATCATCGGGTGTGGTCAAAGTTACAGCGGTGTCGAGGCTGCCCAGCGCGTGAACTACATCTTTTTGCAAGTCAACGACGCCGAACTCGGGCTCGAACAGATAACTCATGAACATGCCAGTGGAGATAATGACCCACTCCATTTGGTTCTGGCTACGCAGCAGCTCGCGCACGTCGAGCTGAGCGTCAAAAATATCCTGTGGACCACCGCGACCGATCACGTCGAAATCGACCCCGAACTGCCAGGGGAAGTATCGAGGAATGCCAGACTGTAACGCTGCTCGCGCCAGTTTCATCGGTGTGTTGATACCGGCGGCATAGCCCACGCAGCCGATCACTGTGTCGTAGCGCGCGAAAACCAATGCAAGCTCATCGATGGAGCTATTCACAAGATCTCCCAGGACGATTTCGATGCCAAGACTTCGAATTTCCGCGATATCTTGCTGCTTGGCAGGCTCAGAGGATTCCACGGCACTGTTGCGCAGCAGCACGCTGATCTTGGCACCAGCCACGCTCTTTGCGCGGCGCGCGAGGTTGCGGAGCACCGGCATGCCGAGTTCACCGGCACCGAGGACGAGGATGTTTTTAGAATTGGCGTTAGGATCTGCTTGGTTCATCGTGTACCCAAAAAGCTGTTAGTTGGGCCAGTCTAGCCACACACCGCAGACAATGTAAGAAGGCACACGCGTGATACCGGGAGCAAAACCACAGTGAATAGAGACGAAATTCTGCAACACGCGCAAGCCGTTTGCGACGGTCTACGGGACGATGACGATGGAGTGCGACGCGAGCTGCTAGCACACGCCGGAAACCGCTGGTCACTTGGCATCCTTCACACGCTGGGCGTGTATGGCAAATTGCGCCACGCGGAGATCGGCAGACGTATGCACGGAGTCACCCAACGCATGCTGACGCTGACACTGCGATTACTGGAACGTGATGGCTTGGTGCTCCGCCATGACTTTCAAGAGGTGCCACCGAGAGTGGAGTACGAGTTGTCGGAAACCGGCATGGAGCTTCTCTTGCGCATGGTGCCGCTGTGGACATGGATCGTCGAAAATGCAGACCACTTTCGAGAAGCTAGGCAAACGTTTGACACCCTTCACAGCGATGCAGATGCATAGAATGCCAGGCTGCTATTCCAATGGCTGCTTCTGGCCGACAGCTCCATTTCACTCATGTCCCCACAAGCAGTCACCGGATGATTTGCCGTTCACATCGAGTGCCTACTCTGGGGATTCACGTCGACCTCACACTCCCGGCCCAAACTGGTCACCCCCTACTTCAAGCTCGAACCAAATCGCGCCTCCTTAGATAAAGTGCTGAGAACTCGGTAGCAGGATCCCCCCTCCCGCTAAACGAGCTTGACCCGCAGCCTTCGAGCTCGCTCTTGAAATGCTCGGGCGCCGCCTTCCAGGATTGAGCACACAGCTTCTCGAATTTCGCGGTTTTCAAGGCCGCCGCTCTGATACGTGATGGACGGCAGACCATCCGGCCGATGCTGGCCGCAGCGCGCAACGATCACCTGATCCACGTCGGTGTTCACGACGAGGTTAGCGTTGTGGGTGACGACAATAATCTGCCGACGCTTTTTTGCTTCGCAGAACGCCGGAACGAGCTCTTCAAAAACGGACTGCGGATCCAAATTTTCTTCGGGCTGATCGATGATTAATGGTCGTTCGTCGTGAGCATCCAATGAAAGGTAGAGGAGCAAAAGCACGATGCCACGGGTGCCAGGCGAAAGTCGCTCAATGTCGACCTCTTCGTATCGCAACCCGTAGCCGACCTGAATGTGGTCCGTGCTGTATAGCCATTGGCTGAAATCACGGGCCCACTGCAGAGGCGGCATGTCATTGAGCTGTTGCTGTCGGAAAATCGCACTAAAATTCGAAACGAACAGTTGCATTGCCTCGGCAGCCTCTTCAGCAGTGCCGTTACGCCAGACGTTACCAAGATGCTCTTCTGCTTTTTTGAGCAGGTCACCGTTTCGAAGGCTTCCTTTTCGAAGATCAAGAAGTTGCTCTCCTTGTTCTGCCCAAGCCTTCAGATCAACTTGCCGGCGTACCGAGAATGAGAGCTTCTTTACCGCACTGGGTCCCTCCGCAATTCGGTCACTGAGAGGTGCATAGAGTTGCGTCAGCTCGGCCTCTTCGTCAATCACCGCTGTGAAAATGCCTTTGTAGGCTGCGATGCGGGCGGTACGAAGTTCCGCCAGCGTGTCTTCAGCTTTTTTTGCGCGTTCTATGTCGACGTTTAACTTAGCGAGTGCAGTATCAGCGCGGGTGATCTTGTCCGTCAGAGCTCTATAACGCCTGCTGTTTTGAGCATCGATGCCTGCAAGCGTCTGGAGCCGATCTCGTTCACAGATCAACAGGCTAAGGCTTTGAGATGACAGGAGGGCTTCATCAGAGATAAGCACCACTCCCGGTTGTGGAGCGGGAGCTCCAACGCTCGGCGCAATCGATGGTCCTTGGAGCGTTGTTATATCGGCCAGTGCAGATGCAATACGCGTCTTCAAGAGCGTGTCGACATCACCCGTAAAGTCCAGGCGAAACATTTTCCATTCTTCCGCGGACAGACCCGAATCGTCTCTTCGTTCTTGGGCGTCGGCGATCCAGTCCGCAGCGTCTTGATCACGGAATGTCGACACATCGGATTGAATTCCGGCCAGGGCTTGCGCGCGAGCCTGAACTACGGCGATCGCCCGTTGCTTTGTTTCGACGGCAGCTGAGACGTCCTCTAGACGTTTGGCTCTTGCTTCTTGGCCCTTTGGCACCAGCTGATTGCGATCGACCCTGTCTTTGGCTCGCGCGGTCGATATCTCGTTGCGATCTTTTTCAAGCTTGGGAAGCCCTGCCTTTCGGACGAGCTCGGCGTTGATTGCATCGGTCGCACGCTTCAACGCGTGTCGGTGCCGATCTCGAGCTCCCCGCGCCGCTTGCATCCGGGACGTCAGAAGCTCGGTGAAGTCGGCCGAGTTGATACGGACATCTTCCGGGTGTGCCTCAAAAATCACCCGCTGAATCTCGTCAATCAGTGAGTGGTCCAGACCTTCAGATGAACAAAGCTGTTCGACAAACTGCTGAGAAAGGTACTGGACATGTGGCGCATCCCAGATGTCTTCATTCTCGACGCTCGCTACGTCGTTGCCTGTCGTCTCGCCGCTTTCCCACAGAAGCTCAGCACGAGTTGCATTCAGGTACTTGCCAGCGCGACGCAGGAAAGAGTTTGGGCTGAGGCGATTTGAAATGCCGCAACCTCCAGTGGCCATGAGATCGGCTAGCGCAGTCTTGCCTGACCCCCGAGCACCGATGATGGCGACCATTCCAGCGTTAACCGGGAGCGACGATGGCACCATCCATTGGGCGTTGGACACATGCACTTGTTTTATGGTGTTGCCTGGCAAAGCTCCCTTCGGCGGCTCCTCACCGATATGCACTCTGCTTTCTGGTTCGATGACCGTTTGAAAAAGAGTCTCAAACGTGACGTCTCCGTTAAGCCAGCAACGCCTTGCTGCATCAGGTAACCCGACACGATCAGCCGTGTGTGCGTCGGATCCGTGAAGGCATGGCTTCTTGCCGGCCCATTTGGTTTCAAGGTCCTCGATTGTGGCAGCCCCCCTGCCTAAATAAAAGGCAATCTGTTTGGGGTTTGCAGTAAAGATGATGTCTGCAAAGCGCTCGATATTCTTTCGTGTTGCCTCCCACTGCCCTCCATCGCCCTGCAGGCCGGAAGACCCGTCCGAGCCACCTCCTGCAACCGCGACAAGGCAATTTTCCTGGAGCCAGCTGCGGGTAGAAAACTGGTCCTGAAGTGCTTCCAAAGACACTTTGAACCCATTGACACCGCGTCGGTATGCAGCCTTCTCATCGACGAGCGAAGAATCAATGGCTCGGCCTAGACGAATCAGATCCGGCTTTAAGCATCGGTAAGTTTCTCCGACATGCCTGAACGTGAGGCCACTTAGAAAGGCGTTGATGTGTTCGACGTGATCTTCATCATCAGGTGAAAACAACAAGTGCAGATTAACACCAGCACCCTTTGAGGTTTCAATTGATAAGCGAAACTCGACGTTTGGGAAGATTAGATCTACCCCCTTAAAGCTACCAGCCCTCTGCCGGGCTACTGCTTCAATGTAACAATCGATCCCGCAGTAATCGGTAATGCCAAGAGCTCGAATGGGAGGATCGCTTTGCTCCACTTTCTCAATGAAGGTGGTCCAGGGATCCGGGCCACCGAAGCCGTCATTCAACGCAGTCCCTGGTGCATGAATGTGGGGATCCCACCGTTGCCATGTAGAGCCGCGAGGATTGATTTTTTTGAAGGCTTGGTTCATGTGCAGAGTCATTGGTGTTTGATATCCCCAAGGCTAGAAAAGCAACTGGGTAAATAAGCAATTTGTAACACATTCAGCTCGATCATCCTAACAAGAACTAGTTGACTGCAACAACAGCGACTGCAGGGCTCCCCACTGAAAAATTGTGCATTCTTCGTAGCGATCCACTATCCCCCCGGATTCTAGGAAGGCACCGAGGGTCTGCTCCGGGCCGGCAGCACCAGTTTGCAGCTTACGAGAGCTGCCGTTCAGGTTGTCTGGCGCACTGCGATCCAGCCAGTTTCCGGTTCGAGACGCACAGCGGACGTCTAGCCAGATAGTAGGTCAACGTCTGGTATCGGCGGCAGCGGTCACAGGCTTGCCAAATCTCAGCGGCTGCAACCAGCCTTTGGCGACCACGCGATGGTTCTGCTGAGGGAGTTTCCGTCCGCCGGGATAGTCTGTCCGCACCCGGTTGTAGTTACCTCGAAATCATTGGTACACGAGAATCAACATGTGAGCAACGACTGTTTTCTATCAATGCACCCACACGCTGGCCTTGTGCCCGCATAGGGTCAAACCCGTCCCTCAAGCACTGTTGCCAAAATTGCCAAAGATTCATTCAGCTCTTCCCAACTGGGGCCGCCCAGGCAGATTCGCAGGCCGCTCGCACTATCACCGGGTCTCACCATGGTGCTTTGCGGCGGGGTCAACTTCACTCCCTTGTCCATTGCTGCGGAAACAACGCCATCGGCGACATCGCGTTTCATCGGCAGCCAGGCGTTATAGGCATCAGGGTGCCAGACGAGGCTGCGTGTACCCAGGAGTGAGGCGGCCAGTTGGGACCGTCGCTGGGCCTCATGGCGTAGGTCTTGCTGGATCGAAGCAATCACGCCTGTGGCCAGCCAGTCATCGACCACTGCGCACGACAGGGCTGACGGAGCCATGGGCAATTCACGCAGAAAGTCCTGCGCGGCATCGCACAGACTGGGGGGCAGCGCCAGCATGCCAATCTGCAGCCCCGGGCCAAGTGACTTGGACAGTCCGTTCACGTGCAAGGCGATCTCAGGAGCCAGTGTGGCCAACTGGGGCAGTTCTGGAGACGACGCTGCATACACGCCATCTTCAATGATCCAGGCACCCGCTTGGCGACAGATCTGCGCAATGGCTTGCCTTCGCGCAACCCCCATGGTGGCGGTGGTCGGATTGTGCAGCGTTGGGGTGAGGTAAACCGCTGTCCCCTCTATGGCGTTGATGCCTGCGAGTGCCGCGGCGAGCGCCTGCGGCACCATCCCTTCGGAATCAATCTCAACACCCTGAATCCGGTAGCCCTTGCGCCGAGCCAGCGCGATAGCACCGGGATAGGTGATCCGCTCCGTCAGAATCACGCCGTGCCGCCCGCACACCAGATCAAATGCCAAGGCCAATGCCTGGCGGGCACCGCTGGTCAGAACCAGCTGCGACGGCTCCACCCCCAGGCCGAGCGTACCAAGCCAGCGCGCGAGCACGCGACGGTGTTCAAGATGCCCACCGGGGGGAGCGTATAGATTGAAGTGATCTGCATCGATCTTGCGCGCGATCCCTGTCAATGTTCGCGCCAAAAGCCGCGCGCCAAGCACTGCCGGCGGTGCATTGGCTGAAAGATCGATCTGCCGGCTGCCATGGGCCTGGAGGATTGCCACAAAGGTTCCCCGCCCTTTGACGCTGCGCGTCAGGCCTCGGCGCTCCAGGACGGCATAAGCCTTGGTCACCGTGCCCAGGCCGATCTGCAATGTCTTGGCCAGATGCCGGTGTGCGGGCAGACGATCGCCTCCCGCCAGCCGGCCTTCGATGATGTCGCCGGCCAAAGCCAGCGACAGCCGTTCGGCGACGCTCGCGCCCGTGCTGGCCAGATGGGGAACCCAGGGTGATGGAAGGAGCACGCGTGCGGCCTCAGAAATATAAGTGTCACGTTACACTATTTAAATACTTCAATAGTGTAACGTTCATGCCGGTGCTTCTGGAACGCAGTTTCCCCTTGTGAGAAGCGCCTGACCGCGATGCGGGGAAGGGATGGAGACCGGTATGTTGAGCCACATTACAGTCGGAGCAAGCGACCTTGGGCGAGCGGGTCGCTTCTACGATGCGCTGCTTGCCCCGCTTGGATTGAAGCGCAGAATCGTCTCGCCCGATGGTGGACCTGAAGCGCTGTGCTGGGTCGCGACACATGCCAGCTTGCCGCGCTTCTATGTCTACAAGCCCTTCAACGGCGGGACGGCAACTGCTGGCAACGGCAGCATGGTAGCCTTTCTTGCACCATCGATAGCGGCCGTGAACACGGCGTATGCCGATGGACTGGCGCATGGCGGGCGCGATGACGGCGCGCCTGGGCCACGCGCGCGCTACGGCGACGGCTATTACGGCGCTTACCTGCGGGACCCCGATGGCAACAAGGTTCATATCGTCCATCGCGCAGACCTGCAGCCATAGGGAGGCTCTGCAAAACTCTCTGCCGTGGTCTGAACGTGGTCCCGGGCGATCCGCTGCGTTGCCTCCTTGTCAATAGCTACGGCTATTGACTGCAAAAGACGCCTTGCGCCTCATCCCGATCCGCATCCATCCCATTTGGCGAGGGTTATGCAGAGCCTCCCTAGCGCAGTTCGTGCAACGTAATTTTTTGAGCAAGCCACCATGACCGCCAGCCAGTTCGCACTTGTCTACGGCACCTATCTCATTGCAACGGCCAGCCCTGGGCCGAGCAACATGGCCATCATGGGCACGGCAATGCGTGACGGGCGCCGCCCCGCGCTCGCATTGGCGGCGGGTGTCGTCACAGGCTCGCTTTTCTGGGCGATCCTGGCAGCGACCGGCGTTTCTGCCGTATTGACCGCCTACGCACAGGCGCTTGTGGCCCTCAAAATCGCTGGCGGTCTCTATCTGCTCTGGCTGGCCTTTCGCGCAGGCAAATCTGCCATGCAGCAGAGCCGCGACACCAGTGGGCTGAGCGTATCAGGCAGGGCGCTACGCTATCGCTCGCGCTACCGGCAGGGCATTCTCATGCACATAGGCAACCCCAAGGCCATCCTGTCCTGGGTCGCCATCATTTCGCTGGGCGTACGCCACAACACGCCTGCCGAAGAGGTCGCGGTGGTTGTGGGGGGCTGTGTGCTCCTCGGAATGGGGGTGTTCGGCGGCTATGCCATCGTCTTCTCCACCGCCTCGATGATTGCCCTGTATGCGCGGTTGTGGCGATGGATCGAAGGCGTGCTCTCGGCGGTGTTTGCAGTCGCGGGGTTAAAGCTGCTGGCTGTGCGCAGTTGAAGACCCTGGCCATTGCACCGCTCCTTCCCCCTTTGATTCCAGGTAAAGGACCCCCCACCATGACCTTCGCTATCCATATGGTTGACGTCTTCGGCACAGGCGCGCTTTCTGGCAATCCGCTGGCTGTCGTCACCGGTGCCGATGCGCTGGGCACACACGACATGCAGCGGCTGACGCAATGGCTCAACCTTTCTGAAACTGCATTTGTGTTCGCCCCCACGCATCCGGAGGCGGACTACCGGGTCAGAATATTCAGCTTGGACAGGGAAATGCCTTTTGCAGGGCACCCGACCCTCGGAAGCTGTCACGTATGGTTAGCCACCCACAGCCGCCTGGAAGACAAAGCGACGATCGTCCAGGAATGCGGTGCAGGGCTGGTCCAGATTCGGCGTGATCAAGGGCGGCTTGCATTCGCTGCGCCTCCGCTGATCCGCTCTGGCCCGCCAACCCCGGCGGAACTCGATGAAGCGCGGCAAGTGCTTGGAATTGAGGCCAGCGACATTCTGGACGCCGCCTGGATCGACAATGGTCCGGGATGGCTGGGGATCAGGTTGATGTCAGCGGAGAAAGTGCTGTCACTCGAACCCGTCACGCGATGGCACTCCCGCGTCGATATCGGCGTGATTGGCCCCCACACCCATGTGGGTGATGCTGGTTTCGAAGTTCGGGCCTTCTTCACAGACCATCTGGGAGCCATCGTCGAAGACCCGGTCACCGGAAGCCTCAATGCTTCGTTTGCGCAATGGCTGTTCGCAACCGGGATAGCCCATGGCGACTACATAGCCGCTCAAGGCCGGTGCCTGGGCCGACAAGGCCGCATTTACCTGGTCCGCGACGAAGTCAATCAGGTCTGGGTAGGCGGTGAAACACGCACCCATATCGAGGGGGCATTGCGTGGCCTTTAACAACATAGGATGAGTTCAAACATGCCGACAGCCCTACCGGGTGCAACCACCCCCAACCGCCCCTGCGATAGCGCCACACCATCCGCCTCGGCGATCAACACCTTGAAAATGCTGGTGCGCTACAAGCGTTGGGCGAATGGCCTGACTTTCAAGGATGTCCTGGAGCTACCCGAGGGTGAGGCCCTTCGCCAGAGGCCAACGCGATTTGGCAGCATGGTGCACACCCTGAACCATGTGTATGTGGTGGACGATATCTTCAGACACCATCTTCAAGGCAAGAAGCATGGCTACACTGCCCGCAATACCGAGCACACGCCCTCTGCTGACGATCTATGGAAAGCCGTGCAGGAAATGGATCGCTGGTATATCGATCTGGTCGACACATGGTCGAATGACGACCTTGCGAAAGTCGTCCATTTTGAATTCGTTGGCGGCGGGCAAGGGGCCATGACCTGTGAGCAAATCGTGCTCCATGTCGTCAACCACGGCACCTATCACCGCGGCTTTGTCGGCGACATGATGTACCAGGTGCCCTTTATGCCAACGGCCAACGATCTGCCCGTCTTCATCAGGGATCAATACTGCTGCGGACAATGAAATTTCCGAGGGTGACTGAGGTCAAACTTCAGTGAGAAAAATTCAAACCTCACGGAGAACCGACAGGTACACCGGCCAGCCCGCACGTGTAGGAAGTGTGAACGTCGGTTCTCAATTTGCATGCAGTGAGAAAATTTGCAAGATCAATGAGAACCTACAAATAGATCTAGGATCTCATTGATCCTACAAATTCGTGTCCTTGTAGATCAAGGACGCTTGCAGAATCAGTGAGATCGGTTGATCCAGTCATTCTCACACTCTTGCAAAGATCCTACGCACCTGGCCAGCTGGCAGAGCTCGTTCCGATGACGGTTTGCGACCCATAGCGGACCGCCAGCACATTCAAAACTGGAACTAAACTGGCGAAGTTTTCCTGTAGCTATCGAGGAACAAGGCTCATGCTTGAGCAAGCTGCATTGGAACGAACGCAACGCCATTCTTCTCTACGCGAGCACCAACCTCGCAGAATCCCATGCGCTCATAGAAAGGCACTGCAAAGGGCGTTGAATTGACAGTAGTCGGCGATGTAGCAGTGGGCCATTCATAAATATCCTTCACGCAAGACCAAAGCGCCCTCGCAACACCCCCTCTTTGGAATGGTTGTCCAACGAAGAGGTGGAATAAATGCGTTCCTTGACGAACAGCAACTACGCCCATCAACTGATTGCCAGCGAGGCCAACATAGTAGTCGAGCCCAGGAGTAGCGATGTTTCGAGCAATCCCTTCAGGCGCAAGCGAAAGTAAGAAGCTTTCTGCACCTGCACCGTCATCTCGCAACAGGAAGTGATGTGCTAGGGAAAGAATCAATGTACTGATGGTGGAAGCGTCATCTAGCGTCGCTTTCCGTATGCGCATGGATCTATCAGAAATTGTTGCGTTCATTGATGGGGGGCTGCTCTTGGCCGACTGACGACGGCCCGCAGCCGTTGACTGCCTACCTCAAACCGGACGTTCAAGGCGCAACCCCCAAAGGTCCTCTTAGTTGTGCTGCGCTAACAAGTAGCTGGACCCGGCTTCGGCCACAAGCTGACTTTCTAGCAACTACCATGCATCTTCTGCCCCTCAAGACCGACAATGACAAATTAATTGAGTGGCCCAAGCCCCACGGAATTGCCAAAACGATCACGGATGCGCAGGAATGGCTGGCCGCGCCCCATATCCGGCATATACGTGAACTGGTGCCAGTTCCACAAAACGCCATTGGGCTCGCCGCAGCTCATGTTCGAAGATTCGGATTGCGTGTTAGGCACGCAGTAGATTTTTCCATCGGCAGTGGCAATGCCGTCTCCTTGGACGCTGTCAAAGCGCGCAATCCTATGGGTGCGGCTAACATACCAATCGCCCCGCATGCGCTCCACAAAATTTTCAGGCGAATCAATTTGCAAACGGCGGATCTTGACAGGGGCCTCGCCAGGCAGCTGCAACTGGCCTTGCGTCCACCAGAGATGCAAGTCCGGTTCACTTTTTGAGCGTGGAGCGCTAAATTCCAGAACCGCAACTCCTGCATCTCCCTCCAACTGGGCAGACTGTGCAGCACCACCCAGGCTGCGGCCTCCACGGTATTGGCGCAGAGGAATGCTCGCCACGGACGTGCGACTGCCCATGCCTTTACTCTGGTAGCTAGCACTACCCATGTGGAAGGTAGGTTGGCCATCCGCTCGGTAGTTGAACAGTTGCAGGATGACGGTATTGCCCTGAATATCAAGCGCAATGCCACGGCCAGGTTTACCGGTAAGCTCGTCTTCCACTATCCAGGTGCCATTCATCGGCATTAATGTGTTGGATGTGACGGTTGCACTGCATGCGCCAGTAATGCATGCGCCGCCGGATCCAAAAGATACGGTTGAGTAGTTTTGCTGTTGCTGCGGGTGAAAGGTCGTAATTCCTTCCCGATAAGTGGAGTCATCCAAGATGGCTCCCTCATCAAAACCCATCACGGTCACTGCCTGTGGATTTTCCCCCGCAGTTCGCAGCACGCCATGAATATCGAATCCTGCAAATTGCAGCTCCAGGCTCTCCATCGAAGGAAGTTCGGATCGAAGTTTGGCCAGAGCGTCAACCGTGTTCGGTGTGCAATGGATGCGAACCTTGTCAGCAACTTCATTGCATTGAAATTTTCGAATGGGGACGAGCATGCCAGTGGTCGGCATTGGAACGTACCAATCGAGATGGATGGTACCAACTTCACTTCGCCACAGCCTCGCAGGTACGGTCCAGCTTGGATCACCTTGTGAATCCAAGCCAAACAAACGCAATGTACGGATGCCCATCTGCACGCGCGGATTGGTCACGCTGGGCTCGTTATCCACTAAAAGAAAGCGCTCTATCGCCAGCGCCTCCTCGCCTGGAAACTGGATCGTTCCTTTCACGCCGTTGGTGAAATGCACTGCTACCTGGCCTACTGATTTGTCCTCCACCGCATCCTGCATCGCACCACCAAGGCTGCGGCCATTTTTATAGCGCATTAACGGAGCCGTCACCCCATTGCCATCCATCTGCCCCGTGGCGGTATAAAAGGTCGCATCACCATTTTTTTCATAGCCAAACACCTGCATAAAGAAAGTGTTGGCCTGTACATCAATCGCCAAACCCCGGCCCGGTTTGCCATCCACTTCACTACTGACCACCCAGGTTCCGGATTGGGGTGTGAAATCGCGTGCAGCCCATCCCACCGTACAAGAAAGAGCCATTACCGAAGCAGATACGGCTGAGCGTAGCATTTGGACGTGATTGGTATTTTTCACTCTATCTCCTCTATGTGCGATCAGTATAGGAGATAGCTGTCTGTTGCTCAAAGTCTGCTTAGAGTCGATCGCTGGCCGATACGAAGGACCGCTAATGGGTACTCTCGGTTTGTCGCACTGCCCCATGAAGTCTGCCATACAGCGACAGACCGCTCCTATAGCCAGAAGCAGTCGCTAGCAGGAACACCTCCAAGGACTGCTGCTGGCCGAAAGCACCATGTTAGCTCCACCAGCCAGTCATCGGATCATCCTAGGTGGTGGAATTTCTCCACGTTCAGATCTCCGTCTGTTCAGAGATCTCAAGGGCATCGTCCACTTCAATACCAAGGTATCGGACAGTTGACTCCAGCTTCGAGTGTCCCAGCAGAAGCTGAACAGCTCGTAGGTTTTTCGTACGCCTGTATATCAAGGTCGCCTTTGTGCGTCGAATTGAATGAGTCCCATAGTCCGCTCGGTCCAACCCCAATTCGTCAACCCAATGACCTAGGATTCGCGCGTACTGCCTCGTCCCGAGATGAGGTGATTCGTGCAATCGGCTGGGGAAGAGGTAGTCATCTTGCCTTAGCTTTGCTTGTTTGATCCAAGCCTGCAACGCATCCCTGGCTGGCTGCGTGATTTCGAACTGCACCGGTCGCTGCGTTTTGTGCTGCATGACGATGGTTCGTGTTGCCATCTGGTCTCCGTGGCATACATCTCTTACTCTCAGCGCGACCAGGTCACATCCGCGCAGCTTGCTGTCCACACCTAGATTAAAAAGGGCTAGTTCTCGGACTCTTCCATCCATCTGAAGCCGAATTCTTAGAGTCCAGATGTCTTTGAGCTTAAATGGTGCTTTCTGCCCGACTATCTTGCCCTTGTTCCATGGTTCGCGTCGAGCGACATGACTGACGGCTTCCATGATGGTCTCCCATCGAGTTGAGGGGCATATAGCATGCGCTTAAGTAGTCTCCACGTTGGGATGATGTAATTGACCTATTCTGAAGAGCGGGCAGCGGAAGCAATCCGGACATGAGCTATTGGGCAGAAGCGGTCTTTTACCAACAACACTCAATCACATGACGACACTGATAATCCGCCCCGAAGTTCCAGAGGATGTTGCGGCCATTGAGACCGTCACAGCCGCAGCATTTCTCTATGCTCCGCACACTGACCACAACGAAGAGTTCATCCTCGCTGGGTTGCGCGATGCTGGAGTGCTTACCGTCTCATTGGTTGCCGAAATGGATGGATCCATCGTTGGAAATGTCGCGATGTCACCTGTTTCCATATCCGACGGCACAGAGGGATGGTTTGGGGTTGGCCCTGTTTCCGTCATTCCGAAGTTGCAGGGGCACGGGATCGGGTCTCAACTGATGCGCGCGGCGCTACAGAGGCTTTCCGAACAAGGTGCGTCTGGTTGCGTTGTCTTGGGTGACCCGTTGTATTACCAGCGATTAGGTTTTACGAAAGAAGCGAGCCTTGTGCTGCCAGACGTCCCTCACGAGTACTTCATGGCATTGTCCTTCACACAACAGCGACCAACCGGAACGGTTGCCTATCATCAGGCGTTCAGCTTGACACAGTGACTGACCGCTTCGGGTTGAGCATCAACAGTCATGCGCCGACACTTGGCGCTGCGGGTACGATGCCTCAATTCGGCCACGTCCGGACATTTGTGCCTCGTCTCTAAATTCGATGAAACCTCCTCTTTCCGTCAACGCCGCCCTTGATGAACTTGCGACCTTAGTAGGTCATGAGGTAGCGTTGCAGGGGAACCTACGCTTCGAGTTCGAAGGAACCGCCTTGGACCATTTCCCCAAGGCAGAACGTCGCAATGTGGCTGATGAGGGGCCGCTGGAGCCATCGAGCGTTTGGCTGAGCGTTGGGACAGGCGCATTGCAGTTCAATGAAGAACAGCTTCGGCGATGGCATGGTAAGCGAGTCTTAGTGCTCGGGACCTTGCTCGGTCCCAATGAGAAGCTTGGAGGGTGCGGCCATTTCTCGGCGTTTCCTGCTGAGATTCTGGCTAGGTCTATCGAGCGGCTTTAGTCGCCCAGAAGCATTCGGTCAACGAGATAGCTCCATTCAGTCAAAGATGCCATGCTCGATCTATATGTCTCAAAGCCCATTTCACTGCATGCCCGATACATTCGTTTTGACAGTACCCATCGAGCTACCTGGGTTGGTTGTCAAGATGCTAGAAACCCCTTTCGGTACATCAGATGAGCCATTGGTTTTCTTTAAAGGCACGTTGATCGGGGCCATTCACTCACCAATTCCACCGGGCAGATTGGATATCTCTCTGCTCCCGCGACTTGATTCCCGCCGCATCTATCCATGGCCTACCGAACAAGAGTTCAGGTCTGCTGTCGGTTCGCCGTGAGTTTTGAATTTTTCTCACTGAGTTTTGAACTCGGGGCGCATTGAGCTCAGGCCGAGGGGTGCCGAGACGGCTTCCAGCCCATCGCCGGCCCGAGAGGCTGCTGTTGCGCCTGGTCAATTCGACGGTAGGATGGCGGTTATCGGCCAGTAGCAGACATTGGTGAAAGCGACTCCCAAGCATAGATAACATTGCTATTTAAGTACTCTGACCCTCTTCATGAAAAGCAGAATTTCAACTCAGTTTTGTGACTTGTATTTGGATGACGAGCTGAAACGTGTGCAACAATTTTTTGAGCTCGGTAAAGCCTTGGAGTTGCTTGCATGCAGCGCTTTAGACCAGGAATCAAGCATTCCAGATTGCCCAACATGTGAGATTTGGAGTAAAGGGTTTTGGGTTGTTCAGCAATTTACTAAAATCCCTCCCAACCCCCTTTCTTTCGATTTTACAGACGGGCTACAAGGTCTATATGACTTAGACGGTGGCTCAGCGAGGCTTTCCTTAGATGCAGGGATAGTGGTATTTTTTCAGGCCTGAATGGGTATAGATTCGGACAGAGGCCATAAGGGGGCGCCAAGCAGCTGCGAAGTGCCAGTGTTTGTCGCCGCTGAACAGAGTCTGGTCAGGAAATTCTTCAAATTACTTGAGTTATATGGGTTATCTGGACGCCACTGAAGCGTGCGCACATTTTTTCCGATTTTAATTGATGTAATAATGGATTTTCCAATTATTCTTTGCGATAATTTTTTTCCAGCTCAAGCATTTTTCAATTCGATGAAAGATCGAGATTTTATTTCGACATTGGAGGGTTTTGCAAAAGGAGTTGGCAGAGGGTTTGATGATGCCGTTTGCGAATTTCCTGGCGAACTTTCATTCGAAGATCAGCCTTTTAAAGGAGTTAAATTTTATCTCTTTGAGGAAGAAGTTATTTTACATAAATTGGATTTTTTAAAAATTCTTGAAGAAGCTTGCCTAACTTATATAGCTAGGCATTCAAACGATAGAGTTCGCGTTGAAGAACTCCTTGGCGCGGTTAAAGCAAGAAATGACATATTTAATGTTGTAGACAGTTAATGTGATGTGCTGATCGCTGAATATCAAGATGCACTTGTTGCAAAAATCACCTTCGCAGGTGCGGTAGGCTCGGGTGATGAGTGAGAAGAACTGGGGCGGCGCAAGTACCGCACCAGAGACTGGAAGGCTTACAATGAAGCGCTGAAAGCCAGAGGCGACCTGACCATCTGGCTGGACAAGAGGGTGCAGTTGTCGGTTCTCGGTGAGTTTTGAATTTTTCTCACTGAAGTTTGAAGTCGGGGCGCTTAGAGCTCAGCCCTAGGGGGCCGGGGCGGCTTCCACCCTCTCGCCGGCCCGTGGGACTGCTGGTGCGCTTGGTCAATTCGAAGGTAGGATGGCGGCTATCGGCCACAAGTTGCCGCACGCGACCGGCCGCTTCACGGCAGTCCAGCGTGCACTATGGCCATACCGCGTCTAAGCCGGCATCGGCCAAGAAGCATTCAATCTTGCGAATGTCCGCCTCGTACTCTTGCTTGCTGCGCGCATCGCGGGAACGGAAAGCCATAGCGACGTGTCGTAGCCGAGGGAAATTCGAGCCTTTATCGTGAGTAGATCGCGTCCACACTTGTAGATGGAGGGACGGCCTCCGTCGGCAAGCAGGCGACTAACGATCTCTCTGTAGGCTTCATCGACGACCCTCGCCATGCTTCCGCCCAATGGCTGAAAAGAGACCAAAACCGCGCTGCCGGGCGGGAGTTGTGCTGTGACTGCTGCGAAAGTCCGCCATATGGCGAACGCCCGCCGCAATGCCACCATCCAGGCCGTGCGCCTTGATCGCTTTCGATGCTGCGCTGCTGACTCGGGCGGTAAGCTGGACGTCCGCAACTTTCGGACGTTCTGCACCAAGTCGCTTTGCTCCATGGGACTGAGCAGCCATGTTGTTCTCCCAGTGCCTGGGCCCATCCAAGCTCAGGTGCAAGTACACTTGATAGATGACTCGTTTTTCAAGCAGCGTTCGTATTGCCTCGAGTTGCGCGCGGTTGAGTGGCCCTTATCCTCTATGGGCCATGCCGAACAGCCGCGCGTCACGGCCCTTCAACAGGTCGAAGGTAGGGCACAACTCCGTTAAAGTAGCCAATCAACATGCCGACGAGACGATGAAGGTTTTTCGCCTGAATGGGATATGGAGCCCAAGGGAAATGAACGCTAGTGCCTGTCTGTCGCATCTGTACTGCCGCAAGGTGTCAGCTAAGGGCGCACGATGATCCAAGAAACGATACCCCCCGCAGACGAGGAGATCGAAGGCATCGCTGCTGACGAAGACGCGTCTTGGGGTGACTACCCGATCGATACGGTCCTGATACGAAACGAGAACCGTACGGTTCACGATGTCCTTCGTCGCATTGAGAAGGGCTCGTTCGTCATGGACCCCGAGTTCCAGCGGGACTTCATCTGGCACGACGACAAGCAGAGCAAGCTGATCGAATCCGTGCTCATGCGGATTCCGCTGCCGGTCTTCTATCTCGCGGAGAACGCCCTAGGGCAAATGATCGTTGTTGACGGGCTACAACGGCTGTCTACGTTTCAGCGCTTCCTGAGCAATCAACTTCGATTGAAGCTTCCGGATCAGAAGGAACTTAACAAGAAGCGGTTCCAAGACCTGTCACCGAAGCTTCAGAACCGAATCGAGGACTGCAACCTAATCCTCTACGTTATCGATGCAAAGGTGCCTGCAAAGGCGCTCCTTGACATCTTCGAGCGCGTCAACAGCGGCGTTCCATTGACCCGCCAGCAGATGCGCAATTGCCTCTACACGGGTCCCGCAACGCAGTTCTTGAGGGCAGAAGCAAAGACGCCATTATTTCTGGAAGCGACCGGCGGTAGCCTCAAATCCGAGACCATGCGCGACCGCGAGTTGATCAATCGATTCTGTGCGTTCCAGCTGCTGTCGTTGGAGAACTATAGGGGGGACATGGACCTGTTCTTGGCTCAAGCGCTGCAGCATATGAACGATTCTCCCCCCAAGATGCTCGATCAGCTCTCCGCGCAATTTCGAACAAGCCTGAAGAACAACATCCATGTCTTTGGAAAGCACGCCTTTCGGAAGCACACCAACAAGGAACAGCCCAGAAGCGTCTTCAATGCCTCGCTCTGGGATGTGATGACAACTGGCTTCGCTCGTTACCCAGAGCACATCGTCGAGGCTCGCGCCGGCGAACTGCTTGAGGCCTTTTATCCACTGCTTGACGATGGTCAGTTCGTGGAGGCGATCACTCTGGGGACCAACCAAGTGAATCGAGTTGCGAAGCGCTTTGCGATGGTCACTGACATGTTGAGTGAGGTGCTCGGTGATTAAGAGAATTGATCTGACCTTCTTCAAGTGCTTCGAGGTCCTGAAGCTGCCCACTGCGGACTTGACACTCCTGTCGGGCGGCAATGCATCGGGCAAGTCCTCCGTTCTTCAGGCGCTGGCACTGTTGCACCAAACGATGCGCGAGCACGAATGGTCGTCACGCCTCATGTTGAACGGCGATGCCGTCAGGCTCGGGACGGTCGCTGATGTTGTGGACAAGGTCAATGGCCGTCGCACCTCCGAGATTGGCATTCAAGACGAACACAGCTACTACCACTGGGTGTTTTCGGGTGAGCGATCTGACATGTCCATGGCTGTTGAGAGCGTCGAGATAGGCCTTGCAAGGACAGACAACCCTGAGATCCTGCAGTATCTGCTTCCACACCGAGTCGGGCGCGCGCCAGACTCGCTCTCATCTCGCCTGAAGGGCCTCACTTATGTCACCGCCGAGCGCATCGGGCCTAGGGAGTTCTATGTGTTGGCCGATCCCCAGTCTGCGCCCGTCGTAGGGCCGGCCGGCGAGCATGCGGTGTGCGTGCTTCACCTCGGACGAGATGCTGCTGTCAGCGCAGAGTTGGCCTTGGACGATGTGCCACCAACTCGGCTTCGCCAAGTTGAAGCAAGGATGCGGACCTTCTTTCCAGGCTGCGGCCTTGCCGTCCAACAGGTTCCCAATGCAAACGCCGTCACACTTGGTCTGCGAACCTCGGACGATACTGATTTCCATCGTCCGATCCATGTGGGATTTGGCATCACCCAAGTCCTTCCGATCGTTGTTGCTGCGCTCTCAGCGTCGAAAGGGGATCTGCTGCTGATCGAGAATCCGGAGGTGCACTTGCACCCGTCTGGGCAAGCGCAGATGGGCCAGTTCTTGGGTGACGTGGCCCGCAGTGGGGTTCAGTTGATCATTGAGACCCACAGTGACCATGTTCTCAATGGCATCCGGCGTGCGGTGAAGGGCGGGCGACTGACCCCGGACCAAGTCGCGCTTCACTTCTTCCGTCCGCGATCCGATCAAGGAGCCCAGGTACTTTCGCCGCAGATCGACAGAAGCGGCGGAATCGACACCTGGCCGGACGGATTCTTCGATCAGTTCGATAAGGACTCGTCACACTTCGCTGGCTGGGGTCAGTGAAGTGGATTTGCTTCTAAACGAATTGTCCTTTCACGGGCAGTTTCAGGACATTCCCGCTTTCAAGGCTGCGATTGATCGGGTGATGTTGCTTCGACAACTGGCAAGGCGCTTCGGAAGAGAAATTCATTGCCACCGAAGTTTGGCGAACGCGCAAGTGACCCACGCTCAGACATTGCAGCAAGTCGTGCAGGCGTTCGAGATGGACGAGAGACGGGCGCTGATGCAGTGGTTTGCTCGCCAAGGCCCGTACTGGGAAGATGTGCGGCTTCACTCCACGGACGACTATCTGGAATACAAAGGAGAGCCGGTCACAGATACAGCTCTTGGAGAAGCTGCCTTTGGCGTCGTTCACGGCCAAGAGCGAAGGCTTACAAGCTTGACACCATCGGCTTTTGAGCTGTCACCTCTGCCTGTGACATGGACAACTGACGATGGGCTGGCGAGCACCGTAGACGTGCACAACCACTGGACCGTCCAGGAACTAGAAGCAGTGCTCCAGGCTGCACCCCCGGCAATCGACTCCTGGGACCAACTGGCGGCTATTTGCCGTGGCCAATGCGATGCACTCACGTTCTCAGAAGACTGTTTCGCCGCGCTTCGAGGCCACCCGTTCGTTGACGGCGCGGCCCGGCATGTGCTGGTGCTGCTCGATGTGCTGCATCGATTCTCTCGATGTTTCGACGGTGCCGGTCAGAGGACACCTGAAGGGCAGCGCCTGTATCAAGACCACTTCACAGGTGGCAAAGCATGGTTCTCTGACTCTTCAGACGCCGAGAAGGAAGACTTCAGGAGTGACCTGACATTCAAGCATCCGACTGCCCAAGGCGAGACTCTCTTTTGCACGTGGCATGGGAAGGTCAAGACACCTCAGATCAGGATCCATTTCTCATGGCCAGTTAGAGCAAACGAGCCACTGTACGTGGTGTATGTCGGACCCAAAATCACAAAGCGGTAGAACGATGCTTCCAAGCGACCCCACGCCAGGTAGTGAACTGGTGGGTCAGCCACGCTATCTACTTTGGCGTGGCCGGGCCCGATGTTTTTCGGATCGGAAATAGCTGGGCACGGTAATCGGCAATCAAGGGGCTGATCGCGTGCAGGCCCACCGTCCGATCCCAGGCGAGCCAACTGAGATCGCGAAGTTCTGCTTGGGGTCGATAGCGCCTATTCATGCACAGCGATAGCGGACATCTAGCAGTCACTTGGATGGCCCTGATGGCCAGCGTCTGCTGCTACCGTGAAAGCCGTCACAGCTTCGGCTTGAACATTCGCGCGCGGATGACCGCTATGCGGTGGTGAGCGCCCCCCCGCGATGAAGCCATGGGTGGCAGCAACCGCTGCATATCTGTCATTCACCGGCAAGCATTAGCCAACTTCGCCCCACAGCGTTCATCAGATATTTATGCCTGTCGCACCAGAGGAACAACCTCCGCGCCAAAACGCAGCCGGTCAAGGTAGTTAGCCCACGCCTGTACTTGGTCAAACCGCTTTTTCAGATACTGAGTCCGGTTATAGCTGCGCCCATTGGAGTCTTTGACCGCGTGAGCCAAATTGGCTTCGATAGCCAAAGGATCAAGATCTAACTGGTCAACCAACATCGTCCGCGCACTGGCTCGAAAGCCATGCCATGACTGCTCAGTTCCGAACCCTAGCGAATACAGAGCACTTCGAACAGAGTTATCGGACATCGGCCTTTCATGATCACGCTGCCCTGGGAATACATAGGTGCCACGCCCCGTCAGCGCTTGCAAGTTTCGCAACAGCTCTACAGCCTGCGTCGGTAGCGGAACCACATGTGGCTCTCCCTGTTCCTTTTCTACCTTCGTGCGCTTCATTTTCATGCTGGGAATTGTCCAAAGCGCGGCATCAAGGTCCACTTCTGCCCATTCCATCGTGCGGAGGTTTCCTGGACGTTGGTATAGCAAAGGTGCCAGCAAAAGCGCCGTTCGCACGGTGTGACTGCCTTTGTAGACATGCATTGCACGCAGCAATTCACCAAACCGCTTTGGCTCAACAATTGCAGGGAAATTTGTTCCCCGGTACGGCGTCAGTCGGTTCTTCAATCCGACGGTGATATCGCGCTGGGTGTTCCCCGCTGTGGGCAACCAGTAGCGCCAAATCTGACGGCACAGCATCAATGCACGATCTGCTGTTTCCAAGGCCCCCCGCTCTTCAATTTTTTGCAGTGTCGCAAGCAGCTCCATTGGCTCAATGCTGGCCATTTGCCGATCACCAATCCAGGGGAAGAGATCACGCTCCAATTGACGCTTCGTACGCCCTGCGTGGGTTTCACTCCATTGATCAACCTGCCTGCCATGCCATTCGAGGGCAATGGCCTGAAAGGTATCTCCACCACTTCGGGAGCCCTTCAGTTTTTCAAGCTTGCGTTCTTGAACAGGATCAATGCCATCTGCCTTTTTCAACTTGGCGATATCGCGAGCCTTGCGCGCATCAGCCAGGCTCTGAGCAGGATAGCTCCCCAGCGCCATCCGCCCCTCCTTGCCATCAAAGTACGTTTTCCAGAACCAGCGCTTGGAACCCGATGGACTGACCTCAAGGTACAGGCCAAGCGAATCGGTGAAGCGCGCTCGCTTCTTATCTGGTGGGCAGGTAGCGTTTTTGCATTGCTTATCGGTCAACATGTCCAAGGCTCCAAACGGGGAACAGACGAACCGGGGAACAATCCCCGTTACGCACACTTTACAGGTATTTGTTCCCCGATACGTTCCCCGGTCAGCGCTTGGCTGCCATGGGACACCATTGGACTAGATTAGACCGCAAGCCATTGATTCAATAAAGAAAAAAGGCGCTCACTGGATTTCAGTGAACGCCTTTGGACAGTATGGTGGTGGAGCTGGCGGGAATTGAACCCGCGTCCGTCAGCCTTCGTCGAGCAGATCTACATGTTTAGTGTTCTGGTTTGAATCTCGCCTGCAAAGCCGCGCAGACACACGCTGCATTGCAAGCCAGTACCCTTAGATCTTGCCATCTACCAAGGTACCCGGTAGACGGCCAGCTGATGTAAATTCCCTTGCAGCCGGGAGGTATTGCTACCCCCTTGCCCAGCCCATCAACATACTGTTGCAAGGCTCACCGGATTTAAGCGGCGAGTGCGAAACGTTCGTCGTTTGCAGTTAGTTTTTTGAACGGAGATTTACGAGCGTCATTCAAGCTCGACATGCACCACACCGATCCCGAACCCACGTCGAAACCAGGACAGCCCCATAGCATCTATTTTAGGCCAGATTCAGCCGTTTCAAGAGCTCGTGTGGAGAATTGATGACATCATCGGCTTCCCAGTGCGCGACCGACTGCTTTTCACCCAGGTAGCCGTAGACAGCGGCGACCGTGTGCATGCCAGCGGCCTTGCCGGCGATGATGTCACGCTCGTCATCGCCCACATAGACGCAGTCCTGCGGATCGACGCCGATGCGGCGTGCTGCTTCAAAGAGCGGCTCGGGGTGGGGCTTGGCATGCGGTGTGGTATCGCCACTCACGACGGCACCGGCGCTGGCGAACAAGGCCATCTGGCGCGACAACGGCTCGGTAAAGCGCTTGGACTTGTTGGTCACTACGCCCCAGTGCAGCTGGCGCGCCACAATGCTGGCCAGCATGTCGGACACGCCATCGAACACGGTGGTGTCCTGCGTCATGCGGCGCTCGTAGTTCTGGAAGAACTCCTCGCGCATGGTGGGGAACTCGGCATCCTCGGGCTGCATGCCAAAGGCCACGCGCAGCATGCCGCGCGCGCCCGATCCGGCATACGGCCGGTAATCGGCCATCGGCAAGGATGGCATGCCCCGTGCCACCCGCATCTGGTCCGCAGCAGCACCCAGATCCGGGGCGCTGTCAATCAGGGTTCCGTCCAGGTCGAACAGAATGGCGCGTATCGATCTTTGCATCAGCCGGGCTTTCGGGTTGCGATCATGTAGTTGACGCTGGTGTCTTCGTTGAGCCAGTAGCGCTGCGTCAAGGGATTGAACTGCAGGCCCGTGCTGTGCTCCTGCACCAGGCCGGCGCTGCGGCAGTAGTGGGCCAGCTCCGAGGGACGGATGAACTTGGCAAACTCATGCGTGCCCTTGGGCAGCATCTGCAAGATGTATTCTGCACCCACAATCGCCAGCGCAAAGGCCTTGGCATTGCGGTTGATCGTCGAGAAAAACACCCATCCACCAGGCTTGACCAGGTCATGGCAGGCCTGAACCACCGATGCGGGGTCGGGCACGTGCTCGAGCATCTCCATGCAGGTGACGGTATCAAAGCTCTGGGGCTGCAGCTGTGCCAGTGTCTCGACAGCGATTTCCTGGTAGGTGATACTGGGGGTTTGCGCCTCCAGCGCATGGAGCTGGGCCACACGCAGCGCCTTGGTGGCCAGATCGATGCCGGTCACGGTGGCGCCCTTGCGCGCCATTGAGTCGCTCAAAATGCCACCGCCGCAGCCCACATCCAGCACCTTCTGGCCATTCAAGGGACTGATGGCATTGATCCAGTCCAATCGCAGTGGATTGATCTGGTGCAAGGGTTTGAAGTCACTGTCCGGATCCCACCAGTGCATGGCGAGCTCGGAAAACTTGGCCAATTCGGCCGGATCGGCATTCACAGTCTGGTTCATGGCCTGATTGTCCACCATCTGCAGGCGCATTCAGGCATAAAAAAAGCCCCACGAATGGGGCTTTTTTGCGCGGGGGCAGAAGAATTACTTCTGGGTGCCCACCACTTCGATTTCCACGCGACGGTTCTTGGCGCGGCCAGCTGCAGTCTTGTTGTCTGCCACTGGTTGCTTTTCGCCCTTGCCTTCGGTGTACACGCGGCTCTTGTCGATGCCCTTGGACACCAGGTAAGCCTTCACAGCTTCAGCGCGACGCACGGACAGCTTTTGGTTGTAAGCATCGGAGCCGATGGAGTCGGTGTGACCCACAGCGATGATCACTTCCAGGTTGATGTTCTTCACCTTGGAAGCCACATCGTCCAGCTTAGCCTTGCCTTCTGGCTTCAGCACCGACTTGTCGAAGTCGAAGAATGCGTCAGCAGCATAGGTGACCTTTTGGGTCTGGGCCACTGGAGGAGCCACTGGAGCAGGTGCAGGAGCAGCTGGAGTAGCAGCAGGCGCAGGTGCTGGTGCAGGAGCAGCCTTCACCAGGGCACCGTCACAGCCTTCAGCAGCGGTAGCAGGGGTCCAGTTAGCATCGCGCCAGCACAGTTCGTTGGTACCGTTCTTCCAGACCAACTCACCGCTGCCGTTTTGCCAGTTGTCAACTACATTGCCGCCGTCAGCAGCCTTAATTTGTGCTCCAGCGGCGGTTGCAAGCGCTGCAGAGGCAAACAACATCGCCACTTTGTTCAGTTTCTTCATGGTTCTCCTCTTGGGGAAAAAGCCGCAGCCGCGCTGCGAATCAAGACGTCGTCAGTGACCATCACCAAAAACGTTCTTACTTATTGTGCCATAGGCGTACCGGATCGCCATAGTTATCTGTAGCGCCAACGGTAAGACAAAAGCGCATTGGGCCTAGAATGTTGCCCACATGCAACATCAGCTTGCGCCTAAAATGCCTCTTGTACTTCGCCACCTATGCCAGCACTATGACCCAGTTTGCTAAAGAAACATTGCCGATCAGCCTGGAAGAGGAAATGCGCCGCAGCTACCTCGATTACGCGATGAGCGTGATCGTCGGCCGCGCCCTCCCAGATGCCCGCGACGGCATGAAACCGGTGCACCGCCGGGTTCTGTATGCGATGCATGAGCTGAACAATGATTGGAACCGCCCTTATAAGAAGAGTGCGCGTATCGTGGGTGACGTGATTGGTAAGTACCACCCGCACGGTGACAGCGCCGTCTACGACACTATCGTGCGCATGGCCCAGGATTTTTCCCTGCGCCATATGCTGGTCGATGGCCAGGGCAACTTCGGCTCGGTGGACGGCGACAGTGCTGCGGCCATGCGTTATACCGAAATCCGCCTGTCCAAGATCGCCCACGAAATGCTGGCCGATATCGACAAGGAAACCGTGGACTTCGGCCCCAACTACGACGGCTCCGAAAGCGAGCCGCTGGTGCTGCCCGCGCGCGTTCCCAATCTGCTGATCAATGGATCGGCCGGTATTGCGGTGGGTATGGCCACCAATATTCCTCCACACAACTTGAATGAAGTGGTGGATGCCTGCCTGCACCTGCTGCACCATCCCGACGCGACGGTCGATGACCTGATGGAGATCGTGCCTGCGCCCGATTTCCCCACCGCCGGCATCATCTACGGCATCAATGGCGTCAAGGAAGGCTACCGCACCGGCCGCGGCAAGGTGGTGATGCGCGCCAGGGTGCACTTCGAAGACATCGACAAGGGCCAGCGCCAGTCGATCATCGTCGACGAGCTGCCCTATCAGGTCAACAAGAAGACCTTGCAGGAGCGCATGGCCGAGCTGGTGCACGAGAAGAAGATCGAAGGCATCAGCCACATCCAGGATGAATCGGACAAGTCCGGCATGCGCCTGGTGATCGAGCTCAAGCGCGGCGAAGTGCCCGAGGTGGTGCTCAACAACCTGTACAAGCAGACCCAGTTGCAGGACACCTTTGGCATGAACATGGTGGCCCTGATCAATGGCCAGCCCAAGCTGTGCAACCTGAAGGACCTGATCAAGGTCTTCCTGGAGCACCGCCGCGAAGTAGTCACGCGCCGCACCGTGTATGAGCTGCGCAAGGCACGCGACCGCGGCCATGTGCTCGAAGGCCTGGCCGTGGCGCTGGCCAACATCGATGACTTCATCGCCATCATCCGCAACGCCCCCACCCCGCCGGTGGCCAAGGCCGAGCTGATGGCCAAGAGCTGGGACAGCAAGCTGGTGCGCGAGATGCTCACCCGCACGCGCACCGATGGCGGCGTCATCAATGCCGACGACTACCGCCCCGAAGGTCTGGAAGTGGAATTCGGCATGCAGCAGGACGGCCTCTACCGCCTGTCCGAAACGCAAGCACAGGAAATCCTGCAGATGCGTCTGCAGCGCCTGACCGGCCTGGAACAGGACAAGATCGTTGCCGAGTACAAGGACATCATGGCAGTCATCGAAGACCTGCTGGACATCCTGGCCAAGCCCGAGCGCGTCTCGACCATCATCGGCGAAGAGCTGGTGGCCCTGAAGACCGAGTTCGGCCAGACCAAGCTGGGCGCACGCCGCAGCCAGGTCGAGTACAGCGCGCAGGACCTGTCCACCGAAGACCTGATCACCCCGACCGACATGGTGGTGACCCTGTCGCACACCGGCTATATCAAGAGCCAGCCGCTGAGCGAATACCGCTCGCAAAAGCGCGGCGGGCGCGGCAAGCAGGCGACAGCCACCAAGGAAGACGACTGGATCGACCAGCTCTTCATTGCGAACACGCACGACTACCTGCTGTGCTTCTCCAACCGGGGCCGCCTGTACTGGCTCAAGGTCTGGGAAGTGCCTGCCGGCTCGCGCGGCTCGCGTGGCCGCCCCATCGTCAACATGTTCCCGCTGCAGGACGATGAGAAGATCAACGTGGTGCTGCCGCTCACCGGCGAATACCGCAGCTTCCCGGCCGATCACTACGTCTTCATGGCCACCCGCATGGGCACCGTCAAGAAGACCTCGCTGGACGAATTCAGCAACCCGCGCAAGGCCGGCATCATCGCCGTGGGCCTGGACGATGGCGACGTGCTGATTGGCGCGGCACTGACCGAAGGCCGCCACGATGTGATGCTGTTCAGCGATGGCGGCAAGGCCGTGCGCTTCGATGAAAACGATGTGCGCCCCATGGGCCGCAATGCGCGCGGCGTGCGCGGCATGAACATCGACGACAGCCAGAACCTGATCGCCATGTTGGTGGCCGAGCAGCACCCGGCCGAAGTCGAAGCGCGCAAGGCCAAGGACGCGCTGGACAACCTGCAGATCCGCGACAAGGAGCTGCAGGACGCCCAGGCACCGGCGGCTGATATTGACGCGGTGCGCAAGCAGATCGACGAGGCCCGCGCCGCGCTGGAAGCGGCCGACCTGGCCGCCATTGCGGCGCTGGGCGAGCTGCCACGCGAGACGCTGCACAGCGTGCTGACCGCCACCGAAAACGGCTACGGCAAGCGTACCTCGATCGTCGAGTACACCCGCCACGGCCGTGGCACCAAGGGCATGATCGCGATCCAGCAGTCGGAGCGCAACGGCAAGGTCGTGGCCGCCACCCTGGTGAGCCCGGATGACCAGATCATGCTGATCACCGACACCGGCGTGCTGGTGCGCACCCGGGTGGCCGAGATCCGCGAGATGGGCCGCGCCACACAGGGCGTGACCTTGATCAGCCTGGATGCAGGCGCCAAGCTGAGCGGCCTGCAGCGCATTGTCGAGAACGATGCGCAGGCAGACGAGCTCGCCGATGCGGCCGATGGCGCCGAGGCGGCAGACGGCGACGACGCCCCAAGCCCGGCAGACGGCTCCTAAGCCTGCACAGAAAAAGCCATGTTGCGACATGGCTTTTTCCTGCACTCTTATGCTCTCTTTTTCATAGCTATCACCGCTCGCTGTGCGAGCCAACAAGGCCTTCCATGCAACGCCCCTATAACTTCTCGGCCGGTCCGGCCGCCATCCCTGAAGACGTGCTGCAGCAAGCAGCCAGCGAGATGCTGGACTGGCGCGGCAGCGGCATGAGCGTGATGGAGATGAGCCACCGCGGCAAGGAGTTCATCTCGATCTGCGAGAAGGCCGAAGCCGATTTCCGCCAGCTGCTGGCCGTGCCGCAGAACTTCCACATCCTGTTCATGCAAGGCGGTGGCCTGGCCGAGAACGCCATCGTGCCGCTCAACCTGTCGCAAGGCGGCGCCGTCGATTTTGTCGTCACCGGCAGCTGGAGCCAGAAGTCGACCAAGGAAGCGGCCAAGTTCTGCAACGCCGCAGTCGCCGCCACCGACGAAGCCCAGGGCTTTACCCATATCCCCGATCCCGCCAGTTGGAAGCTGCGCAGCGATGCGCGCTATGTGCATATCTGCAGCAACGAGACCATCAATGGCGTGGAGTTCCAGCAGCTGCCCGATCTGGCTAGCCTGGGCTGCCAGGCGCCGCTGGTGATCGATTTCTCGTCGCATGTGGCATCGCGCAGCGTGGACTGGAGCCGCGTGGGCCTGGCCTTTGGCGGCGCACAAAAGAACCTGGGCCCCGCCGGCCTGACCCTGGTCGTCGTGCGCGAGGACCTGCTCGGCCACGCGATGGCTATGTGCCCCAGCGCTTTCAACTACCGCCTGGTCGCCGACAACCAGTCGATGTACAACACGCCCCCCACCTGGGGCATCTACATCGCCGGGCTGACCTTTGAATGGATCTTGCGCCAGCAAGAAGGCGCTGCCAGCGGCGTTGCCGCGCTCGAAGCACGCAACAGCGCCAAGGCCGAGCTGCTCTACCAGGCCATCGATGGCTCGCAGCTCTATGAGAACCGCGTGGCGCGCGACTGCCGCTCACGCATGAATGTGCCCTTCTTCCTCAAGGACGAATCGCGCAACCAGGCATTTCTGGATGGCGCCAAGGCGCGCGGTCTGCTGCAGCTCAAGGGCCACAAGTCGGTGGGCGGCATGCGTGCCAGCATCTACAACGCCATGCCACTGGCAGGCGTGCAGGCGCTGGTGGACTATATGCAAAGTTTTGAAAAACAGGGCTGATCAGCAACGCCCCGGTTTTGCCCGGGAAACACTCTTACGTTATTCTTACTGGTTGGCAGCCTCCCCGGGAGCTGCCCGCATCGCACACCCAGGCCACCATGAGCACTTCACCCCAAGCGTCCCCCGAACTCGCCGCACTGCGTGTCCAGATTGACAATCTCGACACGCAGCTGCTGACCTTGCTGAACCAGCGCGCCCTGGTTGCCGAACGGGTGGGCGAGCTGAAAAAACGCGAAGGCACGCCCTTCTTCCGCCCGGACCGGGTCGCCCAGGTCATCCAGAAGATCGAAAACGCCAACCCTGGCCCCTTGAAGGCCGCCCATGTCTCGGCCATCTGGCGCGAGATCATGTCCGCCTGCCTGGCGCTGGAATCGCCCCAGCGCGTCGCCATCCTGGGCCCGGCCGGCACCTTCTGCGAAGAGGCAGCCATCCAGTACTTTGGCGGCGCTGCCGACATCAAGTACTGCAACAGTTTTGAAGAGGTTTTCCACTCCACTGCTGCGGGCAGTGCCCAGTTTGGCGTGGTCGGCGTGGAGAACTCGAACGAAGGCGTGGTCACGCGTTCGCTGGACATGTTCCTGCACACGCCCTGCCACGTGGTGGGCGAAGTGAGCCTGCTGATCCGCCACAACCTGATGCGCACGACCAACTCGCTCGAAGGCATCGAGGTCGTGGCCGCGCATCCCCAGGCGCTGGCCCAGTGCCAGGGCTGGCTGTCCAAGCACCTGCCCCATGCCGAGCGCCGCCCGGTCGAGAGCAATGCCGAAGGCGCGCGCCTGGCGGCCCTGCACCCGAACATGGCCGGCATCGCCGGCGAGCGTGCGGCCCAGCAGTACGGCCTGCACATCATCAGCCACGCCATCCAGGACGATGCCTACAACCGCACGCGCTTTGCCATCATCTGCCTGCCCCACACGCTGGCCACGCCCGAGCCCAGTGGCAAGGACTGCACCAGCCTGGTCGTCTCGGTGCCCAACCGGCCCGGTGCCGTGCATGAGCTGCTGATGCCGCTGAGCAAGCATGGCGTGTCGATGACGCGCTTCGAATCCCGCCCGGCCCGCACCGGCCAGTGGGAATACTATTTCTATATTGATCTGGACGGCCACCCGTCGCAGCCCCATGTGGCCAAGGCGCTGGATGAGCTGCGCGCGCTGTGTGCGTTCTACAAGGTGCTCGGCGCCTACCCTGTCGGGAGTTGAATCGGTGAAAAAGTTTGAACATATGGCGCTGATCGGCTGCGGGCTGATGGGCGGCTCATTTGCCCTTGCAGCCAAACGGGCGGGGCTGGTCAAACGCATTGTCGGCTACAGCAAGTCGCCATCCACCACCAGCCGCGCGCGCCAGATGGGCGTCATCGACGAGGAAGCCAGCTCGGCCCTGCAGGCCGTCTCGGGCGCCGATCTGGTGCTGCTGGCCATCCCGGTCGCTTCGACCGAGTCGACCCTGGCCAACATCAAGCACCTGATCAACCCCGACACCCTGGTGATGGATGTGGGCTCGACCAAGATGGATGTGGTGGCTGCCGCGCGCCGTGCGCTGCGCGACCGCTTTGGCTGCTTTGTGCCGGCCCACCCGATCACCGGCAAGGAAGTCTTTGGTGTGGACCATGCCGACGTCAACCTCTACCGCGATGCCCAGGTGGTGCTTACCCCGACTGAGCTGACCAAGGTCGCCCAGCTGCGCCAGGCCGAGGCCATCTGGAAGGCCATTGGCACCCATGTGACCAGCATGGCGCCCGAGCAGCACGATGCCGCGCTGGCCGCCAGCAGCCACGCACCACACTTGGTGGCCATGGCCTATATGAACTCGCTGCTGTCGCAAGACGGCGCGCACCGCATGCTGTCGCTCGCCGGCCCCGGCTTTCGTGATTTCACCCGCATCGCCGCCGCCGAGCCGCAGATGTGGCGCGATATCTTCCTGGCCAACCGCAGCGAGATCCTCAAGCAGATCCAGTCGCTGCAGCACATGCTGGGCAGCTACGAGGCCGCGTTGCTGAGCGACGACCAGCCCGCGCTCGAGCATCTGCTGCGCGAGGCCAGCAGCACCCGCGCGCAGTGGAAGCAGGGCAAGCTCTACACGCCAGAGTCGCTGTCCAAGCACAAAACCACCGCTTGATCGGCCCAGCGCAGGCACTGGCCCAGCCGGTGGACCGATAATAGCCAGTGGCGCTGCCTGATACCGGGCAGCGCCACCTTCGTTTGCGACCACCGCGCCGCCTGCGCAGCAGGCCTGGCGCAACTACCCCACAGCAGAGCCCGCCATGTTCTCCACTGCATTTCTCGATATCCCCGCCTTGCAAAGCGCCCATGGTGAAGTGCAGCTGCCCGGCTCCAAGAGCATCTCCAACCGCGTGCTGCTGCTGGCCGCGTTGAGCGCGGGCACCACCACCATCCATGACCTGCTCGACTCCGACGATACCCAGGTGATGCTGCGCGCGCTCGAGCAACTGGGCTGCGCCGTGGTGCGCAGCACCGATCCGGCCCACCTCAACAGCTACCACATCACCGGCATCGCCGGCCAGTTGGCGCCCGCGCTGGCCGCCCGCAGCACCGCGCTGTTCCTGGGCAATGCCGGCACGGCCATGCGGCCGCTGACCGCTGCGCTGGCTTTGCTCGGCGGCCAGTTCGAGATGAGCGGCGTGCCGCGCATGCACGAACGCCCCATCGGCGACCTGGTCGATGCGCTGCGCCAGCTGGGCTGCCAGATCGACTACCTGGGCAACGAGGGCTTTCCGCCACTGCGCATCCAGCCCGTGACGGCCGCGCAGCTGCAGCTGAACACGCCCATCACGGTGCGCGGCGATGTCTCCAGCCAGTTCCTGACCGCGCTGCTGATGGCGCTGCCCTTGGTGGCCACGCGCCAGGACATCATCATCGAAGTCGCTGGCGAGCTGATCTCCAAGCCCTATATCCACATCACGCTGGAGCTGCTCAAACGCTTTGGCATCCAGATCAAGAACGATCAGTGGCAGCGCTTTACCGTGCTGGCCGGCAGCCGCTACCAGTCGCCGCACGAGATCCATGTCGAGGCCGATGCCTCATCGGCCAGCTACTTCATCGCGCTGGGCGCCATTGCCGCCAGCAAGGGCAGCCGGCCCAATGCGCAGGGCGGCACCTCCAGCGTGGACCGCGTCGTCAAGGTGATGGGCGTGGGCGCGCAGTCCATCCAGGGCGATATCCGCTTTGTCGATGCCGCCCGCGCGATGGGTGCGGCCATCACCAGCGGCCCCAACTGGCTGGAGATCCGCCGGGGCGCCTGGCCGCTGCAGGCCATCGACATGGACTGCAACCACATCCCCGACGCAGCCATGACCTTGGCTGCGATGGCGCTCTACGCCAATGGCACCACCACCTTGCGCAATATCGCCAGCTGGCGTGTCAAGGAAACCGACCGCCTGGCGGCGATGGCCATCGAGCTACGCAAGCTCGGCGCTGTCGTGGTGGAAGGCGCGGACTACCTGACCATCACCCCGCCCGCGAACCGCGAGGCCTGGAAGCCCGCCAGCATCCACACCTATGACGACCACCGCGTAGCGATGTGCTTCTCGCTGGCCGCCTTCAACCCCGCCGGCCTGCCGGTGCGTATTGAAGACCCCAAGTGTGTGGCCAAGACCTTCCCCGGCTACTTCGAGGCCATGTTCTCGGCCGTGCGCGCGGTGCCCGGCTCGATCCCGGTGATCTGCATCGACGGGCCCAGCGCCTCGGGCAAGGGCACCGTGGCCTCGGCCGTGGCCGAGCAGCTGGGCTACCACCTGCTCGACTCGGGCGCGCTCTACCGCATCACCGGCCTGGCCGCCACCCGCGCTGGCATCCCGATCGATGCTGAGCATGCCAGCCAGATTGCCGCGTTGATTTCGCAGATGGACATCCAGTTTGGCGCCGACCAGCGCGTGCGCCTCGATGGCGAGGACATCAGCCTGGCCATCCGCAGCGAAGAAGCGGGCACCAACGCCTCCTTGGTCTCAGCGCTGCCCGCCGTGCGCCAGGCGCTGGTGCAGGCCCAGCATGATTTTCGCCAGCTGCCGGGCCTGGTGGCCGACGGGCGCGACATGGGCACGGTGATTTTCCCGCTCGCCCCTTTGAAGGTCTATCTGACGGCCAGCGCCGCCAAGCGCGCCGAGCGCCGCCATAAACAGTTGATTGAAAAAGGAATACCGGCTACAATAGCCGACCTTCGTGCTGACCTTGAGGCGCGGGACACGCGCGACATGAACCGCGCCACCGCCCCCTTGCATGCAGCGCAGGATGCATTCTTGCTGGACAACTCCGAGATGAGCGTGGACAACGCGGTCGCTCAGGTCCTGTCCTGGTGGGAAAAGCGACAGCCGTTTGGCAAAGAGCCGGCCTGAGGCGCCCAGCGCGCCCTTTCTCCTGCCTTTGGCGGCGGTGTTACCCGCCCCTGCAACCTTCTACTGGTGGATCTAACCGCCATGGGTTGCCGGGTTGTTTAACTTTGAACCCCGTGGTGTCACAACCACACAACCTGCACGGCCAGCCATAAAAACGTCAGCAATAGTGCTGCCGGAAACCTGCCCGTGTCTAAGGAAATACATGTCTGAATCTTTTGCCGCCCTTTTTGAAGAGTCGTTGACACGCACCGAAATGCGTCCTGGCGAAGTGATCACTGCTGAAGTCGTGCGCGTTGAGCACAACTTCGTGGTGGTGAACGCCGGCCTGAAGTCCGAAGCCTATGTGCCAATCGACGAATTCAAGAACGACCAGGGCGAAATCGAAGTCCAAGTGGGTGACTTCGTGTCCGTGGCCATCGGTTCCATCGAAAACGGCTACGGCGACACCATTCTGTCGCGCGACACCGCCAAGCGTCTGGCTTCCTGGCTGGCCCTGGAAAAGGCGCTGGAATCGGGCGAATTCGTGACCGGTACCACCTCCGGCAAGGTCAAGGGCGGCCTGACCGTTCTGGTCAACGGCATCCGTGCCTTCCTGCCAGGCTCGCTGATCGACACCCGTCCGATCAAGGACCTGACCCCTTACGAAAACAAGACCCTGGAATTCAAGGTCATCAAGCTCGATCGCAAGCGCAACAACGTGGTGCTCAGCCGCCGCGCTGTGGTGGAAGCCTCGATGGGCGAAGAGCGCGCCAAGCTGATGGAAACCCTCAAGGAAGGCTCCATCGTTCAAGGCGTGGTCAAGAACATCACCGAATACGGTGCGTTCGTCGACCTGGGCGGCATCGACGGCCTGCTGCACATCACCGACATGGCATGGCGCCGCGTGCGTCACCCCTCGGAAGTGGTGACGGCCGGCCAGGAAATCACGGCCAAGATCCTGAAGTTCGACACCGAGAAGAACCGTGTCTCGCTGGGCCTGAAGCAGATGGGCGACGATCCCTGGATGGGCGTTTCGCGCCGCTATCCCTCGGGCACGCGCCTGTTCGGCAAGGTCACGAACATCGCCGACTACGGCGCATTCGTGGAACTGGAACCCGGCATCGAAGGCCTGGTGCACGTTTCCGAAATGGACTGGACCAACAAGAACATTGCACCTTCGAAGCTGG
>Ga0308171_1001205_pt1 | contig 37815 bp, 32 predicted proteins | sample PhyGR1_FD_202135 | JGI IMG/M metagenome (GOLD analysis project Ga0308171, IMG submission 202135) | Phyllosphere microbial communities from UC Gill Tract Community Farm, Albany, California, United States - DLSLSG.R1 | ecosystem: Host-associated > Plants > Phyllosphere > Unclassified | place: USA...
CCGGAAGCGGCAACACCGCCATTACCGGCCTCCGGTTCCGCTTCGCTCCACCTACGCCCGGCAATGGCGGCCGAGACAACAATGCACTAACGATAAACCCGGACCACCCGGTGGGGGCTGCTCATCAGGCTCAGCGTCGCTTCGATGGCGCAAACCGGGATACAGCCGAGGCGAAAGCGATGGCTTTCGCTCTCCCTTCGGAGTCCTTGTCGACGCTCTGGACGTTTTCGTTGCTACGACACAAGCTGACACCGTCCCTATCTGGCGTGCGTCAGCAAAAGGAGTACGACCCATGCGCGCCATAGTCTATCGCCATCCCGGCCCGATCGATCGAGCTGATGCCCTTATCGATGTTGAACTGCCACGCCCCGTTCCAACCGGACACGACATCATGGTCGCGGTTCGGGCGATTTCGGTGAACCCGGTCGATGCGAAGGTTCGCGCCGGCGCCGCGCCGTTCGACGGGCGTGACGAGCGCATTCTCGGCTGGGATGCGGCGGGCGTCGTCGAGGCGGTCGGGCCGGAAGCCACCCACTTCAAGGCAGGCGACGAAGTCTTCTATGCGGGTGACCTGATGCGCGACGGCAGCAATGCGGAATATCAGCTGGTCGACGAGCGGATCGTCGGCCATCGCCCCCGCAGCATCGGCTTCGCGGAGGCGGCGGCGCTGCCGCTGACGGCGATCACCGCCTGGGAGACCCTGTTCGACCGACTAAAGGTCGACGACCAACCGGCTGGCGGCGCCCGTGCCATCCTGATCATCGGCGGCGCGGGTGGCGTCGGTTCCGCGGCGATCCAGATCGCGCGGGCCCGCACCGACCTGACCGTGATCGCCACTGCCTCGCGCGCCGAGACGCAGGACTGGGTACGCGACCTCGGCGCGCATCATGTCATCGATCATTCCCGGCCGATGGCACCGCAGATCGCCGCGCTGGAAATCGGCGCGCCCGCCTTCGTCTTCTCGACCACCCATACCGATCGCCATCTGGCCGATATAGCCGAGCTGATCGCTCCGCAGGGGCGCTTCGCGCTGATCGACGATCCCGCCAGCCTCGACATCGTCGCCTTCAAGCGCAAGGCGGTGTCGGTTCATTGGGAATTGATGTTCACCCGGTCACTCTTCGACACACCGGACATCGGCGAGCAGGGTCGACTGTTGGACGCGGTGGCCGAACTGGTCGACGAAGGGCGCATTCGCACCACCGCGACCGACACGCTCTCCCCGATCAATGCCGCCAATCTGATCGAGGCGCACCGCCGGATCGAGAGCGCCACCACGCGGGGCAAGATCGTCCTGGAAGGCTGGGACAGCTTGCAGGCGTGACGCTAACGGAATGAGTGCGCGGGCGGGTCAGGCGAACGCCAACTCGCCCGCGACGACCGCCATGGCATGATCGACGAAGCGCGCCTTCTCGCCGACCGGCGCGACGTAACGAAGTGCTTCGCGCGCCAGTTGGGGCCCGCCTCCGCGGGCGATCAGCCATGCGGCTAGATAGGGTGCCGCCAGACAACCGCCCGCCGTCGCGACATTGCCATGAGCAGCGAACGGTGAGTCGATGACGGCGACATCGGCCTCCACCACCCATGGCTTGGTGGTGAGGTCGGTGCAGGCTGGCAAATCGCCGATCAGGCCGAGCCTGGCCAACAACAGCGTCCCTGAACATTGCGCCGCGATCAACTGCCGCGTTGGATTGAGGCGAAGCCGGGCGAGCATCGCCGGATCCTTGGCGATCTCCCGCGTGCGGACACCGCTGCCGAGCAGCACCGCATCTGCCTCCTCGAGAAATGCGAGCGGCCGCTGGCGGTGGACCACGACGCCGTTCATCGACGTCACCGTCTCGGTCGGCGCGGTGATGTGCGCGGCCCAGCCATGCCGGCGCAGCCGGTTGATGATCGCGCCGGCCACGAACGAGTCCAGTTCGTTCAAGCCGTCGAAGGTCAGGACCGCGACCTGCATCACCCTCGCATCCGTCCGGAGAACAAAGTCCGTGTCGCTCCGGCGACCCAGACCTGTCCGGCCTCGTCCTGCGAGACATGGATACGCCCGCTTCGCCCGAGGCGTGTGCCCTGCGCCGCGACATAGCTTCCACTGGCCCGACCGCTGGCGAACAACCACTGGCCGACGGATGCGTTGAGGCTGCCGGTCACCGGGTCCTCGATCAGCCCGCCATGCGCGTCGGTGAAGAGCGCGCGCAGTTCGAACGCGACCTCGCTGCCAGGCGCATGTGGTCCGACGATGCCGATGTCGATATGCTCGGGGTGGTGCCGCGCCGGCTCGACCGCCAGCACCGCCTCCGCCGACTCCAGCATGACCGCGATCCAGCCGGGGCCATTGTCCGCCCAGGCGGCATCGACGATTGCCGCGCGGTCGATCCGCAGCAACTCGGCGACCTGAGCGATCTCAGCCTCGGTCGGCGTGCCGCCGCGCAGCAGCGGTGGGGCGGCAAAGGCAAGCTGATCGCCATCGCGTTGGATCGTCACCAGCCCCACGCCGCATTCCTGCACGATCACGCCGTCCTGCTTCGGCTGCCCGCCCGCTTCGAACCAGGCATGGGCGCTCCCCAAGGTCGGGTGTCCAGCAAAGGGCAGTTCGTGCGCCATGGTAAAGATGCGGACGCGATAGTCGGCAGACGGATCGGTCGGCGGCAGCAGGAAGGTCGTCTCCGAAAAGTTCAGCCAGCTCGCGATCGCCTGCATCTCGTCCGTCGTCAGGTCATCGGCATCGGCGATGACGGCCAGCGGGTTGCCGGTCAGCGGATCGGTGCAGAATACGTCGACGAGGCGAAAGGGGCGGGTCACGGGCATCTCCTGTTGATGATGGCTGGTCCTATCGCGGAGCGACTGGCGCTGACAGATACACATCGGTACGATCATGCCGAACTGTATTGGTGAGAATGGTAGTACGATGGCGAGCGCGCCCGACGAAACCCGCACCGGCATTGTGGTCCGCGCGATCCGCGACCGGATCGATAGTCGCGCGCTGACGCCAGGCGCACGGCTGCCGTCTATCCGCGCCATGGCCGAGACGAGCGGCGTCGCGCGCTCGACGGTGGTCGAGGCCTATGATCGCCTCGCCGCCGAAGGAGCGATCCGATCACGACCTGGGTCGGGCTTTTATGTTGCCGCGCCCTTGGCGCCACTGGCGCTGGATCGGCTCGCCAGCACAAAGGAGCGCGAGGTCGACCCGCTCTGGATGCTGCGCCAGTCGCTGGGCGAGCGGCGGCACGAACTGATGCCGGGATGCGGCTGGCTATCCGATCACACGAGAAGTGGACTGACACACAGCCTCGGGCGCGCCCGTCGAAGCAATTAGGAGCGATGCAGGGGTTCGCTTCAAATCCATCAACGAACCGGGTTCCCCTGACAGCCTGTCTTTCCCATGCTCATTCGCCATGGAAATCCGCCGCCGGTTTGACAAAGCGGCGGCGGATGCCGTCGCTAGCGCATCGCACGGACGGCTGGGCCACTCGACAAATGCGCGGACGCATCGAACTTGTGAATCCAGCCATAGCGTTCAGGGAAGTGGTGCATGGCGCGGTGCCGGGTCGCATCGGGAAGGCCCGCATCGGTATGGAGCGCGCGATTGGCGTCCCATGAACTGCGCTGGATGAGGCGGGTGCGCAGCGCGCGTTCCTTCTGATAGGCGGCAAAGCGCGCGTCGCGGTTGGATGACGTCAGTCCATCGAGCATCGTGGCCAAGGTAATGGCATCCTCGATGGTCGTATTCGCGCCCTGTCCGTGATGCGGCAGCATCGCATGGACGGCATCGCCGATCAGCACGACCGGCCCGCGATGCCAATGGCGAAGCGGCGGCGCGACGAACAGGCCCCAGCGACGCTCCACATCGCCCGCCGCGACCATTTGCCGGACGGCCGGGTGCCAGCCGGCGAAGGCGGCCACCGCCTCACCCGGCTCGATCGGCACCGTCCCGGCGCTACCGGACCAAGCGGTGGGGCCCTCCACCACCGCGAAGAAGTTAACGTGACCGCCATCGCTGCCGATCGCATAATGCAGCAGATGGGCATCCTGGCCGATCCAGAACTGAATCGCCTGGGGATCGGGCAAAGCGTCCAGCCGCTCGACCGGCACGATGCCGCGAAACGCGCTCGTCCCGGAGTAGCGCAGCGGCTGTCCGCCGACCCATTGCCGGGTGATGGAGCGCACACCGTCGGCACCCACGACGATATCGGCCTCGACGGGATCGCGTCCGACGAAGTGGAGCGCCACCCGTTCGCCCACCGTCTCGATCCGCTCCAGCCGATGCGCCAGGTGAATATGCTCCGCCCCGACCGCGCGGCCCAGCGTCGTCTGTAGATCGGCGCGGTGGATGCCGAGATAGGGCGCGCCGAAACGATCGCGATAGGCACCACCTTTGCGCACCGCATGGTCCGCCAGGCGATCACCGGACAGCCCGTCGCGGTAGATCAGCTCGGTCGGCTCGACCCCCGTCCGCTCCAGCTGATCGATCAGGCCCAGCCTTTGCAGCTCACGGGTGGCATTGGCCGACAGGGCGACCGCCGCGCCGATCTCGCTCAGTTCCGCCGCCTGTTCGTACAGCGTCGCCTCGATCCCTCGCGCCCGCAGCGCCAGCGCGAGGGTCAATCCGCCGATACCGGCGCCGATGATCGCGATCTTCATGGATAGCCTCCGTGGTCCTTACGCGGCCGTCGCCGTCTGGCGATACCCAGCCGGGGCATCGGCGAAATCGGCGATCGCCTCGGCCAGCCGTTCGGGCATCGAGTAATAGGGGGCATGGCTGGCCGGGAGCGACACGACCGCGACAGGACCGGGGAACTCCTTCTGCATCTGACGCTGCACGGCGATCGGAATCCCGACATCGTCCAGCGCCTCGATATAGAGGCGTGGGATCTCCAGCGCGCGGCCCTCCATCGGATTGGGCGTACCGAAGGGCACGGTCGACTGGGTCTGGATGAACTGTTCGGCAGGCGGCATTCCCTCGCCGGGATAATCGCCCATGAAAACTTCGCGGAACCGTTCCAGTCGCGAGAAATCCGCCTGTAGCCCACGTCCCTCGTCGACCGGCTGGATCAGGTCCAGCGCGTGCGGCGTGCCCCGGTTGGGCTCGCCGGGCAGGACGAAGGTTTCCGGCGTAACACCGGGCGCGGTCAGGAACGCGGTCAGGTAGATCAGCCCGGCCACCTTGTCGGGATGGTGGTGCGCCAGCCACGAGATGGATGCACCGCCCATGCTGTGGCCCAGAAGGATCGACTGCCCCTCGGCCCGTGCCAGGATGTCAGCGACGGGGCGGGTATAATGCTCCATGTCGACGACCGACAAATGGCCGCCATCGCCGGGCGTATGGCCGGTCAGGTCGGGCGCATGGACGCGGTAGCCGCGCGCCTCGAGAAGCGGAACGACCGCGTCATAGCAGGCGCCGCGATTCCAGGCGCCATGGATCAGGATGATATCGGTGACGGTCATGACATGTCTTCCTGTTCGAGCCGAAGAGATCAGAAGCGATATTGCAGGCCGACCTGCGCGATGAGGGGATTGAGCTGGACGCGCGCCGTACCCGGCACGAAGCCGTTCGGCGTGCCGAGCCGGAAGCGGGCGTTGGTGCTGGTCCAGACCTTGCTGGCCGCGCCGAACACACCGATCCGCTCGTTGAGCGGCACATCGATGCCGCCCGTGATCGCGGGACCGACGGTATTGCTGGTGCGGAAATCCTTCAGCACGCCGTCTTCGGTCTTGAAGATGATCGTCCAGTTCAGCCCGCCGCCGATATAAGGCCGCACCCCGCCCGGACGCCCGAAATGATAACGCACGCTGTAGAGGCCAGGACCATAGGTCACCTTACCCAGCGTGCCCGCCCCCGCCAGCGTTCCCGATGCGGTCAGCGTACTGGTCGGCGGCACGCCGACGGTCGCCGCGACCGACACGTTGGAGGTCAGGAAATAGCCGATATCGAGGCTGACGCCGTTGTTGTTCGACGCGGTGGCGTTGGCGCCCGGCAGCGGCTGCCCGGCGAGCTTCACATCGGCCTTTTCGTCGAACATGACACGCGCCGCGCCGAGCCGGACATAGAATCGCCGCTCCTTGCCGTCCTGCGACTGCTGGGCCTGCGCCACGCTCGGCAGCATCAGGCACAATCCCGCAACACCGGCGAGCACCCCGCCCTTTCGCAAGGCTCGCGTATATCCATATGGTATTGAAGCCATTTTCCGCTTCCTCTCCATCTGCCGTCGCTATCTGTCGTGCGACTTGTCCCGAAGCGACTTCGCTTTCGTGAGGGGCAGAATGTCGGGGCGCGCATCGTGCGTCCAACACCAACTCCATATGATGGCCATACCCAAAAGGTTGGCCGGATCACGCCTCTTCGCCGCCCCCGGTCATCCGCAGGATCGCGTCGGGCACGGGATAATCCCAGGCGCCGTACCGCTCGCGAATCACCGCCGCCATGGCGACCAGTTCGGGCGAGCGGTCGTCCTTGCGAAAGCTCATGATGATCGGCGATGCGACCGGTTCGACCAGCGGGCGATAGCGGACGCCGTCGACCCGCGACCGGCGAACCGAGGCCGGGACGATGCAGACCCCCTCCCCGGCCGCGACCAGCCCGATCGCGATCTGCAACTCACTGACCTCGTGCGCGATCACCGGGGTCACACCAAGGTCGCGGAAATGGCCGACGACCTGATCGGCATAGCTGGGCCGCGGGGCGTTGGGATACAGGATCAACGGGTCGGTCGCCAGCGACGCCAGGGACACCCCGCCCCCCGCCGACAGCGGATGCGTGGCCGGAAGCGCGACGATCAACGGCTCCTCGCGCAGCACCACCCGCGCCACGGCGTCATCCTCGAACCGGATTCGCCCGAAGCCGACATCGATCCGCCCGTCCTTCAGCGCAGCGATCTGCGACAGCGTGCCGCCCTCGATCAGCGACAGGTCAACCGAGGGCATCGCCTCCCGATAGGCCCGGATGATCGCGGGGAGGCGCGAATAGATGGTGGAGGCGACGAAGCCGATCGCGAACCGCCGCTGCTGCGACACTACGGCTTTCGCGATCATCGCATCCATATCGGCCATGCGCGCCAGGATGCTGATCGCCTGGTCATAGACGAGATGGCCGATCGGCGTCAGCCGCAGCGGCTTGGCCGAGCGATCGATCAGGGTCGCGCCGACCCGCTCCTCGATCTGCTGGATCTGGCGGCTGAGCGGCGGTTGCGCGATGTGGAGACGCTCGGCGGCACGGGTGAAATTGCCTTCCTGCGCAACGGTCACGAAATAGCGCAGCTGCCGTATGTCCATCCTGTCATCCTCTCCAGAGCCGTCGGTTCGGTGGCAGCCGAGTGTTATTCATGGTCCGCCAGCAGCGCTTCGGGCACGCCATAGCCCCATTCGGTATATTTGCGGGCGATGATCCGCAGAACGGCGCGCAACTCGGGCGAGGCGTCGCCGACCCGGTGGCTCATGATGATCGGCGAATGCGCGGGTTCGACGAGATCGAGATAGCGCACATCCTCGGTCCGCGCCTTGCGCACCGACTCCGGGATCACCGCCACCCCCTCTTCGGCGGCAACCAGACCGATCGCGATCTGCAACTCGCGCGCTTCGACGATCTGGTTCGGGCTCAGGCCATTATCGTGGAACAGCGACAGGACCTGATCGGCATAGCTGGGACGCGATGCGCTGGGATAGAGAACCAGCTTTTCGCGCGCTAGGGCCGACAGGGATACCGGCGCGCCGTCCTGCCCCAAATGGCTTCCCATCGGGACCGCCGCAACGAGCGACTCCCGCCGGAGCACGGTGCGCCGCACCGCCGGATCGTCGAAGCGGATACGGCCGAAACCGATATCGATCCGCCCCTCCTTCAACGCCGCGATCTGGTCCAGCGTAGAGCTTTCGACCAGTGTCAGCTCGACATCGGGCATCTCGGCGCGGAACTCGCGGATCAGCGCGGGCAGGCGCGCATAGATGGTCGAGGCGACGAAGCCCATGGTGAACCGTCGCCGGTCGGTCGCGATCGCGGCATCCATCATCGTCCGCATGTCATCCACGCGCCGCAGCACCTGCACCGCCTGATCGTGGAACAGCTGCCCCATCGGGGTCAGCGCGAGCGGTCGGCTGGCCCGGTCGATCAGGGTCGCGCCGACCTCCGCCTCCAGTTGCTGGATCGACCGGCTGAGCGGCGGCTGCGCCATGTGCAACCGTTCCGCCGCGCGGTTGAAATTCCGCTCGGCGGCGACGGTGACGAAGTAACGGAGCTGACGCAGGTCCATAGGGTCATACTCTCCAAGTATCACCAGAAGACCATAATGATCTTTGCGCGTCTAGATCGCCAAGCCTAGTTTCCAGGGAAATTCGGATAAAACTGGATAGGAAGAGGTTATGGCCACGATCGTCGAGATCGATACCTATATCGTCGACATCCCGACGATCCGGCCGCATGTGCTCGCGATGGCCACCATGCATCACCAGTCGATCGTGCTGGTCCGGCTGCGCGACTCCGACGGCGTCGAGGGGATCGGCGAGGGCACGACCATCGGCGGCCTCAGCTATGGCGAGGAAAGCCCGGAGGGCATCAAGCTCGCCATCGACACCTATATCGCCCCCGTCCTCGAAACCTGCGACCCGGCACTGGTCGGGGCCGCGATGGCCAAGATCGGCAAGAGCGTCTTCGGCAATCACCTCGCCAAATGCGCGGTCGAAACCGCCCTGCTGGACCTAGCCGGCAAGCGGCTGGGCGTGCCCGTCTCCACGCTGATCGGCGGTGGCGCGATCCGCGACCGGTTGCCGGTCGCCTGGACGCTGGCCAGTGGCGATACCGCGCTCGACATCGAGGAGGCCGAACGGGTCCTGGCCGAACGGCGGCATAACATCTTCAAGCTCAAGATCGGCAAGCGCGACGTGCGCGCCGATGTCGCCCATGTCGCGGCGATCAAGCGCGCGGTCGGCGACCGGGGCAGCGTGCGCGTCGACGTCAACCAGAACTGGAGCGAGGCGCAGGCCGATCTCGGCATGAAGCTGCTGGAGGAGGCGGGCGTCGATCTGGTCGAACAGCCGGTCGCGCGGCACGATCATGCCGCCATGGCCCGGCTGTCCGCCAAACATGTCGTCCCGTTGATGGCGGACGAGGCACTGCACGGGCCCGCCGACGCCTTCGCCATTGCGACGTGCGGCGGGGCGCGGGTCTTCGCGGTCAAGATCGCCCAGTCCGGCGGCCTGCTCCCGGCCCATGCCGTGGCCACGATCGCGCAGGCGGGTGGCGTCGGGCTCTATGGAGGCACGATGCTGGAGGGCGGGGTCGGCACCGCGGCGTCGGCGCATCTCTGCGCGACCCTGCCTTCGCTGGCCTGGGGAACCGAGTTGTTCGGCCCACTCCTGCTGACCGAAGACATATTGGCCGAGCCTCTGCGCTATGCCGATTTCCACCTGAGCGTGCCGACCGGCCCCGGCCTGGGCATCGCGCTGGACGAGGACCGCGTCGCGTTCCACCGACGCGACCGCCGCTCCCCTACCCTTCATGTCGTCGCGGGAAGAGGCTGAACCATGTTGTTTCACGTCGAAATGGATGTCGACATTCCGCTCGGCTTCGATGCCGAGGAAGCGGCACGGCTCAAGGCCGCCGAGAAGGCCCGTTTCCAGGAGCTGCAACGCGCGGGCACCTGGCGCCACATCTGGCGGGTGGTAGGCCAATACGCCAATGTCAGCATCTTCGATGTCGGCTCCAATGCCGAGTTGCACGACATCCTGATGAGCCTGCCGCTCTACCCCTTCATGACGATCCGCGTGACGGCGCTGTGCCGTCACCCCTCGTCCCTCCACGACGACGACCGCTGACGATCGGAACCGCACGACCGCCGACGAGCGGCCGGACAGACAGAATATAGGAGAGTGTGATGGATATCAGCTTCGTGAAGACCCCCGCCATCCAGGATCTGCTCGACCGGGTCGCGGGCACGGCCTCGGACAAGGGCGATCCGCGCGTAAAGGCGATCCTGCGCGACCTGGTGGAATCGCTGATGGTGCTGATCGTCAAGCACGACATAGACGAGAACGAAGTCTGGGGCGCGGTCAACTTCCTCCAGAACGGCGCGGGCGAGTTCGGGCTGCTGATGCCGGGCGTCGGCCTCGAACATTTCCTCGACCTCTATATGGACGCCAAGGACGCCGAGGCGGGCAAGACCGGCGGCACGCCCCGCACCATTGAGGGGCCGCTCTATGTCGAGGGCGCGCCGCTGGTCGACAATGACGCCAACCTGACCGACGATCCCGACGATACCGACACGCTCTACATGGCCGGACGGGTCACGGGGCCGGACGGCGAGCCGGTCACGAACGCCATCCTCCATGTCTGGCACGCCAATTCCAAGGGCTTCTACTCGCATTTCGACCCCACCGGCGAGCAGACGCCGTTCAACAACCGCCGCCGCATCAGGCTGGGCGACGATGGGCGCTATGCGTTTCATTCCAAGATGCCCAACGGCTATAGCGTGCCGCCCGGCGGTGCCTCCGACCGGTTGATGCAGGTGCTCGGCCGCCACGGCAACCGCCCGGCCCATGTCCATTTCTTCATCGAGGCACCCGGCTATCGCCAGCTAACGACGCAGATCAATTTCGGCGACGACCCCTTTGCCGCCGACGACTTCGCGTTCGGGACCCGCGAGGGATTGCTGCCGGTGCCGAATCGCCAGGGCGACACCGCGCACATCGCTTTCGATTTCCAGCTCCAGCGCGCCGACGATGCCGAGGAGGAAGCTTTCTCGCACCGCGCCCGTCTCGCCATCGCCTGATCCCCTGGAAGGATATTGTCATGACCGACCTTCGCGAACGCCTTGCCACCGCCGTCGTCGACAATCCCGCCACCGGGGCTTTCCGGTGCCGCCGCGACGTGTTCACCGACCCCGCGCTGTTCGAGCTGGAGATGCAGCACATCTTCGAGGGCAACTGGGTCTATCTGGCACATGAAAGCCAGATCCCGGAGAATAACGATTATCTCACCACCCATATCGGTCGCCAACCGATCATCATCACCCGCGACAAGACCGGGACGCTGAACGCTGTCATCAACGCCTGCGCGCATCGCGGCGCGATGCTGTGCCGTCGCAAGCACGGTAACAAGGGCAGCTTCACCTGCCAGTTCCACGGCTGGACCTTCAGCAATGCGGGCAAGCTGCTGAAGGTCAAGGACGGCAAGACCGGCGATTATCCCGCCGGGTTCAACACCGAGGGGTCGCACGACCTGACCCGCGTCGCCCGGTTCGAGAATTATCGCGGCTTCCTGTTCGGCAGCCTGAACGCCGACGTACTGCCGCTCGAGGACTGGCTCGGCTCGACCCGTATCGTGATCGACCAGATGGTCGACCAGGCACCCGACGGGCTGGAAGTGCTGCGCGGCAGTTCGACCTATGTCTATGATGGCAACTGGAAGCTGCAGATCGAAAACGGTGCTGACGGCTATCATGTCAGTGCGGTCCACTGGAATTATGCGGCGACCGCCAACCGCCGCGCGGAGGACTCGATCAAGGCGGTCGATGTCGATGGCTGGTCCAAGAGCGTCGGCGGCGTCTATGCGTTCGACCACGGCCATATCCTGCTCTGGACGAAGCTGCTCAACCCCGAGGTCCGCCCGATCTACGCGCATCGCGAGGCGCTCGCGACGCGGGTCGGCGAGGAGCGCGCGGCGCTGATCGTCGGGCAGACGCGCAATCTATGCCTCTATCCTAATGTCTATCTGATGGACCAGTTCTCGACCCAGATCCGGGTCGTGCGCCCGATCTCAGTCGATCGCACTGAAGTGACGATCTATTGCTTCGCGCCCAAGAGCGAGAGCGACGCCGACCGCGCCTTGCGCATCCGGCAGTATGAGGATTTTTTCAACGTCAGCGGCATGGGCACCCCTGACGACCTGGAGGAGTTCCGATCCTGTCAGAAGGCCTATGAAGGCACGGCCGACATGTGGAACGACCTGAGTCGCGGGGCGACGCGCTGGATCGCCGGACCGGACGAGAATGGCCGTGCCCTAGGCATCGAACCTCTGCTCAGCGGCGAGCGCAGCGAGGACGAGGGCCTGTTCGTCCGCCAGCATGAATACTGGGCGCAGTCGCTGATCGCCGCGATCGACCGCGACGGCGGCGGGAATGGTGGTGCCCGGCTGCGCCCGGTCGACCGGCTGGAGGTGGCGGCATGAGCCTGACCTACGACCGCCTTCTCGCCTTCCTCTACCGCGAGGCGCGGCTGCTCGACGATCGGCAATGGGACGAGTGGCTGGACTGCTACGCCCCGCACGCGGTCTTCTGGATGCCCGCCTGGGACGATGACGACAGGCTGGTGGAGGACCCGCAGCGCGAGATCTCGCTCATCTACTATCCCGATCGCAACGGGCTGGAAGACCGGGTCTTCCGGATCAAGACCGAGCGTTCGGGGGCGAGCATGCCCGAGCCGCGCACCAATCACACCGTCTCGAACGTCGAGATCCTCGGCGAGGCGGACAGGCAGATGCAGGTGCGGTTCAACTGGCACACGCTGAGCCACCGCTACAACGAGACGCTGAGCTTCTTCGGCACGTCGTTCTACACGATCGACACGACCGGCGCGCAGCCGCTCATCACCAACAAGAAGGTCGTCCTGAAGAACGACTATATCCGCCAGGTGATCGACGTTTATCACGTCTGATGCCCGGCGCCCGGAGAGGATATCATGGGCTACCGTATCGCATTGAACTTCGAGGATGGCGCGACGCGCTTCATCACCTGCGCCCCGGGTGAGACGGTGCTGGACGCCGCGTTCCGCCAGAGGATCAACCTGCCGATGGACTGTTCCGACGGCGTGTGCGGCAGCTGCAAATGTCGCTGCGAACAGGGTGTCTATGATCTCGGCGACGACTATATCGACGAGGCGCTGACCGCCGACGAGGCGGAGGAAGGGCTGGTCCTGACTTGCCAGATGCGCGCCTCGTCCGATTGCGTCGTCGCGGTGCCCGTCCCCTCCACCGCCTGCAAGGTGAAGCCCGCCGTGCATGAGGGCGCGGTGGCGGCGGTGGACCTGGTGTCTGACAGCACGATCCTCCTTACGCTGCGCTTGGACGATCCGGCTGCGCTCGGCTTCCTGCCCGGCCAATATGTCAATCTGGCGGTACCGGGCACCGACCAGCACCGCGCCTATTCCTTCAGTTCCAAACCCGGCGCGGCGGAGGCCAGCTTCCTGATCCGTAACATGCCCGGCGGGCTGATGAGCGGATGGCTGACATCTGTCGCCAAGCCCGGCGCACGCATGAGCTTCGTCGGCCCACAAGGCAGCTTCTTCCTGCGGGCGGTGGAGCGGCCGACGATCCTGCTGGCGGGCGGCACCGGCTTGGCCCCGATCCTGTCGATGCTGGAGGTGCTGGCCGATACCGGGACGGACCAGTCGCTCCACTTGATCTACGGCGTGACCCGGGACGGCGACATGGTCGAGGTCCCACGGATCGAGGCGCTGGCAACCCGCCTCCCCTCGCTGAGCTGGACCGCGTGCGTCGCCGATCCCGAGAGCGCGCATCCGCTGAAAGGCTATGTCACCGATCATCTGACCGATACGCACCTGAACGCGGGCGATTGCGATATCTATCTGTGTGGGCCGCCGCCCATGGTCGAGGCGGTGCGGATCTTCCTGCGCGACAAGGGCGTCGAGCCCCGGCATTTCCACTATGAGAAGTTCGCGCCGAGCGAAGCGCCGGTTGCGGTGGCAGCATGACATTCGCCGGACGCTTTCGCGACAAGGTGATGGTGGTGACCGGGGCCGCCCAGGGCATCGGCCGCGGCGTGGCGCTGCGCGCCGCGGCCGAGGGTGCCGCCGTCCTGCTGGTCGACCGCGCCGACTTCGTTTCCGACGTGGCCCAGGAAGCGGGCGAGCGGGCGGCGTTTTTCGTGTGCGACCTCGAAACCCATGACGGAGCGGCCGCCGCGATGGCAGCGGCGGTTACCGCCTTTGGCCGGGTCGACATCCTCGTCAACAATGTCGGCGGCGCGATCCGCATGCGTCCGTTCGCCGCCTTCGAGCCGGAGCAGATCGAGGCGGAAATCCGCCGTTCGCTGATTCCGACGTTGTGGGGCTGTCACGCGGTCCTGCCGATCATGCTGGGCCAGGGCGGCGGCACGATCGTCAACGTGTCGTCCAACGCGACGCGCGGCATCAGGCGCGTTCCGTATTCGGCGGCCAAGGGCGGGATCAACGCCCTCACCCAAGCCCTCGCGATGGAATATGGCGAGGCGGGCATCCGCGTCGTCGCGACCGCGCCCGGCGGCACGCAGGCGCCGCCGCGCATCGTGCCGCGCAACCCGAATGGCGACGACGCCCGCGAACAGGCATGGATGGCCGAGGCGGTGGAGCAGGTCACCAGCTCCACCTTCCTGGGGCGCTATGCCACGCTGGACGAGCAGATCGCGCCGATCCTCTTCCTGGCCTCGGACGAGGCTTCCTACATCACCGGCTCGGTCCTGCCCGTGGCCGGTGGCGATCTGGGCTGACTGGAGCGATATGAAGAGCAAGATTTACCCCTCGCCCGCCGCCGCACTGGACGGGCTGTTGTTCGACGGCATGACGATCATGTCGGGCGGGTTCGGCCTGTCGGGCAATCCCGAAAGCCTGATCCCGGAAGTGCGCGCGAACGGGGTGAAGGGACTGACCGTCATTTCCAACAATGCGGGGGCGGATGGCTTCGGCCTGTGGATGCTGCTGGAGAGCCGTCAGGTCGCCAAGATGATCTCGTCCTATGTCGGCGAGAACAAGCTGTTCGAGCAGCAATATCTGTCGGGCGAGCTGGAGCTTGAACTCAATCCGCAAGGCACGCTCGCCGAGCGCATCCGCGCAGGCGGCGCGGGCATCCCGGCCTTCTATACGAAGACCGGCGTCGGCACCGTCGTCGCCGAAGGCAAGCCGGTCGAGACCTTCGAGGGGCAGGATTATGTCCGCGAAACCTGGCTGCGCGCCGACCTGTCGATCATCAAGGCGTGGAAGGCCGATCCGGCGGGCAATTTGATGTTCCGCAAGACCGCGCGGAACTTCAACCCGAATATGGCAACCGCTGGCAAGGTGACGGTGGTCGAGGTCGAGGAGATCGTCGAGGCGGGCGCGCTCGACCCCGACGCCATCCATACGCCGGGCATCTACGTCGATCGCATCGTACTGAGCACGATCAACGAGAAGCGCATCGAGAAACTGACGACCCGCGCGCGGGAGAATGTCGCATGAGCTGGACCCGTGACGAGATGGCGGCCCGCGCCGCCCGCGAGCTGCAGGACGGTTTCTACGTCAACCTCGGCATCGGCATCCCGACGCTGGTGGCCAACCATGTTCCCGCCGAGATCGACGTGACGCTGCAGTCCGAAAACGGCCTGCTGGGCATCGGCCCCTTTCCCTATGAGGGCGAGGCCGACCCGGACCTGATCAATGCGGGTAAGCAGACGGTGACGACGCTGCCAACCTCCAGCTTCTTCTCCAGCGCGGACAGCTTCGCGATGATCCGGGGCGGCCATATCGACATGGCGGTGCTGGGTGCGATGGAGGTCTCGGCGGGCGGCGACATCGCCAACTGGACGATTCCGGGCAAGATGGTGAAGGGCATGGGCGGCGCGATGGACCTGGTCGCGGGCGTCCAGCGCATCGTCGTCGTGATGGACCATGCCAGCAAGACCGGCAGCCCGAAGATCCTGCCCGAATGCACCCTGCCGCTGACCGGCAAGTCCTGTGTCGACCTGATCGTCACCGATTTGTGCGTCATGGCCTGCGACAAGCCGGGGCTGCGGCTGGTAGAACTGGCCCCCGGAGTCACGCTGGACGAGGTGCGCGCCAAGACCGGGGCACCGTTCGCGGCAGATATGCTGGAAGGCGTCGCCTGATGCCGTTCGTCACATCCGACGGGGCCGCTATCTATTGGAAGGTCGAGGGCGAAACGGATCGGCCACGCCTCGTGCTGCTCAATTCGATCGGCACCGACATGGACCTGTGGAGCCCGGTCCTGCCGCTGCTACGTGAACACGTCGCCTTGCTGAGGATCGACACGCGAGGGCACGGCGCGTCGGACGCGCCGCCGGGCGACTATAGCTTGGCCGGGCTGGCCCGTGACGTCGCGGCGGTGATGGACGCGGCCGGATGGGATAGCGCCCAGGTCGCTGGCGTGTCGCTGGGCGGCATGATCGCGATGCAGATGGCGCTGGATATGCCGGAGCGGGTGACGGGCCTGATACCGATCTGCACCTCCGCCACGATGGACCGTGCCGCATGGAGAACACGCGTCGATACAGTGCGCCGCGACGGCATGGCGGGGATCGTCGATTTGGCCATGTCGCGGTTCCTCTCCCCCGCCTTCATCGCCGAGCGACCCGGCCATGCCGCAACGATCCGTCGCGGGCTTCTCACCATGCCGGCCAAGGGCTATGCCGGATGTGCCGCCGCGATCCGCGACATGGCGCTGTCCGACCGGCTGGGTGAAATCGCCTGTCCGACCCTGGTGATCTCGGGCGAGCGCGACAGCTCGACGCCCTATGCCGGCCATGGCGACTATCTGGTCTCGGCCATTCCCGGCGCGCGTCATGTCGCTCTTCCCGCCGCCCATCTCGCGCCGCTCGAAGCCCCCGATGCGCTGGCCGACGCTATCCTGAACCATCGGAGTTGACCTCATGACCGCCGCTTTCATCTGCGACGCCGTTCGGACCCCGATCGGGCGGCTGAACGGCGCGCTGGCCGATATCCGCGCCGACGACCTCGCCGCCGTGCCGATCCGCGCCTTGGTCGAGCGTAACCCGGGCGTCGATTGGAGCGCGGTCGACGACAGCATCCTCGGCTGCGCCAACCAGGCGGGCGAGGACAATCGCAACGTCGCGCGCATGGCCGTATTGCTGGCGGGACTGCCCGAGGCGGTGCCCGGAACGACGGTCAACCGCCTGTGCGGCTCCGGCCTCAACGCGGTCGGCTGCGCGGCGCAGGCGATCCGCTCAGGGGATGCCGAGCTGATCATCGCGGGCGGCATCGAGAGCATGACCCGCGCGCCTTATGTCATGGGCAAGGCCGCCTCCGCCTTCGACCGCGCGCAGCGGATCGAGGACACGACGCTCGGCTGGCGCTTCGTCAACCCGGCGATGAAGGCGGCCTATGGCGTCGACACGATGCCGCAGACGGGCGAGAACGTTGCCGATCAATGGCGCATCTCGCGCGAGGATCAGGACCGGTTCGCGCTGGCCAGCCAGCAAAAGGCAGCCGCCGCCATCGCCAGCGGCCGGATGGCGGCCGAGATCGTCCCCGTTACCATCCTCCAGAAAAAGGGCGAGCCGCGCATCGTCACGCAGGACGAACATCCGCGCGCGACCAGCCTTGAGGCGCTCGCCAAGTTGAAACCGGTCGTCCGCGCCGATGGCACCGTGACGGCGGGCAACGCCTCCGGCCTGAATGACGGGGCGGCCGCGATGATCGTTGCGTCCGAAGCGGCGGCGGGGCGACACGGCCTGACGCCCCGCGCACGCATCCTGGGCATGGCCGCCGCCGGGATCGCGCCGCGCATCATGGGCGCCGGTCCCATCGAAGCGGCGCGCAAGCTGTGCCGCCTGACCGGCGTCGCGATCGACGATCTGGACGTGATCGAACTCAACGAGGCCTTTGCCAGCCAGGCGATCGCGACCCTGCGCGACCTGGGGCTGGCGCAGGACGATCCCCGCGTAAACCGCAATGGCGGGGCCATCGCGCTGGGGCATCCGCTGGGCATGTCGGGCGCGCGGATCGTCATGACCGCCGTCGAGGAACTGCACCGGACGCAAGGACGCTATGCGCTGGCCTTCATGTGCATCGGCGTGGGCCAAGGCATTGCCCTGATGATCGAGCGGGTCTGACGCCCGGGACGGGCGGGGGCATGGCGTCGCCCGCCCGCTTCGCCATCAGGCGGGCAGCCGCAGAATGGGCTTGATCGTCACGCCGCTCTCGCTGTCCGCGACCGCCTGGTTGATATCGGCGAAATCGTAGAATTTCACCAGCCGGTCGAAGGGGAACCGCCCCTGGGCGTGGAGCGCGATCAGCTCGGGGATGAAGACCTGCGGCACGACATCGCCCTCGACGATGCCCATGATGCGCTTGCCCGGCACCATGACCATGTTCACGTCGAAGCTCGCTTCGGTGCCCAGCTTTGGCGCGCCGACGATGCCGCAGGTCCCCATGATGGTCAGCGCGTCGATCGCCTGGCGCAGCACCTCTGGCCGACCGCTGCTCTCCAGCGTGAAGTCCGCGCCGCCGCCGGTGATCTCGCGGATCGCTTCCACCGCATCGGTTTCGCGGCTGTTGACGACATGCGTGGCGCCGAGCTCCTTCGCGAGGTCGAGTCGGCTGGGCGTCACGTCGACCGCGATGATCGTGGTCGCGCCCGCAACGCGCGCCGCCATGATCGCGCTGAGTCCGACCGCGCCCGAACCGAACGCGGCAAAGCTCGCCCCCGACGGCACTTCCAGCGCGCGCAGCACGGCCCCCGCACCGGTCTGGATACCGCAACCGAGCGGCCCGAGCAGTTCCAGCGGCGCGTCCTTGGCGACCTTCACGATGTTGCGCTCATGCGCCATCGCGAAACTGCCAAAGGAGGACTGGCCGAAGAAGTGATCGTGCAGCGCCCCGCCATGGGCATCGCACGTCGCCGTCGAGCCGTCCTTGCGCCCGCCACCGAAATTCAGCGCGAAGAAGTCGCCGCAATGCGCCGGGTGACCGGTCAGGCACGGACCGCAGACGCCGCACGACGCGAAGCTGAGCACGACATGGTCGCCCGGCTCGACGGCGGTCACGCCCGGCCCCACCGCCTCGACCACGCCCGCGCCTTCATGGCCTAGGACGGCGGGCAGCGGGACGGGGTAATATTGGTCGCGCACGATGATGTCGGTATGGCACACCCCCACCGCCACGATCCGCACGAGCACCTCGCCCCCTTGCGGTGACGCGATCTTCGCTTCCTCGATCGCAAAGGGGGCGCCTTGGTCGCGAACCACGGCGGTGGTGATGCTGCGCATCTCGGTCATTATCGTCTCCTGCATCATAATATGTGGTTGGGTGGGCGGTCAGAAAGGATAGGCGGGCGCGGCGCCCTTCACCGTCACCCACTGCCAATGGGTGAACTCCTCCCAATTGGCCGGACCGCCGATCGCGGACCCGTTGCCGGAAGCGCCCACCCCGCCGAAGGGGTTGACCACCTCGTCGTTCACCGTCTGGTCGTTGATGTGGAGCAGTCCCGCGCGCAGCCGTTCGCCCAGCGCCATGGCCCGGCCGACATCCTTCGAGATCACCGCTGCGGACAGGCCATACTCGGTGTCGTTGGCGAGCGCGACCGCCTCGTCCTCCGTGTCGAACGGCACCAGCACCGCGACCGGGCCGAAAATCTCCTCCTCGAACGCCGCCATGCCCGGCTTTACCCCTTCCAGCACGGTCGGGGCGAGGCACAGTCCCTCGGCCTTGCCGCCCGCCAGAAGGCGCGCGCCTGCGGCGACGCTGCGTTCGACGATGTCGACCGCATGGTCGAGCTGCGACTGGCTGATCAGCGGGCCGATCGCGACCATACCCGACATCGGATCGCCCACCGGCAGCGCCTTCGCCTTCTCGGCCAGTCGGGTAGCAAAGGCGTCGAAGATCGCACGGTGCACCAGGATGCGGCCCGCCGTCATGCAGATCTGCCCCTGATGCAGCCACGCTCCCCAGGCGGCGTTGCGCGTCGCGACGTCGAGATCGGCATCGTCCAGCACGATCAGCGTGTTCTTGCCACCCAGTTCCAGCGAGACCTTCTTGAGGTGACGGCTCGCTGCCTCGCCGACCTTTCGGCCCGCCCCGGTCGACCCGGTGAACTGGATCATCGCAACATTCGGGTCCGCGCAGAGTGCCGCGCCCGCCTCGCCGCCGCCGGGCAGCACCGACAGGACACCGGCGGGCAGCCCGGCCAGCTCGAACAGACGCGCGATCACCAGCCCGCCGCAGATCGCCGTGCGCGGGTCGGGCTTGAGCATCACCGCATTGCCCACCGCCAGCGCGGGCGCCACCGCGCGCATCGCCAGATAGAGCGGAAAGTTGAACGGCGCGATCACCCCGACCACGCCTAGCGGACGACGGCGCGCCAAGCTCAACCGCCCCGGCTCGCTGGGCAGGACGAGCCCCTGCGCCTGATGCGGCATCGCCGCCGCCAGCTCGATCGCCTTGATCGTGATCGCCAGCTCGAACTCCGCCTTGGCGCGCACCGAGCCGCTTTCCCGCATGGTCCAGGTCACGATCTCCTCGGCATGCGCCCGCGCCAGCGCGGCTGCCTGGACGAAGATGCCCGCCCGGACATCCGCCGTGGCCGCGGCCCAGCCCTGCTGCGCGGCGCGAGCCGCCGTCGCCGTTTTAGTGACCGTGGCGGCATCGACCGAGGCGGCCCGCGCTAAAACAGCGCCAGTCGCCGGTTCGAGGACGTCATAGCCTTGGCCGCCCTCGGTCCAGTGTCCGTCGAAGAACCGGCCGTTGAGATGCGCGGCGTCGAGCAGGGATGTCATTTCGCTCTCCATCATGATCGTTGAGATGTAGGATGGCGCGGTGCCGAATGGGCCCGCGCCCTTGGTCCAGCATCGCTCCAAGGGTCGACAGGCACCGGCGGCGCTTACGGCGCAAGAAGTCATCAAGAAGAAGGGATACGCGGCACGTGATCGAGATCGACCTGGTAGCAGAACGAGCGCAGACCGATCCCGCCGAACCTTTACTTCGAGACCAACATGCCGAACGCCGTCGCAATGGCATAATACCGATCATCCGCTTCCTCTCCAGAGGATGCCGCATTTTGTCTTTGCGACTTGCCCGTCGCTCTCGCTTTGTCGAGGCAATCATGTCGGGGCCGTTGCGGTCCGTCAAACACCATCTTTATATCCTGCCGATACCCGCAGGGTTGTCGGGCATGTTTCGCCCTGACCGACGAACGACGCCACAGGTGAGAGGGAGAAACGCGTCAATCTTATCCTATACTCCCGCATATTATGCCACCGCCTTCACAGTGCTGATACAGCAAGCAGATGCCGCGCGACTGATTTAGAAAAGCGAAACTCATCGAAAATAGGCAATTGCGAATGCCGTACTCCTGTAGGAGCTCACCGCTTGCTGTCCGCACAACACGTTCTACATCCTTGGAAGCGCTAGCGTGAGGCAGGCATATCCCTACGTATTGTGAAGAGGCATGAGCAGCCCCTAGCTGTTCAGTCCCCGCATCTGGTGAGTCGGGTTGACGATGAACCGGTCTGGCTCTGACTCCCAGATCTTGGCGACGTATTCATAGGGTGTGAGCCCGCTGAGGGTCTTGAGCCGACGGGCGAAGTTGTATGCGGCCATGAAGTCGGTGAGGTGCGTGCGAAGCTGTTCATGGCTGTCGTAGTGGAAACGTTTGACGGTCGCCTCCTTGATGGTCCGGTTCATCCGCTCGACTTGTCCGTTGGTCCACGGATGGTTCGGTTTGGTGAGCCGGTGCTCGATGTTGTTGGCCTCGCAGATCATGTCGAAGCGCATCTGGCGGGACCAGGCGGTGTTCCGGTTACGGGGCTGCTCGGCGAACTGAATGCCGTTGTCGGTCAAGATCGTGTGGATGCGGTAGGGTACGGCTTTCAGCAGGTGCTCGAGGAACTCCCACGCTGTGCGCCTGTCAGCCTTGTCGACCAGTTGGGTGACCGCGAACTTGCTCGTGCGGTCTATGCCGACGAACAGGTAGAGCTTGCCTTCGGCGGTCTGCACTTCGGCGATATCGATGTGGAAGAAACCAATCGGATAACGCTTGAAGCGCTGACGCTTGGGCTTGTCGCCCTCGACATCCGGTAGCCGTGAGATGCCGTGCCGCTGAAGGCAACGGTGCAGCGCTGACCGGGTCAGGTGCGGGATCGATGGCTGCAGCGCGTAGAGGCAGTCGTCGAGCGGCAGCAGGGTGTGGCGCCGGAACGCCACAACCATCGCCTCCTCCGCCTCGGACAGGGTCGTTGAATAAGGGGCCTTCGGCCCGGTCTTCAGGTCCTCGACCGTCACCCTCTTACGCCACTTCGCCACCGTCTTGGGGTTGATCCCCAGCTCCCGGCTCAACGTCGCGAGCGAAGCCTGCGATCGCTGTATTGCTGCTCGGACGGCGTGCGTGGTCGTGGCGCACCCATGACGAACTTGTCCCATGCGGCTTCCTTCCATTCCAACGAAAGGATCGCACCATCAAACCGTGGGATCAAACACCTAGTTCAGTGAAGTGAGCGTCGGATGACATTACATCTCGTCGGGTAAGCCGACTCAGGGACTGGATGAATTGGGCACCGAACCGAAGATCGTCATAATCAACGCGATCTGTTTTACATATGAAGGTGCGGACCAGGTGCTTGTTTTTCGCTGGAAACCGATCGCTCCGCTTTTCGCCATCCGCAACTGTCTGAGGCCCCTATCCGCTGACTGAACGAACGTCTGCTTTGCGCAATCGGTGCCCGAAAGCTACCGGGCTGCCCGCCACCATTGAATGCCGGTCAACTTCCTATCAGTATGTCCTGTAGCTTACCCTGATACTATGCCACCACGATAAGATGTATGGCTCGACCGCATACCATCACGTCGATAGTTTGGAATGCTTGCGCGTCTTTCGCGCCTTGGCCTAAAAACCATCGCTGTGCTGGTGCAGCGAACGTGGCATTCGCGCGAGACAATCCATAGCGATCAGCCGTCACGCTAACGCCTGATGCCGCAGACCGGACAAACCAACGAGGGTTCAGGCTTGCTGATCGTCTGAACCATCTACGCCCGTCCGCTTCCTCGACGACAAGGGCGAATACCGCAGGATGAACATCGGCCAGTCGTAAGGCAGCAGCCATCGCGCTGACGCCGAACGCGGCGGCAGTTTGATAGACGAGATCGAATGACATAGGGACGCCAGCGACCAATGGTTCCAGCATGAAGCGGGGCATGAGCAGGTCGGCAGCATACCCGTCCGCCTCGCGCTCGCAGCCTGCCACTCCGTCTTGTTGGTCGGCGGCGCCATGGCAGATCAGCCGCCGGCCGCGATGATGATGCCAATGACCGAGTTCATGCGCGACGGAGAAACGCTGACGGACGCGGCTGGCCCGGTTGTCGACCGTGATAATCGCCCTGTCGCCCAGACCGACGATCCGCGCATCGCCAACGCCAAGACGACGATAGCGCACCGTCACGCCGACGGCACAGGCGATGACCTCGACATCGATCTCGCCCGGTTCGGTGATGCCGAGGTCATGCAGCAGACGCTCGGCAGGCGGATCAACCGCGTCCGTCACGCAGGGCGGTCGCCTGTTTCGTGGTCAAGTTCGACCAGGTCGTCGATCAGGTCGTCGATGTCGTGGCCATCGTTGCCGCGAGCAGCGAGCGTCATGCGCAGGTCAACATCGTCCGACATGGCTTGCCGCAATTGCGCCCGGAGACGCGCTCGATCGATCGAGACGACCCGAGCCTCGGCACCGGCATCGAGTTTGGCCCGGATCGCGCGCAGGTTCGCCTTCTTTACCGCCAGCTGTGCCTGGGCGATCTCCGCCTGCAGGTCGGCCAGATCAGGCTCAACGTCCTCACCGTCGAGGAAGTCGTCCAGCAGTCGCAGCTGCATCAATTCGTCCGCGTCGGTGGTCATGGTATGCTCCTGTCCTTGGCGGCAGCCGCCAGCTTGCGCTGCAATTGCTTGCGCAACGATGCGAGGCTCTTGGCATCGAGCCCCAGCCGGTTCTGCAAGGCGATGCCCTTCTCGCCGTCGAGTACCGCATCCAGCAGCGTGACCAGTTGCGGGTCGCTCCCGATCGACTGCTGGATCGCGGCGAGGGTCCGCCGGTAATGCAGCGCGTCATGCCCGACCTGCTCCGGACTAGGCGCCAGCGAGGCCATCGCCAGCGTATCGTCTTCGAGGTCGAGCGGGACCGGGTGCAGGCCGTCGCGTTCGGCTTCGCGATCCTGCGAGGTCAGGCTGCGCATTATCCCGATCAGGAAGTTCACGATGTCGTAGCCGCGCCGACATTGGCGACGACCGTCGAGCGCCCGGACGAACGCCTCCTGCCGCAGGTCACCGGAAAGTATGTAATGTCCCTGCGCCAGATAGCGCGACCGCCGCAGCAGACGCTGATGGTCGGTTGTCGTCATTGCTTCCAGCATCGCGTTGACCTCGGCAGTCGAATAGACATCGGCGGGCGGCTGAACCGGTGTTGCTGTCGGTGTGACGGCTGAGATGACGGCCTCCCTTACTCTATAAAGCGGACGGCTCGGCATTCTCGGACAGAAGCGTGAAATATTTATTGGCCGCTGTCCGAATTCGTGAGGTCGTCCGCTTTATAGGTAGAGAGGTTCTGTCACCGGGATGTTGAGCCGTCACGATCGGCCGACGCGATGATCGACCGACCGTGTCAGCCGGTTTGGATCAGGCTGCCAGCGGCCGGGTCCGGACGGCGGCGTGATCGGCGAAGGCCGCACCGCGAGCGACCAGCTTAGCGAGCCGCGCCTCGGCGCGGGCGATGCCGTCGTCGCGGTCGGCCGGCTGGTGGGCCAGTTGGATCAGCTCGCCCGGCGCCAGCCGGTACGCCTTGCGGATGCCGGGCTGAGGCAGGATGATCGCCCGTGATCCATTGCGGCTCAGATACAGGCGGCAGTCGGTCTGCAGGTGGCAGATGCCGTCGCGTACGGCGCACAGCGTGATGCTGGACAGGTGATAGCCGGCCTCGCCATCGGCAAAATCCAGATACACCAGATCGTTGCCGCTGCTGTGCGCGATGGCGCCCATCCGCAGCCGCCCTTCGGCTCCGCCCATTTCGCCGGCGAGGATCGCCGCGCCGGGCTTCATCGTGCGGCTGCCGACCAGCATCTGAGCGACAGCTTCGGTGTAGCGGCGGATGATCGCGGTCTTGTCGGTCGTCATTATCGTCTTCTCCATTTTCATCCCCGGATCGGGGACCGTCCTCCTTCCTTCGTCTCTTGCCCCCGGCAGGCGGGCGGGACCGCTGCGGATCCCGCCCTCAAGTGGTCAGCCATCGCGGTAGCGTGGCACCCAGATGTCGTAAAAAGCTTCCCATTCTTGCTGGAAGTCCAACTGCGCGTTATTGGCGGTGAGGTCCGGATGCACCTCGCCCCAGCCCGACGAGCGATGAACGCGCGACAGGCACACGACATGAGCGTGGGGCCGGCGGGCGGACAGTTCGTCGCCCGGCATATGGACGACCGTCATGCTGGTCAGCCGCCGCTGCAGCGCCAGTTTTTCTAGCGCGTACGTGCCGACCAGCGACAGGATGTCGGCGGGTTGCCAGCTATGCGGGAAACGGTACGTCAGCACGACCGCCAGCAATTTCTGATGCGCTTTCGCTTTGGCGTCGTAGTCGTGGAAGATGCCCTCCAACACGCCGGGTTCGACCGCGACACCGGGCGCCGTGAAGATGCGGTGTGATGCGCAGGTGATCGGCCATAGGCCATCCGCTAGCCAGTCGTGGTCGTTCGGTTTGCTGGGTTGGAGTTTTGCGCGGGCCAGATCAGCGACTAAATTGGTCTTTCCCTTTGCCGTTTTGCGCAGCAAGGCGTAGCCAAAATCCGGCATCGACCCCATCGGATCATCGTAGAGCATGTCGTCGGCGTCGGACGGGCTGATCCAGGGCAGCGGCTTGCTCATCAGCAATCCCCCCATACGGCAGCGAGGAAAGCGTCGGCCCTCGCCAGTCCCGGCGCGAGATCGCAGACGCCATCGGCGGCGGACAGCCAGGCCGGCATCATCGGGCGAAGACGTCCGGGGGAAAGGCGGAAAACCGCGCCGCTCTCGTCCGGCTCCGCCGGGTCAGGCACCAGCCAACCGTCGTTGCTGCGTGACAGCCACAACCTACGCGCGTGGTGCCAGACGGTGCCGTGGCGCTGCCATTCGCCGACGGCACAGTAGATGGTCCGATGGCCGATACTCGACGCTTTCACCACCAAGGCGTCGCACCGGGCAATGCGGGTGCCGCGCTCGACCGTGTCGAGATCGCCGCGTGACGGCTCGATCGACGGCACCAGCAGCAGCTCGGCGGCCGCGATGTGCAGGTAATTACGAAAAGGTGCCGGGATGATCGGCACCGATCGGTCGATCCGCCAACCGGCGCGCTGGGCGATGGCCAGCGCGCCAGACAGGGCGCGCGACTGTGCGAGCTCGCGCTCGCGATTTACGATGTACATGGAAGACCTTGATTTTGCGCGGGAACGGCGGGCTGCTCGCCGGCCCCGCACCATCATTTCGCCTCTACGGCACAGCCGCAGGCTCCTTCCAAACCATCATCCCGGCCGGGCCGGCCGGTTTCTCCTTCGCCTTCGCGATGAAGGCGAAGCGCCCGCAGGCGGCACAGATCGCTCAACTTTCCCGCTTGACCGCAAAGGTCATGAAGCAACCTGATCAGCGCTCTTGCGGTCCCTTGCCCCTGACATCGGGGACCATCGGCTCCGCTTTGCCTTTCGGTCTGGTGGCATGGTCAACCGGCATGAGCGTTTCGGCCAACTGACCGAGTTTCCCGGATGGACCAACGAAAGATGCAGGCGTTTTTGCTTCTGGCGCCGAGGCATAGGATGATCGTGTATCGGCGGTTTCATTCAGGTCGCGTTGTCGGATAACACCTGAGTGAGACGCTGGCGCAGATTTACCACTAGCCCGCAAAGTAGCGCCTTTTCTGAGAGGTTGGGCCTCACGCAGCGTGCGCGCGGTCCGCAGCGGAACAAGCGGCTCCGGCGGGATCTTAGCGGCATCTGGCGTTGATCGAATCAGCTTGGGTATGCTCCCGCCGGACGACGATGTCGTGGCAGCCGCGCCAGCTTGTCCATGCTTCCGTTCGGTGTGCCACTCGGCCAGCCGAGCTTGCAGTTCCGTATCATAACCGGGATGAGTCAGTACCAAGCGCTGCTGATCGGTAAGCGCGGCCATATCAACCTGATATCGACTGCCGCTAACGCTGATGGATGCCTCTTCCCGGCGCAGTTTCGCCCACGCCTCCTCCCGGAGTAGCGCTTGTCGACGGTGACCTTCTTTAGCGCGGATTTCCCTGTTCACGTCTTTGATGGACTTCTGAACCACGGTGGCAGCAACCGCTTCCAAGATGCGTTCGTCCGCAACGGATGTAGAAGAAGGCTGTTCGGCACTGTCCCCCGTACGTGCGGGTTCGACACCAATTACTTCGCCATCGGCCGATCTCCGCCGCCGCGCCCGGATAGCACGCAGCCGCTCCTGAACGAGCAGATCCTCGATAAACAGGCGGAACAGACGGTTGATAGACTTTCGATTCTCGGCGGGTCCCAGCGTAGCGACATCGTTCTCGAACATGAGCGCCATCGGATCATCGCCATGCTCGTCGAGCCAGTTGAGCAGGCGCCCGCGTGTCGCATCGTGATACTTCGTCATGACGACCGCCAGCGTGTCATGGCCACGATGCTTGTAAGTGATCGGTCGGGTTGGGATCGATAGCGACGAGCGCACCTTATCGTCGAGGATGTCAGCGGCGACAGCAATCGCATCGGTGGTCCAGATCGCCTGATCAGCTCCGCCTGCCACGACAGCATCCTCGGCTATCCAAGCCTTCGCCTCGCGTTTGCGGCCCTCACTCTTGCTGTGTTTGATGACGGTAACCGCGCGCGAGATGGCCATGTCGCCAACGATCGTGGCCGCCGCTGCCTGCGCACGCTTCAGCACGGCGATCCGTTGGTAGTATCGCCATTGCCGGACGATCTTTTTGGCATCGTCGTCGACCTGCGCCAGCCACACCGCCGCCGCGCGTCGAATGATCGACAGCTCCTGTGCCGCGACATGACGCACGTCGCGCAGCCGATCGTTGAAGATGATACGCGCATTGCGGCTGCCCGCCTTGGTGACCAGCCCGCTTTTCTCATTGGCGACGATCCTGTCGCCGAGATGCTCGAGCCGGTCCTGCCGAATGCCGTTGTCGCGATAAGTTCCGGTCACGTAGCGCGTCGCTTTGGCGGTGCCGTTGGCTACGTCGTTGGCGATGGCGACGTAATCGGCGCGCATCTGCTTGAAATAGGCTTCGCCAGCTTCATGGCGGTTCTGGCCCTCATCACCGCGTAAGGCTCCGATCTTTTTCTGCCGATACGGATACTGCCACTTGCCGTTACGCTTGCGGAGGCGGACCTCAAAATCCCAGCAGCCCGGACCTCCGGCTTTGCCATCGGTGCTCATGCCGTCCAGCCATTTGCACGGCCGATCATAGGCATCGACATGCAAATGAATGTTGCGCGGGTCGTTCTTAGGGTCCGGGCAGTGGATCGCGGCCACATACATCCAACCTTCGCGGTCCAGCCGCGCGCAGAAGCGTTGCATGATCGTGCGGTGTTGGCGAGCGTCTAGACCATGCGGCAGTTCGACGACGAAACGGGTCTGGACGCGACCCGATCGCCCCTGTTTGAAATCCGGCAGCGCCGGATTGTCCGGCCCGAGATGTTCGTCGGCCCAGCACAGACGATCATACGCCTCGACAAGATCGACGTCGGCGATCGTGACCAGACGGTCGCGATGCTTACGCTTGGCTTTTGACGCCTTCGCGATGTCGGCGGCTCGTTCCTGTTCGAGCAGCCGCGCCGCTTCCTCCACCCAAAGCGGCGCGTCGGCCGCGGCCGCCAGTTCGGCCCATGCATCCTTTCGCTCGGTCGAAACCTCCAGCGTGCCGCGTTTGGCTTCCCGCTCGCATTGCTCGGCGGCTTCGAATAGCCCGCGCTGTCGCGACGGACCGCCCGGAATGTTGGAGAGGATGGCCAAGGCGTTCCATTCGCGGTGGTCGGCTTCGAAGTCGAGAATGTCCATCGCCGGCATGCCACTTGCCGCCGTCATTGATCCGGTCTGGCGCGTGATATAGTCGAAATGTGTCCGGTACGTCGTGCGGGCGCCTTCGGTCAGATAATCGAAATGCTCGGCGGCAACGGTGCTGCGTGCCGGGTAGCGGTCATGGGTGGCCCCATCCACGGACCGGGGAACGGCGGTGCGGGTGACATGGGACACCGCCAGATGTGGAATTCGCATGTCCACGCGTTGCCGGGACGTGGAGGAAATCGGGCTGGCATAGCGAAAGTCGCATCGCCGCGATGCCGTACGGGTGTCGGCTGTTTTCCGGGGCGACCGGGTTGGGCCGGACGACGATCGATCGGGTTCGCCCTGTACCCGGAAGCCGAAGCGGCGTAGCGACCCGGCAACGGCTTCGCGATCTTCCCGCGCCACGCGTGCCAGACGCGCCGCGACCTGATGGGCGAATTCGGGATAGGGCGCGGGGTCGAACGGGTCCATGGCAGTCATTGTCCCAGCCCGGACCGGGGTTCGACAAGCCCCCCTTCGAACATGCCCTATGTAAAGAGGCTTGCAGTCGTAGCGGGGTCTGCTCGCCAACAACGCGATTTCCTGCTCACGCTATTTTCCAACAGCTTCGACCACCAGCGGGAGGTTGATCAGACGGCCATAGGTTGTCCCGTTTCTCCATTGGCACAGGACATTTCCGGGAAAATCCGATCGGGAGCAAATTTTGTGACAATAGCGCCCTCGTTGCTATCGAGCGGGGCTTGCCGCCGTCAGCCGACCCACGCGACCTTCCCAATGGGAGAAAGCACATGGGTCGGCTGCCGATCACCATGCCGTCGATCAAGGTCGCGCGCGAGGGCTGTGCGACGCCCTGCACCGTCCGCAAAGAGAAGAAATCGGCTGTCGCACCATTCCGCTTGACGATGAGGGCATTGGTGGCGGTGGCCATCGTGATGTCGCCTCGTCACTTAGTGTCTGCGTGTTGAGGGCACCAAGGTCGCCGACTTCATGAACGTAGACGCAATCGACCTCCTCACCGGGCGCTAGCACCGCAGATCGAGATGCTCCCACACCCGCCTTCGAACAAGGGCTCAAAGCCGCCACCGGGCCACACATGGCCAAATTCGACGAAAGCGACATACAGACACCAATATCAAAAACGATGATGTATCCATATTAAGTCGTATTTAAACGAATTTTTACCGTTGCAGGCTAATCTTCGCCGTACATACGGCTGGAATTACGCAGCCACTGGGGCTTCCCCTAGACAATCAAATAAACGTAATTACCCCCGGCGGCGACTTTATAAGTCTCCGTAATACAAGGCGAATATCGAATGCCATCGCGAATGCATCGAGAGACTTTGATGAAAATCATAGCCACCTTGATCGATATGGCGTTCCATGCAAAACACAAAAATGATCGGCGCACTCCGACGCTATCCGTCGTCGCGATGACTGTCGGCGCGACCGATGTTCGATCCTCGCCCCTTTCGGGTAGAAAACATCCTGCTAAAGCTTGTGGCGCAATCAAACGGTCATTGCTCCCTACCGCCTTGCTTTCATTATTGATGTTTGTGAACATCAATCCCGCTCTAGCAATGTCGAATGGCTGCAGCGCTATCAACGCGCTCTCCGGTTCTTCGTCTCTTTCCTACGGCAGCAATAGATACAGGGCCTCAGAGTTTGCGACTGGTGACTCCTTGACGCTACGCTTCACAGATAGCGGCGCTGGCAAGGGGCTGCCCCCTACGAATACAGACAGCTTATCCATAGCACGATACGACCTTTCAAATGCCCAAACATATAACGCGACGAATTCCACCAGCAACACCACGAACAACGTCGCAATTACTGTTCCGGCTGGCAGCCTCGAGACTTATGGGGCTAGCATAAGAGCGAGCACCTCTCGTGGTCAGATCAGCAACCTGGTGTTCACCTGCACTAGTCGTTCGGCCGCTTCCACGGACGCAACCCTTTCGGGGCTGTCGCTTTCCACGGGCAATCTATCGCCAGCCTTCTCCAGCGGCACGACCAATTACAGTTCCGTCGTCGGCAACGCGACGACATCGCTGACGGTTATGCCCACTGCCGCAGACAGCGGAAGCACCATTAACGTCAATGGCTCCTTGGTTGCGTCGGGCAATACCTCAGGTCCGATCAACCTCGCAGTCGGTTCGAACTCGCTTACGATTATCGTCGGGGCGGCCGATGGCCTGACTACCAAATCTTATTCCATCACCGTGACGAGAGCCGAAGCTGCACCGATTGCCAACAATGTTGCCGCAACAGTGGTAGCCAACAGTTCGAGCAACACCGTAGCCCTTTCGATTTCCGGCTCGGCTTCTTCGGTGACTGTCTCAAGTTTGCCAACTCATGGCACGGCAACGGCCAGTGGCACCAGCATCACCTACACGCCGAGCGCCGGATACTCGGGTAACGATAGTTTCACCTACACTGCGACCAATTCCTCAGGCACTAGTGCGCCTGCGACTGTCACCGTTTCTGTAACCCCGCCGACGCTGGCATTGGCACCGGCAACATTGCCGGGTGCGACTGCGGGGACTGCGTACAGCCAAGCGCTCAGCACCTCGGGCGGGACCGCACCGTACAATTATGCCCTCACTGCAGGGGCGCTGCCGGCCGGGCTGACCCTGTCGAGCACCGGTACACTGTCCGGCACGCCAACTGTTTCGGGCACGTTCAACCTGACCGTCACTGCCACCGACGCGCAGAATTTCACCACCGCGCGTGCCTATGGCCTTACCGTTGCCGCCCCGGCACCGGTGGCTGGCGCGGTCAGCATGACCGTCGCCGCCAACAGCCCCGCCAATGCTGTGACGCTCAATCTTTCAGGTGGTACCGCGACCTCAATCGCGATCGGCACGCCACCCAACCATGGCGTCCTCGCTGGTTCGGGCACCGCGATCACCTACACGCCTGCCGCGAACTATTCGGGAAGCGACAGTTTCACCTACACCGCGACCAATGCCAGTGGCACGAGTGCGCCTGCAACGGTTACCATCACCGTGACCGCACCGACTCTGACGCTGAGCCCGACAACGCTACTGGGCGCGACGGCCGGGACCGCGTATAGCCAAGCCCTCGCCACCATGGGCGGCGCCGCACCGTACAGCTATTCCGTCACCGCTGGCGCGCTGCCCGCCGGAGTCTCCCTGTCATCGACCGGTACCCTGTCAGGCACGCCAACTACAGCGGGCACGTTCAACGTTACCGTCACTGCGACAGACGCGCAGAATTTCACGGCTACTCGTGCCTTCACACTCACCGTCGCCGTCCAGGCACCGGTGGCGGGCGCGGTCAGCATGACCGTCGCTGCCAACAGTACTGCCAATGCGGTGACGCTTGCCCTGTCGGGCGGGGCTGCGACCTCGGTCGCCGTCGCCACCCCGCCGAGCCACGGCACGGCCACCGCCTCGAGCACCGGCATCAGCTACACGCCGACCGCAGGCTATTCGGGGAGCGACAGCTTCACCTACACTGTGACTAACGCCTCGGGCACCAGCGCAGTCGCGACCGTCACCGTGACGGTGAGTGCACCGACGCTGACGCTGGCGCCGGCAACGCTGCCGAGCGGGACTGCGGGGACTGCCTACAGCCAAGCGCTCAGCACTTCGGGCGGCACCGCGCCGTACAACTATGCGGTGACCGCTGGCGCGTTGCCGAACGGCCTCACCCTGTCGAGCACCGGCACGCTGTCGGGCACGCCCGCAACATCGGGGGCATTCAATTTTACGATCACCGCGACTGACGCCCAGAACTTCACCGTCACGCGCGCCTATACCATTACCGTTGCCGTCCAGGCACCGGTGGCCGGCGCGGTCAGCACGACCGTTAACGCCAACAGCACCGCCAATGCGGTGACGCTCGCCCTGTCGGGTGGCGCTGCGACCTCGGTCGCCGTCGCCACCGCGCCGAGCCATGGCACCGCCACCGCCTCGGGGACCGGCATCAGCTACACGCCGGCGGCAGGCTATTCGGGGAGCGACAGCTTCACCTACACCGCGACCAATGCGTCCGGCACCAGTGCTGCGGCCACCGTCACCGTCACGGTGACCGCGCCGACGCTGGTCGTCGCACCGGCCTCGGGTCCGTTGCCCCCGGCGACCGTCGGTACCGCCTACAGCACCACGCTGACCAGCACCGGCGGCACCGCGCCGTACAGCTACAGCGCCACGGGTCTGCCCGCCGGCGTCACGCTGGCGGCAAACGGTACCCTGTCGGGCACGCCGACTACCGCTGGCAGCTACACCGTCACGGTCGCGATCACCGATGCCAACGGCGCCACCGGCACCGCGACCTATACGCTGGAGGTTGCCGTCCAGGCGCCGGTGGCGGGTGCCGTCAGCACGACTGTTGCCGCCAACAGCAGCGCCAATGCGGTGACGCTCGCCCTGTCGGGCGGGGCTGCGACCTCGGTCGCCGTCGCCACCGCGCCGGCCCACGGCACGGCCACCGCCTCGGGCACCGGCATCAGCTACACGCCGGCCGCCGGTTATTCGGGCAGCGACAGCTTCACCTACACTGCGACCAATGCGTCCGGCACCAGTGCTGCGGCGACCGTCACCGTCACGGTGACCGCGCCGACGCTGGTCGTCGCACCGGCCTCGGGTCCGCTGCCCTCGGCGACCGTCGGCACCGCCTATAGCGCGACGCTGACCAGCACCGGTGGCACCGCGCCGTACGGCTACCGCGCCACGGGTCTGCCCGCCGGCGTCACGCTGGCCGCCAACGGTACCCTGTCGGGCACGCCGACCACCGCCGGCAGCTACACCGTCACCGTAGCGGTCACCGACGCCCATGGCGCCACCGGCACCGCAACCTATACGCTGGAGGTTGCCGTCCAGGCACCGGTGGCCGGCGCGGTCAGCACGACCGTTGCCGCCAACAGCACCGCCAATGCGGTGACGCTCGCCCTGTCGGGTGGCGCTGCGACCTCGGTCGCGGTTGCTACGGCACCGAGCCACGGCACCGCCACCGCCTCGGGTACCGGCATCAGCTACACGCCGGCCGCGGGCTATTCGGGGAGCGACAGCTTCACCTACACTGCCACCAACGCCTCGGGCACCAGTGCTGCGGCGACCGTCACCGTCATGGTGACCGCGCCGACGCTGGTCGTCGCACCGGCCTCGGGTCCGTTGCCTGCGGCTACCGTCGGCACCGCCTATAGCGCGACGCTGACCAGCACCGGTGGCACCGCGCCGTACAGCTACACCGCCACGGGCCTGCCCGCCGGCGTCACGCTGGCCGCCAACGGCACACTCTCGGGTACGCCGACCACGGCGGGCAGCTACACCGTCACCGTCGCGGTCACCGACGTCCATGGCGCCACCGGTACCGCGACCTATACGCTGGAGGTTGCCGTCCAGGCACCGGTGGCGGGTGCCGTCAGCACGACCGTCGCCGCCAACAGCAGCGCCAATGCGGTGACGCTCGCCCTGTCGGGTGGCGCTGCGACCTCGGTCGCCGTCGCCACCGCGCCGAGCCACGGCACCGCCACTGCCTCGGGCACCGGCATCAGCTACACGCCGACCGCGGGCTATTCGGGGAGCGACAGCTTCACCTACACCGCGACCAATGCCTCGGGCACCAGTGCGCCTGCGACCGTCACCGTGACGGTGACCGCCCCGACGCTGGTCGTCGCACCGGCCTCGGGACCGTTGCCTGCGGCGACCGTCGGCACCGCGTACGCCGCGACGCTGACCAGCACCGGCGGCACTGCGCCGTACAGCTACACCGCCACGGGCCTGCCCGCCGGCGTCACGCTGGCCGCCAACGGCACACTCTCGGGTACGCCGACCACGGCGGGCAGCTACACCGTCACCGTCGCGGTCACCGACGTCCATGGCGCCACCGGTACCGCGACCTATACGCTGGAGGTTGCCGTCCAGGCACCGGTGGCGGGTGCCGTCAGCGCGATCGTCGCCGCCAACAGCACCGCCAATACGGTGACGCTCGCCCTGTCGGGTGGCGCTGCGACCTCGGTCGCAGTTGCTACGGCACCGGGCCACGGCACCGCCACTGCCTCGGGGACCGGCATCAGCTACACGCCGGCGGCAGGCTATTCGGGGAGCGACAGCTTCACCTACACCGCGACCAATGCGTCCGGCACCAGTGCTGCGGCCACCGTCACCGTCACGGTGACCGCTCCAACGCTGGTCGTCGCACCGGCCTCGGGTCCGTTGCCTGCGGCGACCGTCGGCACCGCCTATAGCGCGACGCTGACCAGCACCGGCGGCACCGCGCCGTACGGCTACAGCGCCACGGGCCTGCCCGCCGGCGTCACGCTGGCCGCCAACGGTACCCTGTCGGGTACGCCGACCACCGCCGGCAGCTACACCGTCATCGTCACGGTTACCGACGCGCATGGTGCTACCGGCACCGCAACCTATACGCTGACCGTTAACCCGCCGCCGCCGCCGGTCGTTGCCGATCCGGTGACGACTTCGGTCGCGGCCAATACCAAGACCGAGGCCGGCAAAAGTGTCAGCCTCAACCTGTCGAGCCTGGTCACCGGTCAGTTCGATGATATCCGCATCGTCACCCAGCCCGCGCATGGCACGGTCACGATCACGCGGACGCTTGCGATGCGCGGAATTGGTGGATCGCCGCTGATGGCGATGGCCATCGCCATGTCCTCGGTATCGATGCCGGGTCAGATCATTGCGGTCTATACCCCGGAAGCGGGATACCAGGGGACGGACACCTTCCAATATGTCGCGGTCGGACCGGGCGGCACTTCGGCACCGGCAACCGCCACCATTCAGGTGGTCGGCACGGCACCCACCGCCCAGGCGATCACCGCATCCGCGACCGATGGCCAGTCCATTTCGGTGGATATCACCGCAAACGCTGCGGGTGGTCCGTTCACGGCCGCCACGGTGACCAGCGTATCGCCTGCGGATCAGGCGACCGCGACGATCGTCTCCAACGGCACGGCCGAGGCGCGGACCTTCCGCCTGCAAGTGACGCCCAAGGCTCGCTTCAACGGGACGATCGAGGTCGGGTACACGCTCGCCAACGTGTTCGGTACGTCGGCACCGGCCGTGGTGACGATCAACGTCACGGCACGCCCCGACCCGTCGCAGGATGCCAAGGTACGCGCGATGAGCGATGCGCAGGCCGAGGCGGCACGCCGCTTCTCACGGGCGCAGGTTGCCAACTTCATGAGCCATGCCGAAGCTCTGCACGGAGCCGAATGCGGTCGTTCGATCAATGGCCTGCGCCTGGGGTCGACGGACATGCCGGGCAGCTCGCACATGCCGGGGCAGCCGATCGAGCGTAGCTTGTCCGAACGTGACCGTCGTGGCGCACGCACCGGCGATCCGTCGGAGCAGGACGAACGCCGAGATGAAGGTCGGGACGTCGCGCCCGCCGGATGCGGTGGACGGGTCGGGCTGTGGTCCGGCGGTACCATCGACATCGGTACGCGCGATGCGATCACCGGTCGGTCGAAGGTCACTGCCACGACTTCGGGCGTGAGTGCAGGTGTCGATCTCCACATCGCCAAGGGGATTACCCTCGGCATCGGCGGCGGGCTTGGCCATGATCGCAGCACGATTGCTGGTGGCGCCGGTCAGGTTAACAGCGACAGCCAGGTGGTGACCATCTACGGCAGCGCGGCGCCGCTGCAGGGCTGGTTCGTTGACGGCATGGTCGCACATGGTTGGCTTGATTACTCGATGCGACGGCTTGACGAGGGTGCGGGAGCGTTGGCGACCGCGGACCGGTCGGGCAGCTTCACGACCGGTGCGCTGTCGTCGGGGATCGACCGTACTACCGGCGCGCTGCGCTGGTCGGTCTATGGCCGGGCAGAATATCTGAACGGTCGCCTGAACCGCTACATCGAGGAAGGTGCCGGCATCTACAATCTGCGCTTCGATGATCGCGACCTGCAATCCGTAACCGGTGCGCTCGGCGTTCGCCTTGCGTGGCAGCGGCCCGTGCCCTTCGGGGTATTGACCGGACGGTTGCGGACCGAGTGGCTGCACGAGTTCACCGGTGGCACCCGCCAAGGGCTGGACTATGCCGATGTTGCCGGGCCGTCCTATTACAGCCTGCTCGCGTCCGGGTGGTCGCGCGAACAATTCATGTTCGCACCCGGCATCGGCCTGACGCTACCGTCGGGGTGGGATGTCGGGCTGGATGTGGGCGTTCGGGTCGCCAACGGCGAACGCGCCGCAACCACCGGGGTACAAGTTCGGAAGCAGTTCTGATGCGGAAAGGGCGGTCAGTTGTACGTCGAGCATCGACCCGCCTTTTCCGTCCTGGCACTTCGTAAATGCTGTCGATAGTCTCAGTACCGATCCGCCCATCCTGTCGGGCAAAATCGCAGAGCAGCTTTCTTATTGCCTTCCGAATATGGTTTTAGAGCAGATCAACCAAATCTCATTTCTCGATCCCTCTGGGGACGGTCGCAGCCAGCGCGCTTCGACTGGCTCAGTCGTTAACGTATAGGCGACCACTACGCCTTCCGGAACGCGGGCTCGCCCGTGTGGAGGACCGGACGCAAATGTGTCCCGCATCCCGCAAAAGGGTGGACTTCCCACCCTTTTGCGCTTTTGCGCCTCTCTTTCTGCCCTGTTTTACCTCCTTTTTGCCCGGGCTCTTCTTCGCTTTCCTGCTCTTCGGCCGCATGGCCACTAACCCTTCGGAGCGCCCATGCGGCGAGGTTACGACCCGCAGATCATCGATCCGCGCAGTCGGGTCGTGACGTCGCGGCGGGTGATGATCAGCGCCGCGTCGGTCGTGACCGTCTCGTAGCCCATAGCCCTAATGCGCGCGGTATCGACGACCCGGATGGTCAGGTCGCCGGATCGCCAGGCGTCATGGGTGAACGGGAACAAGTCGCGCGCATCGCGTCGGGGGTTGAGGATGACGACGCGTCCATTGACCTTGGTCAACGCCTTGTCCCCAGCAGCGACGAACACGATTGGCCCGCCCCGGCGGGGCGACCAGTAGCAGCCGGTACCGTCGAGGCCAGCCGCCCACCAATCCGCCCTCGTCGTTGCCTCCAGCACTGCGGGTCGAGGTGCCGCATCCACTGTGGCGGTGGAC
>Ga0308171_1001207_pt1 | contig 37749 bp, 41 predicted proteins | sample PhyGR1_FD_202135 | JGI IMG/M metagenome (GOLD analysis project Ga0308171, IMG submission 202135) | Phyllosphere microbial communities from UC Gill Tract Community Farm, Albany, California, United States - DLSLSG.R1 | ecosystem: Host-associated > Plants > Phyllosphere > Unclassified | place: USA...
CTTTGGATCTTCATATGCGCCAATTGTGTAACTCAGATACTCAACCCCTGAGTGTTATTGACTGGTCGCTCACCCTGAGTGCTCTGACGGAGGATTAATGGATTTCTGGACCCTTTTCCAGGTATTGATATTAGGCGCGGTTGAAGGCCTGACCGAGTTTTTGCCCATCTCGAGTACCGGCCACCAGATTATTGTCGCCGACCTGCTCGAGTTTGGCGGCGAACGCGCGATGGCGTTCAACATCATTATTCAACTGGGGGCCATTCTTGCTGTGGTCTGGGAGTTTCGTCCGAAGATCTTCGATATCGTCAAAGGCCTGCCCACCGAGCGCAACGCGCAACGTTTCACCCTTAATCTGCTGATCGCGTTTTTCCCGGCCGTTATCCTCGGCGTGTTATTCGCCGACGCGATTCATGAATACCTGTTCAACCCGATCACCGTTGCGGTGGCCCTGGTTGTTGGCGGCATCGTCATGTTGTGGGCCGAACAGCGCAGCCATGTAGTCAGCGTCGAACATGTCGACGACATGCGCTGGTCTCACGCGTTGAAGGTCGGTTTCGTACAGTGCCTGGCGATGATTCCCGGCACCTCACGCTCCGGCTCGACCATCATCGGCGGTCTGCTCTTCGGCCTCTCGCGCAAAGCCGCCACCGAGTTCTCGTTCTTCCTCGCCATGCCGACCATGGTTGGCGCTGCCGTGTACTCCGGCTACAAATACCGCGACCTGTTCCAACCCAACGACCTGCCTGTCTTCGCCCTCGGCTTCGTCACCGCATTCATCTTCGCCATGATCGCCGTGCGTGGCCTGCTGAAATTTATCGCCAACCACAGCTATGCCGCGTTCGCGTGGTATCGGATCGCGTTTGGTTTGTTGATTCTGGCGACTTGGCTGTTCGGCTGGGTGAACTGGACCGCCGCAGCGGCCGCCTGATCACTGAGCGCTGATCAACGCCGCCACGGCGAGATCATTTAACCCCGAATCCGACGACTCCTGGCGATAGCGCTGCAAGGCCGAGGTGAAATACGCGGCTTGCAGCATGCCGTCGCTGGCCAGATAGAGTCGCGCGTCTTCTTGCTCCTCGGCGGAGTAAACACGCTTGTGACTGTCGGTGGTTTCCTGGCTAGACGAAATAGGTGCGAGGATCAAAGACACCAAAGTGAAGCCGGAAAACTGCGTCACCTCCCACGGCGTATCCGTACGGCCCATGCAAAAGCCATCGCAGTGCGCATAAACGTTGGAAGTGAAGCTGAACAAGGCGAGGAGGGTGAAACGCTTGAAACCAGAAAAAGTAAACGCGGACATAAACAAAAGACATCCTGTCAGTACAACAAAACACCGGGCAACGCTCATGCATTGCCCGCACATTCAAAACTTCAATCAACGCCCTTCAAGCAACTCAGCCGCCTGATCCAGCAACGCCAGCGGATCCTTGGCCTTGTGAATATCCACCGACAACAACTGACGAAACTTGCGCGCCCCGGGGAACCCTGTGCCCAGGCCCAGCACATGCCGAGTGATGTGATGCATCGCACCACCGGCCAGCAAATGCTCGGCGATATACGGCCGCAACTGCGCCAACGCCTCAGCCCGACTGATCACCGGCGCGGTACTGCCGAACAGTTGCTGATCCACCTCCGCCAGTAAATACGGATTGTGATAAGCCTCACGCCCCAACATCACGCCATCGAACGTCTGCAGATGCTCATGGCAGGCCTCCATCGTCTTGATCCCGCCATTCAGCACAATCTCCAGCTCCGGAAAATCCGCCTTCAACTGCGCCGCCACGTCATAACGCAACGGCGGAATGTCGCGATTCTCCTTCGGCGACAACCCCTCCAGAATCGCAATCCGCGCATGCACGGTAAAACTCGTGCACCCGGCATCGCGCACGGTGCCGACGAATTCACACAGCTCAGCGTAACTGTCCCGACCGTTGATCCCGATGCGATGCTTCACCGTTACCGGAATCGACACCGCATCACGCATCGCCTTCACACAATCGGCCACCAACTGTGGATGCCCCATCAGGCACGCGCCGATCATGTTGTTCTGCACACGATCACTCGGGCAGCCGACGTTAAGGTTCACCTCGTCGTAGCCGTGTTCCTCGGCCATGCGCGCGCAGGCGGCGAGATCCAACGGAACACTACCGCCGAGCTGCAAGGCGAGCGGGTGCTCGGCTTCGTTGTGGCGGAGGAAACGCTCGTGATCGCCGTTGAGCAACGCGCCAGTGGTGACCATTTCGGTGTAGAGCAGGGCGTTCTTCGACAGGAGGCGTAGGAAGAAACGGCAGTGGCGGTCCGTCCAATCCATCATGGGCGCAACGGAGAACCGCCGAGACAGCGCAGGGCTTGAGTTTACTGGGCTGGAGTGGGTATTTGGTACCATTTGGCTCAACGTATTTATAGCGTGTTTTTAGGCGTTTTCAGGCGTTTTTCCGATGTCGCTGGTACAATGTACCAATCACTTTCGGAATTGTACCAGTCGACTATGGCAACGATCAGAGCACGAAAACGCACCGATGGCTCAGTCAGTTACACGGCACAGATACGCCTGTTTCGCGATGGAGCGCAAGTCTACCAAGAGAGCCAGACCTTCGCCCGGAAACAGGCGGCACAAGCGTGGGTGCGGCGACGTGAGGCAGAGCTAGATCAGCCTGGTGCGATCGAGCGGGCGAACCGCAAGGGCGTCACCGTACAGGACATGATCAAGCAGTATCTGGATGAAATGGAGAAAGTCCGGCCGTTGGGTAAAACCAAGGAAGCCACTCTAAATGCTATCGCGGCGACGGAGTTTGGCCAGACCGTTGATTCGGCTATCAACAGTCAGCGCTTGGTGGATTTTGCACTCTGGCGAATGAGTAAAGAGGGCGGCGGCGTCCAGCCGCAAACGGCTGGTAACGATCTGGCGCACCTTGGGGCTGTCCTTTCGATTGCGCGTCCCGCTTGGGGGTATGAGGTAGACCCTCACGCGATGCCGGACGCTCGGAAGGTGTTAAGGAAGCTCGGCTACAACATGAAGAGCCGGGAGCGCGATCGCCGTCCAGCCAAAGACGAGCTAGATAAACTTTTGGAGCACTTCGTCAGTATGCAGCAGCGTCGACCGAGTTCGATCAACATGCTGAAGGTGATTGGCTTCGCGATTTTTTCCACCCGTCGGCAGGATGAGATAAGTCGAATTGTATGGGACGACGTCGATGAGTCGAATCAGCGGGTGCTGGTGAGAGATATGAAAAACCCTGGGCAGAAAATTGGCAATGACGTTTGGTGCCACCTACCCGACGAAGCCTGGAGAATTCTGCAAAGCATGCCAAAAGAGCGTGCGGAAATTTTCCCCTACAACTCTTCGTCGATCTCTACGGCTTGGGCGAAGGCGTGCAAGTTTCTGGAGATTGAAGATCTTCACTTCCACGATCTGAGACACGACGGAGTTAGTCGGTTGTTTGAGATGGATTGGGATATCCCGCGGGTGGCCAGCGTTTCCGGGCACCGTGACTGGAACTCGTTGCGTAGGTATACCCATCTTCGCGGGAAGGGTGATCACTATGCCGAATGGCCATGGTTAGAGAGGATCATTCAAGCGCCCGTGAAGTTGGGCGCTTGGGGTAAGCAGTGAATTAGCTGGCTCGGCGAATTCCGTTGAGCTGGTTGCATTCCTTTACCGCAGCCTCTCGCTGCGAATCTAAGTAAGCTGCTAGGTCTGTGATATGTACACCTTTCGCACTTTTCTGGCTGGATTCAAGCCTAGTGATGGGGATTCGAATTTGACCGGCCATTACTTTGCGTTGAAACATATCAGTAGTTAGATGTGTGAAATAGTCTTTGCACACTTGATTGAGTGGAATGATTGTCAGCCCGTTGTATTGGGCCATGAGCAGAAATAAAGTTTTCATGCGGCCTCACACATTTTCAATTCCTGACAATTGTTCGAATGCTCTTGCTGCCACGAGTGGAACTTGTCCGTTGCCAATGGCTTTAAGCCGGTCCACCCGATGGGCCACCCCATCAGCCACTCGGCCCATTCCGGGTTCAGATGACCACCATCCAGTGCCATCACGGCGTGATCCAGACGATCGTTCGAGCGGTCGGCCCCGGATCGGCGAGTTAGTGCGGCAGGGGAGGATCCCTTTGCCATGCTCGCCACCGGTGTTGGCCACCGTCTGACGGGTGTCTTCTGCGATGAGCCAGATCCGGTCCCGCTGGTGAGGTGCGCCGAGGTCAGCCGCTCCGATAACACCCCATCGCGCGTCATACCCCATTTCGGCAAGGTCACCGAGCACCACGGCAAGTCCTCTTCCCACAAGCAGTGGTGAGTTCTCCAGTTCGACGTAGCGCGGTCGTACCTCATCGATAATTCGTGCCATCTGCCGCCAAAGTCCGGAACGGGCACCGGCGATACCCAGGCCGTTTCCTGCGACCGAAATGTCCTGGCAAGGAAATCCTCCCGAAACCACATCAACAAGGCCGCGCCATGGTCGTCCGTCAAAGCTGCACACGTCAGACCAAATCGGGAAAGGCGGGAGCAATCCATCGGTTTGTCGTTGCGCCAGAATCTGTGCGGCGTAGGCATCACGCTCAACGGCGCAGACGGTGCGCCAGCCGAGGAGGTGGCCGCCGAGTATTCCGCCACCAGCGCCTGCGAAAAGAGCCAGCTCATTCACGCAATCTCCTTGATAGACGGAAAGCTTGTAAATGGGCATGCTCGGCTCCTTTTTCTGGGTAGGAGCCATGATGGATGATGAATTGTAAAATTCCGGAGAGGATGGTCACTCAAACGCTTTGGGCAGTGTGGGCTTTGCTCTTTGGGGGGGCCGCTCTTTGGCTTTTGGTTGGGTCGGTTGCTTACTGGGTAAAGCATGGGTGGCTTCCGCCCGATACATCTGGGTGGGTGCAAGGTTTGGGGTCTATTTTGGCTATCGCAATTGCTATCTCTGTTCCTTGGTATCAAAAGCGTCATGATCTGACTCTTAAGGAGCAAGACAAGAGACTTTTCGAAATAGCCAGATCTGAACAATTGGTTTGCTTGTGTCAAGAGTTTCACACATTTGTAGATAATCAGCCTTATGACGATGCGCACGCTGATTACAAACCCTCTAACGAAATACGCCGTACTATTCTCACTGATCAATTGGCCCGTTTGACCGAAACCCAGAAAGGCGAATTGAATGCGGAGAGGATGCGGATCGGCCTTAAATTGAGATTTGAAATTCACGATTGGCTCAAATATTTCGCGGATGATGCGCCTCCAGCACTTGGTGATTTTTTTGAACGAACGCAGAAGCGACTGCCTCGCCTCGAAAGAATCAGAGATGAAGCTGAAAACGAAGTACGTAAGCTTGAAGGCAAGCCGCTGATAGAACCTCCCGAACCAGTGGTTAAGGAAGTGGAAGACGTTCCCTGGTAGTGAGGGAATATTGCTCATCTTTTCAAAGAGCAGAGCGGGCGGCTTCGGATAAAACCTCGTCATGCTGTTTCCTCCAGCTCTTTTGGCTCCAAAAGAGCTGCCATTGCTAGCGCTTGGGCTCGGAGGATGAGGGATTCACGTTCCAGGTTTTTGCCGGTGCGGAAAGCAGCGAATGTCTCGGCGGCAATCCTGAGTTTTTCAACAATGGCCAGCAAAGTTTGGCGTTCTGGCTCTCCGAGTTTCGAAGCGGCCAGTGCGCGCTCATAGTGGGAGTACAGTTGTTTATGCTCATCATGTGCTTGGACAAGCGAAAGCTTTAGGTTTTGGATCGCCTCCGAATTGTCGGATTTTTGAATGGCTTTCCCTTCCTCGATGCCTCTTATGAGCCCGCTGCGATAGCCCACCCAGTAAAGCAAGGCGGACGCAATAATGATGCTGATAAGCGCGTATATCTGAATTGTTGTCATGTGCTATGTGCCTTAGCGAAACCCTCCGCCGGGATGCTTGGTGAGAGGCCGGCGAAAGGTGATTGCAGTGTTGGGTTAGCCCAAGTTGAAATTGCCGATAGTTAGCTGCGCGCCGCCCCCGACTTCGTGTTGCACGACTTCCTTGAATTCTTGTGCCAAGTCTTCGCGAAGCTGTTCTTCTCCAATCCAGCGCAGGCGCAGCAGGGGTTTGTCCCCGCCGGTGAGAACGGCTACACGCAGGCGGATGATCTGGACTTTCAGCCCTTCATATGGCTCGACGGTGAACAGGAATTCAGCAGGCAACCCTTCTGAGGACTTGGCCTCAATCTGGTCCATCGCTGAACGAGAGGCGCTTAGGTCGCCGACAATGTGTTCGCTCTTGCGTGCTTGCTCGATGCTGATGGAGCGGATGGCACTCGCGGCCTTACGCAAATCGATGGGACTGTCAGCCGTTCCGGTCGGGCGTGATCATCGTCCTGCCGGATCTGCCCAGCCCGACCAATGAAGGCGTCAGCTTGTGGGATTGACCTCGGCCGTCGCCGGCGCGCCGCCGCGTTACGCGTAACGCGTAACGGCACCTTGTTTTTCTGACCCGCCTTGTGCGGGTTTTTTATTGGAAAAAATCCATGACCCCGATGTTTCGCATTGTCGCCGATGGGGCCGACGTCACTGCCAAGATCAATGATCGTCTGTTGTTGCTGCGCACCTCTGACAAGCCGGGCATGGAGTCCGACGAGTTTGAGTTGCGTATCGACGACCGTGATGGTCAGGTGAAATTGCCACGGCGTGGCAGCGCTATCGAGATCTACCTGGGCTATGCCGAAACGACCTTGGCGCGCATGGGCAGCTACACCGTCGACACGGTCGAGGTGTCAGGCCCGCCGGACACCATCGTGATCAAGGGCAAGGCCAGCGACGTGCGTGGCAGTGGCAAAACCATCCGTAGCGGTAGCTGGGAAGGTGTGCCGTTGTCGAAGATCGTGGCTGACGTAGCCGCGCGCAATGGCTGGACGCCGGTGTGTCCGGTGTCGACCAAGGTCGCCCGCGTCGACCAGCTCAACGAGTCCGATTTTAATTTCATCACCCGGCTGGCCAAACAGTACGACTGCACAGCCAAGGTCGCCGACAGCAAGCTATTGGTGATGCCGCGTCAGGGTGGCCAGACAGCCAGCGGTAAGACGTTCGGCGCCATTACCCTGACTCGACGCGACCTCAGCCGTTGGCAATTCAGTCTCGGTGATCGCAACTCACACAAGGCGGTTTCGACCAAGCACCAGAACAAAAAGGACGGCAAGCTGGAGGTGGTCACCATCGACAACGATGACTCCCCGGACGGTCTGCCGGCGGTGCATACCGATCGCCATATCTACCCGAACAAGACCGCCGCCGAAGCGGCCGCCAAGGCCCGTCTGTCAGCGTTCAATCGCTCGACCGCCGACGTGCGATTTGAGATGCCCGGCCGAACAGACATCTTCGCCGAGCGGCCGATTCTCGCCCAAGGCTTCAAGGAAGGGCTTGATGGCGAATACCTGGCGGATTCGGTCGAGCAGGTGTTCACTCAGTCCGGCTGGTCGACCACGGTCGAATGCAACGCCGGCAAAGCAGGTAAATCCATGGGCAAGAAAAAGAAAGGGGCTAAAGCACCGCTCAAGGTTGTGAACATCGAGAAGCAGTAACCGCATCCCATCGCCGCCTGAGTGCGGCTTTTTTATGTCTGGAGTTTTGTATGTCCATCACGGAACAACAGCTGCAAAGCATCATGCCCAACGCCCGCCGCCAAGCGGGCGTTTTTGTATCCGCCCTCAACGCAGCCATGGCCCATAGGCAGATCAACACGCCGAAACGGCAAGCCGCTTTTCTGGCGCAAGTCGGTCACGAGTCGGGACAGTTGCAGTACGTCCGGGAACTGGGCGGCGACCAGTACCTGAGCAAATACGACACCGGCAACCTGGCTGCAAAACTGGGCAATACGCCGGCAGCGGATGGTGATGGCCAGCGCTATCGCGGTCGCGGCTTGATCCAGGTCACTGGCCACAACAACTACCTGCGCTGCAGTTTGGCGCTGTTCGGTGACGAGCGATTGTTGCGCACGCCTGAACTGCTGGAGCTGCCGCAGTGGGCCGCCGAGTCGGCCGCATGGTTCTGGTCGGTGAATGGGCTGAACGCGCTGGCTGATCAAAACGAATTCAACACGATCACCCGCAGGATCAATGGCGGTCTCAACGGCCTGCAGGATCGGCTGGAGTTGTGGGGGCGGGCGAGGGCGGTGCTATGCGTTTCGGCGAACTGATCCCGGCGCCGTATCGGCTACTGGCAAAAGGCGTGCTGCTGGTCGTCTTGGTCGGTGGTTCTGCGGCCATCACCTGGCGAGTCCAGGAATGGCGTTATGGCAACCAGCTCGCCGAACAAGGCCGCCTGCACACCGAAACGCTCAATCAGATAACCCTTGCTTCGGCCGCTCAGCAGCGTGCCGAACAGGATAAACGCCTCGCGCTCGAGCAGCGCTTGGCAACCAGTGAACAAACCCATTATCGAGCCTTGAGTGATGCCCAACGTGATCAAGGTCGCCTGCGCGACCGTCTTGCCACTGCTGATCTGCGCCTGTCAGTCCTACTCGATGCCACCACCGGCGCCGGCAACGGATCGCTGTCAGCCTCCACCGCCACCGGCAGCGTGGTTCATGGCTCCACAGGAGCCGAACTTGACCCAGCGCATGCTCAACGAATTGTCGGCATCACCGATTACGGCGACCGAGGACTGATTGCCCTCGCAGCCTGTCAGGCATACGCCAAAGAAGTCTCATCACCGAAGTGAAAAAGAGCGGCTGGCCCGGATGCGTCAACATCCGGACCAGCCGCCGTCCCTGCAGATGGTCCCTGCAAGTCCAGCCAAGGCTCTTGCTCCGTGCACAAAGCGCGGCGAGCCTAGCACCTGTTTATCCATACAGTAAAGGTCTTGCTTTCATGTATACACCCATCATCCCTTGGATGGGCGGCAAACGCCGCCTGGCCGATCGCCTCATTCCGCTTTTTCCGCCACACGAATGCTACGTTGAAGTCTTTGCCGGCGGTGCCGCGCTCTACTTCATGAAGCCCCAGCCGTCGCCGGTCGAAGTCCTGAACGACATCAATGGCGACTTGGTCACGCTTTACCGCGTCGTGCAGAACCACCTTGAAGAATTCGTGCGCCAATTCAAGTGGGCGCTCAGCTCGCGGCAGGTGTTCGAATGGCAGAAAATGACCCGCCCTGAAACCCTCACCGACATCCAGCGCGCCGCCCGTTTCTTCTACCTGCAGCACCATGCCTTCGCCGGCAAGGTCTCCGGTCAGACGTTTGGCACGGCGACCACTGCCCCGGCCATCAACCTGCTGCGCATCGAGGAAAACCTCTCGGCCGCTTGGCAGCGCCTGTCCGGCACGTACGTCGAAAACCTCCCCTGGCTTGAATGCGCTGAACGCTACGACCGTGCCCACACCTTCCATTACATGGATCCACCTTACTGGCAGACCGCCGGCTATGGAGTGCACTTCCCGTTCGATAATTACGAGCGGATGGCCGACTTCATGCGCCGCTGCAAAGGCAAGGTGATGGTCAGCATCAATGATCATCCGGACATCCGCCGTGTGTTCGAGGGCTTCCACTTTGAGACTTTGGACATCCGATACACCACAGCCAACCAGCGTCAAGGGAAGGCTGAAGTCAGTGGCGAGTTGGTAATCATGAATTGGAGACCGGTGGATTTGGGTGGGCTGTTCTAAGCGGATTCACCAAAACGGCCACCCCTCGAGAAAACGACAGCTGATGCCTATTGCGAGGAGTTTTTACCTCCGGCGTCCTGCCGATCGTGCACTCTCTTCATGTAACCCGTTGCTACGCGGGATCTCTCACTGAGGGAGTCCAATGCTGAATTCAGTTCTGCTCCCATCCCTGCTTACAAAACCAGCGAAAACAAGCTTTCCTTCGAAGCAGCCATCATGGAATTGCTAAAATAGGTTGAGCCGCGTGGATCTTCTCATGATGCTAAGAATGTCCGCGCGCTTTCTGGGCGATCAATCCTGCAGTGAATGCAATCGTTCGTCGGCACAGCAGGGCTTAGGACTAACAGGGCTGGATGGCCCGGAGCGTATGAAAGAGAACCACTTCTCATAAGCAAGTTCTTGCTGTTTCAAAGCTTCGTTCCACCAATAGCCTGTTATTAGCTGCTTGGATACCAACATAATAATGTGGGTATTAGCACTGTGGATTTCCAGCAGAAGTTTTTGTGAGCTTAATTGAAAGTGTTCAAGATTGATCATGGAGTGGAACGTCAGTGGGAGACTTGTTCTTTGAACTGCTGTCGATGATCGCGGCGAGTTGCTTGCATAGTTCGTCTTGGCGATTTCTATACCGGTTTTCTAATCGAGATACTTCATCCATTTGTGCGAGCCATACTTCGTCAGAAGCGTTTTGCAAAGCTTCACATTTTTCCGCCCATGCGATTCGATAGCTTTCAATGTCCGCGAGTAGTTGTAAAAAAGATGGGGTCAGCGTGGCTGTAATTATTAGATGGCTCACATTTTGTACCAGTGAAATTTGAAAATTTAAATCCATCCTAGTTATTTTTGCAGGGGTCCGCTATTAGACCAATTGATTATTTTCTGGAGCGCGGTATAGTCATCGCTCATGGAAACAATTTGAAACATCTGTTGGTAGTTTAAGTTTTTACGAATAGCATCTTACGATGAGCTAGGCAATGCTCAATAAGTCTGGCTCATGTCCTTGCTTAAGAGGCCGATGACGATTCACTTCCAAGGGATAAAGGCTGTTTCATATGTCACTACGTAGTATGGGTATTGCTCCGCGCGCTATTCTAAGTTTCACTCTGATCGGTTTGTTTGTCCTGTTCCTCGGGATTATGAGCCTTTTCAAAATGTCAGAGCTCAAGGACAACGCCGCAGAAATTAGCGGTAACTGGTTGAAGGGGACTCGGATTCTCGGTGAGCTCGTCGATACGACTTCCCGCTTTGACTCCATGACCTACTATATTCAGCTCCATCGCTCTAAGAATGAGGTCGAGGACTCGGAGGCGCGTTTGGTTGCGATGAGTGGTAAAGTAAGTGAGCTTTTGAAGGCTTATGACGATACGGTTACTGCACCCATAGAGCAGAGTCTATTTGATGATCTCAGCAGGGCGTTTACAGGTTATCTCAATGCAATGGAAGCCATCCGTATAGCTTCGCGAAATAATCAAGAAGACAGAATTGAGAGCATCATAAATGAAGAGCTTAATAACTACTCGGCACAAATTTCCCCGCTTATGGTTAAGCTAATCGAATTGAATCGTCAGGGGGCTGATGCAGCAGTACTAAGTTCGGCGAGCTCTTACACGAAAGCTCGGAGTTTGGTGGTCGTCATATTAGTGGCTGTGGCAGTGCTTATCGTATTTCTTGCAATAGTTCTCACCAGAAGTATAGTTCGGCCCCTTGCTGAGGCAGTTAAGATTGCTGGGGATGTGGCGCTCGGTGATTTAAGCAAAATGATAGAGGTCGAGGGTAATGATGAGGTTTCACAATTGCAACAGGCTTTAAGTGCAATGCAATGCACGCTTCGCAATACAATGCATCGGATTTCCGAGTCGGCTAGTCAGTTAGCCGCCGCCGCCGAAGAGTTAAACACGGTAACTGAGTTAAGTTCTCAAGATCTTCAAAAACAGAGCAACGAAATTGACATGGCGGCAACTGCTGTAAACCAAATGACGGCAGCTGTAGAAGAGGTGGCAACGAACGCAGTCACGACATCCCACGCTTCGGAGAAATCTTCCGAGTCAGCAATCGATGGGCAGCGTCGCGTAAGTGAAACCGTCAATGTCATCACACGCATGAATGACGATATTGCTATTACTTCGGGTCAGGTTCGTCAGCTAGCCGAGCACACTCGTGAAATTGGGACGGTCCTGGAAGTTATTCGGGCCATCGCTGAGCAAACCAACCTGCTGGCACTGAATGCAGCTATCGAAGCTGCTCGAGCGGGGGAGGCGGGTAGAGGATTCGCTGTTGTTGCGGACGAGGTTCGAGCGCTCGCCCATCGTACTCAAAACTCTACTCAGGAGATCGAGGCTATGGTAGTTGTTATCCAAAGTGGCAGTTCGCAAGCAGTAAGCTCAATGGATAATAGCAGCGCTCTTGCACGAGGCGCCCTTGAAGTCGCCCAAGCAGCGGGAGATTCATTGGATGACATAACACGTACCGTGAGCGAAATTTCCCGACGCAACTTGGTTATTGCAAGCGCGTCTGAAGAGCAAGCGCAGGTCGCGAAGGAGGTCGATCGAAATTTGATAAACATTCGTGATTTGTCGATGCAAACTTCCGCCGGAGCGAATCAGACGGCGTCAGCAAGCCAAGAATTGTCGAAACTTTCCCTAGATTTGAATCACTTAGTGGGTCAGTTCAAAATCTAAATTTTTTTCAGAAAGCATCAAAATGGGCCCCACCTTTATTTAAGTGGGGCTTGTTGTGCATGCTATTGTGAAGTGCATCGAGCCTTGGTGAAGACGTAAGGTTAAAGTTTAATGACTAAAAACTCGAGCACAAGCAGGGTGTGCAGGATGCAACGCTAGACCGGCTGTTGAAGTCCACTTGAGCTCCGATTTTCACCATCCCTTTGAGCAAAGTGCCCATCGCGGTCAGATTGGCTCAAGCGGCGCAGCCGCCAGCACCGCGTGTTGTTCGACCGGAGCGCGCAAAACCCTTCTTAGTAAATGCCTTCGCCGATCACTGTTCGTGCTCCTCGCGCCGCGCCGTGGCCGCCGCCTCAAAGGTCTTGTACAAGCCTTCGATACTGGCCGCGTTCAGTACCTTGACCGTCTCCAGGCCCAGCACAAAACCGTCGGCGCGATCACTGACGCGAAACAGATCGTCCGCCGTGTGCGCCAGCGCGATTTGGTGCAGCAGTTTCAGAGTTTGCACCTCCACCGCGTTCGGCAGGTGCAGTGCCGCCAATGTATCGGCCATGCTTACTCCCATTTTCAACCGTTGGTGTTCGCCGACGGCTCAGGCGTCAGCTCGAATTGCTCGATTTTGATCAATACCCAACCACCACCCGGTTCATTGCAACTATCGAGAATTTGCCCCTGCAGCATGCGCCCATCCGGTAGCAGCACCCGCAGCAGGTTCGCCGCCTTGGGACCTTGTAGATAGTGCTGCAGTTCTATGCGGGCGCGGCCAGGGCCGGCATGGCTCAAGCGTACCGGACATTCGAACGTTGTCAGATCGACCGGTGCCTGACCCAGGTAATGGGCGATCACGGAAACCGTGGCCAACCCCTCATAAACATCAGACATGCACAGTGTTCCCTGTTTGAAGAAGTGGCCCGTATGCATCGACCAGACAGTGAGGGAATGGTAGACCAGCATAGTAGGGAGTGGTTTCCACGCTACCAACAAAAGGCCCCCACACCGGGGCCGGATGTGGGGGCCGATTGAACATAGGCTGGAATTCAATGAACAGGTCATTAAGGCCGCTATCGGCCAATAGCTGCCTCTCATTTCAGCAGCAATGGGCAGGTGAAGACTGCATCTTATGACTGAGTACGGGTGCAATTCAGAGGGGGCATTTCTTCATTGAGAGCCGTAGTCGTTGCCATTCATTCCAGCAGTCCTCGGCGACTAAGTCCCGGAACCCACGTTCGTTCTCCATATCCAGGGCGACGTCGAATGGAACTGCAACACACGTCGCGTGATCACGAATTTTGAGTGCCTCGGACTCTGTAAGTGGGGAGCCTTTGTTCGTTTCGGCGCTTTGCAAAGCCACCGAAAGCGCCGGAATGAATACAACGCAAAGCTGTTCCGTCATCTGTTGCTTGCCTCAATTGTGCGAGAAGGCCGAAAGATTACGCTGGTCGCTTAATCACGGCTATTGGCCAGAAGCTGCCTCCCAGGCAGCGAACCGTGAATGGTCACTCGTCAAACAAGGTCCAGCCATGACAAATGCCGGCAAAGTCTTTTGCCGTAAAAAATAATGTCAGTTCCTTTGGGTCAAATTCTTTGTAGAGCCAATGCCCAGGAATGGGGCCTCTCGTTATCGCGTATTCCAAGCGGTATTTTTGAACAGGTCCAAAACCGAAGGATCGTGAATTCAACTCAAACCTGTCACCTCTGTTGAGCGCCCATAGCTTTTCAACAAGGCAGTCATCAAGCACCACCTCTCCCGCTACCTCAATCAGATACTTTGAATGAAGTTTCTGTTGAAGCCTAACGCTTCTGGCCATGCATCAACCTACCTATGAACAGTCCGAGCATCGGCGCAATAATACTTGAACATGATGACGACCGCTTTGGGTTGGAAAAAAGTGCGTTGAGCGTCCGCTTTTGGCCGATTGCAGCCAACCAGGACGCCCCTAGCGCTGCCGTAGCCGCATGATCGCACCTGTAATCGCCGTTGCGTTTATATCCAGTGTTTCCAAAGCTGCAACGGCATTATCGGCAACAACGTCTGCGCCAGCCCCTGAAATCCAATGGCTAATCTCTTCAATCGCCGCCGCCAGGGCATGCTGGTTATGCAGGAGCAATGTCAGAGCATCTGCCGTAGCAATGTTGGAGTCTGAGTCATATGGCATGGAAGTCGTCCTTGTACCTAAGTTTGGAGAAGCCTAGTTCATCAGATGGATGATGAAGGCAGTGATACATTCAGCAGGCACTATTTACGCACCGATATAGTGCGCCAGTCCCATCTCAGTCCCATATGGCCTTTTTTCAGACATCACAAACCACAAACCCCCGACTTTCTCTAGGAAAATCAGGGGCTTGCGTTTACTGAATGTGGCGGTGAAGGAGAGATTCGAACTCAAAAATTAATATGGTGCCAAAGGTGCTGAACTAAACGACACGAAAAGCGCCGACCCTCAGCCTGCCTCAAACCGTCTTATTGACAGTATCAGCAGTGCCCAGATTGGAGCCGGAAGCGCTTGTTTAAAAATTGCTAAAGAGATGGGATGAAAAAGCGGGATCGTCGAATGAATAAGTTTTGCTGGTACGCAACTGGTACAGGCTCTTTTAAGGTGCAGCTTAGGCCTTTATTTTACGGGGGCGTGCAGATCAGTGCGTCCAATCCATCATCGGGGCGACGGAGAAGCGGCGGGAGAGTGTGACGGGTTGTAGGGACATGTGAGGAATCTGGATCAAGAAGGCGAAGGCGCAAGAGTTTATCAGGTCTGCGAACAGGCAAAGGTTTGCGAGGCGCTGTTTGTGGTTTGAACTGGGCTCCGACGCGCTCGGCCTGATGGGAGGAAGTGTATTTCTGCCTGTTTTCTGTCCTTCAGTATGCGTTTAAACGATTGCGCAGGCGCTTGTTTAAATCTGACTGGTGAAAGTTATCCGAAGCCTACCTTGTCTTGCGCCTCCCCCTACACCTAAGACAGAATCCGCCGGCTTGTGCGTCTAGCCTGCGGGTTTTATCGTCTCCGGGTCACTGAAAACAGTGATCGGGTTTGGTAGCCCGTTCCGTCAGAAGCACAAGACTACTGTCTTGCGATGACGTTTCTCGTCTTCGTTTTATGGTGGTCATGCGCGGGGCGTCTTCGGATGCGCCGGGGTTCCTGACGACCGGTCTACCAACCTGCGTATGGCCTCCACCCTTCGTTTGGTAGCGAGAGTGATGGCTCCTTTTCGTTAATCCGTCAGGAGTTACACCATGTTCAAACCAACACCCAACCCGCCAGAAACCGACCCCGCATCCCCCTACGAATCCGCCAATTCCAAAAAACTCCACGAAGCCGCCGAGCGCGCGCTTGATCACTATCTCCTTCCCGCCAGCCTAATCAGGGCCAGCACCGATGCGCCCGAACGCATGTACCTCGCCAATCCGAAGTACGACATGGAATCCCTGTTGGCCAATGCCTGCGAAACCCTGGGTTCTGCCTCCGAAATGCTCAACAACTTTGCCGCGACGCTGGATAACTCGCGCCGCAAATCTGCGCTAGGCATTGCGCAGGTGGTGATGTTGGCGGAGTTGGCGGTGAATCAGGCGTTGGATAAGGTTGAAATCAAGCCGTAAACCCGTGTCCCTCTGTGGCATGCGGCACGCCGTTGCTGCAGAGGGGCGGGGTTCTGCATTGACATTTTCATCGTCTTTTCACGCCGATAGCGATGTGCCACAAATCATGATGGCAATGCGTCATCACGCCACTCAAAAAGTTCAACGATTATACAAAAATATAAAGTTGTACAAGTTTTCGCAAAATTAATAGCATCCCTCCAGACACCTTTGCTGAAACGATAAATCCAGCGTGCAGATGCTCTGTTTGCGACGTGAAGGGTTTGTCTGCCGGTGCTCGCGTCGGGTCTTTTTCGACGCTTCAACAGCATCGGCATTTGCATTTCCGGGACAGCTGGAGCGTCCCGTATTACGCCTTGGATGACGACCCCCGAATGTCTGGACGGTGACTGTGGTTACCGGAGATCAATTTTTTTGTGCCTGGCGTTTCGCGTCAGGACGTTTGAGGCTGAATATGGCAGTAGCATCGAATTTCCTCGGTGACATCAAAGTTTCCCGCAAGCTGGGAACCGGCTTCGGCATTCTTCTGCTGGCCGTTTTGGCGGTTGCCTTCATTGGCTATAACAGCAACAGCGTGCTGGTTGATCGCTTGAGTACGACGCGTCTGATCGGCACGTTGAATGACGCTACGCAAAATATGCGTCTGTCCGAGAAACAGTACGAAGCCGCCGCTGACGCAGCGTTCGCCGAGTCCTATAACGCTCAGTTGAATGTCTTGCAGGGCCTTGTGGGCAAGGCGCTGGACACCTTGACCCGCGCTGAAAACCAGCAAGCTTTGAAGGCTTTGCAAACCACGATTGTTGCCTACGACCAGAAGGTCAAACGGCTGATCGCTGCCGATCAGTCGACCACCGATGCGCTGAAACCGCTGACGGCGCTGTCGGACAAGTACGCGCAAACTTTTGCCGGCATGCTTGAAGGCACCACAACCAGTGCACTGGCGTCTGCCGATGGTGAACGCGTTCGGGAGCTGCGCACGGTGGCCGATTTGCGCAATGGCATGACCACGTTTCGCCTGATGTTGCGTCGTTACATTGCGGTGCCCAACGACGTGAACAAAAAACTGCTGATGGAAACCATCGATACCTTCTTGAGTGATATCAGCAAGGCGCGCACCAGCCTTCCGACGGCGCTGTCGAGCCAACTGGAAGAAGCCCACGCCGGCATGCGGCGTTATCGCGAAGTACTGGTGGAAGTGGCCGGGCTGTTTGAGCAGAAGCAGAACATGCGCGAGCAGGTCGACCAGGAAAGCAAGGCGATGGACAAGATCATGAGTGGCCTGATGGACACCCAGCAGCGCCTTGCACATGAGGATCAGCATTCGGCTTTTATTCAGATGGCGGTATTGACTGCGTTGGCGCTGGTGATCGGGCTGTTGGCTTCGGTGGTCATCTCGCGCCAGATCACTGCGCCGCTAGCGCTGACGGTTGATCTGGCACGACGGATTGCCAAAGGCGACCTGACGGTACAGGCCAGGTCTGCGCGCAAAGATGAGTTGGGCGATCTGCAAAATGCGATGCAGGAGATGGCGCAGAACCTGAACACGCTGGTGCAAGGTATCGGCAATGGCGTCACGCAGATTTCCACCTCTGCGGAAAAGCTCTCGGCCATGAGCGAGCAGACCAGCGCGGGTGTGCGTCAGCAAAAGAGCGAGGTCGATCAGGTCGCCACGGCGATGCACGAAATGGCTTCGACGGTGCAGGAAGTTGCGCGTAACACCACCGATGCCTCAGCTGCCGCGACCCTCGCCGATCAGCAGGCGCGCCATGGCAGCACGGTGGTGAAGCAGGCGACGGTGCAGATCAGCGAACTTGCCATGGCCATTGAAGAGTTGGGCGGTGCGATGAATGTGCTGACTCAGGACAGCGAGCAGATCGGCAAAGTCATCGATGTGATCAAAGCCGTCGCCGAGCAGACCAATCTGCTCGCGTTGAACGCCGCTATCGAAGCCGCGCGGGCGGGTGAGCAGGGTCGTGGTTTTGCTGTGGTAGCAGACGAAGTGCGCTCGCTGGCACAGCGCACGCAGGACTCGACCAAGGAAATCGAAGCGCTGATCGTCACCCTGCAACAAGGCACGCAAGCGGCCGCGACGCTGATGACCTCAAGCCGCGAGCGCACCCTCGATACGGTGGTACTGGCGCAGAAGGCCGAATTGGCGATTACCGAGATCAATCAGTCCATCGGTACGATCCAGGAGATGAGTCTGCAGATCTCGGCCGCCGCCGAGCAGCAAAGTGCCGTGGCCGACGAAATCAACCGCAGCATTGTCAGTGTGCGTGATGTGGCTGACCAGTCGGCTGTCGCCAGCGAAGAAAGTGCGGCGGCGACGATCGAATTGGCGTCCCTGGGGCAGGACCTGCAGCGAATGACCGCGCATTTCCGCACCTGACCATTTAACGTCGAGCACGCGGCGCCTTTGCATATTCAGGCGCCGCAGGGCTGCAGTTGTTGCCTGGTTTGCAGATGACGCAATCCTGCAACTGATCATTTATCACCATGGAAGGTTACAACCCGTTATCAGGGGTGTCATGACCGACTTTCCAAAATCAATAGTGTCTCCCGGTGGCTGCCAGGGCTGTAAGAACAAAGGTGTGCCAGAGATGGATTTCGCCTTCGCTTTCCAGCCCATTGTGGATCTGCGCGATCAAACGACGTTTGCCCATGAAGCGTTGGTTCGCGGCGTGAACGGTGAAGGCGCCTTGTCTGTCCTGGAGCAGGTGGACGATCAGAACCGTTATCGATTCGATCAACTGTGTCGAGTGCGGGCGATTTCCACGGCGGCTGACTTGGGCATGACGCAGTACCTGTCGATCAACTTTCTGCCGAATGCCGTTTACCGGCCGGAGATGTGTATTCGCAGCACGCTGGAAGCGGCGCGCACATACGGCTTTCCGCTGGAGCGGTTGATCTTCGAGGCTGTGGAAGGCGAGCACGTCGAAAGCAACAAACACTTGATGAATATCTTGCGTGATTATCGTGAGTTTGGTTTCAAGACGGCCATCGACGACTTTGGCGCAGGCTATTCCGGCCTTAACTTGTTGGCGGATTTTCAGCCAGACCTGATCAAGCTGGATATGGCGCTGATCCGCAATATTCACCGTGACCGCGTACGCCAGACCATCGTGCGCAACGTGGTGAACATGTGTAGAGAGTTGGGCGTGGAAGTGATCGCCGAGGGCATAGAAGAGGCCGAGGAAAGAGACTTTCTCGCCGATTGCGGCATCTATCTGATGCAGGGCTACTGGTTCGCCAGGCCCGCCTTCAAATCATTGGCGCAGATCTCGACGAGTGCGTGGCAGGGGAGATCATCCAATCCGCGATCTTGTGCAAAACATTGATCACCACCAACACTGGCTGCCGTGGGTGCCCTGCGCCTTAATGTCGGTTGTTCTGCGGTCACGGGTTGCGTCGGGTTTCCAGCAGCGTAAATAGCCCCATGCCTGCGATCATCGCCAATACGAAAACGATTGCCTGCCAGTGGCCCGTCAACAGGATGGTCACTGCCGGGCCAGGGCAGATGCCGGCTATCCCCCAACCGACCCCGAACAGCAGGCTGCCACCAACCAGACGTCGGTCCAGCTCTTTTCGGGCGGGTAGTTGCATGGGATTGCCCAGTACCGATTTGCGTTGCCGGCGTGCCCAGGTCAGCGGGCCGATAGCGGTGGCAATGGCGCCCACCATGACCAATGCCAGCGAGGGATCCCAGGCCCCGGCCACGTCGAGGAACGCCAGGACTTTCGTCGGATTGGCCATGCCCGCCAGAAGTAATCCGACGCCGAACAGCAGGCCGGCCAGGAATGCATTGAGTTTGAGCACGTTCAGACTCCCGTCAGATGGCGCAGGACAAATACGGTGCAGAACCCGCTGAGCATAAAGCAGGCAGTGGCGAGCATCGAACGTGGCGAAAGGCGCGATATGCCGCAAACGCCATGGCCGCTGGTACAACCTGAGCCGTAGCGTGTGCCAAGCCCTACGAATAACCCTGCGAGAATCAGCCCTGACCAGCCGCTCTGGAACTCGATCGGCGGTAACGCCTTGAACAATCCCCACAGCAGTGGCGCCGCCAACAGGCCAAGGATGAACAGCGCCTTCTCGCTGGCGCCTTCACGGTTGCGCTGCAGCAGGCTGCCGATCAGGCCGCTGATGCCGGCAATACGTCCATTGCCGACCACGAACAGACTCGCGGCCAGGCCGATCAGCGCGCCGCCGGCGAGGGAAGACCAAGGCGTGAAATTGAGCCAGTCGACATTCATGGGACGCCTCAAGCGCAGTAGCGGTGGATGTGCGGTATGCATCGCGGCAGATGCGCACGTGTCGCTGTGATTTCAGTGTAGCAACCGTGTGCTGTTTGAATAACGGCTGCCATTTTTTTCCAACGCGTGCATTGAGCGAACCGTTCCCTCAATGCGCGCGTTGGCCGGGTTCCTTGGCTTACTGCGGCACCGCAATCCACTCACTCAACGTCTGCTGATACTTGCCAGTGACCTTGCTCAAATGCAGCCATTGATCGACATACAGTTTCCAGCTGATGTCATCGCGCGGCAGCAAGTACGCCTTCTCACCGTACTGCATGTACTGATGCGGATTCACTGCGCACAAACCGGGTTTGAGTTTCTGCTGATACAGCGCTTCCGAGGCGTCGGTGATCATCACGTCGGCTTTGTTGTCGAGCAGTTGCTGGAAGATCGTCACGTTGTCGTGCAGGGCCAGTTGCGCTCTGGGCAGGAAGGCGTGAACGAAAGCTTCGTTGGTGCCGCCGGCCGGTTCCACCAGGCGCACGTTGGGCTGGTTGATCTGGTCGATGGTCTGGTATTTGGACTGGTCGGCGCAGCGCACCAGCGGAATTTTGCCGTCGGTGTCGAGGGTGTTGCTGAAGTAGGCTTTTTTCTGCCGTTCCAGTGTGACCGAGATGCCGCCCATGCCGATGTCGCATTTGCCGGCCTGCATGTCGGGCATCAGGGTTTTCCAGGTGGTCTGCACCCATTGCACCTTGACGCCGAGGCTGTCGGCCAGGGAGCGGGCCATGCTGATGTCGATGCCTTCAAAGTCGCCGTCGCTGCGCTTGAAGGTGTAGGGCTTGTAGTCGCCGGTGGTGCAGACGCGCAACTGGCCTTGTTGCTGAATGCTGTCGAGGTGGGACGAGGCCGGGTCGGCGTGAGCGCCAGTCGCCAGGGTCAGCAGGCCGCCGAGGATCATCGCGCTTTTTAGTGTTGTCATTGAGATCGGGCTTCTGAAAGGGAAGGTGGCCCAGCGTAGTGAAAGCCTTCCACGGGTGTCATCCCGGGTCCGGACTCAATATGCCGAGCCACGCCACCAGCGCCACGATCAACAGGGCAAGGGCCAACTCCATTACGACACTGCGCCGCAGCGCGTTCGCGGCGATGAGGTGCTGGCCGTCGCGCAGCGATCGTTGCAGTGACGGTCCAAGATGAAAGCGGTTCAACGCAGCCAGCACCAGCATCACGGCAAACACCAGCACCTTGAACGCCATCAGCTGTCCGTAGGTGCCGAACAGCACTCCGTCGAGCCTTGGGCCGACGATGAAAAGATAATTCATCACGCCGGTGACCGACACCGTCAGCACGATCAACGCGCCCACCCATTCGAAGCGTTTCACTGCATCGGCGAGCAGGCGAAGGCGTGTGTCACCGATCCGCCCGCTCGCCATCAACACCAGCGCCAGCAAGGCACCCAACCACGCTCCCGCCGCAAGCAGGTGCAAGATGTCGCTGAGAAAGTGCCAGAACCGCAGCCATCCTTCGTCCATCGCGCCATGCCCGCTCCACGCCAGCGAAGCGAGAGCAATGGCGCCTGCCAACGACGCTGGCCACAGACCCGGCCGGATCACCACGATGGCCAGCGCTGTCATCCGCAGTGCCCACGCCAGGCCGACGTCCGTTTTCAACACCATCATCTGCAGGTGCGGCCACAACGCCGCGAGCTGTGTTTCGCCACTCATGGCGCGGGTCATCAGCACCAGCCCGGCCACTGACAGCAATGCCCCTGTGACTGCCATGCCCCGCAACAACGGACGGAACTGCAGCAGCGCGTTGAAGCTGTACAAGCCAAACAACGCCAGCCCGAACAACAGCAGCAAATCCACATACAAGGCGAACCGCAGGATGATGTTGAGCAGGTCCGCCATTGCTCACTTCACTTTGAACGTGACGTTACCGGTGATCAGGTGCGTGTCGGCGGACACCGCGCGCCACTGCACCTGATAGGTGCCGGCAGGCAGCGGGGCGAGCGGGGTGATCAGCATGGTTTTCGGATCGCTGCTGGCGCTGACTTTGGCTTTCATCGGCATCGGCGAGTGAGCCATGCCACCCATTTCGGTCATTACCAGTTTGGCCCCGGAAAATTGCGTGACCAGGTTCTCGGAAAAGTGCAGCTCGATCCTGCCCGGCGCGGCGCCTTCCGCGCCTTCGGCTGGCGTTGACGAAAGCAGTTTCGGGTGGGCCTGGGCGAGGGTGCTCAGGAGCAATCCGCTGGCGAATATCAGGGGCAGGGTTAATGTGCGCATGCAAGGTCTCCGATTTGTTTTTTTAGAAGAATTCAGAACCACAGCCTGACCCCGAGGACCAGGCGCGCCTCACTGCGATCCTCGTCTTCTTCGCGGGCGTAGTCGGCGGTGTTGCCGTAAGTGCGATTCCACGTCACGCCGATATAAGGCGCGAATTCGCGGCGGATTTCATAGCGCAACCGCAGGCCCGCCTCGGTATTGGACAACCCTGAGCCGATGCCTCGCTGCGGATCGTTCTTACCGTAGATATTCAGTTCAGCGGTCGGCTGCAGGATCAGTCGATTGGTCAGCAGGATGTCGTAGTCGCCCTCCAGACGTACCGCGCTCTGGCCGCCCTCGCCAAGGAAAGCCGTGGCTTCGGCCTCGAAGTTGTACAGCGCCATGCCTTGCAGACCGAACGCGGCCCAGGTTTGCGGTGCGCCGGGTTTGAAGTCCTGACGCACGCCGCTGACCACGTCCCACCATGGCGAAATGGCATGGCCCCACAGAGCTTGAATTTCCGCGTCTTCGGTCTTGCCGTTGTTGCGCTCGCCTTCAGAGCGCAGCCACAGCCGATCGGTATCCCCGCCGATCCAGCCGGACAGGTCCCAGGCCAAAGCGCTGCCGTCATCGGCGTTCTGCCATTCGAGTTTGTCGGCAAGAAAGTAACTGTTGATGACGCTGTCATGCACCTGATGACCGCCGGGGCTGGCGAACACCGCAGCGCGGTCGGCGGCGGTCACAGACGGAATCGGCGTGCGGCTTTCGCTGGGCGCGGCGGGCTGCATCATGCCGTCGTCCATGCTTTGCATCGCCGAATGATCCATCCCGGGCATCTGGCTGAGGTCCATACCGTGCATGGCATCGGCGGCCATGGCTGAGGTGCCGGCTAGCAGCAGCGGAAATACGCTGAGTCGAGTCATGATGGACCTCTTCATTCTTCCACCCGCACTTCGCGGAACATGCCCGTTTCCATGTGATAAAGCAGATGACAGTGATAGGCCCAGCGGCCGAGGGCGTCGGCGGTGACGCGATAGCTGCGGCGGCTGCCGGGCGGCATGTCGATGGTATGTTTGCGCACCTGAAAGTTGCCGTTTTCGTCTTCCAGATCGCTCCACATCCCGTGAAGGTGAATCGGGTGGGTCATCATGGTGTCGTTGACCAGCACGAGGCGGATGCGCTCGCCGTATTTCAGCCGTAAAGGCTCGGCATCGGAGAATTTGATGCCGTTGAACGACCAGGCGAATTTCTCCATGTGGCCGGTCAGGTGCAGCTCTATCGTGCGGCTCGGATCGCGGCCGTCCGGGTCTTCGAAGGTGCTGCGCAGGTCGGCGTAGGTCAGCACACGGCGGCCGTTGTTGCGCAGGCCAAGGCCCGGATCGTCAAGCTTTGGCGCGGTGATCATGGCCTGCATGTCCACCAGCGGATTGTTGTTTTCACTGTCGGGATGGGCTTGCATCGGGCCCATGGCGGAGTGATCCATGGTGCTCATGTCCATGCTGCCGTGATCCATGCCGCCCATGCCCATGTCGTCCATGCTCACCAACGGACCCGGATCCAGCGCCGGCACTGCTGCCGACATGCCGGCGCGTGTGGCGAGAGTGCCACGGGCGTAGCCAGTGCGATCCATCGCTTGAGCGAAGAGGGTATAGGCCTCGCTTTCAGGTTCGACGATCACGTCATAGGTCTCGGCCACTGCGATACGCAGTTCATCGACGCTGACCGGTTTGACGTACAGGCCATCGGCAGCCACCACCGTCATCTTCAGTCCCGGAATGCGCACATCGAAATAGGTCATGGCCGAGCCGTTGATCAGGCGCAGGCGCAGTTTTTCGCCGGGACGGAACAGCCAGGTGAAGTTGTCATCGGGGGCCTGGCCGTTGATCAAAAAGGTATACGTGGCGCCACTGACGTCGGCAATGTCGGTGGGATTCATGTTCATTTGCGCCCACATCTTGCGATCGGCGACCGTGGCGCCCCAGCCTTTTTCACTGACATCGTCGATAAAATCGCCGACGGTGCGTTTGTGGAAGTTGTAGTAGTCGGACTGTTTTTTCAGGGTCTTAATCAGGCTGGCCGGGTCTTCGTCGGTCCAGTCGCTGAGCATCACCACGTAGTCGCGATCGTACTGGAACGGCTCCGGCTCTTTGGCCTCAATGACCAGCGGCCCGTAGACGCCGGCCTGCTCCTGTAAGCCGGAATGGCTGTGATACCAGTAGGTGCCGTGCTGCCGGACCTTGAATTGGTAGACATACACGCCGCCCGGTTCAATGCCGTGGAAGCTCAGGCCCGGTACGCCGTCCATGTTCGCCGGCAGGAGAATGCCGTGCCAGTGAATCGAGGTGTCAGCCGTGAGCCGGTTTCGCACCCGCAGCGTCACGGTATCGCCTTCGCGCCAGCGCAACAGCGGGCCGGGCAGGCTGCCGTTGATGGTCATCGCCGTGCGTGCGGAACCCGTGAAATTGACCGGAGTTTCGCCGATGAACAACTCGAATTCGTTGCCGCTCAGTTCGTTGAGGGGGGCGGCGCCGTTCAGCGCCCAGACCGGTGTACGCCACAGCCCGAGGCCTGCGAGCACGCTGCCAGCGGCCAGGCCTTTGACAAAGGTACGTCTTGTTGGAGTGGAAGGCATGCGCTGGAAATCCCCGTCTGACTCATGACAGAGAGACTAGCCAGCCTCAGCTTTCAGTTGGCTGAGGCGAACATTACAGTTTTGTCAGTTGACTCGGACGCCTTACAGGCCCAGCCCTTGCTGCACCACTTGCAGCAGATTGTTTTCCGTCAGCGCAATCGCATCCAGCTCCTGGCCGGTCTCGATAGTCTGCAACCACCAATGGCTTTCGCCATGCTCGTCAACCGTGCGCAGCAACGACTGATCGCGCCCCGGTACCTTGATCTCGACACGTCCGCAACCATCCTCGGTAAACCGCGCAATCGGATCGAACGTAAGGCTGTGATGATTAGCCTCGATCACCAACTGGTCTATGGCGTAGTCGTGGCTTTCACCATCCGGCGAACTTTCGCAAACGTGCGTAGGATTTCGCCGAATCTTCAGTCCTACTTCGGTGACTGGTTGCAGCCAGCCCTCAATGCGGTGGTACAAGTCGTACACCTGAGCAGGCCAGCAATCGATTTCCAGCACCGCATCAGCCTGGGTGTGCCGTGTCTGCTTGAGTCTGGCGGCGAGTTCGTCTGCTTTACTCATGTCGGTTCCCTTGTTGGATGTCTGCCTGTTCAGCGTAGACCTTTGCACGGCGCAGGGCCTTGCCTTGCGTCATGCGCTTGCAATACAAGCGTGTCGAAATCAGCACTGGCCAGGTCTGGCCAACAACGAAAACCACGGACGCAGGCGTCCCAAGGAACGGGTTAATGAAAAAGCTGTTTACAATTCTGGCGCTGATCGCGCTGACGGCCGGTAGCATCGGCACGAGTTCGGCGCGTCAGCCGGCGTCGAACAAAGCGCAGGCCGAATCGGTGGCGGGGGTGTTCGACTACTACCTGCTGGCGCTGTCCTGGTCACCGACTTTTTGTCTGACGCACAAGGACGATGCGCAGTGCACCGGCAAGGGTTATGGTTTTGTCCTGCACGGTTTGTGGCCGCAATACGCCAAGGGCGGCTGGCCGCAATCCTGTCCGCCGCTGACCAGGCTGTCGGCGGCAGAAACCAGCAAGGGCCTGACGATGTACCCGACGAAAAAACTCCTTGATCACGAATGGTCCAAGCACGGTACCTGCAGCGGTCTTGGCGCAATGGGTTATCTGGACAAGTCCGATCAGGCCCTCGGCGCGGTGAAGATTCCGCAGGCGTTACAGCCGTTCGGCTCGACGTCGTACTACTTCGAAGCGCAAGAGATTGTCGATCTGTTTCGCAAGGCCAATCCGGGTATTCCCGAGGATGGAATTGCGGTGATTTGCAGCGGCCCGCAGCTGTCGGAAGTGCGGGTGTGCATGGACAAGGATCTGCAGTTCGGCGCGTGTGGCAAAGGGGTGAAGACGCAGTGTCGGGCGGGGGATATTCGGGTGCCGCCGGTACGGTGAGCCATCCGTAATGAGCCAGGAAAAACAGGCGCTCCCGTGAGCGCCTGTTTTTTTGGTCTGAGGATTTTGAAATGTGAATATGAATACGAACCACGCTACTACTCAAACACCATGAACATCCCCACCGCCGACCTGCTCCGCGAAATCAACAAACCCGAATAAGGATCCCCGGGGGATTCAGGCAAATCCCCCCGCATCCACCCCCAATTCCCCACGCAAAAACTCCACCAGCCCCCGCTGCAACCCGCTCAACACTCCCTCGCGGCTGACCAGCGCCAGTTCCGTCGGCGCCAACTCCGGCAGATCCCTACACACCTCGTGCTCTGGCAATACCGCCGAAACCGGCAACACCGAAACCCCTAACCCAGACGCCACTGCGGCTTGAATTCCGGTCAGGCTGTGGCTGCCGAACGCCACTCGCCACGGTCGCTGCGCCACATCGAGCAGGCGAATCGCCCGTTGTCGATACAGGCAGCCTTGCGGAAACAGCGCCAGCGGCAGCACACCGCTGGAGGTGTCGAACTCGGTGCCTTTGACCCATACCAGTCGTTCCGGCCAGGTAGCCCATGCCGGGCCGCTGTCGGGTTCGCGTTTGATCAGGGCAATGTCGATGTCGCCGGCGTCGAGGCGTTGGCGCAGGTCGAGGCTCATGCCACTGATGGTTTCCAGGCGCGCCTGCGGATGGTTGCGGGTGAAACCGGCGAGGATCAGTGCCATGCGCCGGGCGTCGAAGTCTTCCGGCATGCCGATGCGCAGCACTTCCAGGTCGACGTCGCTGGCCAGCGCTTGCGTGGCTTCGGCGGACAGCGCCAGCAATCGGCGCGCATAGTGGATCAGCAGTTCGCCGTGTTCGGTGACCGCGACGTTCACTCCGGTGCGGTCGCGCAGGAGTAGCGGGTGGCCGACCAGATCCTCGAGTTTGCGCACCTGCTGGCTGACCGTCGATTGGGTGCGATGCACACGTTCGGCAGCACGGGTGAAGCTGCCTTCATCGACTACGCAGACAAAGGTTTTCAGCAATTCCAGATCCAGCATGGCGGCGCTCCTGATAGTGGATTTATGAATGACGATGGCGTATTTATTTAATTTCACACTATCACTACGCGCTCATAAGCTGAAGTCCTCACTCTGGAGGAATTGACCGATGACCTTGAACAACACGCCACGCCCGCACTGGCTGACCTTCGATTGCTACGGCACGCTGATTCAGTGGGATGAAGGCCTGAAAGCAGTGGTTGAGAAAATGCTCAGCGACAAGGGCGGGCATGCAGTCGATGCCGCTAAGTTGATCGACGTCTACGACCGTCACGAGCATCGTCTCGAACAAACGCCGCCGCACCGTTCCTTTCGCGAACTCAGCATCCTCGGCCTGCAACTGGCGCTGGCAGAACTGGGCTTGCCGAGCCAGCCCGAGGACAGTCAACGCCTGGCGACAGCCATCCCGAACATGCCGCCATTTGCCGAAGTGGTCGACACCCTCGCGCAGCTCAAAGCCTTGGGCTTCAAGCTGTGCATCGTCTCCAACACCGACGACGCGATCATTGCAGGCAACGTTGCGCAGCTCGGCGGCCATATCGACCGGGTGATCACCGCGCAACAGGCCGGTGCCTACAAACCGGCGCCGCGCCTGTTCGACTACGCTCATGAGCAATTGGGCGTGACCCGGGATGAAGTGGTGCACATCTGCGCCAGCCCCATGCTCGATCACACGGCGGCGCGGGACATGGGTTTTCGTTGCGTGTGGATCGATCGCGGCACCGGGCGCCAGTTGTTGCCCGACTATCGCCCCGACGCGATCCTGTCCAGCCTCGATCAAGTGCTGCCGCTGTTCAAATCCCTCGGCTGGACCTAAGGAGGATTGCCATGGCTCATATCTTGAGCGGCACTGGCAAAGCCAGACCAACCGCGACGCTGAACCTGGAAACCGAAGCGATCATCACCGCCCGCAACGAACTCGCTGCGTGCTTTCAACTGGCCGCATTGCATGGTCTGGAGGAGGGCATCTGCAATCACTTTTCGGCGATGCTGCCGGGGCATGATGATCTGTTTCTGGTCAATCCATACGGCTACGCTTTTTCGGAAGTGACCGCGCAGAATCTGCTGGTCTGCGACTTCGCTGGCAACGTGGTCGATGGCGAAGGCGAGCCCGAAGCGACGGCGTTCTACATCCACGCGCGCCTGCACAAACAACTGCCACGGGTAAAAGTCGCCTTCCACACGCACATGCCGCACGCCACCGCGTTGTGCCTGTTGCAAGGCCCGCCGCTGCTGTGGCTGGGGCAGACTGCGCTGAAGTTCTACGGACGGACGGCGGTGGACGAGGATTACAACGGTCTCGCGCTGGACGCATCCGAAGGCGACCGCATCGCCAGCGTCATGGGCGATGCCGACATTCTCTTTCTGAAAAACCACGGTGTGATTGTCGCTGCGCCGAGCATTGCCGAAGCCTGGGACGATCTGTATTACCTGGAACGCGCCGCGCAGGTGCAGCTGCTGGCGATGGCCACCCAGCGTGAACTGAAACCGGTGCCTCATGCGATTGCGCAGCGCGCCTATGAACAAATGCGTGAAGGCGATGCGCAAAGTGCCCGCGCGCACCTGACCAGCGCGATGCGGCGGCTGGCCCTGCACAACTGATTAACCGTAAAGAAGCAATCGTAAATAAATCGACGAAAAGCGATCATCCAAACTCGCGACGCGCCGATAACTGGGCGGGAGGCGGGCGTTTGCCCGGTACATCCCGGTGGGCTACGCTCACACATACAAGGGTTTCGGGCTCGCGCCCCTGTCGTACCTGCCCAGGACATGCTTTTGCCAATCCCCAATCACGATCCGCATCAGGCCCCCGGCACGCTCAAACGGTTGCCGCTACGCAAAGCGGCGGTGCTGTTTATCGTTGCGGTGAGCCTGTGCCTGTGCGGTCTGCTGTACCTGCAACTGGAGCAGTCGCGGCGTCAGGATCTGGCGGTGGCGAAAATGGCTTCGGGCAACCTGACCAGGGCCATGGCGCAGCAGGCCGAGGACACTGTGCGGGCGGCGGATCTGGTGATGACCAGCCTGGTCGACTGGATTCAGGACGATGGTTACGGGGCGGCGCAGCGCCCTCGGTTGCAGCGGATCTTTGCCCGCCGCGCGCAGCAACTGGATCAGTTGCATGGCATCTTTCTCTTCGATCGCGAAGGGCAGTGGGTCATTACTTCGTTCGCCGATCTGCCTCGTGGCAATGGCGTGGCCGATCGCGAATATTTCAAGTTCCATCAGCAGAATGCTTCGACGGTTGCGCACATCGGCCCGGCGATTCGCAGCCGCGAAAACGGCGAGTGGATCATTCCGATTTCCAGACGCGTCAACGACCAGCTCGGCAACTTTCAGGGCGTGCTGATGGCGGGCATCCGCATGTCCTACTTCGATCAGTTCTTCAAAAGCTTCAGCCTCGATGACAGCGGCATCATGTTTCTGGCGCTGACCGACGGCACCTTGCTGGCGCGACGGCCCTTTGATGAGTCGTTGATCAACACCTCGGTGGCCCACGGCGAGATCTATCAAACCCTGCTGCCGAACGCTAACGCTGGCACCGCGATGCTCAACTCCGTGGTCGACGGCGTGACCCGCTTGTATGGCTATCGACAGCTCGCCTCGTATCCGCTGGTGGTCTCTGCTGCGACGTCTCAAGACACGATTCTGCAGGGCTGGTATGACCGCGCCTTCCAGTCCAGCGTGATTGTCGCGCTGGTGATTCTCGGGGTTGGCCTGTTCGGCTGGGTGTTCATTCATCAAGTGCGCGATGGCGAACGTATCGAGAAAAACCTGCGCAAGGCGCAACTGGCGCTGGAGCAGATCGCCACCCACGACAGCCTGACCGGGTTGGCCAATCGACGCTTGTTCGAGCGCTCGCTGGACATCGAATTTGCCCGGGGCGCGCGCCAGGTCAGCCCGGTCAGCCTGATCATGCTCGATATCGATTTCTTCAAGCGCTACAACGACGCTTACGGCCATGTCGCCGGCGATCAATGCCTGGCGCAGGTGGCGCAAGTGGTGAAGGCCTGCTGCCAGCGCAAGTCGGATCTGGCGGTGCGTTACGGTGGTGAAGAGTTCGCTGTGCTGTTGCCGGATACGGACATCAACGGTGCGCTGGCGATAGCCGGGCAGATTCGCCGCAGCGTGATCGACAAGCACATCATCCACAGTGGGTCGCCGACCGGTTATCTCACGGTGAGTCTGGGCTGTTATTCATTTATTCCGAACGGCAACGACAGCCCGCAAGTGTTTATCCAGCGCGCGGATGCGGCGTTGTATGAGGCGAAAAATGCCGGGCGCAATCGCGCGGCGGTGTTTACAGCTGAAGAGGGTTTTGCCGAGCTGATGCGTTCGGATCGCTGATTCTTTCAATCAACAGACATCAGAAGTGGGAGCGAGCCTGCTCGCGAATCGGTGTGTCAGCTTGCATCAAGGTTGGCTGACAGACCGCTTTCGCGAGCAGGCTCGCTCCCACATTGGGTCCTGATGTAAGCAGGACTATCTGGGATGGCTCTTGTTCGTTCAGCTGCCCGTGCCACCGCCCGCACCACCCGTGCCGCCGCCGGCCGAACCGGTGCCACCGCCCGCGCCGGAACCCGAGCCACTGGCGCCGCCATTGGTGCCCGTGCCAGTGCCCATGCCCGAACCAGTTCCTGTCCCTGTCCCTGTCCCGGTTCCTGTGCCAGTTCCGTTATTGGTTCCACCAGAATTGCTGTCAACGGAAGGCGAGCCCGGCGTGCTGTCTGGCGGCATGGTCGAGCTGCTGGCGCCGCCGGACTTGGTGCCCGTCGCATCGGTGCTGTCATTGGCAGCGAAGCTGGCGGCGGATGCCGTGGCGAGCAGGCCGGCCAACAATAACGAAGTGAATTTGCGCGTCATCATGGTACGTCTCCTGATAAAGGGGATTACCTGATATTGGTCTTGCGCACTGAAACCTTGGTGCCCGTCGAGTGACGAGCGGTCAGTCGCCGCGCCAAGTGGCCTACCGTTCTTCTGCAATATTGGCTATTTGCCGAACCACCCCCGGGGACTAACGTAGCCACACATTCAATCGCTACCCCGGAGCCCACCATGCAACCTCGTGCCGATTTCTACACCGCGTCCCCTGATGCCATGAAAGCGATGATGGCGCTGGAAAATGCCGTCTCGAAACTGTCGCTGGAAAAGAGCCTGCTGGAACTGGTCAAGCTGCGCTCTTCACAGATCAACGGCTGCGCATTCTGCATCGACATGCACACCGCCGACGCGATAAAGGACGGCGAAACCCCGCGCCGCCTGTTCGCCGTGACGGCATGGCGGGAAGCGCCGTTCTTCAGCGAGCGTGAACGCGCCGCGCTGCTGTGGACCGAGTCGCTGACACAACTGAGCCTGACCCACGCGCCGGACGAAGACTATGAAGTCGTCGCTGCGCAGTTTTCGCCGATGGAACTGGTTGACCTGACGGTGGCGATCAACACCATCAACGGCTGGAATCGCCTGGCAGTGGGCTTCCGCAAACTGCCGCAGGCCTGAGACATTCACGCTTTTACCTTGTGGGAGCGAGCCTGCTCGCGAAGGCGACGTGTCAGTCACCATCATCGTTGCTGACATACCGCATTCGCGAGAAGGCTCGCTCCCACAGGGTCCTATTCAATGCCCATCGGAGCTCGGCGTCGTCGGTGCTTGTACCTTGCGCATCAAGAACACCATCACAGCGTGCATTGCTTTGTATTAATACGAAGCATTACTATTCACGCCCCTTTCTCACCACGCCGCCCATCCCCCATGCGCTCCCGCAGACCCGGCTTTTTCGAGCATTACGAAGAGTTGATCGGCACCTGGACTCGTCGCCTGCGCAATCGCGCGCAGGCCGAGGATCTGGCGCACGACACCTTTGTGCGGGTGCTCGAGGCGGATTCGGCGGCGGTGCAGCAGCCGCGTGCGTATTTGCATCAGACCGCGCGCAATATCGCCGTTGATGGTTATCGGCGTGAGGACCGGCGGGGCGTCATGGAGTCGGAGGCGGTCGATGACAGTGCATCGTCGGCGGGCGATCCGGAGCATTACATGCACGCGATCCAGTTGGCCGATTCCATCGAACGCGCGCTCACCGAGCTGCCGCTCAACTGCCGCAAGATCTTTGTATGGCAGAAGATCGAAGGCCTGACGCAGGCAGAAATCGCCGAACGCCTGGGGCTGTCCAAGAACATGGTCGAAAAGTATATGATCCGCACCCTGCGCCATCTGCGTGAGCGGCTGGATGGCTTGCAGTCATGATGACGAGTGACGTCGAAAAGATCGCAGCCTTCGGCAGCTCCTACAGGGGGGCGTGCCTGGTCTCAACCTCAGCCGGACAGAATATTCCATGATGGAGACGAGAGATTGCGCCTGTGGGCAAGCGGCGGTGCGTGACGAGGCGGCGGCATGGTTCGTGCGTTTGCAGGAACCGAATGTCAGCGTCGAGCAACAGCAGCGCTTCGAGGCCTGGCTGAACGAGCATTCGCAGCACCGCGAAGAATTCCAGTTGCTACAGGGCTTGTGGGCGGCGGCTGATTTGCTGCCGACCTCACGTCTTCAAGCGCTGGTTGAAACTCCGCCAGCTCGCCGCCAACGTCGGCCGATGCTGCGTTATGCCGTCGCCGCGAGTGTTCTGGCCGTGGCGCTGGGGCTTGGCCTGTTCAGCGGGCTGAATCATCCGGGCGGTTACCGCGCTGAATTCGCCACGGCGCCGGGCGAGCGCAAGCATGTGGCGTTGCCGGACGGTTCTGTAATCGATCTGAACAGTCGCAGCCGCTTGCAGGTGCGTTATGAGCAGGATCGACGGGTTATCGAATTGAGCGCGGGCGAGGCGATGTTCAGCGTTGAACACGACGCCTCGCGTCCGTTTATTGTCGAAGCGGGCAGCGGCAGGGTCACGGTCACCGGTACGCGTTTCGATGTGCGCCGCGATGCCACGCAAACCCGCGTGGCGGTGGAGCAGGGCACGGTGAAGGTGCAGGGAAGTGCTGCCCCGGACAACCAATTCATCAACCTCACCGCAGGCCTCGGCACGGCGGTCGATGGCCAAGGCAAAGTCCTGCCGGCCTACGCGGTCAACCCGGCGGAACTGACCGCATGGCGTAACGGCAAACTGGTGTTCAACAACGCCAGCCTCGGCGAAGTAGCGGCGGAAGTATCGCGCTATCGCGACAAACCGCTGACCGTATCCCAGCCGAACGTGGCCAGCCTGCGCCTGACCAGCGTGTTCAAATCCGACGACACCGACGCCTTGCTCAAAGCCTTGCCGAGCATCCTGCCGGTGACGGTGCGCACCCTTGCCGATGGCAGTCAGGAAATAATTTCCAGATAGCATTCAGGTTTTTTCCCCGTTCATCGTCTTCCTGTTCAACTGCAACTGGTTTGCATTAACAGCCGCACACTCTTGCGATCCACAGGACTCCGTACGACGTGAACATCACCACAACCCACAATAAAAAATCCCCTTGGTTGCCACTGGCTCTCGCGCTGGCAGTCAGCGCCGCGATGCCGTTGGCGTTTGCCGCTGAAGCCATTCATATCCGCGCGCAACCGCTAGGCCAAGCCTTGAGCGAACTGGGCCAGCAAACCTCGCTGCAGGTGTTTTTCAGCCCTGAGCTGGTGGCCGGCAAACAAGCTCCGGCGGTGGACGGCGACCTCGCGCCAGAGCAGGCGCTGCGGCAGTTGCTGCAGGGCAGCGGCCTCGATTATCAGATCAATGAAGGCTCGGTGACGCTCGCCCCGGCCGCCACTTCCGCAGCCAGCAACGGCCCGCTGGAACTGGGTGTGACCGACATCAAAGTGGTCGGCGACTGGCTCGGTGACGCGGACGCTGCGGTGGTGCAGAACCACCCCGGCGCACGCACGGTGATTCGCCGCGAAGCGATGGTCGAGCAGGGCGCGATGAACGTCAGCGACGTGCTCAAGCGCGTGCCTGGCGTGCAGGTGCAGGACTCCAATGGCACCGGCGGCAGTGATATTTCCCTCAACGTCGGCGTGCGCGGTCTGACTTCGCGCCTGTCGCCACGCTCGACTGTTTTGATCGATGGCGTGCCAGCGGCGTTCGCGCCTTACGGCCAGCCGCAACTGTCGATGGCGCCGATTTCCTCGGGCAATCTCGACAGCATCGACGTCGTGCGCGGCGCCGGTTTCGTGCGCTACGGGCCGCAGAACGTCGGCGGCGTGATCAACTTCGTGACCCGCGCGATTCCGGAGAAAACCACCGGCGAAATCGGCACCACCCTGGAAACCACGCAGTACGGCGGCTGGAAACACATCGACACCGCGTTCGTCGGTGGCACCGCCGACAACGGCATGGGCGTCGCGCTGCTGTACTCCGGCGTCAACGGTCACGGTTATCGCGAGCGCAACAACGGCAATGACATCGACGACGTGCTGCTCAAGACGCATTGGGCGCCGACCGATAAGGACGATTTCAGCCTCAACTTCCACTACTACGACGCCAGTGCCGACATGCCGGGTGGCCTGACTCAGCGTCAGTACGATGACAAACCGTACGAGTCGGTGCGTGACTACGACCAGTTCACAGGCCGGCGCAAAGACGTGTCGTTCAAGTGGATCCGCCAGATCGACGAGCGCACCCAGGCAGAAATTCTCACCTATTACACCGACAGCTTTCGCGGCAGTACCATTGCCGCGCGCGATCAGCGCACCCTCAGCTCATACCCGCGTTCCTATTACACCCTGGGCATCGAGCCGCGCGTGTCGCGGGTGTTCGATGTCGGCCCGACCACTCAGGAAGTCAGCGTCGGTTATCGCTATCTGAAAGAGGCCATGCACGAAGAATCGAGTCGTCTGGCGCTGGTCAACAATCAGCCAGTGGTCACGCCGACTTCCGACGGCCATGTGTTTCAGGATCGCACCGGTGGCACCGAGGCCAATTCGGTGTATGTCGACAACAAGATCGACGTCGGCAACTGGACAATCACCCCGGGCATTCGCTTCGAACACATCAGCACCGACTGGCATGACCGCGCCGTGCTCGACACCGCTGGCCGCCCGGTACCGGAGAAAAATCGCAGCATCGAAAGCAACGAACCGCTGCCGGCGCTGAGCGTGATGTATCACCTGTCCGATGCCTGGAAGCTGTTCGCCAACTACGAAACTTCGTTTGGCAGCCTGCAGTATTTCCAGCTCGGCCAGGGCGGTTCGGGTGACAGCACCGCCAACGGTCTGGAGCCGGAAAAGGCCAAGACCTACGAGATCGGCACGCGCTACAACGATGATGTCTGGGGCGGCGAGGTGACGCTGTTCTACATCGATTTCGATGACGAACTGCAATACATCAGCAACGACGTCGGCTGGACCAACCTCGGCGCGACCAAGCACCAGGGCATTGAAGCCTCGGTGCATTACGACATGGCCGCACTCGACCCGCGCCTCGATGGCCTGACCGCCAACGCCGGGCTCACCTACACCCGCGCCACTTATGAAGGCGAGATCCCCGGCTTCAAGGGCCGCGATCTGCCGTTCTATTCGCGGCAGGTAGCGACAGTCGGTTTGCGTTACGACATCAATCGCTGGACCTGGAACATCGATGGCTTCGCCCAATCGAAACAGCGCTCGCCTGGCACCGGTGTGAATGCGGATGGCAGCTTCAACGGCAACTACATCACCGAAGGCACGGCGGACGGGCAGTACGGTGACATTCCAGGGTACGTGACCTGGAACGTGCGCGGCGGCTATGACTTTGGTCCGCAGGTGTCGAACCTCAAGCTTGGTGCCGGGGTGAAGAACGTCTTCGACAAGCAATACTTCACCCGCTCCAGCGACAACAACTCGGGGATGTATGTCGGCGCACCGCGCACGTTCTTCGTGCAGGCCAGCGTCGGCTTCTGATAGAGCGCGGTGCCTCCTTCGCGAGCAGGCTCGCTCCCACATGGACCACTGAAACCCTGTGGGAGCGAGCCTGCTCGCGAAGCTTTCAGACCTTGAGGACTTTGCCGCCGATCGCCACAGCCACCAGCAATACCGCCATCAGTCCAAAGGCAAAACTCAGGCTGCTGGCATGGGCGACAAAACCGATCACTGCCGGCCCGGCAAGAATCCCTGCATAACCCAGCGTGGTAATCGCCGGCACCGCGATGCTCTCCGGCATCACCGTCTGCTTGCCCACCGCCGTGTACAGCACCGGCACGATGTTCGAGCAACCGGCGCCGACCAGCGCATAACCGAGCAGCGCCGCTTGCCAGCTCGGCGCGAAGGTGGCGAGAAACAGTCCCGCCGCCGCCAACAGGCCGCCGAACAGAATGATCCGCGTAGCCCCCAGCTTGCGCACTATGCGATCACCAAGCAGACGGCCGACGGTCATGGTCAGGGCAAACGCTGCGTAACCCATTCCCGCATAAGCCGTGTCGATCCCCCGTTCCTGAGCGAGGAACACTGCGCTCCAGTCCAGCGCCGCGCCTTCGGTGAGGAACACGATGAAGCACATGCCGCCGATAAACAGCACGATGCCATGGGGAATCGCGAACGCCGGGCCGGAGCTTTCGCTGCCATAGGGCAGCATGTGCGGCACGCATTTGAGCAAGGCGCCGATCAGCAAAACCACTACCACCAGCATCGCCGCCAGCGGTGTCAGGCCGAGGCCGAGCAGGGCGCTGACACCCGCCGCACCGACGATGCCGCCGAGGCTGAACAAGCCGTGGAAACCCGACATCATGTGCTTGCCGCTGGCGCGCTCGACGATCACTGCTTGCAGGTTCACCGTCGAATCCACCGTGCCGAGGCCGGCGCCGAACATGAACAACGTGGCGATCAGCGCCGGGATCGACGACACCGTCGCCAGCAACGGCAGCGCCGCGCAGATCAGCAAGGTGCCGCCGGTTGCTACACGTCGGCAACCAAAACGTGTGGCAAGAATCCCCGCCAGCGGCATCGCCAGAATCGAGCCGACGCCCAGGCACAGCAGCAGTAATCCCAGCGTGCCCTCATCCAGCCCGGCTCGCGCCTTGGCGTACGGCACCAGCGGCGCCCAGGCGGCGATGCCGAGGCCAGCGATGAAAAAAGCGACGCGGGTGGACATCTGTTGCAGACGTCCGGGGACGAAGGTGTCTTGGGGGTTGAGGCTGGTCATATCGATCCTTGGCAAAAAAACAACTGCATCCCGAGTGACATTCTGACGGCGTTGAGGTTCGATCTCAGGCCTTTCGGGGCATAACGGTGAACATCCTACCCTGTGGGAGCGAGCCTGCTCGCGAAAGCGGTGGGTCAAATATGGAATTGCCGACTGAGGCACCGCCTTCGCGAGCAGGCTCGCTCCCACACTGGTTTGCGGTT
>Ga0308171_1001208_pt1 | contig 37726 bp, 35 predicted proteins | sample PhyGR1_FD_202135 | JGI IMG/M metagenome (GOLD analysis project Ga0308171, IMG submission 202135) | Phyllosphere microbial communities from UC Gill Tract Community Farm, Albany, California, United States - DLSLSG.R1 | ecosystem: Host-associated > Plants > Phyllosphere > Unclassified | place: USA...
AATCCTTTTAGTTCTATGCCGCCAGCAGGATTCAGATAATATTTATCCGCAACTGAACCTAGATAATAAGCACCTTGAGAAACCGTGTTCCCATAAGCATAGACAAATTTCCCACTCTTTTTGAAATCAATCAATGCACTTCTGATATCATCCAATTGTGTGATCCCTGCGTTGATGTTATCAGCCTCGATGCTGATGCCTTTTATGTTGTCATCTGTCTTTGCTTTATTAATGGCTTGTAAAACGTCATATAATAAAACCGATTTTTCTTCTTTATTAATAGAGAAGAGATCGTCTTGATCTTCGGAAGGACTATCGATTATTTTTGTTTTAAGGTCTAGAGTCAGGACAGAATTAGATTTGATATCTGAAGTTTCTGATATAGAAGATAAAGCGATCAAGGCGATAAAAAATGCAAAGAAACCTGCTATTACAATAAAAATTGCAGTTAAATTTGCGAGAACGAGTTTGAAAAAACCTTTCATTATAAAATTAATTTGTTAGATATGTCGTACAACACTGTAGTTTTGTTACTGGGAAGTAATATTAATGATCCGGAAAATAATATCAAAATAGCTTTGAAAAAAATTGAAAGTGAAGTGGGTGCAATATTAATAAATTCTGAATTTATCATATCTGAACCAGTAGAATTTGACAGTATCAATAATTTTTGTAATATTGCAGTTAAATTAAAAACACAATTTTCGCCTATAGTGCTGTTAAGTAAGCTGAAACACATTGAGAGAGTGATGGGCAGAGTCCAAGATTCCTCATATTTTGATGCTTATCAGGACAGGATTATAGATATTGATATCATATTATATAACAATATAAGGTTTATCTCGAAGAAATTAATTATTCCTCACCATAAAAATCTTTACGAAAGAGATTTTGCCAGAGAACTAATTAAGAAAGTAAAATAATTTATACAACACAAATGATTATGAAGAAAAAACTATTTCTATTATTGATGTTGCCCTTCTTAGGTTTTGCACAGACCAATGAAAACACAGCAGACAATGAAATCAAAACACAACCCTTTAACAACCAGAGCCGACTTTTCAAAGATTGGTCTATCTCCGCAGGTGGTGGTGGCGCCTTCATGGCACACGGTGACGTAACTTCTTTCTACGATGGGAAGGTCAATTGGGGCTGGAATGGCTATGTAAGCCTAGATAAACAGATTACCCATACTTTTGGTATCTCGTTACTTTACACGAGAGGCGAGACCAAGCAGAAAGCCTACGTTAGTGATGCGGCCGGAGTAGGTCATGGTTATACAAAATTTGATGAGATTGCTTTATTAGCAGACGTCAACTTCTCGAACATTATGAGAAGAGTTGATAACAAGTCATCTTTCAGATGGGCATTACATGGTTACGGAGGGATTGGATTCCTGGGATACAAAACTTTTTTACAAGACAATGCTGTTCTTAGCAAATGGCCACTTTACATTGATCAAAAAATTGGGATCAATACCTTCAATTTTATCGGGGGACTTGGTTTGAAATATAATGTTTCAAAGTTGATCGATCTAGAACTTAGAACGCTATACATCATCAGTGGTGATGAAGAATTTGATGGTGGCGGATGGACAAGAGACGCTGTTCCGGGATATAATTTGATCAATGATTCTTATACAGATAATGCTTGGTTGGTAAACTTGGGTATATCTTTCAAATTAGGAAAACATCAAGACCATCTTCGTTGGGTAGACCCATTACAAAATGCTTATGCAAAAACAGCAGAATTAGAAGAGAAATTTGCTGACTTCAAAGTTTGCGAAAAAGGTGATGCTGATAATGACGGTGTTTGTGACGATTGGGACAGACAGCTTGATACGCCAGCTGGAGCTAGAGTTGACGGTGCAGGAGTTGCATTGGATGTCGATCTAGATGGTGTTATTGACCTTAATGATAAATGTGTCACAGTTCCGGGACCAGTAGAAAATAATGGTTGCCCAACTGCTAATACTGCTTCGCCCGTAACTACAAAACAAGTTGCTATAGAAGAGATCAATAAATATTTCAACGGAATAGAATTTGAGTTGAACAAAGATGTCATCAGACCAAAATCTTTCCAAGATCTGAATCAGGCAGCCGAAATTATCAAAACATTAGGCGCTGGTGACAGTTTCGTAGTTGTAGGAGCTACAGACAGTAGAGGTTCTGCTGCTTATAATAAAAAATTATCTCAATCAAGAGCCAATGCCGTACTGGCTTATCTAGTGAGCAAAGGTGTTTCTTCGTCAGTACTTTCTGCTGAAGGAAGAGGAAAAGAGGATCTTAAATATACAGAATGCGATCCGGCAACAAAATGTCCGGAGTGGAAAAATGAAGCCAACAGAAGAGTATATTTTATAGCAAAATAATTAACTAAGAAAAAAAACATTCAAATATGAAACAAAATTTATTATCATTAGTCGCAGTCGCTTTTTTGCTGCCTATGAGCCTATCTGCACAAGAGACTTCCACAGATGCTAACTCTGGATCTCTAAATGTTTCCCCATTTACGCAATCTTCAAAAAGATTCAATGACTGGTCTATTTCGGTTGGTGCGGGTGTGCCGTTGATCCAATCAGCAGACATGACATCTATTAAAAATGGAAACGGAAAAAACCTTTTTGGTTATTCTGCATACATTAGTGTAGATAAAGCCATAACGCATGCATTCGGTCTTAATTTGCAATATGACAGAGGTGAAACAAGACAAGGTTATGCTAATACAAAAGACCACGTCGATCTTCCAGGTACGCAAACTGCAGGAAGAACGCAATATAATGCAATCTCTATCTTAGGAGATCTTAATTTCTCTAACCTTCTTAGGAGAGTAGATAACAAATCACCTTTCAGATGGGCTTTGCATGGTTACGCTGGTATAGGAACAATAGCTTACAAATCTTACAGACAAGATCCTGGACCGTACAATCAAACTTTAAATTACGAAACAAAACCTTTCAAATTAGGTTCGCTTTTCGGTCAAGCTGGAGCAGGTCTTAAATTCAAGATCAATAACAGATTGGATCTTGAAGGTAGAGTAATGTATGTCGTGACAGGTGATGATGAATTTGATGGAGCAGGTGTTGGCCAAACTGGTTACAACTTGATCGAAGATCAGATCTCTGATAACTTCTTCAATACAACTTTAGGATTGACCTTCAAATTAGGAAAACATGAATCTCACCTAATGTGGCACGATCCATTGCAGGAAATCTATTACAAATTGGACGTTCTTAATGATAAAACTCAAGATCTTGAAGTTTGTAAAAAAGGAGATGTTGATAACGATGGTGTTTGTGACGATTGGGACAGACAGCTTGATACGCCTGCTGGAGCAAGAGTTGACGGTGCTGGTGTAGCTTTGGATGTAGATCTAGATGGTGTTATCGACCTTTATGACAAATGTGTGACGGTTCCAGGACCAGTAGAAAACAACGGTTGTCCTTTGACAATGAATAATTCTTCTACAGGTGTTGTAACAGATGAATCCACGATCATGAAAGGAATTGAGTTTGATTTGAATTCTGACAGGATCCTTCCTTCAAACACACCGATCTTGAACAATGCGATCAATTATATCAATGCTTCCAATAATAACTTCAAAGTGATTGGTGGAACTGATACAAGAGGAACAGATGCCTATAACCAAAATCTTTCTGAAAGAAGAGCAAACAATGTTAAGAGCTACTTGATTCAAAATGGTGCAGACAAGGCTAAGATTGAAGCTTTAGGTAAAGGAGAAAAAGACCTTCTTTATCCAGAATGTGAGCCTGCTGACAAATGTCCGGAATGGAAAAATAGAGCAAACAGAAGAGTATATTTTGAAGCTAAATAAAATATATTTCTAAATAAACAGAAACCGTTTCGTTTTATTACGAGACGGTTTTTTTATTTTAAAGAATTGATTAAATTTACAAATGCTTTCTTCCAAAGGATCACAAAACAGACTCATTCATCAGACGCTCAAACAATTTTGGGGGTTTGATGAATTTCGTTCTTCGCAGGAACAAATAATACTTTCCATCATCAATGGTAAAGATACTTTGGCACTTCTGCCGACAGGTGGCGGAAAATCACTTTGCTATCAATTGCCTGCGATTATCCTTGAAGGGACCTGTCTCGTGATTTCGCCTTTGTTAGCATTGATGAGAGACCAACTTCTTTCACTGCAAGCTTTAGGAATCGAAGCAGAATTATTGAGTTCCGACTTGGACGAGTTCGAAGAAGAAACAGTCTACAGCCGTTGCAAGGAAGGTTTGACCAAAGTTCTTTTCGTCTCGCCGGAAAGATTGCAAAACCAATTGTTTTTAAGGAATATTCAGGAAATCCATATCTCATTTATCGCAGTGGATGAGGCGCATTGTATCTCGGAGTGGGGACAGGATTTCCGCCCGAGTTATCAGAACATCAAAAAGTTTCGTCAGGATTTTAAGAATGTACCTTGCTTGGCCTTGACCGCGACCGCGACCAATCAAGTTGTTGATGAGATTTCAATCAAGTTGGGACTTCATCAGCCTCAGGTTTTTAAACAAAGTTTCCGAAGAGAAAATCTTAATATCATCGTTGGAAATACTGCCGATAAATATAATAGAATCTTAGAATTTCTCAGACAAAATCCATCTTCGGGAATTATATACACCAGAACCAGAAAGGAAGCAGAAGAACTGACACTCTATCTTAAAAATAACAAATTCCAAAACGCAGACTTTTTCCACGCTGGAATGACTTCTAAAGACAGAGAGAATCTTCAGAAAAAATGGATTACCAGCCAATTCCACGTTTTGGTTTCCACCAATGCATTCGGGATGGGAATCGACAAAGATAATGTCCGATTCGTGATTCACTTTTCACCATCTTCAACTTTAGAAAATTACTATCAGGAAATCGGAAGAGCGGGAAGAAACGGACAAGAAGCGATTGTCTTGCTACTTTGGAATGAACAGGAACTCACGAACATTGACAATATTTTTAAAAACCAGATCCCCAACAAGACCGAATATCAGAAGATTCTGATGTATCTCTACTCCATTTTTCAGATAGGAGATTCGGATCTGCCGGAGCGTACTTTCCAGTTGGATATCAACAGGGTCAAAAATCTGACGAAATTATCTACAGCTAAAATCAAAAATATACTCACCTTTCTCAACAATCAGGAACTCATTTATTATAAAAATTCCTTTTCTTCCTCCACACTTCAGAGTTTTATCAACTCCGAGGATTTGGAACAGCTGGCACCTTCGGATGCTTATTTTATGGAATTGCTGTTTAGGAATCTACCAGGTTTGGCCATTCAAAAAGTACATTTCAGCGATCTGGCTTTTTGTAAAAAGAACGGATTCGATATCGTGAATTTCAAGGAGAGACTGAAACAAATGCAGAAAGCCGGACACTTGGAATATCTCGACGGGAGCCAACATTCTATCAAGTTCCTGAAACCTCGGAACGACAGACATCTTTCCGGCGAGTATTGGACGCTTTTTAATAACATTCAGAAAAATAAATTGAAGAAATGGGAAGAAAATAAATTCTTTATCAAAGACACCGATTTCTGTAAAATGAAACTCATCCTAAGTTATTTCGGAGAACGGGACGCCGATAATTGTGGGAAATGTTCTGTTTGCAGAAAGAAAACCAATACCAAAAGAACTTTGTCAACAGAGATTTTCGAACAGCTTGCCAAGAGACCTATGGCTTTGGATGAAGTCGCTGCCAATCTCAATTTTCACTCCAAAGAATCCATTGCCGACACACTGATTTTCCTATTGGATATCGGCAAAGTCAAAATGTTGAATTACAAAACTTATATGCTCAATCAATAGAAGAATAATTATGGCAGCTTAATCCGCCTTCCACTCCCAATCTTTTTTGCAGACGATTTCAGTTTAAATATAACTTGATTATAAGCAAAAAAGGATTTCCGTTCAAGTCGGGCTGCAAGTAATTCAGTAAAAAAAATCAATTATCAACTATCATTTATCAATTATAAACCAATGCAGACGAAATCCCTCAATGTCGTTTTTTTCGGAACTCCCGATTTTGCCAAAGCTTCGCTGGAAGCCATCTTCAAATCACATCATAAAGTGGTCGGTGTTGTCACAGCGGCTGACAAAGCCAGCGGACGCGGAATGAAACTCACACCTTCGCCAGTCAAAGTTTTCGCGGAAGAAAACGGACTGAATCTTTTTCAACCCGAAAAATTGAGAAATCCAGAATTTCTGGAAGCTATTCAAAATCTGAATGCCGATGTTTTCGTTGTGGTGGCATTTAGGATGATGCCTCAGGTCTTATTTTCGATTCCGAGATTGGGAACTTTCAATCTTCACGCCTCACTGTTGCCGGATTATCGTGGCGCGGCGCCAATCAATTACGCGGTTATCAACGGCGAAACCAAAACTGGAGTGACGACGTTTTTCATCAATGAAAAAATTGACGAAGGAAGCATTCTTCTCCAAGCTGAGACTGACGTTTTACCAGAAGATAACGCTGGAACTTTGCACGATAAACTAATGAATATCGGCTCAGCATTAATCATCAAAACTTTGGATGGTTTGGCTGACAATTCAATCCAGGAAAAACCGCAGCCTGAGAAAGAAAATCCAAAAACAGCTTATAAGATCTTCAAGGAAAACCTGAAAATCGATTGGAGTCAAAGTGCTGAAACGGTTCACAACTTTGTGAGAGGAATGTCGCCTTATCCCACTGCTTTCACCATTCTGAAAGTTGGCGAAGAAGAAAAATCCCTAAAAATCTTCAAAGGTAAATTTGAAGTTGAATCACATTCGCGGGAAGCTGGTGATTTTGATATTTCAAAAACAGAATTCAAATTCTATACAAAGGACGGAATCTATTATCCGGAAGATGTTCAGATCCAAGGCAAGAAAAGATTGCCAGTCAAAGATTTTCTTAATGGAATCCAGAATTTTGATGAATATAAGAAATAGATAAATTAAAAATATAAAGGATTCGACTCCGCTCAGCCTGACAATTCATAAATTAAAAACAGTATTCAAGCTGTCACACTGAGCGGAGTCGAAGTGCCTTTCAACAAAAAAAATTAAAAATGAAAAAACTTTTTCTAGGTTTGTTATTCGCATCAAATCTTTTCTTTGCACAAGATTTGAAAGTGATGACTTACAACATCAGACTATCATTAGAAAGTGATAAAGAAAATTCTTGGGACAATAGAAAAGAAGATGCGTTGGCACTAATGTCATATTATCATCCCGATTATTTCGGCGTTCAGGAAGCTGTTCCGCAACAAATGGTTGACATCAAAAACAGTTTGAAAGATTACGATTATGTAGGCGTTGGAAGAGACGATGGCAAAGATCAAGGCGAATATTCAGCGATTTTCTATGACAAGAATAAATTAGAAGTGGTGAAGTCCGGAACTTTCTGGCTCAGCGAAACACCAGACAAACCATCGAAAGGTTGGGACGCGGCTTACAACAGAGTTTGTACTTATGCGTTTTTCAAAATCAAAAAAAGCGGGAAAAAGTTCTTGGCAATGAATCTCCATTTTGACCACGTCGGCGATGTGGCGAGAGTCAATTCTTCAAAGTTAATTTTAGAAAAAATAAAAGAACTTAATCCGGAAAATCTGCCTTTGACCTTAACAGGCGATTTCAATTTGACGGACGATACAGAACCTATCAAGATCATTTCTCAATCTTTGGACAATGTCTATTACCATTCGAAGAAACCGCATTACGGACCAAAAGGAACATTCACGGCTTTTGATGTCAACACCGTTCCGAAAGAAAGAATCGATTATATTTTTGTGAAAGGTTTTGAAGTTGAGTCGAACAGAACAATTAATGACAGACGGGAAAATCTCCTTTATCCATCAGACCATTTTCCGATTTTGGCAAAAATTAAGTTTGAAAAATAATTAAATAAAAAAATCCTCTTGTTGAAAGAGGATTTTTTTATTTTAACGGAAAAAGTCTTCGACTCCGCTCAGACTGACATTGATAAAAAATTAAATTTTTATTATTAGAGTTGTCACACTGAGCGGAGTCGAAGTGTTTAAACTATTTCTCCCAAACAATCTTCTTCGTAATCACATCACTAGAATTGGTTCCAACCATTATTTCAAATTCGCCGGCTTCCCAATCGTAATTCAGCTCATCATCATAGAATTTCAAATCTTCCGGAGTCAATTTGAAAGTAACCGTTTTGTTTTTACCTTTCTTCAAAGCAATTTTTTGGAAACCTTTCAGTTCTTTCACAGGTCTTACTACCTTTCCGAACAAATCTCTGATATATAACTGAACCACTTCTTCGCCATCAAATTTCCCGGTGTTGGCAACATTTACATTGATGGTCAACGTTTGATTGCCTTTCAGATTATCAGAACTTAAATTGAAGTTGGAGTATTTGAAATCCGTGTAACTCAATCCAAAACCAAAAGGGAATTTCGGGTCGTTATCCAAATCGATGTAAGCGGAAACGTAATTTCTGTCCGTGGATTTTCCGGCTGGTCTTCCGGTGTTGTAATGATTGTAGTAGATTGGGATTTGCCCTTCCGTTCTTGGGAAAGTCATTGGTAGTTTTCCGCCAGGATTTACATTTCCGAAGATGACATCTGCGATAGAATTTCCGGCTTCCGTTCCCAGCCACCAGCTGTAAATGATGGTTGAGATATTATCTGCTGCCCAGTCAAAAACCAAAGGTCTTCCGGCGTTGATCATCAAAACAATTGGTTTTCCAGTTTTGGCAATTTCTTTCAATAATTCTTCCTGAACGCCTGAGAAATGTAAGTTGCTTCGGCTTTTCGCTTCGCCACTCATTGCGTGTCCTTCGCCCAAAGTCATTATCACCACGTCTGCTTTTTTCGCCGTTTCGATGGCTTCTGCAAACATTGATTTGTTGTCGTCATTTTCATTACAGCCTTTTGCGAAAAGTAAGGTTGAGTTTTTGTCTAACTGATATTTGATACCGTCAAATTGTGTGACAATTCTTTGCGCATCGTCTTTGAAAGGAACTGACCAAAATCCGTGCATCGCCACCGCTTCTTTTCCGAATGGTCCAATCAAAGCAACCGTTTTTGTGGATTTTGAAAGTGGTAGAAGTTTCTTGTCATTTTTCAATAGAACAATACTTTTTGCTCCAAATTCTCTTCCGAATTTTCTGTGTTCAAGATTGTTGGTTTGTTGTTTTTGTCTTTCTGTATTGGAGAATTTATAAGGGTCATCAAATAATCCCAATTCGAATTTCTTGATTAAGATTCTTCGAACCGCATCATCCACAAATTTGATATCCACTTTTCCTTCTTTGACCAATTGAGGAAGTTGTTCCATATAGATATTGCTTTCCATATCCATATCGGAACCTGCGAGAATGGCTTTTTCTCCGGCTTCGGCGTTATCTTTGGCGTAGCCGTGTTTTATCATTTCGCCGATGCTTCCCCAATCGGAAACCACAAAACCTTGGAATTTCCATTGGTCTTTTAGTAAATCTCTCAATATATATTTGTTCGCCGTTGCCGGAATTCCGTTGATGTCATTGAAAGAATTCATAAAGGTGGCGACTCCAGCTTCAGAAGCCGCTTTGAAGGGTGGAAGATAAGTCTCGTGAAGTTGTCTCAAACTCATATCAACCGAATTATAATCCCTTCCGCCAACTGCTGCGCCGTAAGCGGCGAAGTGTTTCGCGGTGGCCATTATCGCATCGATGTTGCCTAAACCTTTGCCTTGGAAACCTTTGATTCTTGCCAATCCGATTTTGGTTCCGAGGTAAGTATCTTCGCCGGAACCTTCCATCACGCGTCCCCATCTTGGGTCTCTGGCAATGTCTACCATTGGCGCAAAGGTCCATTGGATGCCATAAGCTGAGGCTTCTATCGCGGCAATTCTTTCGGATTTTTCAATCATTTCCAAATCCCAGCTTGCGGCCTGACCAAGATTAATTGGGAAAGTCGTTCTGAAACCGTGAATCACATCCTGTCCGAATATCATTGGGATTTTCATTCTTGATTCTAAGGCTAATTTTTGGAAGGCTTTGGTTTCTTCAGCGCCAGTTACGTTGAGCATCGAGCCCACTTTTCCGCTTTTTATTTCTTCCAAGACTTTTTTGGAGTTGGAGTTTTGTGGTCCTGTGGCGTATTCGAAGCCGCTGTATTGGACGAGTTGTCCGGCTTTTTCTTCCAAGGTCATTTTGGAAAGGAGTTCCGTGACTTTTTGGTCGATGGTTTTCTGGGCGGAAATGCTGATTCCGAAGATTAATAATAGGAATGAAAGGCTATGTTTTATCATAAGTTTTCTTTTGTCTCTTTTTGAGATATTAATAAAAGTAAATGTAATATTTATTACCCATCCAGTCATAAATTTATTTAATTTTTTGAAAACTAAAGAATAATGCATTAGAATTTAGAAGGAACATCACCTGACTAAGTTATTAAACATTAAGCATTGAAGTCGCTCGACACTATCTATTGAATTAACTCGGCTCTCGACATTGAACCCGCCCGACGCCAGAGCTTGTTGCTGTCCTGTTGAATTTTTAAGAGCTGCCTTGTTTACATGAGCCCAGCTTGAAAGTGACCTTCGAGAACTTCCAAATGAAAAATTACTGTGCAAGACGGATTAATCTGCTAAAATATTTTTGTTTTAAATTCTTTATTTTTGATACTTAAATTTTTGGAAATGAAAAAACTATTATTAGGATTGATGCTGGTGGGAACGGCGTTGTCTGCGCAGGAACTGTATATGCCGAGGAATATCAAGAATGCTTACGCAAAGGGAACTCGCGATATTTCCGGAAAGCCGGGGAAAAATTACTGGCAGAACAAAGGCGTTTATGATGTGAATGTGAAAGTGGATGCGAAAACCAAAATGGTTTCTGGTTCTGAGACGATTCAGTATTCCAATAATAGTCCGGATGAGTTGAAGGTTTTGGCGATTCGGTTTGTGAACAATATGACTAAACCTCAGTCTCCGAGAGCTGGATATGCTTCGAAGGAATCTTTGACAGATGGTTTGAAAATCAAATCATTCTCCGTCAATGGTGAAAAATACATTATCAACAGCGACGATTGGGGAACTGTGGAAGCGGTGAAACTGACGAAAGCGATTGCTTCAAAATCTAAAACTGAAATCAAAATAGATTGGGAATATCCATTGGCAAAGGAAAGTGGGAGAGAAGGGCAGATAGACCCGGAGACTTTTTATGTGGCGTATTCTTTCCCGCGAGTTTCCGTTTATGATGATTACAACGGTTGGGATATGTTGGCGCATAACGGCAGACAGGAGTTTTATAATGACTTCAATGATTATTCGTTTGCGATTTCTGCGCCTAAGAATTTTGTGGTTTGGTCAACGGGCGATTTTCTGAATCCTGAAGAAGTTCTTCAACCTGAATATCTGAAACGATTTAAAGAATCTTTGAAATCTGATAAAATCATTCACATTGCAAATGAATCTGAAATGAAATCAGGGAAAGTGACGAAGCAGAATGAGTGGAATGTTTGGAAATTCAGAGCGAACAATATTGTTGATTTTTGTTTTGCCTTGAGCAATCATTATGTTTGGGATGCGTCGAGTGTTCAATTAGTAACAAAAAGAGCGAGCGTTCAGTCCGCTTATAAAGTTGGTGCGAAAGATTTTGAACAATACACGGAATGGATGCGTTACAACCTGAAATGGTTTTCGGAAAACTGGCCTGGCGTGGAATATCCTTTCCCAGCGATGACGGCTGTGCAAGGTTACGCCGATATGGAATATCCGATGATGATAAACGACACAAGTATTCCTGATGATTTGCAAGATGCGAGATTGACGGCGGACCACGAGATTGCGCATACTTATTTTCCTTTCTATATGGGAATCAATGAAACCAGATATGCGTTTATGGATGAAGGCTGGGCGACAACTTTGGAATATCTGATTGGAATTGATGAAAATGGAAAAGAAGCTGCGGACAAATTTATGAAGAACTTCCGTGTAAAACGTTGGATCAATGATGCTTCAACCGAGCAAGACCAACCCATTATCACAATGAGTTCTCAGCTTTCGGGCGCTGGATATGGGAACAATGCTTATGTTAAATCCTCACTTTCTTATCTTGCTTTGAAGGATTATTTGGGTGATGAATTATTTAAGAAAGCTTTGCATCATTATATGGACAATTGGAATGGGAAACATCCGATTCCGTGGGATTATTTTAATTCTATGAACTCGGGTTCGGGGAAGAATCTGAATTGGTTTTTCAACAATTGGTTTTACACGAACAATTATATTGATTTGAAGATTGCTTCTATGATGGAGCAGGATAAGCAATTGGTCTTAACGGTTGAGAATGTTGGTGGGTTTGCAGTTCCGTTTGATGTGGTTTTGACTTATGATGATAATACGACGGAGAAAGGTCATTTCACGCCGGCCGTTTGGGAGAAAGACCAGAAGGTAACGAATCTGAATATTCCGGTAAAAAAGAAAATCAAATCTATCAATTTGGATGGCGGGATCTTTATGGATTATACGCCGGGAGATAATTTGAAGAGTTTCTAAAAATAAAAAAACCTTTTTCTTAAATGAAAAAGGTTTTTTTTATAAGCAATAATATTTTTACAGAACTCGTAATCCGGCTCTAGGACCTGAACTGGCAACTACAGACTGAACTCTTGTCTTTTGGCCTGCAGAAAACATGAACATTGCTGCATCGTCTACATAATCCATATAGTTCATAAACATTACGGATCTTTTTACACCTGTACAAGTATTATACAAAGGGTAAGCGGGTTTGCCATAGTTTGCTGTAGTCTGCGTTGGTGTGTCGGCAACAAGGTCGTTTCCACAATTGGCATCTCCCCAGATATGTCTTAGGTTCAGGTAATGTCCTACTTCGTGTGTAGCGGTTCTTCCTAAGTTGTAAGGAGAAGAAGCACCTGTTTTGCCAAAGAAAGGCACTGCAATTACGACGCCGTCATTCCAAAGCCCTGATGATTCAGGGAAGGTAGCGTAGCCAAGAATGGTTTTTCCGGAGCTTGTCATTTTTCCTACGACCCATATATTCAAATAGTTAGTTGGGTTTGTGGCATCAATTCCACCAGTCGATGCTTTTTTCATAGCGTCATTTGTTCTCCAGCTTTTGGTAGATGTTGATTTTCTTACGGTATTTACCAGTTTGAATTTTACTTTTGTATCGCCAGCAGCTATTGTTTGAAACTCTGAAGGTGTCTTGGTTATATCGGTATTTGTAGCTGTGAAATCCTGATTTAACACATCGATCTGCTCTGCAATTCTAGCATCCGAAACATTTTCCGCAGCAGTATTGTAGACAACATTCACTACAACAGGAATTTCAACTGTTCCATCAGCCAGTACTTTTCCTAACTTCAACTCGTTGGCAAAATTTTCTGTGTTAGCTTCCAATTGAACATACTTCTGCATCAATGCCGGATCACTTTGAAGAGCTTCTTTTCTGATTTCCTCAGAAGGGCAGCCTCGTGCGGCTAGATTTCCGGTGTTTACATTGCTTTCCAATTCTTCATTTTGATTTGCAATGCTGTCGCTGTTACAAGCGGTCAAGAAGCTGAGAATAAAAGCTCCTACTACTAATTTTTTCATAATATTTTTAATTTTTGAGGAAGTGAAATTAAATCAATAAAAATTATTTAGCAAAATAGTTTTGGTGTTTTTGTATGTATTGCGTCTTATTTTTGTTGATTTCAAATTTTATTAAGTATTAGGGTGAATTTATGGCAGGTGTTTTATTGTATTCGGTAATTTTATTTTAATTTATGGTTTTATTATTTTTCATAAAATAATTCGTTTTAACGTTTTATTTGTAATCAAATTTTAATTGTTTTGACTTAATCCATATTTGGATTACAAAAATAAATCTTGGACCAAGGAAAATAGGAGTTTGCTCGTACTTAATGGTAGTTTGAAATGTTTGCTAGAGAAAAACGCTTTGATGTAGGAAGTTTCTTTAATAAATAATAGATTTGCAGCCATTAATTCATTAATCATAAAATTATAAAATGAAAAGACAGACTATCGCACTGTTTTGCATAGCGGCATTTAGTTTTTCGTGTACTGAGAAAGGTGACAAGAAAGACGACAGCAAATATACAGATGAGCAAAAAGCTTCTTATTACATAGGAATGAGTATAGCTCAAAATATGAAACAAGAAGGTTTTAAGGTAGATGCAGACCTTTTGGCTCAAGGTATCAAGGAAGAGTTGGATAGCACGAAAAAAAAGATGTTACCAGCTGAAGAAATGAACAGCTTTATGCAAGAGTTTATGATGAAACAGCAGCAAAAAAAGCAGTCTGAAGCGGGATCACAGTCCAATGATAATAAGAAAAAAGGTCTGGAATTTTTGGCGAAAAATAAAAGTAATCCAAAAGTGAAAAACACAGCTTCAGGCTTGCAATATGAAGTGTTGCAAGAAGGTGATGGTAAAACAAAACCCAAAGCAACGGATGTTGTACAGGTAAAATATACCGGAAAACTATTGGATGGAACTGTTTTCGATTCTACCGACAAAAATGGCGGCGCACCAATGGATATCAATCTGGGTGGTGTTATCAAAGGTTGGACAGAAGGAATCCAGCTAATGAGCAAAGGTTCTAAATACAGATTTTACATTCCTTCCGATTTAGCTTACGGAGACCAAGGCGCTGGAGATGCAATTCCAGGAGGCTCTACTATCATCTTTGATGTAGAATTGGTGAATATAAAATAAGTCATCAATTAGATAAAAATCAAACCTCAGTCATTGATTTTAGAGATTCTTTTGTGTTAATATAATAATATATTTGATTTTTAGTTGTTTAATTAATAACTTTATCATCTAAAAACTAATTATTATGAAAAATCTATTATTTATTTTTGTTTTGTCATTTTTGATGTTCAATTGTTCAAGTGATGGACTTGAGGATGCTTCTAAAACGGAAGAGCCTTTTACTTATAGTAATGGTAATTTGTCAACAGGTAAAGTTTCATCAACAGGTCTTGTTGCACCACAGGGATATGAGTTGAGCGAATTTAGAAATTCCAGTACTCCAGGAATGGGTAGTTTTTATTTGAATTTTCAGGAAAATGCCAGATATTATGTTTCTGATGATTTTGTTGTGCCACAAAATGAAAGTTGGAAGGTAGAGAATATGATTTTTTCTGTCATTAATCCTGACCCTGTGTCTCCGAATTTTCCGGTAAAAAATGTTGTTGTAGAAATATATGATGGAAATCCAGAATTAGCTACGTCTAAAAAGTTGTATGGAGATATGGAAACCAATTTATTTAGAAAAGCAACTCCAACCAAAATCTACAGAATAACTCCGGAAACAGTAGATATATCTAATGGTACGCAAGCTTCTTTAATTTATGATGTTGAATCTTCTATTTCTAACTTAGAGTTAAAGTCCGGGCATTACTGGTATAAAATGACTATGAGGTTTGATTATGGAGAAGATTGGTCTTGTTGGGTACCTAGATTACCACAAGCGGGAAATAACGAAGCGTCTTTCAATGCATATTGGAAAGATATAAAATCTAATACTATTTATAACTTGGATGGTAATCACAGCGGTTTAGTTCCAATTAATTATGAAACCCCTTTCAAAATTACTGGTATCAAAACCGAAAATTGAAAATTCAGAAAAACAATTAAAAACCTCAGCCAAATCAGCTGAGGTTTTCTTTGTTTTAATATGTATGAAAAAATTTAACTCTTATTCCACCGGTCGGAAAACCAAACCTGTTTCCTCGAAATAATCCAGCGTAATTCTGTCGCCGTCATTCACGGTTCCTGCAAGTATTTCTTTGGATAATTTATTCAACACTTCCTGTTGGATCACTCTTTTCAAAGGTCTTGCCCCGAAAACCGGATCGTACCCTTTGTTTGTAAGATAATCCAAAGCATCTTGTGTTGCCGTCATAATAATGTTTCTTTTCAGCAACAGATCATTGAAACCTCTCAACTGATACTGAACGATTTTTCCGATTTCTTTTTTTCTTAAAGGCTGGAACAACACCGTTTCATCAATCCTATTTAGGAATTCCGGACGTAAAGTTTGTTTCAGTAAATCAAAAACTTCAATTTTAGTTTTAGCTACAATTTCATCCTGATTTTCCTCTGTAATATTCTCAAAATTCTCCTGAATAATATGTGAACCGAGATTCGAAGTCATAATGATAATCGAGTTTTTGAAATTCACGACCCTACCTTTATTATCCGTCAAACGACCATCATCCAAAACCTGTAATAAGGTGTTAAAAACATCAGGATGCGCTTTTTCAATTTCATCTAAAAGTACCACTGAATAAGGTCTTCTTCTCACCGCTTCCGTCAATTGTCCGCCTTCATCATAACCCACATATCCCGGAGGCGCACCAACAAGCCTAGACACGCTGTGTCTTTCCTGATATTCACTCATATCGATTCTCGTCATATTGTTTTCATCATCGAATAAAAACTCCGCCAAAGCCTTTGCTAGCTCAGTTTTACCAACTCCGGTTGTTCCTAAAAACAAGAAACTTCCGATTGGTTTTTTCTCGTCGCTTAATCCAGCTCTGTTTCTTCTGATCGCATCTGCAACAGCGCCAATTGCTTCTTCCTGACCAACCACTCTGTGATGAAGTTCAGTTTCTAGATGTAATAATTTTTCTCTTTCAGATTGAAGCAACTTGGTAACAGGAATTCCCGTCCATTTTCCAATGACTTCTGAAATGTTGTCTGCGGTGACTTCTTCTTTAATCAATTCATTTTGATGGTTTTGCATCTCCAACTCGAGTTTCTGCAAAGCATCTTCTTTTTCTTTGATTTTTCCATACTGAATTTCAGCAACTTTGGCGTAATCTCCTGCTCTTGAAGCTCTTTCTGCTTCCAATTTCAGAGATTCTATATCTTTTTTGATGGATGTTAAATCCTCAGATTTTTGTTTTTCTTTCAGCCATTTAGCATTGATTTCATTTCTTTCTTCAGAAATTTTCGAAATATCTTCTTTCAAATGGTCAATTTTTGTCTGACTACCTTCTCTTGAAATGGCAGCCAATTCAATTTCCATCTGCATCAGTTTTCTGTCAAGAACATCCAGCTCTTCAGGTTTTGAATTGATTTCCATTCTCAATTTTGCAGAAGCTTCATCAATCAAATCAATCGCTTTATCCGGTAAAAATCGGTCAGAAATATAGCGTTGAGACATTTCTACAGCCGCAATAATCGCTTCGTCTTTGATTCTTACTTTGTGATGCGCTTCGTATTTATCTTTAATTCCACGAAGAATAGAAATCGCCGATTCAGTATCCGGTTCTTCCACCATCACTTTCTGGAAACGTCTTTCTAAAGCTTTATCTTTTTCAAAATATTTTTGATATTCATTCAAAGTCGTTGCACCGATTGCTCTTAATTCTCCTCTTGCTAAAGCTGGTTTCAAAATGTTTGCAGCATCCATTGCACCTTCACCACCTCCGGCTCCCACCAAAGTGTGGATTTCATCGATGAAAAGAATAATTTGTCCGTTCGATTTTGTAACCTCATTGATGACAGACTTCAAACGCTCTTCAAATTCTCCTTTATATTTTGCACCGGCAATCAAAGCGCCCATGTCTAATGAGTACAAAGTTTTATCCTGCAAATTTTCAGGAATATCACCACTGATAATTCTGTGTGCAATTCCTTCAGCGATAGCAGTTTTACCAACGCCTGGTTCTCCGATTAAGATCGGATTGTTTTTTGTTCTTCTCGAAAGAATTTGTAAAACTCTCCTGATTTCTTCATCACGACCAATCACTGGATCCAATTTCCCTTCAGCAGCTAATTCATTGAAATTTTTTGCGTATTTTTTTAATGACTGATAGGTCTCTTCTGAACTTGCAGAATTTGCTGTGCTTCCTTTTCTTAATTCTTTAATTCCACCTTCCAAAAGACTTTTGGTAACACCCATATCTTTCAAAGTTTTTGAAACTTCTGAATTTGTTTCTAATAATGACAGCCATAAATGTTCGATGGTTACGAATTCATCGCCCATTTTTTTAGCAATATTCGGTGCATCCAGCAAAACTTTATTTGCTGATTGTGAAAGGTAAATATTTCCTCCCTGTACTTTCGGAAGTTTTTCTAAATTTTCTCTGTTGCGTTCTCTTACCAAAGTGGCATCTGCTTCAGATTTTTTGAGTAAAAAAGGCGATATATTTTCGTCTATCTGAAAGATTCCTTCCAAAAGGTGTTGAGGTTCTATTTGCTGATTGCCAAATTCCATTGCCACTTGTTGAGCGGCCTGGATGGCTTCCTGTGATTTTACGGTATATTGGTTTAAGTTCATATCTTTATTATAATTGATGGTTGATAAATGATAATTGATTTTATAATTGCATCAAATTCTATTCAATTTTCAGTTTTGAAAAGATGATTTTTGTTTTAAAAAAAACATTAAGAAAGTAATTTTTGAGATTGGCTCTCTTAATGCTTTATCAATCATTTAATTCGAATAGCTTATCGCAAAAAGTATTCTTTTGTTGAATTTTTAAAATTATCAGACAAAATTTCCGAATTATTAAATTACAGTAGAGTTTGAAAAGACAAAATTTCCGAAAATCATATCATCAACTTGAAAATGTTTGCCAAATTGGTAAATTCTTTTTTAGAAGCTAAATTTATTGTACTGTGATTTAGCGTTTTTTATTTATAAATTTGAGTTTATAAAATCTAAAATTGACTCGTTTTCTATTTGTTTTGATGACCTTTTGTTTGATCATGTTTTGTTCTGCACAGAATCAAAATCAGGAAGACCTGTCTGGTTCGGAAACTTTGGACTACTCTAAGATTCCGCCTGAGCAAATCATCAAACAAAGTGTTGAAAAGCTGGCACAGCCGATTTCTGACGAAGAGCAATATGAAGTACGGATGAAAATGGCCGATGCTTACCTTAAGATTAAAAAGCCAGATTTTGCAAAATCCACAGAGATGCTTTTCAAAGCGAAAGAAATTGCTGAGAAATTGGATGATACCAAACTGAAAGCAAAGATCTACGGTTCAATCGCCAATCAATATTCTTTTCTGAATTTTCCTGATAAGATAAAACCTTATCTAGATTTATCGAAGCAGCAAGTTGATAAATTGCCCAACGGCTACGAGAAAAATTATCTCACCACAAGATTATACATCGAATATGGAAATCTTGAAGCGGACAAAGAAAATTTTCTGGTTGCCAAGAAAGATTATCAAAAAGCTTTGAAATTTCTTGGAAACATTGGAAATCCTAGCAAAAAAAATATTTTCCAATTTAGAAGGGCTTTTTACAATATGGGTGTTTCTTATGCCTATCTGAAACAAAATGATTCGGCAGAATATTTTCTTAATAAAGCTTTAGCGATACGTGATACGGAAAATAAAGAGTTTAAGTATTTTATTTACAATACTTTAGCGAAGGTTTATGGCGGTAAAAATCAACACCAGAGAGCGATTGATTCCCTAGAAGTTGTTCTGAAAGAAGATGCTTTCAAAGACAACAGATTACGGGCTGATATGTACAAAAAGCTCATCGCTTCTTACAAAGCTTTGAATAATAAAGAAAAATACATCAAGTATTCTGAAAAGCTTTTGGAGTTGGAACCCGATGTGAAGGACAATAATCTGAAAGGTATTAACACGGCGGTTTCTGAGGAGCAAAAGAATCTTCTTGATAAAATTTCTGATAAGGAAGGACATAACCAACTTTTGATCATCAGTTGTGGATTGTTGATTATGATAGGTGGAATTTCTGTGGTTTACATCAATCAAAAAAGAAAGAAAGAGAAATTGATTTATCAAAACTTCATTTCGAATCTTGAAAAGCAAGAGATAAAGGAAGCTTTTGAACCGAAAGAAATCATTCAGCCGGAAATTGAAGAAAAAGAAAAAGCATCATTTTCAATTCCAAGTTCTGCGGAAACTATGATTTTGGAAAAATTAGATAAGTTTGAGACTTCAACAAAATTTACCAATGCTAAACTTTCTGTGGCGAGTCTGGCGGTGATGTTCAAGACCAATCCCACTTATCTTTCCGAGACCATCAAAAAACACAAAGAGAAAAACTTCAATAATTATATCAATGAGCTCCGCATCAATTATATCTGCAAACAGATCTTGGAGCGGCCGGAATTTCTCAATTATAAAATAAGTTACCTCGCCGAACATGCAGGTTTTTCTTCTCACAGCACTTTCACCACCATTTTCAAAAGTGTTACAGGTATCTCACCTTCGGTTTTTCTAAGAGAAGCTGATAAAAAACGGATGATTATTTAATTCTCTAATTAATAGGGTTTTAATTTTTGTTTTTCCTTTTAAAATATGATATTTTGAAAGAGTTGTGCTATTTTTTGATTCTTAAAGTATATACATTTACTTCGTCAAAAGAATAATTAATAATTCTATTTGATGTGACTATCCCAACAAATTTTATTAAATCTTAAAAAATTAATTATGAAGAAAATTGTATTTTTTTTATCGGCATTAGGTTCTATGATGATGTATTCTCAAAACTTAGGTTACGGGAAATCTTTTTCAGATTCGACACCGAGAACTACCCAAATTAAAGAAACAGCTTTAAAGGCAGAAACTTGTAACACGATTGTCATCAATGATACCGAAGAGGAAAATGGGATTTTCATCATCGGGAATGGAGGGCAGAAAGCGGCAGTTGATATTCCAATTGCGGAAAACCAAACGATCAAGATCAATAACATCGTAGTAACTCTGGCGAGCAAACTGCCACCCACATTTGTGAATTTTATTTTCTACGACAACATCCTCTCTACACCCGAAGATCCGGAAGATCCAAGAAGGAATATCCCGAATCAACAGCTTTTTTCTGTTACAAATACTAGTATAGAATCATATGAAGAGGTTGGTTATGAGCCTTTGCACGAATTCATCATCAGAAAAGTGAAGATCAACCTGGAAACGCCGATCTTGTTGAACGGGACAATGTCGCACGACAGAATTTGGATGAGTACAAAATCTGATGCCAATGCATGGTCCATTACAGCTCATTACGAAACGGGTGAGGGCGTAGTGGGAGAAAGTGTCGCAATGGGCGGAAATACCTATGACTGGTTCCAGTTGCTCAACCAAGAAGGTCTTTATGAGCTAAATGCCGAGTGTGACATCCTGAATGTTTCTGACACCAACTTGAAATCAAAAGTAGGGATCTATCCAAATCCAGCCCAAGATCATTTTGAATACAGTGACATCAACGGTGACAAAATAGTTTCTACAAATATCTACTCGGCCAACGGAAGTCTGGTAAAATCTGTGAACGATTCCAATTCCAAGATCAATATCAGTGAACTTAAAAGTGGCGTCTATATTGTTCAGACCAGAACGTCCAACGGCAATACTTTGACGAACAAATTGATCAAGAAGTAATTTCATATTTTTAATTTAAACAAGGCTCGTCTAATGGATCTTCATCAGGCGAGTTTTTTGTGATTTATAAGTTTTAAAGGGTTTTGTTTTATGATTTGTAATTTTTTGTCCTTATCATCATCAGATATTATTTGTTTTTGTGATTTTATTAAATGAAAAATGATGAATATTCTTTTATAATTCTTAATTTGCAAAAAAATTTAATATGAGAAAGTATTTACTAATGTCGGCATTGGTTTTACCGATGTTAAGTTTTGCCCAATGGTCTAAAGTGGGCAATACAAGTAAACAAGTGAAGGCAGAGTTTTCTACTCTCAAGGAGAAGCAGTTGTTCTCTTTGGACAAGACACTTTTAAAGTCAAAATTGCAGAATGCACCACAGAAATTCTCTGGACAGAGAGGTGTGGAGTTGATGATGCCAAATGCTAAAGGGGTTTTGGAAAAATTCCAGGTTTGGGAATATTCCAATTTCACGCCGGAAGTGCAGGCTATGTTTCCTAGCATCAGATCTTATGTGGGAATAGGAGTTACAGATCCTACAGCTTACTTGAGGTTCAGTATTTCTGATCAGGGGCTTTCATCTTCTACATTCGGAAAAGAAGGCTCTAGCTTTGTAGAAGCTTACACAGCTGGTAATGATGTCTATGCAGCTTATTCTTCAGCATCCAGAATTTTGGACCAGCAGGACGAATTTATTTGTTCTACGATGGATGAGATCATAAAGGAAGACCAAGGTGAAGTGAGTGCTAATAAATCCAGCAATCAGGTTTTTAAAACTTTTAGGTTAGCTATGTCTGCACAAGCAGAATATTCTCAGTATCATATTACGAGAGCCAACGCTACTGGAGCAACAGATGATGAGAAGAAGATCGTTGTACTTGCAGCCATCAATAATACTGTGACCAGGGTCAATGCATTATATGAGAAGGATCTGGCGGTACACTTTAATTTGATTGATGTACTAAAAGTGATCTACCTAGTCCCAGCTACAGATCCTTACACGGGTGATTTCAATACTGAGGTGCAATCGGTATTGACTGAGGAGATCGGCGCAGCAAATTATGATATAGGACATCTCTTGGCTTATGCAGGTCCTAATGGTAATGCAGGATGTATTGGATGTATCTGTGATAGCAACAAGGGATCTGCTTTCACTTCACACTACATTCCTGTGAATGATATTTTTGATATTGATTATGTTGCCCACGAGATCGGTCACCAGGTAGGTGCCAATCACACCCATACCTATGGCTCTTCAGAAGGTTCAGGAGTACAGGTGGAAGTAGGAAGTGGTAACACAATTATGGGCTACACGGGAATTACCGGAGCTACAGATACACAGTTCAATTCCAATGATTTCTTTACATACAGAAATATTCTTCAGATCCAGAACAGACTGGCGAACAAAGCTTGTGCTGTAAACACAGCAATTACAAACACTCCACCAGTTGTGAATGCTGGTCCGGATGTGGCCATTCCTATCAGTACACCATTTGTATTGAAAGGTACAGTAACGGATGCAGAAAATCAAGCAGCATTGACTTACGTTTGGGAGCAAAATAACTCTGCTACCACAGCAGCACAATTCGGAAGTGGATCATATGCTTCTCCTACAAAAGCCGGAGGTCCAAACTTCAAAATGTTTCCGCCAAAAGCAGAACCGGTTAGATATTTCCCAGAATATGGAAAAGTCCTAGCAGGCGTCAATGCGACACGTTGGGAAGCATTGTCTAGTGTTGGTAGAATATTGGATTTTACATTGACCGTTAGAGATAATTCTGTTGATGGTGCTCAAACACAAACTGATGCTATGAAAATCACGGTAAGTGCAGCGGCTGGTCCGTTTGTGGTTACAGCGCCAACTTTTGGAGAAAGTCTTCTTTCTAATGCGGCTTACAGTGTAAAATGGAATGTTGCAAATACCAATGTTGCACCAGTCAACACGGCCAATGTTAATATCAAATTATCTCTAGATGGTGGGAAAACTTTCACAACAATAGCTGCGAATACACCGAATGACGGAGAAGAATCTGTTACCATTCCTGCAAGTTCACAAACAGCCAATGCCTATATCATGATAGAGGCGGTTGACAATGTTTATTTTGCAATGAGTCCAAGTTTTGTGGTGGATTATTCTGCTACAGGTGAGGTTTGTAATACATACAACTATTCAGGTCCAGCTGTTGATATCAATGATGGGAGTGGAACTACGAGTGGACCGATCTCTTCTCCTCAGATCATGGTTCCAATTGATGTTCAGGATTCTGGTGTGATCACAAAGATCAGAGTGAAACCAACCGTTGAGCATCCAAGAGTAAGCCAGATCGTAGTAGGGATCCAAGGGCCACTAGGTCAAAGTGCTTGGTTGTGGAACAGAAAATGTACAAGTTCAGGAATTACTGCAACATTCAGTGATGAGGGTTCTGCTTATGCTTGTGCTTCTCCAATCGCAGGAACTGTAAAACCAGACGAGTCTTTAACTATTTTCAAAGGGAATGATACCAAAGGTGTTTGGAATCTATTTGCTTCAGACAACGTTAGAAATCTAACAGGTAAAGTAACGACTTGGTCATTGGAGTTATGTACAAGAGATGCGCAAGTCCTTGCAGTAAACGAGAGTGCTTTCAATTCTAATAATATCAAAGTATATCCAAATCCATCCAATGGTAATTTCTTCATCAAATCAAAAGATCTTGGAGGAAATGCCAAAGTAGCGATCTACGATATGAATGGTAGAATTGTTCACACATCTGGCTTCAATGTTTTGACAGGAGAATCTACAAATGAGTTCAATGTTAACTTGACAAAAGGTGTTTACTTGCTAAAAGTAACTTCTCCAAAAGCTAACTACACTCAGAAATTGATCATCAAATAATTAATTTCAGATATCAATCAAAAGCCGATCAGCAATGATCGGCTTTTGTTATTTTCAGAATAGAACTTTCTCTCAGGTTTTGAATTAATTATATTAAATTGCAACTAACAATAATTATGTCAAAATGAATTACACCCAAATAGAAATAGACGCCCAGTTCGAAGGTAAACTTCAACTCATTTACCTCAACCAACCCGAAAGTTATAACAGCTTGACCAAGGTGATGCTTTCCGAATTGCGAAATGCCGTTCACAAATTCAGTGAAGATGAAAACGTGCGTTGTGTTGCGATTGCGGGAAAAGGAAAAGCGTTCTGTGCTGGTCAGAATTTAAAGGAAGCGCTAAGTTTTGGCGAAGACGAAGATGACAGAGAGATCCAGCGTTTTGTGATCGAGTATTACAATCCTTTGGTTTTGGAAATCGTAAAATGTAGAAAACCTGTGATTGCTTTGGTCAATGGTCCTGCAGTCGGCGCTGGTGCGATGTTGGCTTCGATATGTGATTTCACGTTGGCGGTGGAAAGTTCGTATTTTTCTTTCGCATTTGCCAATATTGGTTTGATTCCAGACACCGCAGGAACTTACTTCTTACCAAAATTAGTAGGGAAACAGTTAGCGAGTTACTTGTCATTCACAGGGAAAAAAGTGCCAGCGCCAGAAGCCAAGAAAATTGGTTTGATAGCTGATTTTTTCCCAGATTCCGAATTCGTAGAAAAATCGATGGAAGTTTTGATGCAACTCGCGCATTCTGCAACCACAGCACTTTATTTGACCAAGAAGGCTTTCAATAAATCCTATGATTTCACTTTGAAAGAACAGTTGGATTACGAATCCATCATTCAGCAAGATGCGGCTGAGACAGAAGATTTCCGGGAAGGTGTTACCGCTTTCATCGAAAAACGTTTACCAAATTACAAAGGGAAATAAGTTAGAGGGTGGGAGTGTTTGAGAATCTTTGAACTTTCATCATCTATCATTTATCAATCATCATTAATAATTTATGACGCCGAAAGAAACCGCCGAATATATGTTCGGGAAAGACCTTTTTTCTCAATGGTTGGGAATAGAACTCATTGATATTAAAGCAAATTACTGTCTCATAAAAATGCACGTAAGACCAGAAATGATCAACGGATTGGGAACGGTTCACGGTGGCGTGACATTCGCTTTTGCAGATTCGGCTTTGGCTTTTTCTTCAAATAATACTGGTGAAGCAGCGGTTGCACTCAACTGCTATATTAATTTTACAAAAGCTGTAAGAAATGGCGACGTTTTGACCGCAGAAAGTATTTTGCTAACAGATACAAGAAAAACTGCAGTCTACGATATCACCATTAAGAATCAAAATGATGAGGTCGTTGCAGGTTTCCGGGGAACAGTTTACAAGATTGGTAAGAAACTAACTGAATTATAAACTAAAAAAACTTCAAAATTAATTTTGGAGTTTTAAAATAAATTGTAGCTTTGTAATTCAAAGTTCTTTTTATGGAATCGAAAAATTATCAGGAAGAGTTAGCGCACATCCGTCAGATGATGGAACGCAGTTCAAGATTTATTTCATTGAGTGGTTTGTCCGGCGTCATTGCGGGAATCGTGGCGTTGCTGGGCTCTGTTTATGTTTATTTCGTTTTCCAGAGAGAAGGCATCGATTATTTTGATGGCGAACGCAATATATACGGTCCAAATTTGGCAAAGGAATTATTCTTTGTTGCGTTGGTAGTTTTGGTTTTAGCGATTTCCAGCGGCTATGTTTTCACAGCAAGAAAAAGCAAAAAGAAAAACCTGAAAATCTGGGATTCAATCACGAAGAAGTTGTTATTCAATTTTGCAATTCCACTGGTTGCAGGCGGTATTTTTTGTATTGCACTTTGGTATCACCATTATTTTCCTTTAATTGCGCCATCAATGCTTATTTTCTACGGTTTGGCTTTGATCAATGCAGAACGATACACCTTAAGTGATGTCAAATATCTCGGAATTTGCGAAGTCGTTCTTGGAATGATTGCTTTATTCTGGCTTGGTTGGGGATTGATATTTTGGGCAATTGGATTTGGATTTTTGCATATTTTTTATGGGATTTTGATGTATAGGAAATACGATTAAAATGTCGAAAACATTAAAATATATTTTAATCGGTTTAGGCAGTGTTTTAGGATTATTCATTCTTGGATTTGTAATTCTAAATATAATGATTGCCTCTGCTTTTGGAGCGTTTGATAAGGACTATTCTGTATCAGATTTAAAGGAGGAATATTTTTCAAAAGAGAAAGAAATTGATGATTTGATTTTATATTTTAAAGAAATCAAACCAAAAGATAAAAGTATTGCGATAGAGTTTAGAGATAGTAAAACTCTGTCAAGACTTAGAATAAATTCCAAAGATAGCACAAGAGCAATTTTTCAACAATGGGATATTCCAGTGAAGAATCTATTTAATTCTGAACTTAGTAAGCATTTAAGTTGGAATGATGAAAAAGTAAAACTCTTAAAAACAAAATTAGATAATGCAAATTGTATTTCTATAGAAGATGGAGAACCAATTAAAGTAGGTTTTAAAAGAAGTGGGATGGGAATGTATTCATTTAATATCTTTCAGGATAAAATGACTGATGGAAATAATTTTAATGATTCCTGTCAATATATTTTAGTCAGTAGAAAATAGTATTAGAATATGGAGGTGGAGCAATCGGACCTCAATGTTTTCAAAATTTTGAATAAAGAAATGTTAAACATCAATCAACTCAACAAAGAATTCGAAAGTCGTGTAAGATTGGGCATTATGTCCGTTCTTATGGTCAACGATTGGGTTGATTTCACCGAAATGAAAAACCTTCTGAATGCTACCGACGGAAATCTCGCCAGCCACAGCACAGCTCTCGAAAAAGCCGAATACATCGAAGTGAAAAAAGAATTTGTAGGAAAAAAACCAAGAACATCTTACCGCGTGACGCAAAAGGGTCGCGATGCGTTCACAGAACATATCAATAACTTAGAAAAATTGTTGGGACGATAACTCTCAATTTTTTTTGAAAATTAACTTTGTAATTCAAAGAACTTTACAATTAGTAAGAAATGAATCGAAAAGAATTTATAATTAAATCTTTCCTAGCAACTGCAGGATTTTCTCTGTTTTACAGTTGGCAAGTAGAACCATTCTGGCTGGAGTTTGTTCACCAAGATTTACCAATCAAAAATTTACCTTCAAAACTTCATAACAAAGTCCTGATGCAGATTTCAGATTTGCACGTCGGAAATCGTTTCGATTATAATTATTTGATTGATTCTTTCAAAAAAGCAAAAACTTACAAACCTGACATTGTGGTTTACACCGGCGATTTTGTCTGCTGGGAAAATAACCCCGAACAATTCGAACAACTGAAAATTGTAATGAAAGAAGCTGTTCTCGGAACTTTGGGAACAGTCGCAATTCTCGGTAACCACGATTATGGCGCAGAATGGAGAGAAGAATATGTAGCTGATGAGGTTTCAAAAATTCTAACCGATTCCAAAATCCAAATGCTTCGAGATGAGAAAGTTAATATTTCCGGACTCAATATTTATGGTTTCGAAGAATTATGGGGAATGAATTTCCATCCTGAAAATTTGACCAAAACCATCAATCCAGATGAAGCCAATCTCGTCCTTTGCCACAATCCTGACGTTTGCGATTTGGATGTTTGGAATGGTTATCAAGGCTGGATTCTTTCCGGACATACACACGGCGGACAAGCGAAACCGCCATTTCTTCCGCCTTTAATTCTTCCTGTAAAAAACAGAAAATACACATCCGGAATTATCGATTTGGAAGATGGAAGAATGCTATATATCAACCGCGCTTTGGGGCATTCGTACCAAGTCAGATTCAATTGCAGACCGGAAATTACACTTTTTACTTTGAAATCTATTTAATATTAAATCAACACATTATGGAAAATTTTAAAATTCTAAACATTGGGAAATCCCTTTTCTGGCTCTCATTTATCTTAGGCAATATTTGTCTTTTTGGTTACATTTTTTCTGGCAATGAAGGTTTTGCAATCGGAGGTTATTTGCTTTTGATTTTTGGAACGATTATCAATCTGCTTGCATTTTTCGGATTGATGATATATGGATTAATGAACCCAAATTATAAAAGCGAAGCTGTCAAATCTGCGATGATTCTACTCATCAATATTCCCTTCGCCATTCTCTATTTCTACATCGGAATCTCAATTTTAAACTAAAAATTATGAAAAAAATCCGCGTTCAATTTTTGCTTTTCGTTTACGAAATCACACAAAAGCTCTACCGAAAATACTTTAAGAAAAAGAAAAGACAATGGGCTTTTTCCCAACAGCAATTACTGGCTTTTGAAGAAGATACGCTTGGTAGAAAACTCGGCGAATTCTACAAAAAGCACAGTTTTACAATGATTCCCAAGATGGAAAATCACGACGTTCATCATTTGCTTACAAATTGTGGAACCAATTTCGAGGAAGAAATTGCAATGCAGTTTTTGCTTCTCGGGAATGGGAAAATGAATGCGCATCTTCTCGCTGCCATATTTTTGGGAAGTCTTATTCTTCCAGAATATTTCAAGATTTATATCCAGTCCTACAAGAAAGGAAAAAGTATGAAGCCTTTCTACTATTGGGATTTTGAGAAATTGCTCTCCCACAATTTTGAAAATATCAGAGATTTCGTTTACCAAAAACAAACACCCGTTTTCTACTAACATTTACTATTTAAATTATTAAAACAATATAATTATGAAAAAGCATCATTTGATTTTCATCACAGTTCTTGCGGTAGTCGTCCTTTTCTACAAAGAATACATTGCGCTCAATCTAGGGATTTTCGGAATTTTTCTGAGCATCCTAACTTTTACTCAAACCAAATCTGAGTTCAGAACCAAATCATTTCTCACACTTTTTGTCACTTCGATTTTCTCTTCGTTTGCATTTGCGTGGTTTGGCGATGCGATTTCTTTCGTAGCCGTTTTCGTTTCGGTATTTTTATTAAGGTTCAAAGGAACTTATCCGAAACTCAAACCATTTCTTTACATCGAGGTTTTATTATTCAACCTTTTTTCATTTCTGGGAAGGGTTTTCTACACAGAACAATGGTTCGAAAAACCAAAGGAAGGCGGAGGTTTCGGCAAAAAACTGATTACGTTTATCTTAATTCCTGGAATATTAATTACAATTTTCCTTTGCATCTATTCAGCTGGAAGTTCACATTTCGACCAATTTTTTAGTGAGATAAAATTAGATTTCAGTTTTTTTGATATTATCATTTTGGCTTTTGTGGGATTTTATGTCGGCTTTATTTTCTGGAATTTCGGTGTGGAAAGATTCATCTTCAAACAAAATAGATATTTGAATGACGATTTTTCAGGATTAATAAAAATTCAAAAACCGACTTTCTCTTTCCTCGATATCGATTCCGAAAGAACCAGTGGATTGATTTCCTTTTCAGCGCTTAATATTTTACTTTTAATTTTCATCGCAACTTACAATTACGAACAATTTTTTGAAGTGACGAAGTCTGCTGACGGATTAAGTGCAGAAACTCACGAACGGGTTAATTCTGTAATAATGTCCATCGTAATGGCGATTCTTGTGATTCTTTTCTATTTTAAAAGAGGATTTAATTTTGATGAAAAAGCAAAGTCGCTGAAAATTTCTGCGAAAATTTGGATTGTTCTGAATGCTGTTCTGGTCATTTCTGCTTCACTCAAAAACTCAGAATACATCATCAATTTCGGATTGACCTACAAACGATTGGGCGTTTATGCTTTCCTCACAATGGCTTTGATTGGATTGATCTTCACATTCATCAAGATTCAAAATAGGAAGACCAACGCTTTCCTTTTCAACAAAATGTTTTGGACGTCGTATGGCTTGATTTTGGTTTGCAGTTACGTCAATTGGGGCGGAATTATCACGTCCAATAACATTAAGAGAAAGGATTTTGCGGACAATTACCACTTGATTTCCATCAGTTATAATGAAAAAATATTGCTGGATTACGCCGAGAAAACCGGAAACTCCGAAATGAAAAACAAACTTATAGAAAGAATCGAATCTTATCAACAAGAAACTTTCCTCTCAAAAATTTTATATTATGAAACGATTAATCTCGACAGATCAAAAATTAAATAGTTTAAAATATCTGGCACTGATTCCATTGTTTCTGGTCGCTTGTAAAAAAGAACCAGAAGTGAAAGACACCAAAGTAGATACCATCACCACCATCGAAAAACCTGTCGATTCTTTGTCCGCGATTGAAAAAACGGAAAGAGAATCCAACCAGAAAATCATTACGGTCGACGCATCCAAAATGCCAATCCGACTGAACCTGGAAATCACAAATCCGAACGACCAGATTATTCTGAAGCTGGAAAATCTAGACCAACCAAAAATCAAAGGTTATGTGAAAACTGAAAGTCCAATGAATGTCAGAATCAACCAAATCAGAATGCCTGACAATACTTTTGACGGACCTTTCGGAGGAACGATTGACTATGAGACGAAACAAAAAGGAGAATATTGGCTGATATTTGCCAAGAACAATATGGCAGACGGCGAACCAGTCGGTAAGTTTTTCGTGAAAATAGAATAACAAAAAAGAATCTCGATTGAGATTCTTTTTTTATTTAAGTATTTATCTAATTTCTAAACTCTAATGTCTAACTTCTACTTAAAACTCTGAAGCGCTAATCTATAACCTTTCATTCCAAAACCAGAAATCACAGCATCGCAACTTTCCGCCGTCACAGATTTCTTACGGAATTCCTCACGCTTATAAATATTGCTGATATGAACTTCAATTTTTGGCTTGCTGATATTCTTAAGACAATCCGAAATCGCGTAGGAATAATGCGTAAACGCACCAGGATTGATGACCACAGCGTCAAAGTTGTCTTCCTGTAAGCGGTTGATGAGTTCGCCTTCAATATTGGATTGGTAGTAAAAAATATCATCACCACTGAATTCATCTTTCAAATCCGAAAGATACTCTTCCATAGACACCGAACCGTAGATTTCTGGTTCACGCGTTCCGAGCAAGTTGAGGTTTGGGCCGTTGATGATAAGGATTTTCATTCAGAATATTTTTTCAAAGATATAAAATTAAGGTTGATGCTGAAAACAGTATCCATTTCCGATGCTCGTTTTGTGCTTGCATCTCGAGCCGCTTTTTGTAGTGCCTTTGCATTGTACAGTAGCTTCTATTCCTTGAGTCTTCTTTCTTCCAGAACTTGAGATACCTAAAGTAGAAACTGGCTGACATATTTTACAAGCCATCAATCCTTTTTCCAAAGCAGAGTTAAGGTCTGTTTTGTTGGACACATTTTTTACCATTCTACAGTTTTCTGTATGGTATTTTTGTCCGCTTGGTGTATAATAAACCGTTTGGGAATTTGCAAAAATAAAACTGAACAGAAAAAAGAGAATAGAAATGGATTTCATATAGAATATTTGTAAATATAAAAATCCTTAGAATTTCTAAGGATTTTATAAAGATATGTATTTATTGCAATCTATTTAAAAAGATCATTGAGGTCTTTTTGAGCATTATCAATTTTTTCGTTCGCTGCTTTTTTTGTTTCCTCAGTTGATTTTTTGAGGTCAGCTTTTGCTTTTTCTGCCGCAGCTTTTGTATCTGCAACAGTTTTGTTGGCGTCTTCTACCAATTTTGCTTTCTCAGTATTGACCTTCTCTTTTATTTCTTTTGCTGTATTGTCTATTTCAGCATTTGTTCTTCCTGTGATGATGCTATCGGTTTTCTTAATTACGTTGCTTACCATACCAGTTGAAGTGTTTCCTAGGATCTGGGTAGAAGTAGCCAAATTGTTTTCATATTCTGTCTTTACAGTTCCACCTTCCGCAACATAAACGTTTTTAGATTCTACATATTTGTCCTGTGCTTTTTGCAATTCTATTTTTGCCGCTTCTATTCTTGCGGGGTCTTTGCTTGCAACAGCTTCCTGATAATTTTGTTGCGCTGTAGCTAATGCCAATGCAGCATCTTCATAGGATTGTGTAAAATCTATCTTCACATCCGACGTTTCGTTTTTTTTGCAACTATTGGCTGTCAAAACAAGTCCTGCAAGTGCCAATGTTAAAAGTGTTTTTTTCATTTATTATTGATTGTTAATAATCTGTTTTGTTAATTTTTGCAATTCAGCGTTTTCATCCGACTGGGAAATTTCGCCATTCAGCCTTTTTATTTCCAAAGTGTTGATTTGCTTTGCTAGACCTAGGTAAGCCAAATATTTTTCTAGGATCAAAGTTTTCTTCTCAGAACTTGCGTTGGCCGCGTTGGCGCCTTTTACGAAAGTCTGCAGATTGTCGTTACACAAAATATATGCCTGAAATGCATTAGACAGAAAATAATCGCTCACCAGAGAATTGGTTTCAAGATTGGTGTAAAGTTTCGGAATTTCTACCGGAGAGTACTGAATGATCTCTGAAACATCCACGCCGCTTTTTGCCGGATTCAGATACATTCCTTTGGTTTTCATTTCACTGTTTTCGAGAGAAAGGTTGGTAGCGTCCAAAAGTTTCACCAGATTTTCTTTCTGAGTGATGTCCGATAACATCGTATTGAGGCTCAAAGCAAAAAAGAAACCGATGAAAGTTGATATTAAGGAGATGAAAAATTCCAAAGTTCTACCGCGTTTGCTTCGAAAACTTTCCAGTTTGGAAGAGTTGATTAGAAAGATGACAACTAAAACTAGAATGACTGCAATGATAATGTACATAATTGTGTTTTTTTGGTAAAGGTATTAAAGTGATCGATTGATAAAAATAAATAGAGATAAACGAGCAGTTTTTGTAGACGAATCGTCCAGAAATATCAACGAAGGGATCATCAAGTTATTTCATATAAAGCAAAAAAAATCCTTAGAAATTCTAAGGATTTTTAAGTAGCCCGTAGGGGAGTCGAACCCCTCTTACCAGGATGAAAACCTGAGGTCCTAACCGATAGACGAACGGGCCTAGTTAATTTTTCTGTTATTTATCATCTGCATTATTTCCATTGGAATAGACAGATTTTAAATGTTTCATAAAAAATACCTTCAGAAAAATTAGTGAAGGTATTTTAAGTAGCCCGTAGGGGAGTCGAACCCCTCTTACCAGGATGAAAACCTGAGGTCCTAACCGATAGACGAACGGGCCAAGGACTTATATTAAGCTAAGCCGTTTACGTGCTTAGTCAATTTGCTTTTTAAGTTAGCTGCTTTATTCTTGTGAATAATGTTTCTCTTAGCTAATTTGTCAAGTAAAGAAATTACTCTTGGTAATTGCTCTACTGCTACTGCTTTGTTCTCTTCAGTTCTAAGTGACTTCAAAGCTGTTCTAGCAGTCTTGTGATTGTATTTGTTACGAAGTCTTCTAACTTCGTTTTGTCTGATTCTTTTAAGTGCTGATTTATGATTTGCCATATCTTTCAAATGTGGGTGCAAAGATAAAAACTATTTTTTAATTTGCAAACTTTTTTTTAAAATTAAAATTTTATTTTGCCTGATTGAAGCTAATTTGATGATTCGAAATCATTTCTAATTTCGTGAAGATTTATTATCTTCTTTTTCTTCTTTAAGGTGGTGCAAAAGTATGGATATTTTTTAAATTTCAAAATATTTTGAAATTTTTTTTCAACTTTTTTGATATCCAAATTTAGATGTTTCCAATCACGAACATATTTTCCATAGTGGGAGCAGTGCTACCACCTTGTTTTTCAAGGGTTATGGCAAAAGCTTGCGCTTTCGGGATGTTAGCCAAGATTTCTTTGGTGTTTTTATCAGATGAGTACATTCCAGCGCTTATAGGCTTGCCATCGACAAGTGCCCACAGCTGATATTGCATTCCTTCTGGTGCTTCAGGTAGATTTTCTGCGTTCAGATAAACGTCTTTGGAGTTTGAATCCCAATAGACCATTGCTTTTGAGTCTGGATGTTTTTCAACACCTTTCAGTGGAACGGTGATTATATTTGGGTTAGTTAAGATCGCTAATTTCTCCTGAGAGGTCTTCAAAGCGAGGTCTTGAGACTTTTTCTGAGTTTGTAATTGTGCTATTTCTTTTTTGTTTTTAGAAATATCATTGATCCAAAATAAATTCCCAGCAATACTGACTAGGAAAAGTACAGAAGCCGCCACTGCATATTTCTGCCAGTTGATTGCTTTATTTGGATATATCTTTTGAGTGATCTTGCCACTTTCTGTCTCTGGTTTCCCAGAAATTAGAGGTTTGATATTTGCGGTGGCTTGTTCCTCTTGGATCTTGGCCCAGATTTTGGTTTCCAGGTCTTTAGGTGGCATTACAGCTTGTGCTGTTGCCAGGTCCTCCATCGTTTTTTGTGCTTCCTCGTATGCTGTTCTTACCTCAGCACTATTCTTCATGACACACTCCAAAATGCCTGCCTCCTCAGGAGAAGCAAGACCTAGAATATAAGATTCTAAGATTCCGGATGATATGTATTCTTCTATGTTCACTTTATTTATAATCTTGTAATAGATCTTTCAATTTAATAAGAGCAGTACGCATCTTGGTTTTTATTGTACCTAACGGTATTTTCAGTTTTTCAGATATTTCGTTTTGAGTATAACCTTGATAATAGGCCAAATCGATCATTTCACGCTTATCGGATTCCAAATTACATAAAACATCTGTAAAACCAATGAAATCCGAAGACTTATTGGTCGTAGAAAGTTTCGTACTGTTATATACGAAATCTGGAAGCGATTGGTTTTTAAGTTCGTTCTGGAAAGATTTGGATTTGAGGTAATCTATGGCCGTATTTCTGGCAATGTTGATCATCCAAGTGTAGAATCTGCCTTTGACAACGTCGTATTGATGGATAGAGTTCCATATTTTGACAAAGACATCCTGGATTATTTCTTCAGTATATTCTTTGGACTGGACTATCCGGAAAATAACACCATACAACGCACCAGAATAGTGGTTGTATAAGTATTTGAAACCTGATTCGCTCTTCTTTCTGAGCAGTTCCAAAAGTTCTTCCTCGGAATAGGTTGTTTTAATAATTAGTGATTTGCTGATCAAATATAGAAAAATTATACCAATAATGATTTATTTTTTCATTTTGCTCAATTTTCATTAATTCAATGTCAATACTTGTAAAATTTGGGCGCCTCTATCCGTCTTCCGTTCCCGCTTTTTTGTCATTGCGAATCACGGAGATGATCCAATTTAATTTTACACGATCGCAATGACAAAAAGAGCTCCACTCAAGCCGGGGCGCGCTTCGCAGAATTGAAACTTTTCACTCCAATTGATATGACTCGATTGCTTGAACTAAAACCAAATTTATTCATATGTCGTAAGTAACTACAAATAGTACGACAATGAAAAAGCTTAAAAAAATATTCCTCGTCAGTTCCGTTGCTTTGATGCAAGGGAACATCGCTGCTCAGTCAGCCAACTTTAAAACCAAAAATCCATACTACTCAAAAACCGAAACAGCTAAGTTGAAAGTCAGTAACGCAGAATGGAAGAAGATTTTAAAAACAGAACTCTATCAGGTCGCAAGAGAAGCGGCAACCGAAACAGCCTTCACGGGAAAGTTCTATGAGTTTGATGAAAAAGGAACTTATTACTGCGCCGTTTGTGGAAATTCCTTGTTCCTTTCCACTTCCAAATTTGCGACCACTTGCGGTTGGCCATCATTCTATGAGCCGATCCGTAAAAATAGTGTCATCTACAAAAAAGACGACTCTCATAATATGACAAGAACAGAAGTATTATGTGGAAGATGTGATTCTCACCTAGGACATATCTTCGATGATGGGCCTGCACCAACGGGAAAACGATTCTGTATGAACTCTGTTTGTCTGGATTTCGTTCCAATAACTAAAAAATAATCGGTTGATTTACAGTTTGTTGAAATTTATTTTCAATTTTTTCAATCCAAAAACAAACTAACCTCGTAACTGCAATTAACACACAGAAAATATTAATATAAAATAAACAAAATGAACTCAAGAACAAAAATCGCAGCCTTCGGAATGATCGCATTATCATTTGCATTCAGTGGGAATGTAGCTGCACAGGCAATGAAAGAAAAAACAGTAATGGTTGGCGGCGCTGCAATGTATCCTTCAAAAAATATTGTTGAAAACGCAATGAACTCCAAAGACCACACAACGCTTGTTGCAGCAGTGAAAGCAGCAGGATTGGTGGAAACCCTACAAGGAAAAGGACCATTCACAGTTTTGGCTCCAACCAATGAGGCTTTCGCAAAACTTCCTGCGGGAACTGTAGAAAGTCTGGTGAAACCTGAGAACAAAGAAACTTTGACCAAGATATTGACCTATCACGTTTTAGCAGGGAAATATAATGCAAAACAGATATGGGCAGCCGTAAAAGCTGGCAATGGAAAAGCACCAATGAAAACGGTGGAAGGCGAAGAATTGACATTCTGGACAAAAGGGAAAGACCTATACGTGACAGACGCAAAAGGCGGCAGCGCAAAAGTAACTATCTCTGATGTAAACCAATCAAACGGTGTGATCCACGTGATAGACACAGTTCTTATGCCGTAATAATGATCTGAAACCAGCATAGTTTTATTATGCTGGTTTTTAATTTTTTAAATCAAACTTTAAAAATAATATTATGAAAAAAACAATTAGCGTTTCCAATGGTGCAGCTACCTTGGATACCAACAGAAGAAATTTTTTGAAACTAAGCGGTGTGGGTTTGGCAATTGCAGGACTTGCGCTGGTAGGTTGTGATGATGACGATCTGATTATTGATCCAGGTGCCAATGTGTTTGATCTGGGAACTGGTGATGTAGGTGTTTTGAATTACGCTTATGCCCTTGAACAATTGGAAGCTGACTTTTATACCAAAGTGGTGAATAGCTTCTACACTGGAATATCTGAGAATGAAAAGCAGATTTTTACCGATCTTTATAATCACGAAGTGATTCACAGAGACTTTTTCAAAGCAGCAATTGGCGGCGCAGCTCCTAATAGTTTATTGCCAACGTTGGAATTTCAATATAATGGTGTAGACTTCAAAAACAAGGCTTCGGTTCTTGCAACAGCGAAAGCTTTGGAAGATACTGGCGTGGCTGCTTATAATGGCGCTGGGAAATATATCACCAATCCAGCTTATCTGGTGCTTGCGGGTAAAATAGTCTCCGTGGAGGCAAGACACGCGTCTGCCATCAGGAATCTTATCAACCCTGGTTCTGCAGATTTCGCAGGAGATGACGTCATCAACGCCATGGGCTTGGATGTTGCCAAAGAACCGAAAGACATCGTTGCAGCAGCAGGAGGCTTCTTCAAAACACCATTCACTTGGAAAGAGAGAGGTATTTAATTCATCATTAATTTCAAAAATTTACTATTATGAACATTCTTAGAATATTAGATAAGCTCTCTAACGACAAATTCTTCACAGGAGAAGCTTCAAGATTACAAACTTTGACCAGTATTGCTGATTTTGGTAAAAAAGCCGCGGTTGCATCTGTACCACTTGGATTGGCAGCA
>Ga0308171_1001210_pt1 | contig 37718 bp, 40 predicted proteins | sample PhyGR1_FD_202135 | JGI IMG/M metagenome (GOLD analysis project Ga0308171, IMG submission 202135) | Phyllosphere microbial communities from UC Gill Tract Community Farm, Albany, California, United States - DLSLSG.R1 | ecosystem: Host-associated > Plants > Phyllosphere > Unclassified | place: USA...
ACGCCCTGCGTGACCGACAAGATCTTACCATCTGCGATCTCGAGGCGAACATTGGTCGCCCAACCTGTCGGCAACAAAGCGGTTTCAGCATGGATGAACATGTCGGCTCCTCAATTTCCTCGAACAGACTCTTGCCTCTACCTCTATTATGTATATACATATTGATCAGAAGGGAAGGAAAAACTGATGACAAACCGGAATTCCACCTCGGCCGACAAGGGCATTTCGCTCTGGCAAAACGCCCGCCTCGCGACGCTTGATCCTTCCCGTGACGGCCTTGGCATTATCGAGGGCGGCGCAATTGCCGTCAAAGAAGGACGGATCGTGTTTGTCGGTCCAGAGTCCGAGCTCCCTTCAAACTTGATCGCTGAGGCAGAGACAATCGATTGCGAAGGCCGCTGGATCACGCCCGGACTGATCGATTGCCATACGCATCTGGTCTTTGGCGGCAACCGCGCCATGGAATTCGAGATGCGTCTGAATGGCGCAAGCTATGAAGAGATCGCCAAGGCCGGCGGCGGTATCGTCTCTTCCGTGCGCGATACTCGCACGAGGAGCGAAGACGAGCTGGTTGCGGAAGCCCTGCCCCGCCTCGACACGCTGCTTGCCGAAGGTGTTTCCACCATTGAGATCAAATCTGGCTACGGGCTGGATATCGACACCGAATTGAAGATGCTCCGCGTCGCGCGCAGGCTCGAAACTTTGCGTCCGGTTCGTGTTCTGACCAGCTATCTCGCCGCCCATGCGACGCCTGCCGAATACAAAGGACGGAATGCGGATTACATAGCCGACGTTGTATTGCCTGGTATGGAACGTGCGCATCACGAAAGGCTGGTTGATGCCGTGGACGGCTTTTGCGAGGGCATCGCTTTTTCCGTCGAGGAGATGCGCGTCGTCTTCGACAAGGCCAAAGCACTCGGCCTGCCGATCAAGCTTCACGCAGAACAGCTATCCAATCTTCACGGCGCAGAACTGGCCGCCTCCTACGGCGCACTTTCAGCCGACCACCTGGAATATCTGGACGAGGCTGGTGCGAAGGCGCTCGCCACATCCGGCACGGTTGCCGTTCTTCTGCCCGGCGCTTTCTATGCGCTGCGCGAAACCAAGCTTCCGCCGATGCGGGCTCTGCGCGATGCGGGCGCAGACATCGCGCTTGCGACAGATTGCAATCCCGGTACCTCGCCGCTGACATCCCTGTTGCTCACCATGAATATGGGAGCGACACTCTTTCGCATGACGGTGGATGAGTGCCTGACTGCCACGACCCGCAACGCCGCCAAGGCTCTTGGTATTCTCGCCGAGACCGGCACGTTGGAAGTTGGCAAATCTGCCGATCTCGCCATCTGGAACATCGAGCGTCCGGCGGAGCTCGTCTATCGCATCGGCTTCAATCCGCTTCACGCACGCATCTTCAAGGGACGGACGATCTGAACCATGACCATCACTCTTCATCCGGGCGCAGTGCCACTTGCCGATCTCGCGACAATCTACTGGGAGAACGGTGCCGCCAAGCTCCATCCCTCCTTCGATACCGGTATCGAGAAGGCGGCGAAGCGCATCGCTGATATCGCCGCTGGCAACGCGCCAGTCTATGGCATCAATACCGGCTTCGGCAAACTGGCCTCGATCAAGATCGATGCCGCGGATGTCGCGACTCTTCAGCGCAATCTGATCCTTTCCCATTGCTGCGGCGTGGGCGTGCCCCTGCCGGAAAATGTCGTGCGGCTGATCATGGCGCTCAAGCTCATCTCCCTTGGGCGCGGCGCGTCCGGCGTGCGGCTGGAGCTGGTACGGCTAATCGAGGCGATGCTGGAAAAGGGCGTCATCCCGCTGATCCCGGAGAAGGGCTCCGTCGGTGCTTCGGGCGATCTTGCGCCGCTCGCGCATATGGCCGCAGTGATGATGGGCGAAGGCGAAGCCTTCTTTGGCGGTGAGCAGATGGCTGCCCGCGATGCCCTGGCGAAGGCCGGGCTGACACCTGTGGTTCTGGCCGCCAAGGAAGGTCTGGCGCTGATCAACGGCACGCAGACATCGACCGCTCTGGCACTCGCCGGTCTTTTCCGCGCCCATCGCGCGGCACAGGCAGCTCTCATCACCGGCGCGCTTTCCACCGATGCGGCGATGGGATCTTCGGCACCTTTCCATCCGGATATCCACACGCTGCGCGGCCATAAGGGCCAGATCGACGCCGGTGCGGCCCTTCGGCAGTTGCTGGAAGGATCGGAAATCCGCGTCAGCCATATTGAAGGCGACGAGCGGGTTCAGGACCCCTATTGCATCCGCTGCCAGCCGCAGGTGGATGGCGCATGCCTCGATCTTCTGCGACAGGTCGCTAAGACGCTGGAAATCGAAGCAAATGCTGTGACGGACAATCCGTTGGTTCTTTCCGATAACTCGGTCGTCTCCGGTGGCAATTTCCACGCAGAACCGGTGGCCTTTGCCGCGGACCAGACCGCCCTTGCGATCTGCGAAATCGGGGCGATCGCCCAGCGTCGTATCGCGCTTCTGGTCGATCCGGCCCTCTCCTATGGCCTGCCGGCTTTTCTCTCCAAGAAACCCGGCCTGAACTCCGGCCTGATGATCGCCGAAGTGACGTCCGCTGCGCTGATGAGCGAGAACAAGCAGATGTCGCATCCGGCATCCGTCGATTCCACACCGACTTCCGCCAACCAGGAAGACCATGTTTCCATGGCCTGCCACGGCGCGCGCCGCCTTCTTCCCATGACGGACAATCTTTTCGCCATCCTCGGCATCGAGGCGCTGTCTGCCGTGCAGGGCGTTGAACTGCGCGGTCCGTTGAAGACAAGCCCTGAGCTGCAGAAGGCCATGTCTGTTCTGCGCGCAGAAATTCCCTCGCTTGAAGAGGACCGCTACATGGCGCCCGATCTCGAGGCCGCATCCGACCTGATTGCCACAGGCGCCTTGGTCGATGCAATTTCGGGTGGCATTCTGCCGAAGCTGGAGGCGTAAGATGTCAGTCGTCGATATCCGCCAGGGTCGATCGCCCATCATTCTCGGCCTGCCGCACACCGGCACGGACGTTCCGCCAGAGATCTGGGAGCGGCTGAACGACAATGGCCAGTTGCTGGCAGACACGGACTGGCACATTCACGAGCTTTATGCCGGTCTGCTCTCCGACGCGACGACGGTGCGCGCCACCTTCCATCGCTATGTGATCGATGCCAATCGCGATCCTTCCGGCACTAGCCTTTATCCGGGCCAGAACACGACCGGCCTCGTGCCCGAAACGGATTTCGATGGCGAGGCGATCTGGAAAGAGGGTGAGGCCCCGACGGAAGAGGATATCGCTTACCGGCTGCAGCATTTCCATGCGCCATATCATGCAGCGCTTGCGGCGGAAATCGAGCGGGTGAAGGCGATCCATGGCGTGGCGATCCTCTATGATTGCCATTCCATCCGCTCGCATATTCCTTTCCTCTTCGAAGGGAAGCTACCGGATTTCAACATCGGCACGGATATGGGCAAAACCTGCGACCCGGCGGTGGAGGCCATTGCCGTCGATGTGACCTCTGCGGCTGAAGGCTATACGTCCATTCTCAACGGCCGCTTCAAGGGCGGCTGGACGACGCGCCATTGCGGCCAGCCGGATAAGGGCGTGCATGCGATCCAGATGGAGCTTGCACAATGCACACATCTCACAACCGAGACGCCGCCCTTTGCCTATAATGACGACAAGGCCGCGAAACTCCGCACCCATCTCAAAACCATTCTGACGCGCATGGAAGATTTTGCGCTCGCTCTCAGACCATAAAGGGGAAAGATCATGACAAACCCGCGTCATAACGAACGAGAAGTCCGCGCACCGCAGGGTCCGGAACTGAACGCCAAGAGCTGGATGACCGAAGCGCCGCTGCGCATGCTGATGAACAACCTGGACCCGGATGTCGCGGAGCGCCCGCATGAACTGGTGGTCTATGGCGGTATCGGCCGCGCCGCGCGCACCTGGGAGGATTTCGACCGGATCGTCGTCACGCTGAAGGACCTCAACGAAGACGAGACGCTGCTGGTGCAATCCGGCAAGCCCGTCGGCGTGTTTCGCACCCACAAGGACGCGCCGCGCGTGCTGATCGCCAACTCCAACCTCGTTCCGCATTGGGCGACGTGGGAGCATTTCAACGAACTGGACCGCAAGGGCCTTGCCATGTACGGCCAGATGACGGCTGGGTCTTGGATCTATATCGGCACGCAGGGCATCGTTCAGGGCACCTACGAAACCTTCGTGGAAGCTGGGCGCCAGCATTTCGGCGGCAATCTCACGGGCAAGTGGATCTTGACCGGTGGCCTTGGTGGCATGGGCGGCGCACAGCCTCTGGCTGCCGTGATGGCAGGCGCCTGCTGCCTGGCTGTCGAATGCGACGAGACCCGCGTCGATTTCCGCCTGCGCACCCGCTACCTCGATGCCAAGGCGCACACGCTGGATGAGGCGCTTGCGCTGATCGACCAGTGGACTAAGGCGGGCGAAGCGAAATCCGTCGGCCTCATCGGCAACGCCGCCGATATTTTCCCGGAGCTCGTCAAGCGGATGAAGGCGGGCGGCGTACGCCCTGATATCGTCACCGACCAGACGTCCGCGCATGACCCGATCCATGGCTATCTGCCTTCCGGCTGGAGCGTCGCCGAATGGCGCGCCAAGCAGGAGAGCGATCCGAAGGCGGTGGAGGCTGCTGCCCGCGCTTCGATGAAGACGCAGGTTCAGGCCATGGTGGATTTCTGGAACGCCGGTGTTCCGACGCTCGATTACGGCAACAATATCCGCCAGGTCGCCAAGGAAGAAGGTTTCGAAAACGCCTTTGCCTTCCCCGGCTTCGTGCCTGCCTATATCCGCCCGCTCTTTTGCCGCGGCATCGGGCCGTTCCGCTGGGCAGCTCTTTCGGGTGATCCAGAAGACATCTACAAGACCGACGCCAAGGTGAAGGAACTGCTGCCGGACAACAAGCACCTGCACAACTGGCTGGATATGGCGCGTGAGCGCATCGCCTTCCAGGGCCTGCCGGCGCGTATCTGCTGGGTTGGCCTTGGCGATCGTCATCGCCTGGCGCTTGCCTTCAACGATATGGTCAAGAGCGGCGAGTTGAAGGCCCCGGTCGTGATCGGCCGCGATCACCTCGATTCCGGCTCGGTCGCGTCACCCAATCGCGAAACAGAAGCGATGAAGGATGGCTCGGACGCCGTTTCCGACTGGCCGTTGCTGAACGCGCTGCTCAACACCGCATCGGGCGCCACCTGGGTGTCGCTGCACCATGGCGGCGGCGTTGGCATGGGCTTTTCCCAGCACTCGGGTGTCGTCATCTGCGCCGACGGCACGGATGATGCCGCGCGCCGTCTGGAGCGTGTGCTGTGGAACGACCCGGCCACAGGCGTGATGCGCCACGCGGATGCCGGTTACGACATCGCGCTCGATTGCGCCAAGGAGAAGGGCCTTCGCCTGCCCGGCATTCTGGGTAACTGAGCGATGAGACGGCTTCGCGCGTCTGAGTACAAGCGTATGCCGTGGAAGAACGGCAAGGGAGAGACGGTGGAAATCGCCGTCTTCCCGCCGGGCGCGTCCATGGACGCGTTCGAGTGGCGGATCAGCATGGCAAGCGTCGCCAATGACGGCGCATTCTCTCTGTTTCCGGAGATTGATCGAACGCTATCCATTCTGTCCGGGCACGGCATGTCGCTCACCATCGATGGCGCGGAACCGGTTCTTCTGACGATCGAAAGCGATCCGCTTCGTTTTGCCGCCGATGTTCCTGTCAACGCAGCGCTTGTGGATGGCGCGATCACCGATCTCAACGTCATGACGCGTCGCGGGCGGTTTGCGCATAGCGTTGAGCGACGCGCTAGTTCGTTCTCGGTGCGTGGTTGTGAACGTGAGGAGACGGTGTATCTTCTGGCGACGGGCCCCGTTACGGTCGCCAGTGCAGGCGAGACGGTGGAACTTGAGGCGTTGGATTGCGTGCTCGTTGGAGAGGATGCCAGCGTTACGGCTGAGAATATCGTCTGCTATGAAATACGACTTCAAGGTGCTGCTTAGCACTCGATTAAGAGATGAGCTCAAGCGACGCTCTGCTTGAAGATAACGGCCAACTTCCCTCTTAGCCGTCCTCCTCGGCCTTGAGCCGAGGATCCATAAGCCATTAACGCCGTTGGGAAAATTGATCCTCGGGTCAAGCCCGATGATGACCCGAGAGAGCGTTTGGGGCCACCAAAAGAAAGGCCCCGCGCGAACGGGGCCTTCATCTTTCACACTGTAAACCGCATCACTTCATCGTCGGCATGACGAATTCAGCACCCGACTTGATGCCGGACGGCCAGCGGGCGGTGATCGTCTTGGTCTTGGTCCAGAACTTGATTGAATCCGTGCCGTGCTGGTTGAGGTCGCCGAAGCTCGAGGCCTTCCAGCCGCCGAAGGAGTGATAGGCGAGCGGAACCGGGATCGGAACGTTGACGCCGATCATGCCGATATTGATGCGGGAAGCAAAGTCGCGGGCGGCATCGCCGTCGCGGGTGAAGATGGCGACGCCGTTGCCATATTCGTGCTTCATCGGCAGGTCGAGCGCGTCTTCGTAGTTCTGGGCGCGGACGACGGAGAGAACCGGTCCGAAGATTTCCTGCTTGTAGATATCCATGTCAGGCGTGACGTGGTCGAACAGGCAGCCGCCGACGAAGTAACCGTCCTCATAGCCCTGCAGCTTGAAATCGCGACCATCGACCAGAAGCTTGGCGCCCTGCTCGACACCGCTGTCGATCAGACCCTTGACGCGCGCCTGGGCTTCCTTGGTGATCAGCGGACCCATGTCGGCCTTGTCGTCGGTGTAAGGACCGATCTTCAGAGCTTCGATTTGCGGGATGAGCTTTTCGACGAGACGGTTGGCGGTGTCTTCGCCCACAGGCACGGCCACTGAGACGGCCATGCAGCGTTCGCCAGCCGAGCCGTAACCGGCACCCATCAGCGCATTGACGGCCTGATCGAGATCGGCATCTGGCATGATGATCATGTGGTTCTTCGCGCCGCCGAAGCACTGGGCGCGCTTGCCGTTCATGGCGGCAGTTCCATAAACGTAACGCGCAATCGGCGTGGAGCCCACGAAGGAGACAGCGCCGACATCCGGGCTGGTCAAAAGACCATCAACCGCGCTCTTGTCACCGTTGATGACGTTGAGAATGCCGGCGGGCAGACCTGCTTCGATCATCAATTCTGCGAGACGGATCGGCAAGGAAGGATCACGCTCGGATGGCTTGAGGATGAACGCGTTGCCGCAGGCGATTGCCGGGGCAAACATCCACATGGGGATCATGGCAGGGAAGTTGAACGGCGTGATACCTGCACCAATGCCGACCGGCTGGCGGATGGAATACATGTCGATCGCCGGGCCTGCACCTTCGGTGAACTCGCCCTTGGCGAGATGCGGAATGCCGCAGACGAACTCGCAGACTTCAAGGCCGCGAATGATATCGCCCTTGGAATCTTCGACCGTCTTGCCGTGCTCGCTGGAGAGAAGCACCGCGAGCTCATCCATGTTCTTGTTGAGGAGTTCGACGAACTTGAAGAAGACGCGGGCGCGACGCTGCGGGTTGGTCGCTGCCCATTTCGGCTGCGCGGCCTTGGCGCTCTGTACCGCGGCGAGAATTTCGGCATCGCTTGCCAGCGCCACGGTTGCCTGCACTTCGCCAGTTGCCGGGTTAAAGACATTCGACGTGCGGCCGCTCGTGCCTGCCACGCGCTTGCCGTCAATGAAATGGCCGATCTCGTTCATGGTGTCCTCCTGGGATTTTCGTTGCCGCACCTTCGCGCTTTAATTTGCACAAATCAATGACTGGGAGTAATCATCCGTTGTGCGTAAATTAAAGCCCTACCCATGATAGGCGATCGATGTTCGGGTTTTTTTGCAAAACGGAGGCGAAGTGCGATGGATCACAAGCGCATTGTGAGGATGGCGGAGCTCGAAATCGATCCTGCCCATCTCGAAGATTACCGCCGTCTCCTGATTGAAGAGATCGAGGCTTCGGTGCGACTTGAAGAGGGCGTCCTCGCGCTCAACGCCGTCGCCTTGAAGGATGCCCCGGAAAAAATCCGCATTCTTGAAGTCTATCGCGACGTTCAGGCTTATGAGGCGCACCTACAGACGCCGCATTTTCTCAAATACAAGCGCGAAACCCAGATGATGGTCCGGTCGCTGAGCCTGATCGATGTGGAGCCTGTGGCAATGGTGAGCAAATGAACTGGGATGATGTGCGCCTGTTTCTGGCGGTCGCCCGGACGGGCCAGATCCTTGCCGCCTCACGACGGCTTGGTCTCAATCACGCAACCTTGTCGAGGCGCTTGACCTTGCTGGAAACCGCACTGGAGACGAGGCTCTTCGTCCGCCGCACAAATGGCTGCGAATTGACGGAAGAAGGGGCACGGTTTCTCATCTCCGCAGAGCGCATGGAGGCTGAAATGCTCTCCGCTCAGGCTGTTCTGGGCCAAGGCCTCTCAGCGATCAGCGGCACGGTCAGGATCGGAGCTCCGGACGGCTTTGGCGTCTCATTTCTCGCGCCGCGCCTCGGTACATTGACGGCGGCGCATCCGGAATTACGGATCGAGTTGGTGCCTGTGCCTCGGTCTTTCTCGCTTTCCCACCGCGAGGCCGACATTGCCATTACAATTGAGCGGCCCGAGCAAGGGCGGCTGGTCTTTTCAAAGCTGACCGATTACTCACTCGGCCTCTACGCGTCGAAAACCTATCTCGAACAAAATCCGGCACCTCAATCTGTCGAGGATTTGAGGCAGCATCGGCGGATTGGATATGTCGAAGATCTGATCTTTTCGCCATCGCTCAATTTTACCGCAGAAATCATGCGCGACTGGGACGCGACATTTGCGGTTTCCAGCGCGATCGGTCAGACCGAGGCCGTGCGTTCCGGCGCGGGGATTTGCATCCTGCATGACTACATTGCCCGTAACGATCCAAGCCTTGTGCGGTTGCTTCCCGAGATTTCCATCCGGCGATCCTACTGGACGGCCTATCACGAGAATGCCCGGCAACTTGCCCGCGTGAGGACGGTCGTGCAGTTTTTGCAGGATATCGTTGCGAAAGAACGTCGCAGCTTCTTGTAAGCGAACCGGTTAGCGAGCCGACAGACAATCCTGAAGCAGAGCCAGCAAGGCCGATCCGGCCTCTTCAATCTCGCCACTATTGTCGATGGTCGTTACATCGAAACTATCGCAGATGGCATCGACCTTACGATCGAGCCGGCCCATGATTTCCGCCATGCTCTCGCGTCCGCGATTTGCCAGCCTTTCCGACAGGATTTCAGGCCGGGCCGTAACCACGACCACCTTCAATGACGGGAAAGCACTTCTGAAATGCGGCAGCGCCGAGCGCGAGCCGTTGGCCACCGCCACACCACCCGTCTTCAGATGCTCTTTCACCGATGCGGGAATGCCGTAATGCAGGCCATGGGCGCTCCATGACACACAAAATTCGCCGGCTACCTTTTTGCGCTGAAACGCTTCTTCGGTGCAGCCCTGGTGATTTTCACCACCCGCATCGCTGTCTCTCGTGATGACACGGCGGACGAAATGCACATCGGGATTATCCCGCAGGTGCTCTGCGGCATAATCGATGAGCGTATCCTTGCCGGCGCCACTCGGGCCGACGACGACGATCATCGTTCCGAGCAGGTTGAGGCCTGGTGACGGTGAGTCAGACGATGTGAGGCTCATGCGACACGTTTTCCCTGTCTCCAGACGCTCCGCACCACCGGCACGCCGCTTTCGCGACGAACCCGCACGAGATCGGCGCGCAGGCCTTCGGCAATGGAACCACGATCGGTCAGGCCAACGGTCTTTGCCGGCGTTGCCGTCACCATCGCAAGCGCCTTGGGAAGGGTGATGCCTTCCACCTGATCGGCCAGCAGGAAGGGGGCGTAGAGCAGGCTGAACGGTACGTAATCGGATGAGAGCACATCAAGCACGCCGAGTTCGGCGAGATCGCGCGCAGCAATATTGCCGGAATGGGATTTGCCGCGAACAATGTTCGGAGCGCCCATCAGCACACTCATGCCAGCGGTGTGCGAGGCCTGGGCGGCCTCGACACTCGTTGGAAATTCGGCAAGCCGCACACCGTGGCCAATGGCTTCTTCGACGTGGGCTTCCGTCGCATCGTCATGGCTGGCCACCGTGATGCCGCGTTCGGCGCAGCGGGCCGACAGATAGTCGCGGTGCTTGCCGGAGAATTTTTCCGACGCAGAGACGCGTCGATCAACAAAAGCCTTGAAGGCTTCGTCACTCAAGCCGCGCTTTTTCTGGTAGAACATGACGTACTGATCCATCGTCTGGAACTGACGCTGGCCCGGGGAATGGTCCATCAGCGAGATCAGCCGCACATGCGGATCATTTTCGAAATCTTCGAAATGCTCCAGCACGTCGGCGGAGGCGACTTCGCAGCGTAGATGCAGCAGGTGGTCGGAGCGAAGGCGATCTTCACCCTTCGCCTTTTCGATGGCATCGGCCATGTCGCGCATTTCGCCGCGCGCAAAGCCGCCATCCTCATCGGAGCCAAGGCGCAGGCAATCGAAAACGGTGGTGATCCCGGAGGATGCGACCTGCGCATCATGCGCCTGAATGGCGGCGATCTTGTCCCAGGTTACACCCGGGCGGGGCGAATAATGCTGCTCCAGGTGGTCGGTGTGCAATTCGACGAGGCCGGGGATCAGATAGTCGCCCTCGAAATCGTCGCCGGTTCTCGATGAACCCTCACTGATATCGGCAATCACGCCATCGCGGATCAGGACGGAGCCTTGGACGACATCGTCGGACAGCACGATGCGCGCATTGGATAGGACATGTTCAGCCATTTCGGACATCTTTCGTATTGGGAGCAGCCAGTGGCTGCCAGCTATGAACGGTAAAGGCTTCGCCCCGCTCCTTTTCGACGAAAAGGCCAAGGCCAGAGATCTTCAGCGGGCGATGAATGAAGCCGGCAAATGTCTTGGTGAGAATATCCGCCATCTCGTCGCTGCGCCCGTCACTCACCGGCCCGGTCAGGGTCATGTGGAAGCGGAAATCGTCCATGACGTAGGGATAGCCGAAGCGATGCAGGTTGGCGCGCTGGCTTTCGCTCAGCGTCTCGGGTTTCCGACGGGCAATGTCGCGCTCGGAGAGGGGCGCGCGGAAGGGCTCGAAATGCTCGACCACATCGGCGGCAAAATCCTGAAGCGGCTGGTGGCGTGTCGCAGGCACCAGAGCGAAGAAGGGTCCGAGCGATCCGACAACGACGTCCGGAATATCGAAGGCGGTGCGTGAGGATGCAAAGGCCGAAAATGCCTCGATCAGTTGCTCTTCGCTTTTGTCGGCGGCGAGCTCGAACGGCGCTTTCAGCGTGGCGTGGAAGCCGTAGCGTCGCGGATCTTCCGTCACATCGGCGAAGCTTACGTAATCGTCAAAGACCTCTTCGGAAAAGGCGTGTCGCCCCAGCCACCGCGACGCTGTCTCAGTCAGCGGATCGGTGGCGGAAGGCGAAAAATAGAGAGCGTAGCGCACGATGTCGCACTTTCAAACGTCATGAAAACAGCGGAAGCGTCATTTGAGACGACTCGTCTCTACCCCGCAAGGTCAGAAGTGCGAGGTAGACCTTTTCCATGACAGAATGATGATATCGCCCGAGAAATTTGCCGGATATCTACATCGTCTTAATGATGCGGTTTGCCGATCAGACGGGAGCGGATCGCGTTCGACATATTGTCAAAAAGGAAGACGACGATGAGGATCAACAGCACCATATAGGCGACCTTGTCCCAATCCTGATTGGTGCGCATGGCTTCCAGAAGTTTGAGGCCGATACCGCCCGCCCCGACTGCGCCGATAATGGTGGCGGAGCGGGTGTTGCTTTCCCAGAAATAGAGCGACTGCGAAATGAAAACCGGAAGCACCTGCGGAATGACGCCATAGCGATTGACGATCATGGGTGACGCACCGACAGACTTCACGCCTTCGCGCTGTTTGTCATCGACATTTTCCAGAGCCTCGGCATAGACCTTTCCAAGTGCGCCGGTATCGGTGAAGAAGATCGCGGCGATGCCGGGGATCGGTCCGGGGCCGAAGCTGCGGGTAAAGAACAGCGCCCAGATCAGCATATCGATGGAGCGCAGGAAATCGAATACGCGCTTCATGCCCCAGTTTGCCGCCCTGTTGGCGGTGATGTTGCGCGCGGCGATGAAGGCAAGCGGGAACGCGACGAGCGTGCCCAGCAGCGTGCCGAGGAACGCCATGACGAGCGTCTGTAGCAGTTTGGACAAGATATCCTCATGCTGCCAGACGTCGTTCCCCAGAAAGTCATCGACCATTTTCGAAATGTTGGACTGCGCTGGATCGATGCGGGGCTGCCAAAGGGCGAGCGACGCGAGCTCCCCCCAGCTTTTGCCCCAGAACTGCGAACGTGTGTCGAAGAAGAAATTGGCCCAACCGAGGAAACGGCGCTGGACGTAAAGTTGCGAGGTGCGGATTTCCGCCTGTCCGGCAAAACCATATTCGACGACGACCTTGTTCTCGTCCTGGCGGATCTGAGGCGGCGCGCCGGCGGGCGCCGTCACGCGGTCTGCGCCGATCGTCACCGGATAGAGCTTGCCGTCGATATAGACGTTCGCCAGCGTCGGCGTGACATCGATACGGTTCTGCTGACCGCCATAGATCACGCTATAGCCGCCATCCGGAAGAGGCTGAAGCCAGCTGATATGGGCATTGGCCGGATACTGACCGCGGCTCGTCCACTGCGGAACCACCTTGCCATCTTCAAAGCGAAGTCGCGGCTGAGCGCGCCAGGAATACCAGTCCTGAATATAGCTCGACGCGCGCTCCCAACGGCCATTCATCAGCGCCGGGCCGACATTGAAGGCGAAGAAGCAGATGACGAGATAGGCGAAAACCGCGACGAGGCCGAGGAACAATCCGTACCGGCGCAGGAAGCTCTGCTGGAAGACCTGCGGATATTGCGAAAGAAGGCGTTCGCGATCCGCACCATTGACGACAAAGCTCGTGGACATCAGGCCGCTCCCCGTCCGAATTCAAAGGATTGATGGCCGATCAGCCTGCGGCGCAGCCAGCCGGAAAACTGGTCGACGGCGATGATGGTGACCAGCAGCATGATGATGATGGCATAGGTCTTGGCGGCATGATCATTGCCGATCGCCAGGCGGAAAACTTCGCCGATACCGCCGCCGCCGACAGCACCGATGATGGTGGAGGCGCGCACATTGATTTCGGCGCGCAGCAGCGCATAGGAGACGAAATTCGGCAGAACCTGCGGCACGATGGCAAAGCGCACGCGCTCCAGCCAGTTGGCACCCGATGCCCGCAACCCCTCATCCGGCTTCATGTCGGCATTTTCGACGACTTCGAAGAAGAGTTTTCCGAGCGCGCCAACGGTATGAATGGTGATGGCGACGATGGCGGCAATGGGCCCGAGCGAAAGAATGGCGGTCAGCAGTCCGGCGATGACGATTTCCGGGAAGGCCCGCATCACTTCCAGCATGCGTCTGACGGCAAAACGCACGGCACCGGCACCGACGAGATTGGTGGAGGCAAAGAAGCACAGCGCGAAAGCGAAGGCCGTGCCGATCAGCGTCGAGACCAGCGCAATGTTCAGCGTGATGATCAGCTGATAGAAGAAATGCGGAATATAAAAGCCGTCGCCGATATAGACCCGCTCCGAAACATAGTCGTATTTCAGCGAGCCGTCGGCATAGGGTGACGGCAGATCGAACATGGCGCGAACGACTTCCATCGGGCTGTTCGGCAGGAAGGTCTTCATAAAATCGAAGAAATAGGGCAGCCGCTCGAAGAACTTGCCGGAATTGGCGCTATTGGCGAAATCGAGCGAGGCAAAGAGCAGCGCAAGAAAGACGACGATGGCGATGCCGGTGTAGATACGTCGCGTGACCAGCTGCTGCTGGTAGTGCTGCATGACCTTTTTCGAGGCCTCGCCCAACGCATCTGGGGTGATTGGCGTGCTGGCCATGTCTTTTGCGTCCTTACCGGAGCCATGCGGGTGACGATGGATTCACCGATGCTCTCATTCACCGTTTCAGCGGCATCCCTCAAGAAGCGTGACAGCTTTCCCGGGCTGCGCTTTAAAAAAACGGCGGCGCCTTTCTGACGCCGCCGTCTCATGCCGTTGCTGGCAATCAGCCGCCGATAACGGCCTTACGGGCATCAACGATCGTCTGGTAGAAGGACGGATCGACCTTGATGTATTCCTTGTTCTTGCCCTGGGTGAAGCCCTGGAAGCAAGCGAGGTCCTTCTTCGGCAGGTCGAGGAAGAAAGCTTCGATCTTTTCCTTCATCGGCTCGCCGACCTTGTTGGCAACCATCAGCGGGCCGTTCGGGATCAGCGGCGACTTCCAGACTTCGACGAGATCGTCCATATCGAGGTTGCCCTTGGCAACCATCTGGTGGAGGTTGCCGGAGCTGTAGCCTTCTTCCCACTTGCCAACGCCGGAGCCGAATGTGGTGCCGACATCGAACTTCTTGTCGAGAACGGCGAGAACGAGGTTCTCATGGCCGCCGCCGAAGCCGGTTTCAGAGAAGTATTCCTTGACCGGCTTGCCGGTTTCCTTTGGCAGAGCGACGTTCGGGATGAGATAGCCGGAGGTGGAGTCCGGATCGGCAAAGCCGAGCTTCTTGCCCTTGGCGTCTGCCAGCGTCTTGATGCCGGAGTCCTTGCGGGCAACCATGATGGTGTAATAGCCGCTGGAGCCGTCAGCGCCGGTGTATGTCAGGATCGGATCGACAGCCTTCGGGTCCTGAATAGCGATCTTGGCGTAGGAGGATGCGCCCATGGAAGCAATGTCGATGGTGCCGCCCAGCAGACCCTGGATAACGCCGTTATAGTCCGGCGACGGGAAGAGCTGAACCTGCTCAACACCGGTGGCAGCCTTCAGGCCATCGGCAATGCACTGCGCGTTGCGCAGCTGGTCGTTGGAGTTTTCGCCGCCATCGAGGCCGATGCGCAGAACCTTGACGTCCTGAGCGAGAGCCGAACCGGCCAGAAGGCCAAGTGCAACCGCCGAAAGAAGAGCTTTCTTCAACATGGATTTATCTCCGTTTTTCCGGCGAGCCGGAGTTTGACACGATATGGAATGTGATATTGGCCCCTGACGCGGGCGGATCGATGCTGTGCGGTCCTTACAGTCCAGCCATGGAAAGCGGCTTGGGAGCAGAAGCTTCAGGACCGGCAGATGGGTGTTGGGCGCGCGCGGCAAGCTCCGCACCTTCAATGGTGATGCTGGTCGACGTCATGGTTTCGTCGATGCCGGCACCATGAGAATCAGTACCGTAGATTTCCTTGACCGCGCGGGCATCGAGTTCGGCGGGCGTGCCGTCGAAGACGACGCGACCGGCCGCCATGCCGATGATGCGCTCACAATAATTGCGGGCCGTATCGAGCGTGTGCAGGTTGGTGATGACGGTGATGCCTTCGCGCTCATTGATGTCGCGCAGCGCATCCATGACGATTTTTGCGTTGAGCGGGTCAAGCGAGGCAATGGGCTCATCGGCAAGCAGCATGCGCGGCGACTGCATCAGTGCACGTGCGATCGCCACACGCTGCTGCTGCCCACCCGACAGCGTGCCGGCCGGCTGCATCGCCACATGTTCGATTCCCAGGCGCTCCAGTGCTGAAATCGCCATCAGACGCTCTTCCGTCGTAAAGATGCTGAGCAGGCTCAAGACCGTGGAGCGGTGGTCGAGGCGACCGAGCATGACGTTGGTGAGAACGTCGAGACGCGGCACGAGATTGAATTGCTGGAAGATCATGGCGCAATCGCGCTGCCAGTGGCGAAGCGCAGCGCCGCGGAGCGAGGAGACCTCGAGATCACCAAAATGAATGGAGCCGGATGTGGGATCGACCAGGCGGTTGATCATGCGCAGCAGGGTGGATTTGCCTGCACCCGAACGTCCGATGACGCCGACCATCTGGCCCTGGGGAATGTCGAGCGTCACGCTGTCGACGGCGGTCGATTTGCCGAAGCGGCGCGTTACCTGCTTGAGGTGAAAAGTCATAGGCCAAATCCAGTCTCGTTATTTCGGATTCGGCCTATCAGGGGTGCGTGAAGCGCGAATGTCAGTTTGATGAAGAAATTATTACAAGGCTGACGTTACGGGAGATGGTGTTCGTTTACCCGTCATACTTGGCAAGAAACGCTTCCGCTTCGAGCGAACGGAAATCATCGAGGGCAGCGCGAAGCCTCGCGTGATCCCAATCCCACCAGGCCAGTCGGTCCATGCGCTCGCCGATTTCTTCCGGAAAGCGGCGTCGGATGAGTTTGGCTGGCACACCGCCGACGATGGTGTAGGGCGCAACATCTTTCGAGACCACGGCACCGGCCCCGACGACGGCGCCATTACCGATGGTGACGCCGGGCAGGATGGTCGCGCCGTGTCCGATCCAGACATCATGGCCGATGACGACGCGCCTGGCGCGTCTTGCGGCGAAGAACTCCGTCTCGTCCTCAGCATCGTCCCAATAGTTGTGGGCGCGATAGGTGAAGTGGTGCAGCGTCGCGCGCGACATGGGATGGTTGGTTGCGTTGATGCGCACCGAGGCGGCGATGTTGACGAACTTGCCAATCGTCGCGCACCAGACGGCACCGTCCTGCATGATGTAGGAGTAGTCGTCCATCTCCACTTCTTCGATGCGGCAGCGCTCCGAGACCTCAATGTAACGGCCGAGCTTGGAATTGACGACGCGGGCGCTTTCGTGAATGGCCGGTTCCAGCCCAACTTTGACACTCATGCTGCGATCTTTCTGGGTGAGAACTGCGAGACATCGAGGATGCGATCGGCCACGGCTTCACGCACTTCCTCATCGTGAAAAATGCCAAGAAGGGCTGTTCCTTCGGCTTTCTTTTGCCTGATCATCTCCACCACCACCTTACGATTGGCAGCGTCGAGCGACGCCGTCGGTTCGTCCAGCAGCAGGATGGCGTGGTCGGTGATAAAGCCGCGCGCAATGTTGACGCGCTGCTGTTCGCCGCCGGAGAAGGTGGCCGGTGGCAGGGACCACAATTCCCGTGGCAGATTGAGTTTGGACAGCAACTCCCCTGCCCGTTCGCGTGCCTCTTCGACCGGAACTTTTCGAGCGAGCAGCGGCTCCGCCACCACATCGACGGCGGCGACTCGCGGAACGGTGCGCAGGAACTGGCTGACATAGCCAAGGCTGCGGTGACGGACCTCCAGCACGGTGCGGGGTGCGGCACTGCCGATATCGACCATCTGTCCATCATGCTTGATGAGGATCTGGCCGCTATCGATGGCATAGTTGCCATAGAGCATCTTGAGGATGGAGCTTTTGCCGATCCCCGAAGGCCCGCCAAGCACGACGCATTCGCCCGCCTGGACGGAGAAGTTCACATTGCGCACGACAGGCAGTTCGATCCCGTCACGCAGATGCATGGTGAAGCTTTTGAAGACTTCCGAAACAATGAGGGGGGTCGGCATGTCACACCTGCAGGATCGAGGAAACGAGAAGCTGAGTATAGGGCTCGCGCGGGTCGTCCAGCACGCGGTCGGTCAAGCCATGTTCGATGACGTTGCCACCCTTCATCACCATCATGCGGTGCGACAGGAGGCGCGCAACAGCAAGGTCATGGGTGACGACAATGACGGAAAGGCCGAGATCGTTGACGAGACCGCGAACGAGATCGAGAAGCCTTGCCTGGACCGAGACATCCAGACCGCCGGTCGGTTCGTCCATGAAGACGAGGCGCGGCGAGGTGACGAGATTGCGGGCGATCTGCAGGCGCTGGCGCATGCCGCCGGAAAAGGCGCGCGGCTGGTCATCGATGCGATCGGTACCGATCTCCACCCGCTCCAGCCATTCGCTGGCGGTGTTGCGGATGTTGCCGTAGTGACGGTTGCCGACCGCCATCAGCCGTTCGCCGACATTGGCGCCGGCAGACACCGTCATGCGCAGACCGTCAGCCGGATTCTGGTGAACGAAGCCCCAATCGGTACGCATGAGGAAACGGCGCTCGGCTTCTCCCATATGGTAGAGATCGCGGAGAGACCCGTCGCGCATGCGATATTCGACGCTGCCGGTGGTCGGCATCAGCCGGGTGGAAATGCAGTTCAGCAGCGTGGTCTTGCCGGAACCGGATTCGCCGACGATCGCCAGGACTTCTCCCGGCCAGAGATCGAAGGAGACGTTGCGGCAACCGGCGCGGTCGCCGTAATATTTGGAAACGTCGCGGACTTTCAAAAGCGGCTGGTCGCTCATTCTGCGGCCTCCTTCACATCGGCCAGCAGATGGCCGCGATGGCCATGTTCGCGCCGATCTTCGCAATGGTCGGTATCGGAGCAGACGAACATGCGCCCGCCCCGATCATCCAGGATGACTTCATCGAGATAGACATGGTCCGCACCACACAGCGCACAGGGCTTGTCGAAGCTCTGAATCTCGAAGGGATGATCGTCGAAATCGAGGCTGACGACTTCGGTGTAAGGCGGCACGGCATAGATGCGCTTTTCACGCCCGGCGCCGAAGAGCTGCAAGGCTTCCGACATGTGCATTTTCGGATTGTCGAATTTCGGCGTCGGCGACGGGTCCATGACGTATCGGCCTGCGACCTTCACCGGATAGGCGTAGGTTTTGGAAATGCGGCCGTTATGGGCAATGTCCTCATAGAGGCGCACATGCATCAGGCCATATTCTTCCAGCGCGTGCATGACGCGGGTTTCGGTCTCGCGCGGCTCGAGGAAGCGCAGAGGCTCAGGGATCGGCACCTGGTAGACCAGCACCTGACCTTCCGTCAGCGTTTGCTCAGGAACGCGGTGACGGGTCTGGATGACGGTGGCTTCCTTGGTATGCGTGGTGACGGCGACATTGGCAACCTTCTGGAAAAAGGCGCGGATGGAGACGGCATTGGTCGTATCATCCGCGCCCTGGTCGATGACCTTCAGCACATCATGGGGTCCGAGGATTGAGGCTGTCACCTGCACGCCACCCGTTCCCCAGCCGTAGGGCATGGGCATCTCGCGCGAGGCAAACGGCACCTGGTAGCCGGGTATGGCGATGGCCTTCAGAATCGCGCGGCGGATCATCCGCTTGGTCTGTTCGTCCAGATAGGCGAAATTGTACGTAGCGAGACCTTCATCTGCGAAGGTCTCTTCAAATGAAACTTCTTCAAGCATCGTGCGTTGTCCTTCCGTAAGTCACAACGGATGTCAGGAGTAAATGATCATGGAGATCGGAATTCTCATTGCGCTGTTCTTCACTGTATTTGCAGCATCCAGCGTATTTTGCGCCTACTGGTTCAACGAGCAGCGCTGAGACCAAGTCTTCATTCGGCAGCATCGTTCAACCAACTTTCATCTGATCCTTGCGCAGCCTCGAAATCGGCGCGCATCTTTCTGACGAGACCAAGTTCAGCCTGGAAATCGACATAGTGCGGGAGTTTCAGATGCTCCACGAAACCTGTCGACTGAACATTGTCCGCATGCGAAATCACAAATTCTTCGTCCTGAGCCGGTGCGGTTCTGTCCTCACCGAACTCGTCCGCGCGTAACGCCCGGTCTACCAGCGACATCGCCATTGCTTTGCGTTCGCTCTGCCCGAAGACGAGGCCGTAGCCGCGAGTGAATTGCGGCGGCGCCTTGGCCGAACCCTTGAACTGGTTGACCATCTGGCACTCGGTCACCTGAATGTCGCCGATGGAGATGGCAAAGCCGAGTTCCGGGATATCCAGCTCGACCTCCACCTCGCCGATTCTGACTTCACCGACAAAGGGATGGTTGCGGCCGTAGCCGCGCTGGGTCGAATAGGCCAATGCGAGGAGGAAACCTTCATCGCCTCGGGCAAGCGACTGCAGCCGCAAATCGCGTGCCATGGGAAATTCCATCGGTTCACGCGTCAGGTCGCCGGGAATATGATCTTCCGGCATATCACCATCACTTTCGATCAGGCCTTCTTCCGCCAGAATTTCCGAGACGCGCATGATGTGTTCGGCTTCTGATTCGCGCAGGACAGGCTCCTCCACCTCTCCATCTTCGAGAAGCGAAGGATCGAGCAGGCGGTGGGTGTAGTCGAAGGTAGGGCCCAGCAACTGTCCGCCGGGCAGATCCTTGTAGGTTGCCGACACGCGGCGCTCGACCAGCATATCGCCCGTTTCCACCGGGTTGGAATAGCCGAAACGTGGCAATGTCGTGCGATAGGCGCGCAGCAGGAAGATCGCCTCGATCATGTCCCCACGCGATTGCTTGACGGCAAGAGCTGCAAGCGCGCGATCATGAAGCGAGGCTTCCGCCATCACCCGGTCGACGGCCAGGCCAAGCTGTTCGACGATCTGGCCGATCGTCATGGCCGGCAGGTTGCGGTCCCCGCGGCGACGATCGGCAAGCAGGCGGTGTGCATTGGCAATGGCAGTTTCTCCGCCCTTTACGGCAACATACATAGCTCAGGCCTCCGTCTTTATACGGGTGGAGCGCGGCAGGCAGAAGAAGTGGCTGCCGCAGGTGAGGATGACGTCGACGCCGCGGGGGAAGACCGCGCGGTTCTCGCTCCAAAGCCGCACAAAGATATCGGGCAGGCCTGAAGGGCTGATGATCTCGCTCTCGCGGATGCCGGAGCCGGAGAGGCGTAACGCTGGCCCGCTGGTGAGATCCGGTACTTCGATGATCACGGTTGCGGAGCGGTCGGGATATTCTTGGCTACCCTGAGCGAAGAGATCGAAGGAGGAGAGCGTGCTTCCGGCATCCAGAACCGCGAAACGGGCGTCAGCCTTGGTAGGCGCGATCTGCGCTCCGGTGTGGAAGCTCAGCCAGCTTGGAACGACCGACTTCGAAAAGGCGCCGTTCATCCACACGGGCGTTTCGTAGTCGCAAAGAGTGAGAAGAATGCCGCCGGCGGCCTTGCCGAGAGGGCTTGGCGGCTGGATCGGCAGATCGAACGACTGCAGCTTTCCCGGCCGCGCCATGCCGTCCATCGCAGCCTTGAAGATGTGCTGGGAATCGAAGACCGGATCGGAAAAGCCGCCGGTTACGATGTTTGCTTTGGCGGACATTAGTCGTCTCCCCGTACCATGGTGAAGAAATCGACGCGGGTTGCGGCGGTTTGCTGAATGGCACTGGTCTTGCGTTTTTCAAGACGAGACGCGACCACCGAGAGGACTTCGCGCTCAACGAGAGGACGGGTCGTCTCTTCCTGCCAAAGCGCATCGGCGATTGCTGCATACCACGCCTGCTTGCGGCTGGTGCCGAGCGCATGGGCATGGCCGATCGTGCCGGAGGCAAGCTTGACGGTGGCGCGCGTCACGGTCGCTTCTCCGAGATTGAAGGGCGAACCGCCGCCGCCGATCTTTCCGCGCACCATGACGAGCCCGGTTTCCGGTCCACGTACCTTTTCGACTTGCGGCTTGGTATCCAGAGCGCTCCAGCAATTGAGAAGCTCTTCAACCGTCGCACGGGCCAGCAGCCCTGCGGCCCGCTTTCTCGCCTCTTGAATTTCGGTCGGTTCGTTCATTTTATCCTCAAACGTCTATTGATATAGACAACCATACAAGATAGCTTAGATGTAAGCCTCCAGCATGACAAGCGTGTGACATGACCCTGACGAACAATATGCGAAAGAAGAATGGCGTGGCGCTTTGGCGCCAGATCGCCGACCGGATCAGAACGGCGATTGCTGCGGGCGAGTATGACGGCACCGGCATGTTGCCATCAGAAATGGTGCTGGCGGAACGCTTCGGCGTCAATCGTCATACCGTCAGAGGCGCCATTGCAGCACTTGCGGATGAAGGCATCGTTCAGGCACTGCAAGGCCGCGGTACACTCATCACCCGAAAAGATCGCCTGAATTTCCCGATCTCGAAGCGAACGCGTTTTACCACTGGTCTTGGCGATCAGGCACGGGAAATGGAAGGGCTGCTCTTGGCGCATTCCCTCGAGGGAGCGACGACAGCTCTTGCCGAGAAGCTGAATGTTGCGCCGGGTACGCCACTGATCCGGCTGGAGTTGCTGCGAAAGGTCGATCACAAGCCAGTGTCTCGCTCGACATCCTGGTTTCCGGCTGAGCGCTTCGGCGGCATCGCCACTGACTATGAAGACACGGGCTCAATTACAGAGGCGCTGAAGCGATCGGGCGTGGAAGACTATGTCCGGGCATCAACCATCGTGTCTGCCCGGCATGCGGAGGCCGACGATCTGGCCGATCTCGAATTGTCGCCGGGCGCCATTCTTCTCGTCTCCGATTCCTTGAATGTCGACATGGACGGGCAGCCGATCCAGTTCGGCACCAGCCGCTTTCCAGCGGATGTGGTGCAATTCACCGTGGAGAATTGACGCCAGATACAAGACGGTCGCCTTGCAGGCGACCGCTATCTGATCTGGACGGGAACGACGAAGGACGTCTGCGCACCCGGCGGCGGGGTCGAGACCGAGGCCCTGCCAATCGACGATTTGATTTTGGCATCGACGGCCTCATCGCCTGTGGATTTGACCACGCTGAGCCTGCCAATCGAGCCGTCATTTTGCACGACGAAGGACACCGTCACCGTCATTCCTGAACGTCCTGCGCCGCGAACGATACGTCGGGCAACAGCACTTTGAACTTTCGACGCCCAGTCTGCCGGAGAGACGGAAGACGATGCAGAGCCCGCGCTGTTGCGAGACGCCGCCGTTCTGTCCGACTGTGTTGCCTCAGCCTTGGCGATATCGCGGCGCTGAGATTGCTGTGGCGCCGGCGTCGGCTTTTGCACTGGCTTCTTTTCCGGCTCTTTTTCCTTCTCCACCTTCTTCTGTACTGGTGGCGGAGGCGGAGGACGAAGCACAGGAAGGGGAACCTCGACATTTTCGAGTTCCGCCACCTGCTGCTGCTCGATGGGATCGACCTCCTGCACCGGTTCTGGCGGCGCGGGCTCCTCCACAGGCTGCTGCACCACCTCTGGCGGCATTTCGGGGGTAGGCTCGGGCTCCACTGGCGGCTCTTCAACGACAGGCTCTGGAACCGGCTCAGGCGGAGGTTCTACGGGCGGTGGTTCTTCGACAGGCTGGGTGACGTTGCTTTTGACCTCTTCCGTCTCGACCTCGTCATTGGCTTCGACTGTTTCTTCGGTATTGACGGCCTCCGGCAGGGCGGCAAGCTCAATCATGATCGCCGCCTGAGGCGCGTTATCGCCCTGCTCTTCAGGCTTTTCCTGCATCAGATAATAGGCGCCTGCGGCATGCACCGAGATCATCACCAGTGCCGCGACGGACCAGAGCGCGATCTCTCCCAAGCGGGATTGTCTGGAGCGAGGGTAGACGGGGTCCGTCACTGCGTCCCTCCATTTGGGGCAAGTGAAGGCTGGCTGGTCTGGCTGGAGTTGGAAACCGGTGCACCTGCTGGCGCAGAACCTGCAGTCCCTTCCAACCCGACAAGCGCAATCTTCAGATAGCCGCTATCACGCAGGAGGTTCATGATTTCCATGAAATGGCCATAGTCGACGGCCTTGTCGGCACGCAGGAAGATGCGCGTGTCTTTCTTGCCGCCTGTCTTGGCATCCAGGCTGGAGGCAAGGGCTTCACGCGCCACCGCATCATTGCCGATATTGAGCGAGAGGTCGTCCTTCACCGTCAGGTATAGCGGCTCGTCAGGGCGCTCGGCCGGTTTTGCTGTCGAAGCCGGAAGGTCGACATTGACATCCACGGTCGCAAGCGGCGCCGCCACCATGAAAATGATGAGCAGCACCAGCATCACGTCGATGAACGGCGTGACGTTGATCTCGTGGTTTTCGGGAAGGTCGTCCCCGTGGCTTTCTCGAATACCGCCTGCCATGATCTATCGTCCTACCAGGGAGACCTGGGGCTTGCTGGCACTGCCCGGGGGGATGCGGCGGAAATCAAGATCGCGGCTGACCAGGCGCTCGACGCCGGCGGCGACATCGGCCAGCAGATGACGATAGCCGGTAATGGAACGGGCAAAGACATTGTAGATCACAACCGCAGGGATGGCGGCCACAAGACCGATTGCCGTTGCCAGCAAGGCTTCGGCGATGCCGGGTGCCACGATCGCAAGGTTCGTCGTCTGCGATTCGGAAATGCCGATGAAGGCGTTCATGATGCCCCAGACCGTGCCGAAGAGACCAACGAAAGGTGATACCGAGCCGATCGAGGCCAGCACACCTGTACCGCGCGACATGCGGCGTCCCGCATGGGTTTCGATACGCGACAGAATGGAGGAGACGCGTTCCTTGATGCCACCGCCATCGGTATGAGCCACAACAGCGTCGGAAAGCTGCATCTCATAGGAGGCCATGCGCAACATCAAGGCGCCAGGACCGCCCTTGCTCTCGACCGCCTCTGTGGCTTCCGCCAGCGTTTTCGCCTTGTGAACGATTTTCAGCGTCGAGCCTGCCCGCACGCGCGCGGCGGCAAGCTCAATCGATTTCGCCAGCCAGACCGTCCAGGTGATGAGCGATGCGAGAGCAAGGCCGATCATGACGCTTTTGACGACCCAATCGGCCGCCATGAACATGCCCCAGGGAGACAGGTTGTGCGGAATATCGGACCGTTCATCGGCACTGACCTCCACCGCAGAAAGAGCCTCGCCGGATGGCGTTGGCTGTGATGCGGGTGGCTCTGCTGATGCAGGTGCCTGTGCGTCCAACGGCTGAGCCGGAGCTTCCGTGGCCGGAGCAGCCGCTGCAGGCGGTTGCTGATTCTGTGGTGCGGCTTGCTGCGCCTGTGGCGTCTGCGAGGGCTGAGTGGGGGCGGATGGGGCGGAATTCGTAGCCGGCGAAGGAACCTGCTCTGTCTGAGTGGTCGCAGGCATGTTCTCTGAGGGTGCCGCCGTCTGGGCAAACGCCTGCACGGAGGAGGCGCTGATCAAGACGGTCACGGCGAGCGCCATGGGTCGGCAGCGCGTCCAGGATGCCATGACAGGATTGGACGAAGAAGTCGAGAGTATGGAGGTCATCAGATGGTCCCGGGTTTTCTGTACTGCACGACGACCAGACGCATCGGCATAGCCCTCACCCGCACCAAGGTAGCGGACATGCAAGCCCGCTCCGCTATAAGTGGAGTAAGATTAACCACTAATACATCGCAGAAACCGGAGCTGTAAACTCATCTTTTACAAAAACATGCGTGATGAAGCGATGTTTCTGCATGTTCGTTCGCGCACCATCACTGCTGTTGCATCGGCAGGAATTGCGCCACGAGCTCATGACGCTCGCCTGGATAGGTCACCGTGACGTGGGTGACATCGACTTGACCATGCCAGGTCCGTCTCTCAACGACGAGGCAAGCGGTACCGACAGGAATGGCCAACGCATCGGCGATCCGGCGGTCGGCGGAGATGGCGCGGATGCGGTGCTCGGCAGCACTCCAGGGCACCATCTGCAAAAGCCATGACCCTGGACCCACCGAGGAGAAATCCGCATCTTTTGCCTCAGGCACGGCGGATACGTTGACGATGCGATCCTCAAGACAAAACGGGATGTCGCCAGTGAAGTGCCGGCAGGTCAGCGAGAGAATGCTGGCCCCCGCCTTCACCTCCAGGGCGGCGCGATCCTGTGCTGTCGCCTTGCGCAACTCGCGATGATCCAGATAATAACCGTAGGTCAGGCCCATCTGCTGAACTTCTCGCTGGATATCGTGGATTTCCAGGACGGCGGATTGGGCGTGCGGCCGTGTAACGAAGCTGCCGGAGCGACGGCGGCGCTCGATCAGGCCCTTCTTGACCAGTTCGGTCAGCGCCTTGTTCACCGTCATGCGGGAACATTCATATTCCTTCGTCAGCTCGTGCTCGAAGGGAATACGATAGCCGGGGGGCCATTCGCCCGACAGAATCCGGCCTTCCACGTCGCTCATGATGCGTTCGTGTAAGGACCTTTCCTGCGGTGCCGCCGCTTCAGCCATGGTTTTCGTTCCGTTTACGGCATCGGCTCGAAAATCGGCATCGATTTTCGGAAAAGCACGATGCGTATTTTCAAAAAGATAAAGCGTTCCGTGTGCGTCCAACAGGACGCGCAGTGCTTTAATAGCCCGCCTGATATCACCGTCGCCAAGGCTTAGCCATGGGTGGCTGCCACAATAGCCTCACCGCGGATTTCCTCTGTCAGCCGCGCGCGCAGCTCCGAGAATTCCGGGCTTGCCTTGACGGTGTAGTGACGCGGATGCGGAAGATCGACCGGGGTGATCGACTTGATGCGACCGGGACGCGCCGACATCGTGACCACACGGTTGGCCATGAAAACCGCTTCCTCGATATCATGCGTCACGAAGATCACCGTCTTCTGCTCCCGCTCCCAGATGCCCAGCAGCAATTCCTGCATGAGGCCGCGCGTCTGGTTGTCCAGCGCGCCGAAGGGTTCATCGAGCAGCAGAATGCGCGGACCATTGGCCAACGCTCTGGCAATCGCCGTTCTCTGCTGCATGCCGCCGGACAGTTGTTTCGGCCAGTGGTTCTCGAAGCCTCTCAAGCCCACCTTGTCGATGTAGCTATCGACGATCTCCCACTTTTCCTTCTCCGCCACCCCACGTTCGCGCAGGCCAAAGGCCACGTTTTCGCGGATCGTGAGCCAGGGAAACAGCGTGTAGGACTGGAAGACCATGCCGCGATCGGCACCCGGTCCCTTCACCTCCATGCCAGCCAGCAGAACCTTGCCGGTGGTCGGGCGATCGAGGCCGGCGATGATACGAAGCAGCGTCGACTTTCCGCAGCCGGATGGCCCGAGAATGGTGACGAAGTCGTTCCTGGGAATTTCGAGATGCGTCGGCTGCAGGGCAAGTGTCGGCGTGCCGCCACGCACGCCCGGAAAGGTGCGGCTGACACCCTGGATGACGAGTTCATTCATCAGGCAAGCCTCCAGGCGAACAGTTTGCGGTTGAGAGACTTGAAGGCAAAGTCCGAGATAAGTCCGATAACGCCTATGACGATGATCCCGAAAATGATCTGGCCCGTCGCCATCAGCGCCTGGCTGTTGATGATCATATAGCCGATGCCGGACGACGCGCCGATCAATTCCGCAACGATAACATAGGTCCAGGCCCAGCCAAGAACGAGCCGCAGAATCTCGGCAATATCCGGTGCATTGGCGGGAATGAGAACCCGGCGCACAACGCCGCGATCCTTGGCACCGAGCGTATAGGCAGCCTCGACGAGATCACGCCTCGTTGCGGCAACGGCAACGGCCACCATGAGGATGATCTGAAACACTGCGCCGATGAAAATCACCAGCAGCTTCTGCATTTCGCCGATGCCGGCCCACAGGATCAGCAGAGGTACGAAAGCCGAAGCGGGAAGATAACGGGCAAAAGAGACAAAGGGCTCGAGCAAGGCTTCGATGGGTTTGTAAGCGCCCATGGCGATGCCCAGCGGTACGGCGATGATCGAAGCCAATACGAAGCCGCCCACCACGCGCCAGATGGTCATGCCGATATCATAGGCGAAGCCTTGCGCGGTGATCAGATAGATCCCGTCATTCAGCATGGTGATGGGGTCTGCGAGGAAGGTCGGCGAAACGAACCCACCCAATGTCGCGATACCCCAAGCGAGAAAGAACAGCACGAAGAACAGGATGCCGAGCGCAATCCGCGTGCTGTGTCTGATAGGCTGTAATGGCTGCATGTCGATCCCGACAGTCATGAGGCGGGGCGCGGCGGCAAGCCGCGCCCGATGTGATTACGTAATGGCCGATTACTTGATGAAGGAGGTATCGGCGAGCGTCGAAAGATCGGGCTTCGACTTGATGACGCCGATTTCGAGAAGCAGATCGGCAGCCTTCTCCGAGAAGGTCTTGAACTCGCCTTCGAAGAACGTCTGGTTGGCTGCCTTGTCTTGCCATTCGAGGAACTTGGCGGAGTTGCCGAAGGCCTCGCCCGACTGCTTCACATCCGCGCCCATCGTAGCGTAAGCCTTTTCAGGATCGGCCTTGATGGCCTCAAGCGCTTCGAAATAGCTTGTCGCCAGTGCCTTTGCCGCGTCCGGATGGGCTTTCAGGAATTCCGGCGTGCAGCCGAAGGTGTCCATGACGGCCGGATAATCCAGCGTGGTGGCGATGATCTTGCCCTTGTCGGGTGCGGCACGGACCGTCGAGAGATAGGGCTCATAAGTCATGGCGGCATCGTTCTGGCCAGCGACGAAAGCTTGTGCGGCCGGGCCGGGCTCAAGGTTCACCACCTTGACGTCCTTCAGAGTCAGGCCATTCTCCTTCAGGATCCAGGCGAGGAAGAAGTATGGCGAGGTGCCAGGGGCCGATGCGGCGATGGTTTTGCCCTTCAGGTCGGAAATCTTGGCGATGTCATTGCGCACCGCCATGCCATCCGCGCCATGCGACTTGTCCATCTGGAAGATCTGCGTGGATTTCACGCCATTGGCGTTCCATGCCACCCAGGTTTCGACGGTGGTCGCCGCGCATTGGATATCGCCGGACGCCAGCGCCAGATGGCGGCTTGCCTGCGGGATTTTCTTGATATCGACCTTGAGGCCGTTCTTTTCGAAAATGCCCGTTTCCTTGGCGAGTGTCAGCGGCGCAAAGCCGGTCCAGCCGGACATGCCGATGGTGACGGACGTTTCAGCACGGGCCGCGGTGGCAAAAAGCGCGGCGGCGAAAAGGGTGAAACCCAGTGTCTTTCTCATGATCGATCCCCTGTTGCTTTATTTTTGAGCGGCGACTTTCTCCGCTTCTTTAGGGGGCATTAATTCATAAGGGAAATAATTTGTCTAGACAAAATGCGCTAGCGACCGGCACGATGTGCGGCCTTGGCTTCCAGTATCGAAAACACACTGTGGATCAAAACGGCAAGTGCCGCCACGATCAAACCGCCCTGCAGGATGAAGGCAAGATTGTTGGATTGCAGACCGGCAATGATGACTTCGCCCAGCGTGCGCGCTGCCACGGTCGAGCCGATCGTCGCGGTTGAGAGGCTGATGACGGCGGAAAGGCGAATGCCGGCAAGGATCGCAGGCATTGCAAGCGGGATATCGATCTTCCACAGCCTTTGCCAGCCGGTCATGCCCGCACCGCGCGCTGCTTCGGTGATTGATGCCGGGACCGTGGTCAGGCCCGTAAGGGTGTTTTCGAAGACTGGAAGCAAGGCATAGAGAAACAGCGCCACCAGTGTTGGCTTCTGACCGAACCCCATGATCGGCACCGCGAGTGCAAGCACGGCAACCGGCGGAAATGTCTGGCCGATATTGACGATGCTGCGCGACAGCGGCAGGAATTCACGACCGAACGGTCGGCTGACAAGAATGGCAAGTGTCGCGGCCACGAGTGTGGCAGCCGCCGTCGCCACCCCGACAATTGCCAGATGGGACAGCGTCAGGGACAGAAGATTGGCCTGCTGGTAGATAGCGGGTGCATTGGTCTGGACAAGCGGTGAGAAGATCGGGGCGAAAGTGCTTGGTGTCGCCAGAAAGATGACGAGCAGCAGCGCGAGCCCCAACAGGAGCAGAGGTCCGAGCAGCGCTTTTGGGTGCGCGCTTGTCATGAACGGCCCGCAGCTTGCTGCAGCAGGGTTTCGCGCCGGATGCGGCCGATCTTCTGCCCGTCGGTGCCTACAACCGGGAGACTGTCTCGTCCCGCCCAGAGCATGGCGGACAGTGCGTCGCGTTGGCTGAGGCTGCCGGTAAGCGGCTCGCCTTCCGCTTCTCCGGGTTCGACGATCTCGGAGACGGTTGCTACGGAAAGCAGCCGTAAAGGCCTTTCCCGCTCGCCGATCAGCGTTCTGACGAAAGGCGTTGCCGGGTTGAGAACGAGCTCCGCCGGTGGTCCATATTGCACGACCTTTCCCTTATCCATGACGGCAATCCGATCCGCCAGGAAGAAGGCCTCATCCATATCGTGGGTGACGAGCACGATGGTGACACCGAGTTTCTTCTGAATTGCCAGGAGATCTTCCTGCGCCTTGGCGCGGATGATCGGGTCGAGCGCACCGAAGGGCTCGTCCATCAAAAGAATGTTCGGCTCTGCTGCCAGCGCTCGCGCCACGCCGACGCGCTGCTGCTGACCTCCCGATAGTTCGCTTGGGAAACGGTCGGCGTAAAGCTTCGGGTCAAGTTGAAAAAGGGAAAGCAGTTCGTGGACTTTCGCCGAGACCCGCTGCCGATCCCAGCCAAGCAGTTCCGGCACGGTCGCAATGTTCTGCCCCACTGTCCGATGCGGAAAAAGCCCATGTCCCTGTATGGCGTAACCGATGCTGCGACGAAGCTCGAAGCCCGGCAGATCGAGAACGTTGCGCCCATCGATAAGAATAAGGCCCGAGGTCGGCTCGACGAGACGATTGATCATGCGCAGAAGCGTCGTCTTGCCCGAGCCGGATGTGCCGACGATTACGGTAACACTTTGGGGTTGGACAGCGAGGCTCACATTATCGACCACCGTCGCTTCGCCATATCGTTTGGTGAGGCCTTCAATTTCGATCATGTGGCTTTTCCTCGTGACAGGAGCTTGCTGTCGATCAGGGCATCCAGCAGAATTGCAGCAGCAAATCCCAGAATGACGGTCGGGATGGTTCCGAGAAGAACGAGGTCCATGGCCGTTTGGCCAATCCCCTGGAAGACGAAGACGCCGAAGCCCCCGCCGCCGATGAGCGCCGCGATCGTTGCGAGCCCGATGTTCTGCACCATCACGATGCGGAGGCCGGTCAAGATGATGGGAAGTGCTAGCGGAAACTCGACCTTGAAAAGGCTTTGCCGGCCCGTCATGCCGATACCGCGCGCCGCATCACGCACGGCGGGTGAAACGCCGGCGAGCCCGACGACCGTATTGGAAACGATCGGCAGCAGGGAATAAAGAAACAGCGCAACGAAGGCCGGAGCGGCACCGATACCGCGGATACCGATCTGCGAGGCGCCCGGGACATGGGTGCCGATCCAGCCCAGCGGCGCAATCAGGAGGCCGAAGAGCGCGATGGATGGGATGGTCTGGACGATGTTGAGACTGTTCAGCATGGCGGCACGGATGCGCTCCACCTTGAAACAGAGCACTCCCAGAGGAATGCCGGCCAGCATGGCCGCGAAGACGGAGCCCAAGGCCAGTTGAAGGTGGCGCTGCGCTTCCGTCCAGAAGATGTCGGAGCGGCTCTGATACTCCTTCATGATAGAGAGATCCTTCCACAGGCCAGAGAGCAGGAAGGCGCTGAGGAGAAACAGTGACACAGCCAGAAGGACGAGACGTGTCAGAGGCTTTGGATCAAGCCTCGCGATCGCATCCGTCGCCAGAACCACCAGCCCGGCGAGCAAAAGCCAAAAACCACTGGCCGCCGACACGCGGGCATAGGTGTTTTCAGGCGGAATGAGAGACGACGCCGAAAGGCCGATCGCAACGGCCAGCGCGACCAGTGCCGCAAAGGCCGTCGCCAAACGGACCTTTGTGTTGGCGACGAACAGCGCCACCGCCGCGGCCAAAATGATGATGCCGATCAAGCCGTAACCGACAGAGGTCGGCATGCTGTCCAGCAGAAAGCGCCCCTCCCCTTGCACGATACGGTTTGCGCGGAAGCTGACGAAGGGCGGAACGAGTGCAACATAGAGGAGCAGGCCGCAGATCAGCACGCCGACCTTATCGACATGTCGTGTGACATTCTGCGGCTTTGAAATGGCGCTCTCGCTCTGCAACGACACCTCTTACTTCACGAAGCCGTTCTTGGTGAGAAAATCGAGCGCAACGGCCTTTGCCTGCTCCCCGCCCACCTGCACACGGCCATTCAGCTCCTGCAGTGTCGTAAGATCAAGCTTTTCGAAGACCGGCTTCAGGACCTTCTCGATCTCAGGATGCTTCTTCAGCACCTCTTCGCGGATGATGGGCGCAGGCTGATAGACCGGCTGCACATTCTTGTCATCCGTGAGAACAACGAGGCCGGACGGCGCAATGCCGCCATCGGTGCCATAGACCATGGCAGCGTTGGCATTGTTGGTCTGGTTGGCGGCCGCAGCAATCGTCGCTGCCGTATCGCCGCCCGAAAGCGTGATCAACTGTTCCGGCTTCAGCGTGAAGCCGTAGGTCTTCTGGAAGGCGGGCAGAGCTGCCGCCGAATTGACGAATTCAGAAGATGCAGCAAGGACGATCTGGCCGCCGCCGGCAACATATTTGCCGAGATCGCTCAGTGTCTTGAGATTGTTCTTGTCCGCCACATCCTTGCGAACCGCGATACCCCAGGTGTTATTGGCCGGAGAAGGCGACAGCCAGACGATCTTGTTGGCGTCGTAATCCAGCGTCTTGGCTTCTTCATAGGCCTTGGCGGCATCCTTCCAGAGAGGATCGTCTGCCTTTTCGAAGAAGAAGGCGGCGTTGCCGGTATATTCCGGATAGATATCGATTTCGCCTGCGATGATCGCCTTGCGCACGACGGGCGTCGCGCCCAGCTGGATGCGGTCGGTGGTGGCGATATTGTTGACGTTCAAAACCGACTGGATGATGTTGCCGAGAACGCTGCCTTCGGTGTCGATCTTGGATGAGACGACGACCTGCGCTTGGGCAATGGAGGCATAAAGAACAAGCGCAAATCCAGCGCCGGCCAGCTTCATCAGACGGTTCATGGGCAATCTCCACTCGGAACGGTTACGCGGGCAGGACAATGCCTCGTCTTTCTGACCAATACGAATGAGCGACTGTCCCCGGTTCAGCACGAAGTAACGAGGCAGGCGGCAAAAAAGTTGCAGCAAAAAATGCGCGCTGAGGAAAATCCGCAGTTTCGTGTCAGACGCTCAACGCCCGCGCGCTTGTTTACCAATCACAAATGGCATGAGCACCGACAGGAACAGCAGGCGCAGCACGTGATGTGAACCGACATAGGCCGTATCCGCATGCATCATCACCGCCATGGCTGCCATCGTCTCGAGCCCACCGGGCGCAAATGCAATCATCACGGCGTTGAGCGGAACACCCGTGAAACTGGAAACGAGCACGGCAATCGAGCAGGCAAGGACGACGACCGCGACCGTGACGACGGCACCAGCCAAGAATGCCTTCCTCATATCCTTCAACGAGGAGCGCGAGAAGCGCGTGCCGATCAGGCTTCCAAGGACAATATAGGTGGGGATGGCAAGCCAGTCCGGCACGCCGCCGCTGGAGAAGCCTGTGACGTGCGAACCGATGGAAACGGCGACACCACCGAGAAGCAGTGCTGCCGGAAAGCGCCAGCGCATGAAGACAAGACCGACCGCCAGCGAGGCAAGCAGGGTCAACCCGAGTTCAAGCGCCGGCATGGGTGGCGGCAGGATGGAGGGTTCGACACTGACAAGATCGAGATATTTGACGATCAGCGGCACGGTGAGCGTCAGTGCCAGAACGCGCACACTCTGGATCACACTGACGGTTGCGAGATCGCTCTTGGTCTCTGCCGTCAGGCTGATGATGTAGCTAAGGTGGCCGGGAGACGCACCGAGCATTGCCGTCGTGTGGTCATAGCGGAAGATGAAGCGAAGGATCCAATAGGCGGCATAAAGAAGCACCACCACCGTCAACAGCACAGCAACGAAACTCAATGGCCAGGCTCTGGCCGCTTCGAAGACGTTCGGGGTGATGTTCGTTCCCATCGATACGCCGACGATGACGAAAGTGGCGCTGCGAAGGTTCTTTGGCACCGAGAGCGTCAGGCCGAGAAGACTTGCGCCGGTGACAGCGAGTGCCGGGCCGCAGAGAAAGGGTGCCGGAAGGCCCACCAACACGCCGAACAGCGCGCCAAGACTGCCGATGAAGACGGTCAAGGCAAGGCGAGAAAGCTCGGATATGGAGATCATGGCACCAGTGAGAATCAAAACGCGAACAGGAGACGCCCACTTGCGCCGTCATCGTCGCCGAAATCAAGCTCTTCCAAAAGAAAAGCCCGCCGGCAATTTTGCGGGCGGGCTTTTGGAAACGTTTCGAATCGGTGATCAGGCCGCGGCGACCGGCGTCGGATGCACGCGAGGCGCCAGCTGATCGAGACCAAGCAGGAAGTTGATCTGCGGGCGGGCCTTGACGAGATCGTCGATCGAATATTCGGTCAGGACGTCGAAGAATGCGTTCAACGCCTTGCGAAGTGCGGAGTTAAGGCCGCAACTATCGACAAGCGGACATTCGACAGCGCCGTCCTCGAAACATTCCGCCATAGCAAAGCTGTCTTCGGTGACTTTGACCACGTCGAACAGGCTGATCTTGTCGGCCGGTTTGCCGAGCTTGACGCCGCCGTTGCGGCCACGAACGGTTTCAACGAGGCCGGCCTTGGTCAGCGGCTGAAGAATCTTGAAGAGGAAAAGCTCCGACACGCCGTAAGCCTTGGCGATCTCAGGGATGCGGCTCAGATTGCCATCATTGGCGGCGCAATACATCAACATGCGGACTGCATAGTTGGTCTGTTTGGTCAAACGCATGCTGATCTCCTGATCGGTAATGTGGAGTTATATAGTTTGTTTTTCAGTTTAGAACAATTCCAGACATGAAAAAAACTTCCCTACCCACTCGATCTCCGGCGGTTGACCGTTGACCGGCCCGCCGATTCATGAACAAAGAACTCCACTATTCAATCCTACTGCATCGGCCCGAAAATCGGAACCGATTTTCGATAAGCACGATGCGTAGATTCAACGGGAATCGCGCGTCCTCTGTGCATCCAAGAATGGACGGACGGCGCGCTGAGGGAGACCTGTGGCATGGCAAGCTTGAAAACCAGCTTTTTGACGCTCGGTGCGGTGTTATCTGTCGCCTGTGGCAGCACGTCATCAGCCTTTGCCGGCGGTGAGGTTAATGTCTACTCCTACCGCCAGCCTGAATTGATCCAGCCGCTGCTCGACGCCTTCACCAAGGAAACCGGGATCGAGACAAATGTTCTCTTCCTCGACAAGGGCCTGGTCGAACGTATCCAGGCCGAGGGCGTCAATTCTCCCGCCGATATTCTGCTGACTGTCGATATCGCCCGGCTGGTCGAGGCCAAGGAGGGTGGCGTCACGCAGCCGGTGCTCAACGACCCGATCATCGAAAAGGATATTCCGGGCAATCTTCGCGACCCGGAAGGCGAGTGGTTTGGACTGACAACCCGTGGACGCGTCGTTTACGCCTCAAAGGAGCGCGTGCCTCAGCAGTCGATCACCTATGAGGAACTTGCCGATCCGAAGTGGAAGGGCAAGATCTGCATTCGCGACGGGCAGCATTCCTACAATATCGCACTCTTTGCCTCGATGATTGCCCATCACGGCCTCGACTATACCCGCACCTGGCTGACGGGCCTCAAAAACAATCTGGCGCGCAAGCCGGACGGCACGGATCGCAGCCAGGCGAAATCCATCTATTCCGGCGAATGCGATATTGCTCTGGGCAACACCTACTATGTCGGCTTGATGCTGACCAATGAGCAGGAACCGGAAGAAAAGGTCTGGGCCAACAGCGTCAAGGTGATCTTCCCCAATGCCGAAGATCGCGGCACCCACGTCAATATCTCCGGCGTTGCCATGACAAAATATGCGCCGAACAAGGAAAACGCCCTGAAACTGATGGAATTCCTGGCGTCTGGAGAAGCGCAGGAAATCTATGCCAAGCAGGTGTTCGAGTATCCGGTGCTGCCCGGCGCCCAGCCCTCCGATGTGGTTAAGGGCTTTGGGCCGATCAAGCCAGATACACTGTCGCTGACAGAGATTGCAGCGCACCGGAAAGAGGCTTCCGAACTGGTCGACGAAGTCGGCTTCAATGACGGGGCGTCGCAGTAAAAGCAGGCCTATACAACCTACCCGATGACATAAAAAAGCGCCCGCGACGACATCGCGGGCGTTTCTTTGTGGTGTCGTTGCACTGAAACTATTACGCCGCCTTGATCAGATCGCCATGCGGATCGAGAACGAACTTGGTCGCAGCGCCCTGATCGAAGCTTTCATAGCCTTGGACCGCGTCATCCAGCGCAATGATCTTGGCGTTGACGATATCGGCGATCGGCAGGCGGTCATGCAGGATGGCCTGCATGAGCTGGCGGTTATATTTGAGAACCGGCGTTTGGCCGGTGTGGAAGGATTGCGCCTTCGCCCAACCAAGACCAAAGCGTAGCGACAGGCTGCCTTGCTTGGCCGCCTCATCCACCGCACCGGGATCTTCCGTGACATAGAGGCCCGGAATACCGATGTTACCGGCGGCACGGGTAATTTCCATCATCTGGTTGAGAACGATAGCAGGCTGTTCACCGCCAGCATGTCCGCGCGCCTCGAAGCCAACGGCATCGATCGCGCTATCGACTTCATTTGTGCCGACGATCTCGGCAATCATGTCACCAAGCCGGTCGCCCTTAGACAAATCCACCGGCTCGAAGCCGACCTTGGCGGCATGCGCCAGACGATCCTTGTTGAAGTCGCCGATCATCACGACGGCTGCACCGAGGATACGGGCAGAGGCTGCGGCAGCAAGGCCGACCGGACCCGCACCCGCCACATAGACGGTCGAGCCGACGCCGACGCCGGCTTTGACCGCACCGTGGAAACCGGTCGGCAGGATATCGGACAGCATGGTCAGGTCGCGGATCTTCGACATCGCCCTGTCGCGATCGGGGAATTTCAGAAGGTTGAAGTCGGCATAGGGGATGGTGACATATTTCGCCTGGCCGCCGATCCAGCCACCCATATCGACATATCCGTAGGCGCCGCCGGCGCGGGACGGATTGACGGTGAGGCAGACGCCTGTGTCCTGCGACTTGCAGCAACGGCAACGACCGCAGGCAACGTTGAACGGCACTGAGACGATATCGCCGACCTCGAGCATCTCGACATCGATGCCCTTTTCGATGACTTCGCCAGTGATCTCGTGACCTAGGACAAGACCTGGCATTGCTGTGGTGCGACCCCGCACCATGTGTTGGTCCGATCCACAAATATTGGTCGAGATGACTTTCAGGATCACGCCGTGCTCGATCCTGCGTCCATCCGGGGCTTCCAGCTTCGGATCGTCAATATCACGAACCTCCACCTGACCCGGCCGTAAATAGACAACGCCTCGGTTCCTGCTCATATCCATCTCCTCCATGGTTTGAACATCAATGCCGAAGCCGTCAGGGCCGCGACATTCTCCACTGTCGGACGATCAATAGGCGATCCGGTAAAGACTGGGACTTACCCGTTCCTCACTAACGGATCCTCCAGAGTGATCCTCCTCCTGGCCGGTTGAGCCCGGCCATCGACACGAATGACGCCACCTCCTCAAGTGGCGTTTCGATGCTGACAGCAGACCACGTGAGGCTGAGGTAAACGTTCTGGATTACGACACGCCATGTATGTTCAACGACACTTAGGTCCCGCGTCTAACCGATAGATGATGCGTTCCAGGCGTCAGTTTCCGACGGTTTCCACGGGATCAGGGTTGGATGTTGGATATCGGGTGGGCGCGCGTTCACTGTGTGGCTGGAAGTGAAGCCGGCGAAATCTAAAACTATTGCATTGGATTTCGCAATTGTCTGAGGGGCTTACTGCTCCAAGGAAAAGTCATCGGATTGTTGACGAGTGACTTTCGTCAGCGTCACCCCTCACTGAGCCTCCTTGAAAGAGGCCGACGTCATCATTCCGTTTGAGTGGAATCGCATTGTGGAGCGACTAAGGGCTTCTTGCGACGCCACGCAGTCTGTGAAGCAATCATTCCTGCTCTAGAAACGCCAAAACCCCGCGGCTTTGAGCCCCGGGGTTTTGATGATCGTCGTATATTTGGTTGCGGGGGCAGGATTTGAACCTGCGGCCTTCAGGTTATGAGCCTGACGAGCTACCGGGCTGCTCCACCCCGCGTTGATTATGAGCGACCGCAGCGCA
>Ga0308171_1001211_pt1 | contig 37691 bp, 41 predicted proteins | sample PhyGR1_FD_202135 | JGI IMG/M metagenome (GOLD analysis project Ga0308171, IMG submission 202135) | Phyllosphere microbial communities from UC Gill Tract Community Farm, Albany, California, United States - DLSLSG.R1 | ecosystem: Host-associated > Plants > Phyllosphere > Unclassified | place: USA...
TCCAGTACATCCTGCGCGACGAGTCGATGCACTTGAACTTCGGTATCGACGTGATCAACCAGATCAAAATCGAAAACCCACACCTGTGGGATGCCGAGATGAAAGAGGAAGCGACCCAGATGATCCTGCAAGGGACTCAGCTGGAGATCGAATACGCGCGCGATACCATGCCACGCGGTGTACTGGGCATGAACGCGGCGATGATGGAGGATTACCTCAAGTTCATCGCGAACCGTCGCTTGTCGCAGATCGGTCTTAAAGAAGAGTACCCAGGGACCACTAACCCGTTCCCATGGATGAGCGAGATCATGGACTTGAAGAAAGAGAAAAACTTCTTCGAAACCCGTGTGATCGAGTACCAGACCGGCGGCGCGCTGAGCTGGGATTGATTCCTGAGCCCAGCCCCCCTATGAAGCCCTGACGTGTTCAGGGCTTTTTTATGCCCGGTGAATTGCCACTTCTTGAAGCACATCCGGCTGACCACCTGACCCAGAAGGGTTCGGATCGCACCACCAATGCTGTAGCCTTGTGCCCCAATTGCCATCAGCGTTGTCACCGGTCGAGTGATCGGAACGCTTTCACTGAAGCGCTTTACAGCAAAGTCGGAAGATTGGCACGGGAGTAAACTCCTGCTGTCACACCTGATGCACGCTAAAAAAATACTAGATAGGACCGAGGCCAACCCGTGAACCCAGACATGCTCGAAGCCGGCCCCGTTGACGCCAAAGTACTCTCCGTCTTTGACTTCGACGGCACCCTGACCCACCACGACAGTTTCGTGCCCTTCCTCAAGTTTGCCTTTGGTACCGGTGAGTTTTATGGCCGGATGGTCAAGCTGGCGGTGCCGGGGCTGCGCTTTTTGGTGCGGCAGATCAGCCGGGATGAGTTGAAGGCGCAGTTGATTCGCACCTTTATGACCGGGGTGGAGAAGACGTGGGTGCAACAGAAGGCCGAGGAGTATTGCCAGCGCAATTGGGCGCGGCTGATGCGCCCGGCGGGGGTGTTGTCGGTGGAGCACGAGTTGGGCTCGGGAGCGGAGGTCACGCTGTGTTCGGCGTCGCCGGCGTTGGTGTTGCAGCCGTTTGCAAATCGGCTGGGGATCAAGTTGATCGGGACTGAGCTTGAGGTGGTCGACGGGGTGTTGACCGGCAAACTCACCGGGAATAACTGCCGGTGTGAGAATAAGGTGCTGCGCCTTGAAGCGGTGTATGGAGACCTGGGGGAGTATCGGCTCCGGGCCTGGGGCGATACGCGTGGGGATAGGGAGTTGTTGGCGGCGGCGCAGGATGCGCATTTTCGGCATTTTCATTCGAAGAAGAAGCGCAAGCAGTTGCGGTGATCGCGCACTGGCATGAGATGCCAGGGGTTGAGTGCCAGATTGGTGATGAAGCCCAACCTGAAAAGGTTGGGCTTTTTTGTGCCTGGTAGAAAACACTGCGCGTTAGATAGCACATTGCCTAGGCGGAAAATGTATCGATACCAATAGCGAGTTCGGCAGGTGGACCGAGGTGATCCCTTCGCAGCCTCGCTGGGGCTCGACAGCTCCCACAGTTGAGCGTCGTGAGCTTGTTGAGCGGTGTTCGGCGGAGCTTATGTCGTGGCTTTGAGGTCCACGCCCAGCGCTGTAGCGAAGGCTTTTACCAGCGGGCTTCTTGGGGCGTTGTGGCGCAGGATCAGGTTGAAGGCGGTGCTCAGGTGAACATGCTCCGGGCACAGTGCGCGCAGGCGCCCTTCCCTTACCAACGATGCGGCGTAGTGCTGGGGCAGGAAGCCGATAAACCGGCCGGTCAGCACCAGGATGGCGACCGCTTCAACCTGGGAGGCTGAGGCGGATTGGCTGTCGTAGTTGACGAAGTTGGCCTTGTCGCGGTGGATCGCGTACCGATGGTTAACCACTTCGTATTGGCGCAAGACTTCCGGCGTGATGTCGCTCGCAGTGAACAGCGGATGTCCTACGGCGCAGTAGGCGTGGGCCTTTTCTTCGTACAGCGGGAAGTAGTCGAATTCCTCACGGCGTTGGTACACAGGGACGATGCCGACGATCAGCCTTCCTTCCACCACACCGCGCTCAACTTCGTCCAATTGTGAGGCATGTAAGCGCAATCTAATCTTGGGCGACTCGCTGTGTAATTTTCCCAACGCGGTAATCAGCGGCGAATTAACGTCCGATACAGTGTTATCAATTACGCCGACACTAAGGTCACCAATAAGCTCGTTTTGCGCCGAACTAAGCTTGTCGCGAAAACTGTCCACCGAGGTAAATAACTCGATGGACGCCTGATACACCAACTTGCCTTCTTCGGTGAGGCCAAAGCCTTCCCTGCCGCGCGTACACAGGCGCATGCCGATGCGGATTTCAAGGTCGGAGATCTGTTTGCTGATGGCCGCCAAGCCCACATTCAGCTCGTTTTGCGCGGCGCTGAAGCCGCCGGCTTCGACAACCGCCATGAATACCCGGAGCAATTTGAAGTCCAGCCCGCTCAGTTGCAGGGGCGGTCTTGTGCCGGGTTTGGGCGGTATGTTTCCAGAAGTGGAAAGTGGGGTTTCCATAATACGCGTTGACCTCAAGTGCCATATTCAACAGGCTTTGACCCAGTCCTTGAACATAGCCAGGCGGCGATAATGAACATAAACATCCGCCCTTGGCAACCATGAATACGGCGCGTCAGACGCCGATTCAGTCTAGTTGAAACCTTATTTTTACTGCCTCCGACTCTTCTAAAAACAAGCGTGAGGAACATCCATGTCCCAGCCCACCGACCGCCTTTGGGGCGCTCGTTTCAAGACCGGTCCGTCTGCTGCATTGGCCGCGTTGTCGCGTTGCCCTGAGCGCTATTTCCGTCTGACGCCTTACGACCTGGCCGGCTCCCGTGCCCATGCCCGTGAGTTGCAGCGCGCCGGTTTGCTGGATGAGTCGGAAACCCTGCGCACCCTTGAAGCGCTGGACAGTATTGGCATGGACTTCGCCGCCGGCACGCTGCATCCGACCCTGGATGACGAAGACGTGCACACCTTTATCGAACGCGTATTGACCGAGCGCCTGGGCGCCTTGGGTGGCAAATTGCGCGCCGGGCGTTCGCGCAATGACCAAACGGCCAATGACCTGCGTCTTTTCCTGCGCGACCACGCGCGCACCATCACCACTGAGGTGCTGGGTCTGCAGCAGGCGTTAGTGGACCAGGCTGAACAGCATATCGAGAGCGTCTGCCCCGGCTTTACCCATTTGCAGCAGGCACAACCGATTGTGTTTGCTCATCACTTGCTGGCCCACGCGCAATCGATGTTGCGGGATGTGCAGCGGTTGGTGGATTGGGATGCGCGAACGGCGTTGTCGCCCCTCGGTGCGGCGGCCATGGCCGGTTCGGCGATTGCGCGCCAGCCGGAGCATTCGGCCAAGGAGATGGGCTACACCGGGCCCTGTGAAAACTCGATCGACGCGGTCGCCAGCCGTGACCATGTGGCGGAGTTTCTATTTGTGGCGGGCATGCTCGGGGTGAATATTTCGCGCCTGTCTGAGGAATTTTGCCTGTGGTCGTCGCGGCAGTTTCGCTGGGTAGTGCTGGACGATGCCTACGCCACCGGTAGCTCGATCATGCCGCAGAAGAAGAACCCGGACATTGCCGAATTGGCGCGGGGCAAGGCAGGGCGCTTGATTGGCAACCTGACCGGTTTGATGTCGACGCTCAAGTCGTTGCCGCTGTCGTACAACCGCGATTTAAGTGAAGACAAGCACAGCGTGTTGGACAGTGTGGATACCTTGCTGCTGGTGCTGCCGGCGATGGCCGGGATGGTCGCAACCATGAAGGTGCAGGTTGAAGAGCTGCGGCGCCAGGCGCCGATGGGCTTCACCTTGGCGACGGAGGTGGCGGATTGGTTGGCCACGCGCGGTGTGCCGTTCAAGGAGGCGCATGAGATTACCGGCGCACTGGTTCAGGCCTGTGAGAAGCATGAGATTGAATTGTGGGAAGCCTCGCCGGCGATGTTGGCGGAGGTGGACGCGCGGTTGCTGCCTGAAGTGCGGGACTGCTTGAGCCTGGAAGCGGCGATTGCGGCGCGCAGTGGGTGGGGCGGGACGGCGCCGGAGCGGGTTCGCGAGCAGATTGGGCGGTTGAAGATTGCATTGGCGGCTCAGCAGCAGTGGGCTGAGAGCTATCAGGGCTTTCGGATTTAAGCCTGTCAGAGGTGTGGTGCTGGGGCTGACGCTTTCGCGAGCAAGCCCGCTCCCACATTTGGACCGAGTACATCAGTAGTAGCGTCATCAGTTTTGGAGAAGCACCATGAACCAAACCCCGGCAGAGCGCTTGGAAGCCGAGCGCAAGTTGTCCGAGAACCAGTTCGATATCACGCAGTACGAGCACGTGCCGCGTCGCTACTACGGGCGGATGTTTTTTGCCACGTTGATCGTGATTGTGTTGGCCGCGCTGTTGCGTGCATTTGCCAATGGTCAGATCGAATGGTCCTACATCGGTCAGTTCCTCACGTCTGAAGCCATCCTCTGGGGCCTGGTGAACACCATCATCATGTCGGTGTTGGCCATGGCGCTGGGCGTGGTGATCGGCGTGATCACGGCGATCATGCGTATGTCGGCCAACCCGATCCTGCGGTATGTGGCCATCACCTACACCTGGCTGTTCCGCGGCACGCCGCTGATCCTGCAACTGCTGCTGTGGTTCAACCTGGCACTGATCTTCCCGGTGATCGCAATTCCGGGCCTGTTCAGTATCGACACTGTCGATCTGATGACGCCCTTCGTGGCTGCCCTGCTCGGCCTGAGTATCAACCAGGGCGCCTACACCGCCGAAGTGGTGCGCGCCGGTTTGCTCTCGGTCGACACCGGCCAGTACGAAGCCGCCAAATCCATCGGCATGCCGAGCCTGCAAGCCCTACGTAGGGTAATTCTGCCCCAGGCGATGCGCGTGATCATTCCGCCTGTAGGCAATGAGTTTATCAGTATGGTGAAAATGACCAGCCTGGCCAGCGTGATCCAGTACTCGGAGCTGCTGCATAACGCGCAAAACATCTACTACGCCAACGCACGGGTCATGGAGCTGCTGATCGTCGCGGGCATCTGGTACCTGGCGGTGGTGACCGTTCTTTCATTTGGCCAAAGCCGCCTGGAGCGTCGCTTTGCCCGCGGCGCCGGCAAGCGTTCGTAAGTCTGGGTTGAGGAGATCTGCCCCATGAGAAGCATCGTCAAGGCCGTCAACCTGAACAAGTATTACGACCAGTATCACGCGCTGCGCGACATCAACATCGAGGTCGAACAAGGCGAAGTGATGTGCATCATCGGCCCGTCGGGTTCCGGTAAAAGCACGCTGCTGCGTTGCGTCAACCAACTGGAAAAAATCGACAAGGGCGGCCTGTGGGTCGACGGCGAACTGGTGGGTTACCGGGTCGTCGGCAACAAACTGCATGAGATGAATGAATCGCAGATTGCCCGCCAGCGCCTGGCCACCGGCATGGTGTTCCAACGCTTCAATTTGTTCCCTCATATGACCGTGTTGCAGAACATCATCGAAGGCCCGTGCCAGGTGCTCAAGCGCTCGCCCAAGGAGGCCATCGAAGATGCGCTGGAGTTGCTGGCCCGCGTCGGCCTGGCAGACAAGCGCAATGCCTACCCTGTGGAGTTATCCGGCGGCCAGCAACAGCGTGTGGCGATTGCCCGCGCATTGGCCATGCGCCCCAAGTTGATGTTGTTTGACGAACCCACGTCAGCCCTCGACCCGGAGCTGGTAGGAGAGGTGCTGTCGGTGATGCGCGATCTGGCCACCACCGGCATGACCATGATCGTGGTCACCCACGAGTTGGGCTTCGCCCGCGAAGTGTCCAACCGCATGGTGTTCATGGATGCCGGTCAGATTGTGGAAGCCGGCAGCCCCGAAGAAATTCTAATAAGCCCACAAAACCCGCGTACCCAAAGCTTTATTTCTGCCGTTCGCACTTAACTAAAAAACAAACGAGAACGCCCCCATGAAAAAATTGTTTATCCCAACCTTGCTCGCAGGCTTGCTGGCCTCCTCCGCTGTTTTCGCGGCTTTGCCGGCGGCAATCAAGGACAAGGGTGAGATCAGCGCGGCCATCGTGCCGAACTATCCGCCGATGGATTTCAAGGACCCGGCCACCAACACACTCACCGGTTTTGACTTCGATCTGGGCAACGCCCTCGCCGAGCGCCTGGGCGTAAAGATCAAGTGGCAGGAAACCGGCTTCGAGCAAATGCTCAGCGGCCTGACCACCAAGCGCGTGGACATCGTGCTGTCGGGCATGACCGATACCGCCGAGCGGCAGAAATCCGTAACCTTTATCGACTACTTCAGCAGCGGCCCGCAGCTGTACACGATGGCCAAGCGTGAAGACCTCAAGGAATTGACTGACCTGTGCGGGAAAAAAGTCGGCACCAGCCGTCGCACCACTTGGCCGTCGGAAATTGCCGCGTGGAGCAAGGAAAACTGCGAAGCGGCGGGTAAGCCAGCGATAGTGGTAATCGGCACCGAAGGCTCGGCGGATGCGCGCGCGCAGTTGCAGCAGAACCGCTTGGATGCGGCGATGCAGGGCAGCGAGACGATTCCTTATTTGATGTCGCTGGACAAGGGCAAGTACAAGCCGGTGGGCTTGGCGATTTCCAAGCAGTTCACCGGGCTTGGGATCGAGAAGAGCAACACGCAATTGGTCACCGCGATCAGTGAAGCGTTGCAGGGCATGATCGATGACGGCACTTACGGCAAGATCCTGAAAAAGTGGGATCTGGAGCAGGGCGCGGTCGATAAGATCAGCATCAACGCCGGCCAATAACCCTCCTTCTGTAGGAGCGAGCACGCTCGTTCCTACAGAAAACCAAGCCACCCAGACAAGGACATGTGCCCCACCGTGGTCACCTACTCCCTGGTAATCCGCCGCCTGATGATTTGCTCGCTGACCATCGTCATCAGCCGGGCAATGACCAGTCCCTTGATGACTTTGTTGCTCAGCCGGCGCCTGGGCCTCAACCAGCAGGACATCGGCTTGCTGATGGGCATCGCGGTGTTTACCGCCACCCTGATGGGCCTGTACGGCGGCTACGTCATCGACCGCATGGAAAAGCGCAAGCTGCTGATCCTGGCGATGCTCTCCAGCTCCATCGGTTTTCTGTTGCTGACCTTTGCCACCAACCTTTACCTCACCACCTTGACACTCGTCATCACCGAGTCGGCATCGGCGCTGTTCCTGATCGGTTCCAAGGCGATCATCAGCGAGAACCTGCCGGTGGAGCAGCGCGCCAAGGTGTTTTCCCTGCGCTACACCCTGACCAATATCGGCTACGCCACAGGCCCCATGGTGGGCGTGGTCATTGCCGGGCAGATGCCCCTGCTGCCATTCATGCTGTCCAGCGCCATCGCGTTTATCAGCGTGTTCCTGATGATAGGCATCCCGCCAACCCAGCGTGAGGAAAGCAGCAAGCCCTTGAGTTTTCTCACCACGCTGAAAACCCTGCGCAACGATCGCAGCCTGGTGCTGTTCACCGGCGGCAGCCTGCTAAGCACCATCGTGCATGGCCGTTACACCTTGTACCTGTCGCAATTTCTGCTGGTGATTCACAACCCGGATGATGCACTGAAAATTCTTTCCGCCGTGCTGGCGTGCAACGCAATCACGGTGATGGTGCTGCAATACCAGATCGGCCGCTTCCTTAAGCGTGAGCAATTGCGTTACTGGATCCTGCTGGGCACTGCGCTGTTCATCGGCGGCCTGATCGGCTTCAGCCAGGCCGACAGCCTGCTGTCGTGGTGTGTGGCCATGTTCGTGTTCACGTTGGGCGAGATGATTATCTTCCCGTCCGAATTCCTGTTTATCGACACCCTTGCCCCCGAGTCGCTGCGTGGCAGTTACTACGGCGCGCAGAACCTGGCGGCCTTTGGCGGGGCGCTGAGCCCGGTGATTTGTGGCTATTTGTTGATCAACTCACCGCCGACCACGATGTTTTATGCACTGGCCGGGTTGACGGCGGCGGGCGGTGCGCTGTGCTTCTTGAGCGGGCGGCGGGTTGCAGGTTCTTGCTGATATTTACGCAGGATCCCGCTATTAATAGCCAAACCTCTCACGGACCCAAGCCCCATGAAATTCGACACGGCCTACTGCCTGAGTCTCGATGATAAGCTGTCGATCTACGACGTACGAGACCTGAATTTCGACGAAACAGCCGATTTCGACTCAGACAAGGACAGCTTTCTCTGCCCCAATGACGACTGTCGTGCGGCGTTTGATCCCGGCAACGCGCTGAGCACCTTCAACGCCAAAAACGTCAATTACCTGCGCACGCCGCATTTCAAGAACAAGACCAGCACCCGGCATATCGACGGTTGTCGTTACGCCAGCACGCACAAGACTGCGGTAGATGACAGTGACGACGAGCGTGAGGACCATTTCCCATCGGAGTTTGTACTCACCCGTCGTCAGTACGAACGCCAGACACCGCTTGCGAGTACAGAGGGAAGCATCCCACACGATCCAGTGAAAGCGCCCTCAAACCGAAGCTCTGTATCCCACCGCACCAATGACAGCACCCCAGACAAAACCAGCGTGTTCGCCCACCCGGTCGAATGTTTCGTGTCCAACATCGACGACAAAGACAAGCTCAAGTCCATGCCGTTGAAAATCGGTGACCACACCGCGACCTACTGGACGTTTTTCAAGAAAATCGAATACCTGCAAGACAACAAAGGCCTGATCTACTGGGGCAAGATCAGGGCGATCAAGGACTACACCAGCAGCTTTCGCATCGACTTCGAAAAGAAAGTGTGGCTCGACAAGAAGCCCTACTCGGTCAACGTCTACCTGAGTAAAAAACTCATTGAGAACTACCGCAAACGCAAGGTGTTCCTGGAGCAGATCAAGGCGGCAGTGGACAGTGAGCGCGCGTTGTACTGCTTTTTCTACGGGGTGACGCCGGAGCTGAAACAGGTGCCGAGCAAGAAGAATCCCGAGCAGACCTTCGGGGTATTCAGTGCCAATATCGAGAACCTGGACCATCTGATCATTCGGGAGGCGCCAGGGGTGGAATAGTGGGTCAGCAAAAATCCAGTTGATGAGCGGTCAAAACAACTGTACAAAAACACAGTATAGTTTGCCCTCCCCCGTCGAACCTGGAGAAACCCCATGTCCTCTCTGGCAATGAGCTCTTTCGTAGAACAGCAGATCGTCCTGCATCAATTCACCGCCAAACACAGTGTGCAAGCCCGCGCGATGCTGGGCTGGAGCCGGGAAGACCTGGCTCGCCAGGCCGGTGTGGCCGTTGAGGCGGTTCAACAGTTTGAAAGCCAGCATGACGTGGGGGATGAAACCCGCCTGGCCTTGGCGTTTCGGTTGGAAGCTGAAGGGCTGGTGTTTTTCCCGGGGTTTGCACCGGGGTGGGGGATGAGTGTGCGCCGGTTTGACTGTGCAGAACCAGAGCCTGTAGCGCAGGGCATCCTCTCCCGTCTGATAGGCACAACGTCGGCATCTCTTGAACCTAAAGGTGCGTAGAGCTTCATGCCTGCAGTTGTCGCGCCCAGCGCATCATGTGCGGCGGTTGGCCAAAGGCACGCAGGAATGCACGGCGCATCCGTTCCAGCTCGCCGAAGCCGGTTTCGCGGGCGATGGTGTCGATGAAGTGGTCGCCAAGATCGAGCAGCAGGGACGCCTACGAAACAGCAAGGCTCCCTGGCACCCAACCTGTCGCATCGCTCCCCAGCGGCACGCTACGGTGTCAAAGTTGCGGCTTAACCGCTACCTGAGCTGCTTGCTCATACCCATGGGCCACTGCCAGCAAGGTAGGCTCGGCCCATTGGGTACCAAAAAAGTAAGCACTGGTGGGTAGACCATCCTCATCTACACCAGACGGTACGGCGATTCCCGGATAGCCGGCTGCCGCGACGCCGAAGTAACTGTTGGTGTCGAAATCCGACACCATCGCGTCCAGGTTTTCTGCCTTGATCGGGTCATCGATCGAGCTTCTGAAATCCTGGATGAGCGCCTCCCACAGTGGCTTGCGTGCTGCTGGCGTCAGCGTTGAGGCGCTGATTTCCCTGAGCACCGGTTGATGATCCGTCTCACTGCCATCGCGTTCGTCGTTGAACCGGATCAGTTCGGTCAGCGACTTGACCGGCAATCCCGAGCGCTTGCCCAGGTAGGTATTCAGTGAGTCCTTCACATCCGAAAGCAATAGTTCGTCGTACCGTGAGGCATCGGCCAGGCGCAGGTTGACCGGCACCAACACCGCGCCTTGCTCGCGAAGCACTTCCAATGTCCGATTGAACGTCGTGCTGTTCTCCACTGGCAGGGTTTCACCCTCTTTGGAGAACGTGGCGGGATAGCCGATACGCTTGCCTTTCAACGCGCCTGGAACCAGTAACTGGGTGTAATCGATACCTTGGGGTGCTCCCACGCTTGCTGGATCCGCAGGATCACTGCCTGACATGGCATTGAGCATCAGTGCAGCATCAAACACAGAACGCGTCATCGGGCCCGGTGTGTCCTGGTACTGGCTCGCGGGAATAATTCCATTGCGATCCAGCAGGCCGACAGTGGGCTTGAGCCCGACAATACCGTTGCGCGCTGCCGGCACAATGATCGAACCGTTGGTTTCTGCCCCCACCGCCATGGGCGCCAACCCTGCTGCAACGGCGGCGGCAGAGCCGGAGCTGGACCCTCCAACGTCGGCATCCCTTTGATGAGGGTTGCGGGTCTGCCCGCCCCGACTGCTCCAACCATCGGGGCCCCCACGGAACCCAGCCATTTCAGTCATGTTGGTTTTGCCGAGGATCACCGCGCCCTGCTGGATCAGGTAGTCCACCAACGGGGCGTTCTTGCTGGCTGATGCACCGACCAGCCCAAACGCACCCGCACTGGTTTGCATGCCTTCGGTTTCGATCGTGTCCTTGAGCAAGATGGGCATGCCATGCAGCGGCCCGCGCACGTTGCCATTGGCCCGCTCACGGTCCAACTCACGTGCGGTTTCAAGCGCCTTGGGGTTGAGTTCGATGATGGCGCTCAGTTGCGGATCCAGTCTGCGAATCCGCGCCTGCAGGTGAGTGACCAGATCGGCCGAAGTGAGCCCGCCCGGCAGGGCCATTTGCCTGCTGAGCTCGTTGACACCGAGGTATTCAGTACCCGCGGGCACAGGTGTTGAAGCCGTGGGTGAGGCGTCTCCAGCGAACGACTCTACGACCTGCCAAACCATGGCGCCCATGCCATATGCGATTCCTAACATACGACCTCCTGAGAAGTAAGAAATGAAGAAGGACCAACGTTGATCCGTAGGCCAGTCTAAAAACTTCACCCCTCCTTGGCAGCGCGGCGAGGGTGATTCACCGTGTGGGATAGTTCAGCGCTGCGGGTGGCTCATCCTGCCGATCCATCAGACGGCACACGTTTTGATAGCCCTGTACCAGCGCCGGCAGCCAATCTTTCGCCCAACGTGCGCCGTAGAACCACAGCGTCGCGCCATCCTCGAGCGGCGCGCCAACCCCCGGGTAGCCACTCCAGCACGCGCTGTGGAAGGCGCTGCTACGGCTGTCGGATACCAGGGCATCCAGTCGGAATGCACGCACCAGCTCATCGATTTCGTTGCGGGTGTGAAGGGTGTGATTGGCCCGGTGTGCAGGCACTGGTACCAGCTCGGTACCGGCCTGGCGCAGGATGTCCAAGGCTTTCAGGAAGGAGGGAGGGTGTTCGATCCGCCCCTCTTCGTGGTCATCCACAAACCGCTCGGCAAACCCCACGCGCCTGCCGCCCAGCGCGTGAGTAGCCGTGAAGGCCGTGTTGTTTTCCACCAAGGGGACTTCAACCATCACCGGCCCAGAGGGATCGACGCCACTTAAGGCAATCAACGACAGCGCCGGGTCGCGCAAGGGTTTCAGGGGAAGACTCGGAGCGTCATAACCTGGAATGGGGACGATTCGTCCAGGGTTGTCACGAGCCTGGGGCTCGACACCGAAAGCGATACTTCGCGGGTTCCCTTGCTCGTTGAGCGAAGTCGCCAGGCCAGACGCTTCAGTGAGCACAGAAGCTGGTTGACTCGGTGGGCACGGTATACCCGCCTGCCAATATTTCCGACACTTACTCTCCATAAATACCGTCCCCCGAGAATTGATTTTCCGGGGATCATCGCACCCTTGGCTGGCGTCTGTCGCAGCTCTGAAACAGCTTGAAAACTCCTTTTTCCGGCGGCTGTTCCGTCAGCCGGCTAGCTGTTCCTGCGCACCTTGGGCTTCAACCTCCAGCCACCACGCACACCCTCGCTCAGGCTGGTTCAAGCTGAACGCCTGCCCCATCTGCGGTGTGGTGATACACACGTTGCGCTCCCAGGCCAGGGCCATGATGCGGTCGAACGGTTCGTGCCAGACATGGAACGCCAGGTCGAAGGTGCCGTTATGAATCGGCAGCAACCAGCGGCCTTTGAGATCGATATGCGCTTGCAGGGTTTGCTCAGGTTGCATGTGCACGTGGGGCCAATCGACGTTGTAAGCGCCTGTTTCCATCAGCGTCAGGTCAAACGGACCGTACTGTTCGCCGATGCGTTTAAAGCCGTCGAAGTAACCGGTATCGCCGCTGAAAAAAATCCGTCGCGCACCATCGATCATCACCCAGGAACACCACAAGGTCTGGTTGGCATCCAACAGGCCCCGCCCGGAAAAATGCTGCGCAGGCGTGGCAACAAACCGAATGCCCTCCACCTCAGTGCCCTGCCACCAATCCAGCTGGCGCACTTTGCTGGCGTCCACGCCCCATTTCACCAGAATGTCCCCGACGCCCAGCGGCGCGAGAAAATAGCGGGTCTTATTGGCCAATTGGACGACAGCCTTGCGGTCAAGATGGTCGTAGTGGTTGTGGGAAAGAATCACTGCCTCTAGCGGCGGCAGCTCATCAAGACTGATGGGCGGCGGGTGGAAACGCTTGGGGCCGGCCCAACTGAACGGCGACGCACGCTCGGCGAACACCGGGTCGGTCACCCAGAATTTGCCGCGCATTTTCAGCAAGACCGTGGAATGCCCAAGGCGGAACACACTGTGATCCGGCGCCGCCAACAGCTGCTCGCGCGTCAGCGGCTGCACCGGGATCTGCCCCACCGGCCGCGTGCTACGCGGCTTGTTGAACAACATATTCCAGAAAATACGCAGGGTTTTGCCGAAGCCACCCTGCTGTACGGGCGCCTCGTTGCTGAAGTGCCCCTGGTCTTGCTTGGGCGCTGCCGGCGAAGAATCGACACGGGACGAAATCGTGGCCATTTACAGGTGACTCCTACAGACCGATCTTTAATTACACTGCACAGTGTAGTTTTAAGATTGCAACAAAATACACAGCAAGTAAACTACTGAGTGTAACTTTCCTTGACGAACCGAGCGCCCTCCATGACTGCCCCTCAACGCCTCACCGACCGTAAACGCGAAGCCATCGTGGCCGCGGCCATCGCTGAGTTTCGCGAAAACGGTTTCGAGGTCACCAGCATGGACAAGATTGCCGCCACCGCCGGCGTTTCCAAACGCACGGTGTACAACCACTTCCCCAGCAAGGAGGAGTTGTTTGCCGAAATTCTCCATCAACTCTGGGCAAGCAGCGTTGCGCAGCTCGACGTCAGCTACGCCAGCGACCGCCCACTGCGCGAACAACTGCGCGGTTTGCTGGAAGCGAAGATGAAGATGATGGCGGACGCCAATTTCCTCGACCTTGCCAGGGTCGCCATCGCCGCCACCATCCATTCGCCGGAGCGTGCGCAGGACATGGTCACCCGTCTGAGCAAGCGCGAAGAGGGTTTTACCCAATGGGTCCGCGCCGCCCAGGAAGATGGCCGGCTCAATTGCAACGACCCGGCATTTGCCGCGCACCAGATTCAGAGCCTGCTCAAGGCGTTCGCCTTCTGGCCGCAAATTACGCTCGGCCAACCGGTTCTGGACGCCGCCACTCAGGCCAATGTTATCGAGTCCGCCATCGACCTGTTCCTGGCCGGCTACGAAGTCACCCCTTCCCGTCAGCCATAAAACCTGTGGTGTGAACGACATTCCTGATCTTTTTGGCATATTCACGCGCTGTCCTGAACAAATGGCTTGGAAGGACACTGATTATTCCCACGCGAATAACTGACAATATTCACAGCTATTATCCGATCAACGGTTCGACCCGCTGACGCGCCTTGCCGCACCTGCTAATAAAGAACAGCCCCAGGAATTTATGGAAAACAGACGAGGCAAAGGGCTTTCATTTGCCAGACGTATCTACAAGCCAAGGATTATCGGCTTGGGCATCGGCTGCATCAGTGTCACAGGCGCGCTTTATCCGCTCGCAATGCCGGGCTGGGTCTGGGCATTTCTGCTGTTCAACGGTTTCGCCTGGGCGCATGTGGCCTACCAACTCTCAGCGCGCTCGCAATTTCCCTACCAGGCCGAGCAACGCAACCTGTTGTACGACTCATTGTTCGGCGGGTTCTGGGCCGCGGCCACGCAATTCACACCACTGACAACCGTCACCATCCTTTCCATGATGACCATGAACAACGTGGCGGCGGGCGGCAAGCGGCTATTCCTGCGTGGGCTGCTGGCGCAAGTGGCCGGTATCGGGGTCGCAGGTGCGCTTTTCGGCATTAAATTCAACCCCAACGTCAGCCTCACCCAGGTCTACACCTGCCTGCCGATGCTAACGCTCTACCCCATGGCCATCGGCATGGTTTGCTATCAGTTGGCGATTAAGTTGTCGGAACACAAACGCGCGCTCAGTGCCCTAAGCCGTACCGACAGCCTCACCGGCCTGCTCAATCACGGCTCTTGGAAAGACCTGCTGCACCTCAAATTCCACAAATGTCAGCAACAGCAAAGCCACGCCACCATCGCCCTGATCGATATCGACCACTTCAAGCAGATCAATGACACCCACGGCCATATCGTCGGTGACGCGGTCCTGCGGCAACTGAGCCTGGAGCTGCGGCGCAACCTGAGGGAAAACGACCTTGCAGGGCGGTATGGCGGCGATGAATTCTGTGTGATTCTTCCGCAAATGCCCATGGAACAGGCCGCCCAGGTCATGGAGCGCATGCGCGAGACCTTCAGCAATTACCGCAACCCACAGATCCCTGAATTGCGCGTGAGCCTGAGCATCGGCCTGGCCGATTTCCAACCCGTCTTTACCGACGCCGCCATGTGGCTGAATGCGGCGGACCGAGCGCTGTATGCCGCAAAAGACACCGGGCGTAACCGGGTCAACATGAGCGACGAGAGGGTCGCTTAGTCGCCGGAACCGGTCCTACCACACCTCATCTGAGTTTCCTTCCTGCGCGCTGGATCAAAGCAAAAGGCCACCACTTGTCGGCTACCCAAAAAAGGTCCTGCCATTGCGGCGAACTTCTTGTCAGGCTGATCACTCTGAACCCGTTGTCCCACCCCTCTGTCGGCACAAGGAAGCCGACAATGAGCAAGTCAACCGTACGGCGCATGCCTTACGGGGGCAGGCGCACACCCATGGAAACTCCCAGCAGCCTGCTTGTCCGAGCACCCGAACATGCTATTCAACGCCCACAAGAAAACCATAGATTCCCTGCAACACACCCTTGCCCAACACGCCAGTCTGTTGGACGCCATCGAGCGCTCCATGGCGGTGATCGAATTCGACCTGCACGGCAACGTGCTGCGGGCCAATGCCAACTTCCTCCAGGCCATGGGTTACCGCGCCGAGCAGATCGAGGGCCAGTCCCATCGAATGTTCTGCACTCCCGCGTTCGCCCGCAGCGCCGAGTACAACCAGTTGTGGTCGAACCTGCGCAATGGCCAGTACCAGTCCGGCACCTTTGAACGGGTGGCCGGCGATGGCCAGTCGGTGTGGCTGGAAGCCAGCTACAACCCGGTGCGCGATGACGCGGGCCATGTCATCAAAGTGGTGAAGTACGCCATGGATGTCACCCCACGCCTGCAGGCAGAAAGTGAAGCCAATGCCAAACTGGCCGCCATCAGCCGGGCCATGGCGGTGATCGAGTTCAACCTCGACGGCACCATCATCACGGCCAATGCAAACTTCCTGCAGCGCATGGGTTACACCCTCGCGCAGGTCCAGGGCCAGCACCACCGCCTGTTCTGCACCAAAGCGTTGGCCAACAGCCCGGCCTACGAGGATTTCTGGCGGCGCCTGAACCAGGGCGAAATGTTCAGCGGCCAGTTCGAACGGGTGGATAAGAACGGCCAGGCCGTGTGGCTCGAAGCCAACTACAACCCGGTGTACGACGCTGGCGGGCGCCTGTGCAAAGTGGTGAAGTTCGCCTCGGACGTGACCGCCATGGTGCAGCAACATACCGCCGACGCCGCCAGTGCCGCCCAGGCGTATCACATCTCCCTGAACACCCGGGACATCGCCGAAAAAGGTGCCGAAGTGATCCAGCAAACCGCCAGCGGCATGCGCGATATTGCAGCGGATATCGACGGTTCCTCACAACTGATCGCCAAGCTGGGCGAGCGCTCGCAGCAGATCACCGCCATCGTCAACACCATTCGCGGCATCGCTGACCAGACCAACCTGCTGGCCCTCAACGCCGCCATCGAGGCGGCGCGTGCAGGCGAGCAAGGTCGCGGGTTTGCGGTGGTGGCTGATGAAGTGCGGCAATTGGCTGCACGCACCAGCGGCTCCACGGCGGAAATCTCCAGCATGATCGCGATGATCCAGGACGAAACCCGCCAAGCCATCCACAGCATGGACGGCACCCGCGACCGCGCCGCGCAAGGGGTCGACCTGGCCAACCGCGCCGGCACGGTGATCCTGCAAATCCGCGAAGGCACCAGCGACGCGGTGCAGGCGGTAAGTGCATTCGCCAATGAGCGCGGTGGCAACTGAGCCGATCTTCATACGGGGGGGTGAGCGCTCGGTCTATAGTGCTTGCTTGTTTTCAAGCAAACGTCCGAGCCCGCCATGACCCCAGAAAAGACCGAAACCGCTTCCGTCGACCACCTGCGCTTCCACCGTCGCCACGCCCACTTGGCGCCGACCTTCGGCAATGACACTTTTGCCCTCAAGGCTGAAGCTTTCGCCCGGTTCTTCGGCACGCCTACCTTCCTCGGCGCACAAACCGCAATCGTGGTGGTGTGGGTGGTGCTGAACACGACCGGCATCACGCACTTCGATGTGTACCCGTTCATCCTGCTCAACCTGGCCTTCAGCCTGCAAGCGGCCTATGCCGCGCCGCTGATCCTGCTGGCCCAGACGCGCCAGGCCGCTCGCGACAAGGCGCAGTCAGAGGCCGACGCCCAACACCGCGAAGCCCTGGCCAGCGCTAACACTGAGCGCCAGGCCCAGGCGGCTCAGACCAGCAAACAGTTACTGGAGCTGCTGGAGCAAAATACTCGCCTCACGGAGATGACCAAGCAACTGACAGAACGAATCGAAAGCCTGACGAGCGAAATGCATGAGCACTTTGTGCGAAAAACCTAAGGCAACCGCACGTGTCGGCCCAACTCATCAAACAGCGTGACCACTGAGCGCAGCGCCCGACAATCGGGACGCGTGAGCAACCACAGCGCTGTGTCATGCCCCGCCAATGCAGGGCCCAACGGCTGCAGGCCTTCACCCATTAAAAAGTCGGGCAACGCCGCCACCCCCAAACCCGCACGCACCAACTCGGTGACCGATAACATGCTGTTGCAGCGATAGCTGGGGCGCACGCCAGGCAAGTGCTCGCGGCGCCAGACGACCGTGGGGTGGTCGGGCAGGAAGTCATCCGGGGCGATCCAAGGCAGGTCAGCCAATTCATGACCCATGTGCTGTTGGGCGAACTCCGGACGGGCACACACCTGATAAGCCACATTGCCCAGGCGCCGCCCCACCAGATGCTCCGGCGGCGTGCGGGTCAGGCGCAGGGCGATATCGGCGTCGCGGCGGCTGAGGTTGGCAAAATCATTCGACGTGCTCAACTCCAAGGTCAGCGCCGGGTACTCTGGCATGAACTGCGCCAGGGCCGGCAACAGCAAACCTTGCAGCACCGAGTCGGTGCAGGTCAGGCGCACCGTGCCGCTGATCACCTCACCGCCTTGCTCCACACCGATGCGCGCGGCCTCCAGCGCTTGTTCGGCGCGTTCTGCCTGCTGCGCCAGGTTGCTCGCCAGACTGGTGGGCAGGTAGCCGGCGCGGCTTTTTTCAAACAACGTCTGGCCCAGCGCCGCCTCCAGGCGCCGCACCGCGCGGAACACCGTGGACACGTCCACGCGCAACAGCGCCGCCGCCCGTGCGAGCGTGCCGCCGCGCACCAGGGCGAGGATCAACGATAAGTCTGGGTAGTCGATTGAATAGTGCGTCGCTGCATTGAGCATGTGTTGATACGCCAATATTGATTGCGTGAACGCCAATCTATAGTGCGTCCCAGGACACCACAAGCCCTAGGACGTACACGATGAAAAGCACGCCTTTGCACCTCGCCCTGATCGGCGACTACAACCCCGATGTCATCGCTCACCAAGCCATCCCCGTGGCGCTGCAACAGGCCGCCGAGACGCTGGGCCTGAGCATTCACGTACAGTGGCTCGACACCGATAACCTGCCCCCGTCACTGCACGGCTTCGACGGTTTCTGGTGCGTCCCCGCCAGCCCTTACCGTGACACCGAGGGCGCAATGCGCGCGATCCAGTTTGCCCGCGAGCAACGCCGACCGTTCCTGGGCACTTGCGGCGGTTTTCAACATGCGGTGCTTGAATACGCGCGCAACGTTCTGGGTTGGAAGGATGCCGAGCATGGCGAGCTCGCCCCGCAGTCCACGCGCGCTGTGATCGCGCCACTGAGCTGCGCGCTGGTGGAAGCCACCGACACCGTGCGCCTGGCGCCCTACACCCGGATCGCCGAGGCCTACGGCACCCTTGATGTGCAGGAAGGTTATCGCTGCCGTTATGGCGTGAACCCCGCGTTTCTCGATGCCTTGCTCAACGGCGACCTGATCCCCAGCGGCCATGACTCGGCGGGCGATCTACGGGCGGTGGAATTGCTCGACCACCCGTTCTTCGTCGCCACCCTGTTCCAGCCCGAGCGCGTCGCGCTGAAAGGTATCACCCCGCCCTTGGCGATTGCCCTGCTCAAGGCTTGCCAGGCGGAGTCCGCATGATCGCCCCCACACCCAACCCGCCCTACTACGCGGTGATATTCAGCTCACAGCGCACCGAAGGCGATCAAGGCTACGGCCAGGCGGCCAGCCGCATGCTGGAACTGGCACGCGAACAACCGGGGTTTCTCGGCGTGGAGTCCGCACGGGAGGACGCTCTGGGCATCACCGTGTCGTACTGGGAGAGTGAAGCGGCCATCCTGGCCTGGAAGCAGCAGGCCGAGCACCGGGCGGTGCGCGAACAAGGGCGCGCCGCCTGGTACTCAGCCTTCCAGACGCGGGTATGCAAAGTCGAACGGGACTACCGTTTCAAGGCGGGCTAGCTCACAAGACTGCGCAACGCACTGATCTGCGGAATCTCCACCCGACGCATATACACCCGCAACGGCTCAGTGATGTTGATGCGGTCGTCGATGTTTTGGTCCAGCAGCAACTGGATACGTTCGCGGGACAGGGTCATGGTCTGCTCCGGGGCCGGCAGCCAGACGAATTCGGCGGTGGGAATGATGCCGTCATCGGCCACGTCCATGCCGAAGGCGTCTTCGCTGAATCGCACGATGTAATGGCCTGTCTTGCGGTTGAGGCCAACAAAACCGTGGAGTTGGTCGGCGGCCTGGCAGATAAGCTCGGAGGTGATGCGCATGGTAAACCTCACTGAAAAGTCCCACAGGGACTGGAAAGATGGTTTACACGCGTGGCGAAAAGCGCCGCCCTCTAACGGGGCAGCTTCGGCCAAGAATACGGCAATGCCCGAGAAAAAAACCGAGAAAATTGAGGGCTGCACACGTTAATGTCGGTTTGGTGATAGCGCCTTTCGCAATCAATTGTTAAAAAGGAGGCCTTCTCAAAGCTACCTCTACGAAAGGACTTCGCCTATGCCTGTCACGTCTACCAAGAGCGCCCTGCTGCTCGCCCTGATGCTCGGCCTTGGCCAGGCACATGCGCAAGCCCCTATCAGCCCGGCCGAATTGGCGACCAACGAAGGCATCCCCTACCCTGCCGTGATCGCCCACCGTGGCGCTTCCTTCGATGCACCGGAATCCACCGCTGCCGCCTACAAGATCGCCCGCGACCTGGGTGCCGACTACCTGGAAATGGACCTGCAGCGCAGCAAGGACGGCGTACTGTTCGCCCTGCACGACAATAATCTGCAGCGCACCACCGACGTGGCCACCAAGTTCCCTGATCGCAAGGACGCCCCGGCCAACGAGTTCACCTGGAAAGAACTGCAAACCCTCGACGCCGGCAGTTGGTTCAACGCCGCCTACCCGGACCGCGCGCGCCCAGGTTTCGTCGGCCTGAAAATCCAGAGCCTGGACGACATCATCAAGATCGCTGAAGGCAACCCTCAGCACAAACCCGGCCTGTACATCGAAACCAAAGAGCCCAAGCAATTCCCCGGCATCGAAGCCGACCTGAAGAACAAGCTGCTCGACAAAGGCTGGCTGAGCTCCGCCGGTTCCAAGCTGGGCAAGAGCAACGTTGGCGTCGGCCAGGGCAAGGGTCGCGTGGTGCTGCAAACCTTCGAAGTGGCCAGCCTGAAAGAGCTGCAGAAAGAAATGCCGAACACCCCGAAAATCCTGCTGCTGTGGGTGGGTGAAGGCAGTATCGAACCGAAGAACAAGCAGACGTTCGCTGAATCCGGCGAAACCACCAAGGCCGCCTATTACGCCAAGCAAGAGCCGAAAGACGCTGCCGAGTTCGAAAAGTGGGTCGACGAAGCCAAGAGCCTCGGCGCCATCGGCACCGGCCCATCGGCTGAGCTGACCAATCACGGCGACCAGAGCTATTCGGACCTGGTCAAACCGGAAATGAACAAGCTGACCCACGACAAAGGCCTGCTGGTACACGTCTACACCGTGGATGAGCCGGTGGACTTCGAAAAAGTGATGAAGGCTGGCGTCGATGGCATCTTCACCAACCGCGCCGCCGAACTGCTGAAGTTCTACAAGCGCTGGCCGTCGTCCAGCGTGCAGGATCTGCTGAACGACTATAAGTACTGAGTGAAGGCCGAATGGTCAGGCCGCCTGTGGTTGGGCCGTGACTACGGCCTGATCCGCGGCGAGCTGGGGCGCACCGCGCCCCATGCGCACTACGCCCACCAATTGATGTTCTCCACAGGCTCACCGATCACGGTCAGCCTCGACGGCCAGGTCACCACGGCCCACCGCCTGTTTATCCCATCGCGACAGACTCACGCCATTCTTGAGACTCAAGGTGAGGTCTCGGTGCTGTACGCCGAACCTGCCGTGTTTGATATTGCCCCTTTGCTGCACCAGGACCTCTCCCTGGAGGCAATGCGTCGACTGCCTCGGCGCAGCCTGGATGATCCACGTCTGGAGCGCGCCCTCGCCGCACTGGATCAACACCTCGCCGGCAAAGTCTCGGCCCAGGCCCTGGCCCAGGCCGCGCACCTGTCATTGAGTCAACTGGAACGACTGTTCGCCCACCAACTCGGTTTGCCTGTGCGTCGCCTGGTGCTGTGGCGACGATTGCGCATCGCCCTGCACTTGGCGCTTGCCGGTGGCACGCTGACCGAAGCGGCTCACGGTGCGGGGTTTGCCGACTCAGCGCATTTTTCACGGACCATGAAGCAGTTGTTTGGCGTCACGGCGGCGGCGTCGTTGCGCCAGCTGAAGGTTGAGTTGTTAACCTAAACCATCCGGCAGTGACGGCTCTTTGCTCAAGCCAACCGTCTTGAAAGGATCACGCAACTGCGCCCCATAGCCCACCGGGAAATCCGGCCGACTGCCAATCCCAAGATCCCCCGGCCCGATGCGGTAGCCCGAGCGGTAATACGCCGTGCCCAACAGCCAATCCCAGAGGTTGAAAAACAAGCCGAAATTCACATCCCCGGCACGGCCGTATTTCATGTGGTGAAACCGATGCACCGGCGCCCAGGCGAACACCCAGCGCAATGGCCCTAGGCGCATGTCCACATTGGAATGCTGCAACAGCAGTTGAAGAGCAATGGCCAGCGCCAGCAATTGCGCCACGTCCAGCGGGATACCTAACAGGATCAAGGGCAGCAAGCCTGCAGTGGCTTCGAGCATCTGATGCAACGGGTGCTTCATCAAACCGTTGAAACCGTACAGCCGCTGCACACTGTGATGCACCGCATGCAGGCGCCACAGCAGTGCGATGCGATGGCTGGCGTAATGCATCAACGTAATGCCGGCATCAGCCAGAACAATAGCCATCAGCAGCTGTTCCCACAGCGGCCAGCCACGCGGCCAAATGCCTTCAAACGCCAACAACGCCGTGAGCCCAGGCAGGATCAACAAGCCCACGGCATTCAGGCTTTCGTTGACCAAGGCGTGCACGGTGTCGCGCCGACGATCACCGAGACTGCGATTCCACTGTGGTTCATAGGGCAACCACTGCTCCGCCAGGAATGACACTGCAACAGCTGTCACAAACAGCAAAATCAGCGCGTGCGGTTGCCAGAGTCCGCAAGCGATAAAGCCAAACAGAAATGCAGGCGCGTAGATCCAACTCACTAACCGTTTCATGCAGAGTCTCCCTTCAAGTGAGCCTCCAGCATGAAATCCTCCGCGCCTGGCGGATTGAACAAACTGCGCAACTGTTTGAATTAATTAAGGGTGAGTTAAGTTGCGCTGGTTAACCTGATCCCACTTAAACAGCTCACCCGAAAAGGATACACACCATGAAAACCTTGACCGCCCTGTTCGCCGCTACCGCCCTGACCGCCGGCCTGGCCCAGGCGGATGTTCGCCCAGACCAGATTGAAGGCCTGCTCAAGTCCGGCGCCGTAATGCCTTTCGACAAACTCAACGCTGCCGCCGTGGCCAAACACGCGGGTGCCACCATCACTGACACCGAGCTGGACCACAACAACAGCGGTGTACTGGTCTACGAAGTTGACCTGACCGACACCGCCGGCAAGCGCTTTGAAGTGAAGCTCGACGCCAAGACCGGCGCCGTGCTGGAAGACAAGATCGATAGCTGAGTGACCGCTTCACTGAAAACCGCGCGACCTTCGGGTCGCGCGGTTTTTTTATGTCCGTGCGTAGGAAAAAAGCTCAATTCACCGAATGAAATTCCACTTACTGCGCGCAAGGTCGCTTAATTACGTTCGTCGGCGCGGGCACTAAGATCCGCTTTACCAGGACCACCACTCCCAGCGTCCCTACCCATTTGAAAGCTACATTTCGGTGCCGGAGTTCCGCACCGGCGGCCAGTTCTCCGGCACGATCTGCGTCCTAGCCTGCCAACGGCCTGATCAAGCGCTCAACAGCGAAGTAATTCGCAAACCGTCACAAAACTGTCAAACCCCCTTGCAATGATTCGCGACGCGACCTGTGAAACGTCCTACAGGCCTTTTCTCTGCGAGTCCCCATGAACCACAGCATCGACCACAGCCATCAGGATTCCGACCTGTTTGGCTTGCTTTACGGTTTCCGTTTTCGCCCCGGTGAAAAGGGTGAGCAGATCGATTCGGCCACGGCGATCCAGGCCCTGCGCCAACCGGGCGACCCGGAAGAATTCATGTGGCTGCACCTGAACCTCGCCCATGCGGCGTGCGAGCGCTGGATGCAGGCAAACCTGGACCTGCCGGAAGAATTCTTCGAAGCCCTGCATGAAGGCTCGCGTTCCACGCGCATCGAACACGTCGACTCGGCCTTGCTGGCGGTGGTCAACGACGTGGTGTTCAACTTCAGCAGCATGGTGTCGTCGGATATCTCCACGCTGTGGGTCTGCGCCCGCAGTCGCTTGCTGATCAGCGCGCGCCTGCAACCGCTGCACTCGGTGGACAAGCTGCGCTCGTCGGTTAAGGCTGGCGAAGGCTTTCGCTCACCGTTGGCCTTGCTGGTACACCTGTTGCGCGACCAGGGTGAAGTGCTGACCCAGATCGTGCGCAAGACCAGCATCAGCGTCGACCATATCGAAGACCAGTTACTGTCGTCACGTCTGTCCACCAACCGCGCCGAACTCGGTGCTGCACGCCGGGTGCTGGTGCGCCTGCAACGCCTGCTGGCGCTGGAGCCGGGCTCGCTGTTGCGCCTGCTCAACCGCCCGCCGCAATGGCTGCAAAAGGAAGACGTGAAGGAATTGCGCAAGTCCACCGAGGAATTTGCGCTGATCATCAATGACCTGATGGCCCTGGGCGAACGCATCAAGTTGTTGCAGGAAGAAATCGCCGCCAACCTCAACGAACAAAGCAACCGCACACTGTTTACCCTCACCGTGGTGACGGTGCTGGCATTGCCGATCAATATCATCGCCGGTTTTTTTGGCATGAACGTGGGCGGTGTGCCGCTTTCACAGGACCCGGAGGGGTTTTGGATATTGGTGGCACTGGTCGCGACCTTTACCCTGATCGCCGGGCGCTGGGCGTTCAGGAAGCGCAAGGATTACTGACCAGCGGCCAGCTCAATCACCCAAATACTGATGTATGGCAGCATCCCTGTAACATTTTGCAATGACTATGAACGACATCCTTCCCACACTGGATGCTCCGGCATGGCCACCCCTTCCCTGACTGCCTCCACCCACGCCTCACCTGCAGACCCTAAACCCAGGCTGGACAAGAAACCCGGCCTGGTGACGGTGATCGTGTTTTTCGCCGTGCTCGCCATGGGCCTGTTGTTCACCGCCTACAGCCTGATGCATGACATGCATGAAATGGGCGCGCAGCTCACGACGTGGACACCCTTTCTACTGCTGGGTGTGGCGCTGTTGATCGCCCTCGGGTTCGAGTTCGTCAACGGCTTCCACGACACTGCCAACGCCGTGGCGACGGTGATCTACACCAACTCGCTGCCGCCGCATTTTGCGGTGGTGTGGTCGGGCTTTTTCAACTTCCTCGGCGTACTGCTCTCCAGCGGTGCGGTGGCGTTCGGCATCATTGCGTTGCTGCCGGTAGAGTTGATTTTGCAGGTGGGTTCTTCGGCCGGTTTCGCGATGATCTTTGCCCTGTTGATCGCCGCGATCCTGTGGAATCTCGGCACCTGGTGGCTGGGTTTGCCGGCGTCGTCATCCCACACGCTGATCGGCTCGATCATCGGCGTCGGCGTGGCGAATGCCTTGATGCACGGGCGTGACGGCACCAGCGGCGTGGACTGGAGCCAGGCGATCAAGATCGGTTACGCCTTGCTGTTGTCGCCGCTGATCGGTTTCGCGTTTGCGGCGATGCTGTTGCTGGCCCTGCGCGCGTTCGTCAAGAACCGCGCGTTGTACAAGGCGCCCAAAGGCAACACGCCGCCGCCGTGGTGGATCCGAGGCATGCTGATCGCCACTTGCACCGGCGTGTCTTTTGCTCACGGCTCCAACGATGGGCAGAAAGGCATGGGCCTGATCATGCTGATCCTGGTCGGCACCCTGCCGATGGCCTACGCGCTGAACCGCACCATGCCGGCCGAGCAGTCGTTGCAGTTCGCGGCGGTGGCCGAAGTGACCCAAGTGGCGCTGCTGAAAAGCGCACCGCAAGCACTGACGGGCGATCCGCGCCCGATCCTCTCGACCTACATGCGCACCAAGGAAGCCACCCCGGAACTGATCCCGGCCCTCGCCGCCTTGGCCGGGCAGATCGGTGATGAAGTCAAAGGCTACGGTTCCCTGGCCAAAGTGCCTGCCGAGGCCGTCGGCAACGTGCGTAACGACATGTACCTGACCAGCGAAACCATTCGGTTGATGGACAAAGGCAAGGTCGGTAATTTCGACGCGGATACCCAGGGCAAGCTGCAACTGTTCAAGCAACAGATCGACAGTTCCACGCGCTTCATTCCGCTGTGGGTGAAGATCGCCGTGGCCATCGCCCTCGGCCTGGGCACCATGGTGGGTTGGAAGCGCATCGTGGTGACCGTCGGTGAGAAGATCGGTAAAACGCACCTGACTTATGCCCAAGGCGCCTCGGCCGAGATGGTGGCGATGCTGACCATCGGCGCGGCGGATATGTACGGTTTGCCTGTTTCGACCACGCATGTGTTGTCGTCCGGTGTCGCGGGGACCATGGTGGCGAATGGCGGTGGCTTGCAGATGCGGACTATCCGTAATTTGCTGATGGCTTGGGTGCTGACATTGCCGGCGGCAATTTTGCTGTCGGGCAGCCTCTACTGGCTGTTCACCCAACTCTTCTGACACAACTCAGGACAAAATGTGGGAGCGGGCTTGCTCGCGAATACGGTGGTTCAGTCAACATCTCCAGTGACTGACACTCCGTATTCGCGAGCAAGCCCGCTCCCACATTTGGATTTTTATTTCTTCAGTTGTTGAAGAGTCCAGTCATCGCTTTGACACGTTTCTTGTACACCCGACGCGCCTCCAATGCTTGCTCCAGCGTCACCGCCACAAACCCCGCCCGCTGGTTCGGCTGCATCTGCCCGATCAGGTCCAGGTCGGCACTGATCACGGTGCCGATCATCGCGTAGCCACCGCCCGACACCGCGTCCCGGTGCAACACAATCGGCTCCAGCCCCGCCGGCACCTGGATCGAACCAATCGGGTAGCAGCTGTCGACGATATTCGACGGATCAGAGCCCGCGCCGAAAGGTTGCTCCCGTGGCTGGAAGCTCAACGCACTGCCGCCCTTGAAGCGATAGCCGATGCGGTCGGCTTCGGAACCCACGGTCCACGGCTCGGCAAAGAAGCTGCTTTTGGCCGCCTCCGTCAGGCGCTCGTAATAAAGCCCGGGCACCACGCGCAGCGTCACGTCACCGCCCACTGATCGGCGCAGCGCCATCGGCAGACTGTTGCCCGCCCGGCCCGTGCCGCTGGCTTCACCGATGGGCAATTCATCACCTTCCTGCAAGCGCCGTCCGTGAAACCCGCCGAGTGCGCCGAGGGCATAGGTCGAGCGGCTGCCGAGCACCACCGGCACATCAATGCCACCGGCCACCGCGAGATAGGTCCTCGCGCCCGCCTTGGGAAATTCAAAGCGCAACACCTGACCCGCACGCACCTGAAACGCGGTGTCCTGGTGCACCACTTCACCGTCCAGGCGCGGTGACATCAGGGCGCCGCTGAGTGCTACCAGCGCGTCTTGCTGAAATTCCAGTTCGGGGCCGATCAATGTGCACTCCAAGCCCGCAGCGCCGACCGGATTGCCCACCAGATGGTTAGCCGCACTCAACGCGTACTGATCCAAGGCACCCGACGGCGGAATGCCGAGGTGGTAGTAACCTTCGCGGCCAAGGTCCTGCACAGAGGTGGCGAGGCCGGGTTTGAGAACCTTGATCATGCCAGCGCCTCCTGCAGGGATTTTGGATAGCCAATGGGGTCAGCGAGAAAGGCATCGAGGGAAAATTCCACCGGGCGGATGCGCAGGTCGAAACGTCCTGCGTCCACGTCGGCAACGGCCAGGTCGTAGGCCGCACGGTCCATGGGTTTGAACTGCACGATATCGCCAGGACGGAAGAACACCATGTGTTCCTTGAGGTACGCCAGTTGCTGCGCCGGATCGTAGATCGGCGCCGGGGTCACGCCGAACATCTGGTAACCACCGGCACCGCGCACCGAGTAAATGCAACCAAAACAGCCGCCATGGCCAAGGGTGAGTTTCGGCGTGTCGGTACGCGGGCGCAGGTACTTGGGCACCTGCAACTGCCGCTCTCGTTCGACCATCTGGAACATGAACGGCAAGCCCGCAACGAATCCGACCATCGACACAAACCACGGCGCGCCACTGTGGGCGGCGATAAACGCCTCTACATCGGCGAGCCCGTTGATGCGCGCAGCGTATTCCAAATCCGTACCGCTCGGGTCTTGATGGCGGTCGCGAAAACGCATCAGCGTTTCGTGGGTCCACGGGTCGTTGTAGAGCACCGGGATTTCAATGATGCGCGTGTGCAAGGTGCGCTCGGCCACGGCCTGGGCTTCGGCGGTCTGCACCGCATCGAGCAGCACATGGGGGGCGATGCGGTCGGGGTCGAAGCGGATCTGGAACGATGCATTGGCCAGGCATACATCCAGAACGCCTTCCAACGCCAGGCGCTCCACGGCACGGGTCACCGCCATGCCTGTGAAAAAAGCCTCCAGGGACATGCTGTCGCTGACCTCGGCAAACAGGTGTTCATCGCCACCGAAGCTGTAGCGGATGGGGGATGTTTCAGCCATGTCTGTTCCTCTTGGAATCATTGTAGAAAGGCAGGCGAAAAAATGGGGGATGGTTCTTATTGTGGTGTTTTGACGGTAATGCCCGCTTGGTCCAGGGCTTCGCGGGTGGCTTCCACCAACTCCAGCGCACCGGGGGTGTCGCTGTGCAGGCAGATGGAATCGAATTCGATGAGCAGGTCTTCGCCTTCTACAGTTCGCACACGCCCCGTCTGACAAGCCCGTAGGACGCGCGCCGCCACCGTCGCAGGATCCAGTGCCCGCACGTTGCGGGTAAACACGATGGAGCCGGTCAGATCGTACTCACGGTCGGCGTAAAACTCCCGCACCACCGGCTGCCCCAGCTCCTTGGCCACGCGCCAGATCACCGAGTTGGGCATGCAGTACAACAGCAGGGTCGGCTCGATGATTTGCAGGTTCTGTACCAGCAACCGTGCGGCTTCTTCATCACGGGCCAGGTGCATGTAGAGCGCGCCATGGGGCTTGATGTGTTGCAGAGTCATACCTTGGGCCCGGGCGATTTCACGCAGGGCGCCGAGCTGGTAGAGCATGTCGTCCACCAGCTCCTGGGCTGGCGCGTTAATGTGGCGACGACCGAAGCCGACCAGGTCCCGAAAGCCCGGATGCGCCCCAATGGCCACGCCCAGTTGCTTGGCGCGCTCGACCGTGCGACGCATGGTGCCGGGGTCACCGGCGTGGAAGCCGGTGGCGATATTGGCCGAGCTGATATAAGCCATCAGCTCCGCGTCGACGCCGTCGCCGATGGTCCAGGGACCGAAGCCCTCGCCCATGTCCGAGTTGAAATCCACTGCCTGCATCAGAGTCGCTCCGCCTAAGTGATGGAGGAAAAGTAGGCTGCCGCTTGACCCCTTGGGAAGATCTATTATCAGATGACCCATCTTCTGAAAAACAGATATCGCTATGTCCCTGACCTTGCGCCAAATTCGTTATTTCGTCGCCACCGCCGAAATCGGCCAGATTTCCCAGGCGGCCATTCACCTGAACATCTCGCAATCGGCGGTGACCACGGCGATCAAGGAACTGGAGGCCATGCTCGGCGTGCAACTGTTCGTGCGCTCGGCCCAGGGCATGAACCTGACCGACGCCGGCCGGCACTTTCTCAACCGTGCCTACGTGATCCTGCGCAGCGTTGATGACGCGCTGAACAGCCCGCTGCCCGATTACCGCGCCCGTGGCGTGCTGCGCCTGGCCGCCAGCTACACGGTCCTCGGTTACTTCCTGCCGCATCACCTGCAGCGCATGGAGCACTGGCATCCGGACGTGACCATCGAGGTGTTTGAACAGGAGCGGCAGGCCATCGAACAGGGCCTGCTCGACGGCCTGTTCGACATGGCCGTGGTACTCACCGCCAACCTGACCCACCCGGATATCGTTTCAGAAATCCTGTTCAACTCGGAGCGTCGCCTGTGGCTGCCCAGCCATCATCCTTTGTGCGAACGTGGCGCCGTGAGCCTGGCGGATGTGGCCCAGGAGCCCTACATCCTGCTCACCGTCGACGAGGCCGAACACAGCGCCATGCGGTATTGGGAGCACGTCGGGCAGACGCCCAAGGTGCGCCTGCGCACCAGCTCAGTGGAGGCGGTGCGCAGCATGGTCGCCAATGGCAGCGGCGTGGCGATCCTGTCGGACCTGGTGCATCGGCCTTGGTCCCTGGAAGGCAAGCGCATCGAAACGCTCACGGTCACTGATCCGGTCACGCCGATGAGCGTGGGCCTCGCCTGGCACCGCGAGCGCGCATTCACCCCGGCGATGCAGGCGGTGCGCGATTACTTCCACGACGCGTTCCTGGCGCCGCAACAGTTGTCGGCGCGGCGTTAAAGATGGGCTTGCAGGGTGGCGGCCAACCAGTCCATGAACACCCGCACCCGCAACGGCAAATGACGCTGGCCGGCGTACAACAATGACACGTCCAACGGCGGCGCCGGGTAGTCCGGCAGCACCGACACCAGCTCTCCGCTGGCCAACAAGGCGCGTATCCCCAGCAGCGGCACTTGGGTAATGCCGAAGCCGCCCAGGCACGCCGCCTGATAAGCATCCGTGCTGTTGACGGTGACACGCCCCGCCATCGGCACGCGCTGCACTTTGCCGCCCGACTGATACTCGAAGCCGGATGAACGGGCGCCCAACGGCCGTACATAGTGCACCAATTGATGGTCCGCCAAGTCTGACAGGGTCTGGGGTACGCCATAACGTTGCAGGTAGGCCGGGCTCGCGCAGTTGACCATCGGCATACTGCACACCCGGCGCGCCACCACGGTTTGATCGGGCTGGGCGCCCACCCGCAAGACGCAGTCGAAACCTTCGGCGATCAGGTCCACCTGGCGGTCGGAGCTGCTGATTTCCATCTGGATCAGCGGATGGCGTTCCATGAACAGCGGCAGGTGCGGCAGGATCATGCCGCGCGCCATCACGTTGGGCATGTCCACGCGAATCCGTCCGGTCAATTGCGCCTCATCCTGACGAAACAACCCCTCCAGTTCCTCCATGTGCGACAGCAAGTCCTTGCTGCGCTCATACAACACACGGCCGTCCTGGGTAACCTGCACCTTGCGCGTGGTGCGCTGCAGCAAACGCGTGCCGAGCAATTGCTCCAGGGCCTGCACGTGTTCTGACACCGTAGAACGCGGCAGCCCCAGGCTCTCACCGGCCTGGGTAAAACTCGACAGTTCGGTGACGCGCACGAAGGTGCGCAGCAGCTCAAGCTTGTTCATGGGATTGTTCGCCTTATCCGGCCAGTGATTCCGGGATAACGCTGTTTATCACGTTATGGGCGAATAAATACACTCAGTGTCACTGATCACCTGAGAGGACTGCACCATGACTCGTAAAATCGCACTTATCACCGGCGCCAGCCGTGGCCTGGGCAAAAGCGCCGCGTTGCACCTGGCGGCACAAGGCGTCGATATCATCGGCACCTACCACAGCGCAGCGGCTGAGGCCCAGTCAGTCGTCGAGCAGGTCCAGGCCTTGGGTGGCCGCGCCGCGATGCTGCAACTGGATGTGAGCCAGAGCGGCACCTTCGATGGTTTTGTCAGCGAAGTCGGCCGCTTGCTCAAGGATGTATTCGCACAAGAGCACTTCAACTTTCTGATCAACAACGCCGGCATCGGCGCCCACGCCAGCTTTGCCGAGACCACCGAAGCCCAGTTCGACCAATTGGTAGCGATCCACTTCAAGGCGCCGTTTTTCCTCACGCAAAAACTGCTGCCACTGATCAGCGATGGCGGGCGCATCATCAATATCTCCAGCGGACTGGCGCGGTTCAGCCTACCGGGGTATGCGGCCTATGCATCGATGAAAGGTGCCGTGGAGGTGCTGTCCCGCTACCAGGCCAAAGAGCTGGGCCCACGTGGGATCACCGTCAACACCCTGGCCCCCGGCGCGATTGCCACCGATTTCGGCGGCGGCGCAGTACGCGACAACTCGGACTTGAACGCGATGGTGGCCAACAACACGGCGCTGGGGCGCGCCGGTTTGCCGGACGATATCGGCGGGGCGATTTCCACCTTGCTGGCCGACGGCAGCAACTGGATCACCGGCCAGCGCATCGAGGCCTCGGGCGGCATGTTTCTCTGATTTCACACATCACCTGCAGGAACAAGCTTGCTCGCGAAAAACCTGAGAGCACCACGCTTATCCAGGCAACCCGCATTATCGTTAACGCTCTTCGCGAGCAAGCTCGCTCCTACAGAGACTGGCGTTTCTGTTGATGACTTTTTCCCGAATCACGTCATACCCCCAGTGATACACATAGGTGTACGGCAGGAAGAACAGCAGTACACCGATGTCGAGCATAAACGCCTGCATCAGGCTGATGTTGAGCCACGCCGCGATCAAAGGTACCGCGACGATAATCAGTCCGCCTTCGAACATCAGCGCATGCAACACCCGCGTCCAACCGCCACCCGAGAGTTGCAGGCGCACCTTGAGGCGGTCGAACAGGCTGTTGAAAATGATGTTCCAGGTCAGCGCCAACAAGCTCAGGCCCAAGGTCACCGCCCCCATCTCCAAGGCCGGCCGCCCGGTGATCCAGACCAGCAGCGGTGTACAGATCAACAACGCCAGGCCTTCAAAACCCAGGGCTTGGCAAACACGTTCAGTAATCGACTTGGTGGGGTGCATGACCCTTCTCCGTGAGTAACGATGGTTGCCATCATTACCCTTTGAATCGATACTTCATAACTAATAACCATCGTTCAAGGCGATACTCATGGCCTCTCACGAAGTGCTGCAAGCATTTGTCCAAGCGGCCACCCAAGGTTCGTTTTCTGCCGCGGCGCGCAAGCTGGGCAAGAGTCAGTCCACCGTCAGTGCGGCGGTGGCGAGCCTGGAGATTGACCTGGATGTAGTGCTGTTCGACCGCAGCAGTCGCAAACCGACACTGACTCCGGCCGGGCATGTCCTGCTGCAACGCGCCGAGCAGGTGCTGGAGGCCAGCAGTCGCCTGGAGTTGGCGGCGAGCCAGTTGGCCCAAGGGTTGGAGCCGAAGGTGACGATCGCCATGTCAGACACTTATCAGTCAGAACGCTTCGAACTCGCCCTGAAGGCCTTCGAACAACGCTACCCGGACCTCGAACTGGAATGGTTGATTGCCGAGTGCGAAGACTTGATCGCTCTGGTGCAAAGCGGTCGCGCACAGATTGCCTTGATCGAAGCCCAGGAGGTTTACCCGCCCGACCTGACCCGCTCGCCCGTCGCCGAACGCACGGAAATCGCGCTGTTCGCCGCGCCTACCCACCCATTGACCCGCGTAGAAAACATCGACCCGCACGCCTTGCAGCAATACCGTGAACTGCGCCTGGCAAGCATCATCAGCCCCAACGAAACGCGCCCCTCAGGCCGTGTGTGGTCTGCGCCGAGTTTTCTGATGCTGATGGAGATGGCTCAACTCGGCTTCGGCTGGGCGGAATTACCGCGCTGGTTGGTGGAGCGTTTTGGCAATGCCGAGCTGGTTGAACTCAACGTCCGCGGTTGGCCACGCTCGGTGGCGGTGGATGCCCTGTGGTCACGGCAACACCCACCGGGGCCAGCCGGAAGCTGGATGCTGAGCCAGATGCTCGAATAACGCCAACAGCGTTATGCGGCCGACAATTGTGGCGGGCGGTGGGTCTGGAAATAGTCGTGCAGCGCGCGTAACGCGGGCAACTCCAAGGCTTGCGCGGCAAAACACAATCCCACTCGGCGTGTAGGTGCGGGCAGGTGCCACTGCCGAATCACCACGCCAACCCGCTCAACCGCCTGCGACTGAGGCAACATCGCCACGCCCAGTTCGTCGTCCAACTGCTTGAGGGTCACCGACAAGGTCGGCTGGCTGATGAACAAACGCTGGTGTTGCGCTCTTCAAAGACCGTGAGAAATGCCTTGAGGTGACGCACATCCATAGCTTAATCCGATGACTGAGTAGCCGCAGCATGTGTGCATTCGTGAGATCGTGTTGGCCGCGACGCGTCAGCAGCCATAACCCAGACAGTGCAAACAACCCGGTTCACTGTGGGCGCTGGCAAGCCAGCGCCCACATTTGGATCGTCAGCGGAGGGGCGATTGCAGCTCGGCCAGGCGTTGTTCGAGGAAGCGTTTCTCCGGGGCTTGCTGGGTCAGTGACAGGGCTTTTTCGTAAGCTGCGCGCGCCTCTTTAACTCGCCCCAATTGCCGACAAAACTCCCCCCGCGCCGAATGCACCCAGTGGTAATCCAGCAACTCACCGCGCGCCAGAATCCCCTCCACTTGCTGCAACCCTGCCAACGGCCCATCCCGCATAGCCAGCGCCACGGCGCGGTTCAATTCGATCACCGGTGATGGCGCCGCCCTGAGCAATACATCGTAGAGCCCGACGATCTGCGGCCAGTCCGTCTCATCTGCACGCGACGCTTCGGCATGCACTGCCGCGATGGCCGCTTGCAGGCCATACGGGCCAAAGCGCCGAGTGCCCAGCGCCTGCTCTACCAACGTGCAACCTTCGGCAATCAGGGCCGCATCCCACAGCGAGCGGTCCTGTTCATCCAGCAGCACCAACTCCCCGTTGGCCGAGGTGCGCGCCGGGCGTCGGGACTCATGCAACAGCATCAGTGCGAGCAGCCCCATGACTTCGGGCTCGGGCAGCAATTCCAGCAACAAACGCCCCAGGCGAATGGCTTCGCGCGTCAACGCTTCACGGGTCAGGTCAGCGCCCATGGACGCCGAATACCCCTCGTTGAACACCAGGTAAATCACCCGCAATACACTGTCCAGCCGCTCGGGCAATTCGTCCAGGGATGGCACTTGGTAAGGGATCTTGGCCTCGCGGATCTTGCCCTTGGCCCGCACGATGCGCTGGGCGATGGTGGCGGGTGTGGCCAGGAAAGCGCGGGCGATTTCTTCGGTGGTGAGGTCACAGATCTCACGTAAGGTCAGCGCGGCCTGGGCATCCGCCGCCAACGCCGGGTGGCAGCAGGTGAAGATCAACCGCAGGCGGTCGTCTTCCACGTCTTGGTCACTCCAGTCAGCCGCTTCCAGCGCATCGGCCTGTTCCTGCAGCAACGGAGTGAAACGCGCCTCGCGGCGCAGCCGGTCGATGGCCTTGAAGCGACCAGTCGACACCAGCCAAGCCCGTGGATTGTCCGGCACACCGTCCAGCGGCCAGCGCTGCACCGCCACGAAAAACGCTTCGTGCAGGGCTTCCTCGGCCAGGTCGAAGTCACCCAGCAAGCGAATCAGCGTCGCGAGCACCCGGCGTGATTCGCTGCGGTAAATGGCCTCGACCGACAGGGTCAATCGGGCATGCCCTGGGTCACCAGGGTGACCAAACGATCCAGGCTCTGGCCCCAGCCGTCATGAAAGCCCATGGCTTCGTGGGCCTGCTTGTCTTCGGCACTCCAGTGCATGGCGCGAGCGGTGTAAAGCGTCTTGCCGTCGACCTCTTCGAAGGTGACTTCGGCGCTCATGAACGGCTTGCCCGAGGGGATCCAGCCGGGCATGAAGGCGTCAGTAAACACCAGTCGATTGGGCGCATCGATTTCCAGAAACACACCCTGCGTCGGGTACTCGGCACCGTCCGGCGCCCGCATCAAGGTGCGAAACAGGCCACCGACCCACAGGTTCATTTCGCACTCGGGGGTGGTCATGCCGTGGGGGCCCCACCATTGCTGGAGCAAGGCAGGTTCGGTCCAGGCGCGGAACACCCGGCTGCGCGGCGCATCGATCACGCGGCTGATGGACAATTCAAACTCGGCTGGTTGCGTAGACATGGGATAAACCTCTTGAGTCTTATGGTTGTTCTGTTCAGAGATTCAATTCACGCACGGGGCGCACTTCCACACTGCCGACCCGGGCAGCCGGAATGCCGCCGGCCACCTGGATCGCTTCATTCAAGTCACGGGCCTCAATCAGGTAGAACCCGGCGAGTTGCTCCTTGGTCTCGGCAAACGGCCCGTCGGTGATCGATAACTTGCCATTGCGCATCCGCACGGTGGTGGCGGTGCTCACCGACTCCAGCGCTTGGGCAGCGAGCATGCGGCCACTGCCGTGAACGGCTTCGGCGTATGCGTGGCATTCCGGGTCCTTGGGACTGTCGGGCAGACTGTGCAGCAACGCTTCTTCGCTGTAGACCAGGCACAGGTATTTCATGGCGTTCTCCGTTTTCGGATTACTGACTATAGGTCGCGACGGTCAAGGTTTCAGGTCGAACAGACCGGCGCCGGTTTCCATGTCGAACGGTGCGGACCAGTGCTCATGCACCACTTTCCATTGGCCGTCGATACGCTGGTAACCGGCGGTGACCCGCATCCAGCAGGTCTTGAGCACGCCATCCGGCCCAGTGCCACCGCAGTGGGCGAGCCAGTGGGCAAAGGCGCTGTCCTCGGCGGCGACGATATGCAGCTCATGAAAGTCAAACACGCCCGGGCCGGGGCAGAACTCCATGCAGGCCTGCCAGTGCGCCTGGTAAGCGGCCTTGCCTTTGAATTGCAGGGCGTTAACGGCGTCGAACGCGACGATATCGTCGGCGTAGAAGCTGACTATTTTCTCGACATCCTTGGCGCTGACGGCGCGTTTCCATTGTTCGATCAGGGTGTTGATGGCAGTGCTCATGGCGATACTCCTTGGGGGTGAAAATCACGAAAGACACCCTTAGTCGAATGGCCCTTCGGCAAATCGACACGCCGCTTAAAAATATTTTCGCCCCGGTAAACCCGCTAGAATCCAGGCCTCTTTGTAGCATTTCGGATACGCCCCCGATGGAAACCCGCCTCGCCCTTTATGAGACGTTGAGCCTTGTGCAGAAACAGCAACTCGACACCCTGCACGTGCATCCCGAGCAACTGGCGTATTCCGGTGATATCCACTGCGCACTGAACAGCCTGCTGGTCAATCCCAACCCTGGCGCCATCAAAGGCTTCGCCCTGCTCGCCGACGACCTGCCCGTGGCCTTCCTCCTGCTCAAACGCCCACCCTGCCTGCCCCATTGGGCCGATGAACACAGCGCGACCTTGCATGCATTGCAAGTGGATCGGCATCAACAAGGGCGCGGATTTGGCAAGGCCTGTTTGCAAGCCCTTCCGGCGGCGGCACGGCAAGCGTGGCCGCAGATCAAGGGCCTGGAATTGTCGGTGGACGCGGACAATGTGGCGGCAATGGGGCTGTATCTGAGGGCTGGCTGGGTGGACAGTGGGGAGGCATATAAGGGACGGATTGGGTATGAGCGCAGGTTGAGGTGGGTCTTCGATCAGGCCGACTTCGACACGCTCAACATGTAGCGTATGCATAACTTGAACCCAAGGAGCAGGCCAATGAGTATTCCTTCCAGGCGTTCGGGCACGCACACCAAGACCGTAGGCGGCAAGGATCTGAGCTTCGGTAATCCCCCCCTCAAGAGGGCTTCGACGCCAGCGGCAATCCTGACTCGGGGGTCGGTAACAACGGCGAAGTGGTCCTGGCCCAGGGCAACGTTGCGTTTTATGCCATGGCCTGCGGCCCCCAAGGCACCCTTGGTGTCGTGGGGGCGTCTAGCGCTCGACACCGAGCTGACAGGGGCCCGACTACCAGCCCCTGTTCCAGTCAGACCTTCTGCCCCACCGGCAACCAGATCTCCACCGTCCCGGTGCCCTTGCGCGCATCAAAATCCGCGCTGTAGCGCTCAAAATCCGCGCCCATCACCTTGTAGCCCGAGTGCGGCAGCCATTCAAACATGATGCGCTCGTACGTCTGCTCAAGCGCCTGTACCGGCCCGTAGTGCGGGAACACGGCGTAGTTGAGCGGTGGGATTTCGATGAATTCGAAGTTGCTCGGCACATCGCCTTTGGTGGGGACTTCGACACCGGCCATGTAGTCGAATTCGCCCTGCCTGGGGTTATGGCAAACGCCATACGTCACGCCGCCCACACGCTGCTTGATGTCCTTGATACAGGTATCGAACAACTCCCACAATTTGGGGATATCCCCCACGGTGGCCTTCGAATAACGCCCTTGCACCCCGGCGATCACCAAGGCTTTACCGGCTTCCATGCGTGGCTCTAACGGTTGTTTTGTCTGCTGATCCATACGAACAGTCTCCTTC